>Ga0070739_10008440_pt1 | contig 10558 bp, 7 predicted proteins | sample Coa_R1_7_FD_66445 | JGI IMG/M metagenome (GOLD analysis project Ga0070739, IMG submission 66445) | Surface soil microbial communities from Centralia Pennsylvania, which are recovering from an underground coalmine fire - Coalmine... | ecosystem: Environmental > Terrestrial > Soil > Unclassified ...
TGGCGAGCTGGGGACCGGTCAGCACCCGGTCGTCGAGGTGTTCCCGTTCGAGCTCGTCCAGGATCAGGTCGATCGCGTGCACGGGACGGCGCCTGGCGAGCGTCCGCCGTTGCTCCCCGACCGCGGTGCGGAGGCGGCGGTCGATCGTGGCTGCCGCGCGCTGGATCGCGCCGGTCATGGCTCCATCTCCCCATATCAATTTTTATGCTCAAATAGTCAACGGATTATATGATAGTCATCATATCAATTCAATATGGGCAGGGGTAGACGCCCGGGCACGGCCGTTCCCGACCCGCGGCAGGGGAACCCCGTTGCGAGAACGTCTGCGAGTGGGATGCGGCCCGCCGGTGGGACGTCCGGCCGGTGTCCACGGCCCACGCCCCACGGGCGCCGCCGGGTCCGGATTGGGCGAGCCCCGGGAGGGTGCGTTCCCGCTGCCGGCCCGCCCTGGGTGCGCGCCCGCCGGGTCGCCTCGGGCGGGGACCCAGCCCGTCGAGTGCGCCCAGGGGGGCGGTGCCCGTCGGAGGCGGCGGTGCCGACCGCCCGATCCCCGGGTGCGCACCACCCTGGGCGCCGACCGGGCCGCCCGGACGCCGATGAGCGTGTCTCGGGTGCGGCCGTCGGCCCGCCATCGACCGCGTCCGTGCGCGCCGACCGAGGGGCGGCGGGTGTCCGGGCGCCGGCGGTGAGCCGGGGGCCGGGTCCCCCCGTCCGGCCGGGGGTGGTGACGGAGCCGGCGACGGCGGCCCGCCCCGCACCCTGGTGCAGGTCGGAGGGCGCCGCTGGGGCGCCGGCCACCTCGGCGGTGCTCGCTCCAGGGCGGTCCGGGGCTTCGAGCCTGCGTCCGTACGCCTCCCCGGGCACGGGCCCGACCGCGGCGCTCGAACCATGGGGCCGGAGCTGAGGCGAGCGCGACGCTCCCTGCCGCGCTGGCTGGTGGCGGGGGGCTCGTTCCTGCGCCGCCACTGGCTGGAGTCCGTGGCCGTGGTGTCGTTGCTGGTGCTCGTGCTGCTGGTCAACCCGATGCGGTTGGCCGGGGTGCTGGGTCGCGTGCAGCCGACGGTGCTGGCCCTCATGTTCCCGGTGGTCCTGCTGGTGTACGCCTTCCGGGCCCTGGGGTGGTGGGTCGCGCTCCGCCACATCGGGGTGCGGATCAGCGTCTACCGGAGCGTGTACCTCATGTTCGCGGGTCAGACGCTGATCTTCATGCCCACCGGCGACCTGGCCCGCGTGGCGCTGGTGGAGCGGACCGGCGCCAGCGGACGCGACGAGGGCACGATCGCGGGCACCATCGTCGTTCAGGAACTCGTCTACCTGGGCCTGATCGGGCTCGGCGTGCTGCCGCGCCTGGCCATGCAGCCGGGCATCGCCCTGCTGGTCCTGCTCATGGTCGTGGCCCACGTCGGGATCTTCGTGCTCATCCTCTGGCGGCCGGCCTACGAATGGGCCGTGGGCGTGGTCACCAGGGTGCGGGTCTTCCGCCGCTTCCGGTCACGGCTGGAGTCGCTCCGACCGGCCTTCCTGACCGTGGTGCGACCCTGGAGCCTGGCCGGCGTGCTGCTCTGGAACGCCGTCGCCGCCGGCTTCCTGTACCTGCTGTTCTACCTGGCGCTGCGGGCGGTCGGGATCACCCAAGTGTCCTTCGCGGACGCGGCCTTCACCTACGGACTGGCCCACATCCTGTCCGGCCTGAGCTTCCTACCCGGCGGGGTGGGTTCTCAGGAGGCGATCGTGACCGGCCTGCTCGCCTCCCAGGGCGTGCCCGCCACGGCGGGTGCGGCGACCAGTCTGGTCTTCCGCGGCTTCAACGACGTGGTGATGGCCCTGGTGGGCGCGGCCTCGGGGCTGCTGGTGCGGCGGGCACGGCGACGGCGGGAAGCCCGGTGAGATCGGAAGGGCCGGCCGGCGCGGAGCCGGCGTCCGCCACCCTTCGCGGTGGGGGCCCGGTCGAGGCCGGTGTGGCGGGCCGGGTGCCGCGTCCGCGCCGGGAGGCTCCCGACCGAGGACGGTCAGCCCTCGACCAGGCCGGCGCCGCCCCTCACCCCGCGGCGACCCGCTCCAGGTGGGGCAGCACCGCCCGCTCGTAGAAGCGGAAGAAGCCCTCCTGGTCGCCGCCGATCTGGTGGACGTGCACGTGGTCGAAGCCGGCGCGAACGTAGGCGCCGATGGCGGTCACGTGCGCCTCGGGATCGGGCCCCAGCACCACCCGCTGCTTCACGGCCTCCGGGGTCACCGACCGTACCACCTGGTCGTACTGCGAGGGCAGGGCCAGCTCGGCGTTCAGCACGCCCGGAAGGCCGGCCAGCGGCCACTGACGCATCGTCGTCTCCAGCGCCCGCTCCTCGCTCTCCGCCCAGCACACGGGCAACTCGCCGTAGCGGGGCTTGCTGGCGCCGCCCGACTCGACGAACTCCTGGACGAGGCGGCGGGCGGGGGCGGTGGAGATCAGGCCATCCCCGATCCGGCCGGCCAGGCGCGCCGAACCGGGCCCCGCCGCGGCGATGTAGACCGGGGGTGCCTGCGCCGGCAACGTGTAGAGGCGGGCCTGCTCGACCGTGTAGAAGCGGCCCTCAAACGTCTGCTGGCTGCCCGTCCACAGCAGCCGGATCAGACCGACCGCCTCCTCCAGCATCGCCTGGCGTTCCGGCGTGGGCGGCCAGCGGCCGCCCAGGATGTGCTCGTTGAGGCGCTCGCCGGTGCCCAGGCCCAGGAAGAAGCGACCCTCGAGCATGGCCGCCACCGTCGCCGCGGCCTGCGCCACCAGGGCGGGGTGGATCCGGATGAGCGGGCACGTGACCCCCGTCCCCACCCGCAGGCGGCGCGTCTCGCGGGCGATGCCGCCCAGCACCGCCCAGACGAACGGGCTCTGGCCCTGCGCGTCGATCCAGGGATGGAAGTGGTCGGAGACGATGCCGTAGGCAAACCCGGCCTCCTCGGCCCGGCGTGCGTGCGCCACCAGCGCGTTGGGCTCGTGCTCCTCGCTGGCGAGGTGGTATCCGAGTTCCATGGACATGCCACTCTGAAAAGATGAGCTATAAATATTTACTAAAATTAGAGTATCAGATAATCTGAATAATTTGATAGCATGAAACCCTGCCGCGAACCGACGAGTCGAGTGGCGCCGGACCGGCCCCCACGCGCTTCGGGCTGAACCACGCCGCGCTCGAGGCGGCCATCCTGGCCGCCCTCGAGGAGTCCGGCCAGGGGCTGAGCGCCGGATGGGCAACCTCCGGTCTCGCCGCTGCGAGATGGGAGTCATCAGGAGGTGAGCGGATGCCGCGCGGGACGAAGGATCCACGCCAGGCGGCGGCGACGCTGCCCCGGACCCTGCAGCGGTCCGACCGACACGCCCAGAAGATCTGGCTCGAGACCCACGACAGCGCCGTGCGGACCTACGGCGAGGGCCGGCGCGCCTACATGGTCGCCTACGCTGCCCTCAAGCACTCCTACGAGAAGCGCGGCGACCGCTGGGTGGCCAAGGCGGAGAAGGGGCCATCCGACCCCCAGGCCGCCCGGGGCCCGAAGGCCAAACCGGCCTCCACCGCATCGAAACCCGCCCCGACCGCTGGCGGCAAAGCGGCCCGGAACGAGCGCGAGGCGCGGGACGAGTCGCGCCGAGCGCGACGGGGGTACGAGCGCGACCGGTGGGAGCGCATTGCGAAGGGAACCTGGTAGGTCCCCGGCCTCCTGCCGCTCCCTCAGGGGCGGGCCGGGGCGCCGGTCCGCCCCTTCGGCCTGCCCGGTTGCGGCCCGCCGCCGGTGGACCGGGTCGCGCATGCTCAGCCGCCCGATCTGCTCCTCCTGGCGCCGCAGACGGCGGCCCATGCAGGCGAGCAGGCGGAGGGCGATCACGGGCGCCGCCTGGACCAGGGCATCGAGCTGGGGCTGGCTGAGGGCGGCGACGACGCTGTCCTCGACGGCCTCGGTGAAGTGTCGGCGCCCGGCCGTGAGCCCGGGCGTCGCGTCCACGCCTCCCGGGCCCAGGTAGTCGAAGATGACGCGGCGTCCGTCGGGCGTGGGCTCGAAGAGCCGCAGCCGCCCTCGCAGGACCAGGTGGTAGGCCGTCTCCGAGCCCGGCGTCGCCACCATCTCGCCGGCGAGGTAGGCGCGGGTCCGGACCCGCGCAGAAGGCCCTGGGTCGTCTCGACGGGTGTGCCCTCGAAGACAGGGTGATCCTGCACCCGAGGGAATTCGGATTCGTGGCGTGTCGACATGGCTCCATTGCACCGGAGACGGGGACAATGGCAGGTGACGGCCGCCACCTCCGCGCTGACCGTCGCCGGCGACGGACGACGACACGTGACCTGACTCACGGCCCCATCGCCTCCGCCGTCGCTGGCCGGCTGCCGCTACCCGGCCGGTGACACCCGTACCGTGCAGCTCTCCGAGGGCGGGACGGTCAGGGTCAGGGTGCCGGCGGCCGCGGACCAGTCCGCCGACCGCAGGCACCCCCCCCGCCGCCCGTGGCGGCCCCAGGAGGAGCCCGGGCCAGGCCACGACCGCCGGCACCAGGGCGTGGCCGGCGACGAAGCGCACCTCGAGGCCGCGGCCGCCGTCCACGACCGTCGCCGCGGTGCCGCGGGGGGCGGCCTGCAGATAGGGCCTGGCGATCCGGCCCAGCGCCGTGCGGTCGAGCCGCCGGCCGTCCTGGCTGCGGATGCCCCAGCCCCCGTCCTGGCGCCATTGCCACCACGCCCAGCCCGAGGCGCCCACCCCGTCCAGCGCGGTGAGCGCGTCCCGGGTGTAGGCGACGGCCTGCGGCGCGCCGCTGGCCACGCCCAGCTCGCCGATCCACAGCGGCGCGCCCAGCTCGGCCGCCTCCTGCGCGCGGCGCCGGACGGCGTCGCTCGTGGCCTGACCCTCGCTTCGGAAGGGCAGCTCGAACAGCGAACCGGCGTAGAGGTGGGCCGAGTAGACGAGGCCGGGCGCCCGCAGCCGCTCCACCGCCGTGGGCAGGTCGTCCGCGAAGGTGCCCTCGACGATGAACAGGTGATCGGGGTCGACCACCGCCAGCCGGGTGATCAGGTGGGCGTAGAACGGCCACAGGAATCGGTTCTCGAAGATGCCGGGCGGGATGGGAAGGGGATGGGGTTCGTTGTAGAGGTCGTAGCCGACCAGCAATGGGTCGCCTCGGAAGCGGGCCGCCACCGCCCGCCATGCCTCCGCGAAGTCCCGCTGCCAGTCGTCGGAGGTCCAGAAGTACGCCTCGTCGGCGGCGACCCGCGGATCGACGCTGTCGTGCCAGGGCTGCGCCGGCAGCGGCCGCCAGTCGGGCACCGCCGGCAGGTCGGCCCAGGCCGGGACGTTGGAGGGGACGCCCCAGGCGGTGCCGACGTGCATGTCCAGGACCACGCGGAGCCCGCGGCGCTCCAGCAAGCGGACGACGGACACCACCCGGTCGAGGTAGCGGGGGTCGATGTGGCCACGTTCCGGCTCCAGCTGGGCCCAGGAGATGGGCAGGCGGACCACGTCCATGCCGGCCTGGCGCATCAGCGCGGCGTCGGTGTCGTCCAGAGGGGTCGGCCCGACGTCGACGTCGTTGCGCCACCTCAACAGGGCGCTGTGGTTGAAGCCCCGGAGCGCGACCACCCGTCCCAGCTCGTCGACCACCCGGCCCCGGTGCACGTGCAGCCAGCCGGCCGGCCCCCCGGGGCGGTGGGATGGCGGCGTCTGGCTGGCCTGCGGCGCCGGCTGGCCTCCCAGGAGCCCGGCCACGATCAACGCCAGCAGCGTGCCCAGCAGGATGGGAAGGCGCCGGTCCCGACCCGCTCGTCCCTCACCGTGCGCCCGACGGCGCAGGATCGCCCTCATCCCCGTGGCCGACGTTGGGATGCTCGCCGGTATCGGTCACGTATGAAACGTGATATCGGATAAGGGAGTCCCGGCGGGTGGGGCGGCCGGCCGGTGTCGCCACTCGACGGGAGTGGGTGGCGGTCGCGCCGCCACCCCCGGTCCGGCCCTCGGCCGGTCACCACCGGGCAGAGGGGCCGAGGCGGCGGCACCCGGATCCCGCCGGCTTGCGGGGGCCCGGGCTCAGGCGCGGCCCCAGATGGGCAGCACCACCCGCCGCCAGCTGCTGTTGAGGATCAGCGCCAGGCCGGTGTAGTAGGCCATGCCTGCCGAGAAGATCAAGGCATAGCCGCCCACGTGACCGACCTCACCCAGCGCCCCGGGCAGCCCGAAATACCCGCTCGCGGCCGCGATGCCGGTCATGACGTAGCCGATGGCCAGCGAGGCCAGGGTGGCGACCAGGCCGGCGTTGGTGTTGAGCGCGGCCAGGGTCAGGCCGATGGCGATGAAGCCGAAGGAGAGGAGCAGGAAGCCCACCAGGTTCAAGGCCGGACCGGTCGTGCTCAGCAGCCGCAGGGCCTGGAGCAGGAAGACGAAGCCCGCCGCGACGTTGAAGGCGCCGAAGCTGGTGAAGGCGGTGCCGGCCAGCGCGTTGGCGCGCCGGAACGCGTAGAGCCCGGCGATGAACTGGGCCATACCGGCGAACACGATCAGTACCGGCGCCGCCGCGGGGAGGGCGGCGGTCGGGAAGACGCCGGCGATCACGGTGCCGGTGATCCAGGTGCCGGTGGCGAAACCCCAGAGGCCCAGGGTGTCGGGCTCGGCCACCTGGGCCATGGAGCGTTCCTCGATGGTCTCGATCTCGTCCGAGCGCGTGCTCGTCGTCACCGGTCCGGCCTGCGTCCACTGAGACGACCGGCGGCCGGCCGTTCGACCGTGTGCTGTGCCATGTGGCTCGACCTCCTGGGGAGCGCCTCGGGCCCGCCCTCCGTCGCCACCTCTCGGGCCGACCCGGACCCTCCCGGTTCGATGGGGAGGCGCTCACCTCCCGCGGGTCATACCTCCAGTGCACCAGGATCGGGCGCCGGAGGCGGTGTGCGGACGCACAGTCCCTCCGGTCCACTCAGTCGGCCGAAGGGCTGGCGTAGTACCGGGCGACCGCCGACAGGTCCAGGTCGGCGTAGCGCTCGGCCGTCTCGGCGAAGATCTGCCGGCCGAGGCTGGTGTACGGGGTCGGGGCGGAGTGGGTCCGGAACAGGTCGAGCGCCAGGTCGAGGTCCTTGAGCAGGCCCCGGACCGGGAAGGTGACCGGCTCGTGCACGTCCTCCACGTATCCCCTCCTGCGCACCCCGAGGTAGGGGACGAGCCTGGCCAGTGCCCAGAAGACGTCCTCCCGGTCGAGCCCGACCGCCACCCCGGCGGCCTCGAGCTCCGCCGCGAGCGCGCTGACGCCGGCCAGCATGCTGTTCGAGACCAGCTTCAGTCGGGCCGCGCTACCGGCCGCACCGACCGGCCGCACCTCGCCGAGGGCCCGCAGCACGGGCATGGCCGGCTCCAGGTCGGCCCGCTCTCCGCCGACCAGCACCCCCAGCCGGCCCTCCAGCACGGCGGGTACGCTGCCCAGCACCGGCGCGTCCAGGAACCGTCCTCCTCGCTCCCGGACGCGGTGGGCCAGCTCCTCCATCAGTTGGGGGGAGACGGTGCTGGCCTCCACGAACACCCGGCCCTCCGCACCCTGCAGGGCTCCCTCGGGCCGGGTGTACACGTCCCTGACCGCGGCGTCGTCGGCGAGCGCGCTGATGACCACGTCCGCGCTCCTGACCGCCGCCACCGGGGTCGTGGCCACCGGGGCCAGCTCCAGCGCCCGTGCCCGCTGTGGCGTGCGGTTCCACAGCGTCAGCTCGAACCCTTGCTGGCGCAGCCGACGGGCCATGGACCCGCCCATCCTTCCCGTGCCCAGGACAGCCACACGCATCGCAGACCTCGAGCATTTCTTTATATAAAAAAAATACTGTTATATTATAAGTCTATAGAGGAATAGGCGCCGTCGTCGCGCTCGATGCGCACCTCCCGCACCTCGCCGCCTCTCCCAACCGGCCGATGCGCCCGCGGCCGGCGACCCGGGCCGAGCGGAGCGCCGCTCCGGCCGGGCGACGAGGGCAGGGCCGCGCCCGGGAGGGCCAGCGGGTCCGAAGCGCCTGCGCCGTTCGTCGCCGGGGAGCCGGGCGCCCGCGTCGGCCGACCGGAGGGATGGCGCCCGGTCGATCTCCCCCGTCTCCCGGCGCCTCAGCGCACCGTGAGCCGCGCCGAGTCGGCGCCAGCCCGGTAGACGGCGAAGCGCTCGACCAGGCTGGAGGCCAGGACGAGTGCCGCCCCGGCGACGGTCGCCGGCCGACTCCGGCTGCCCGCCGCCATGGTGGCGGCGCCGGCCAGGGCCAGGGGACCCGCCAGGCGGGCGAAACGCCTGGCGGTGCCGCTGCGGTAGGGCTCGGCGTCCTCTCCCAGGTGGCGCTCCATCAGCCCGGTCGCGGCCGTCGCCGCCAGCGCACCCCCCACCGCCAGGACTCGGGCGGCGGCCGACTCCTCCGGTGGGGTCACGGCCGCAGCCAGCGACCCGGCGGCGCCCGCCGAGCTGGCGGCGAAGAGGAAGGGGAGGTGGAACCGTGCCCGCCGCCACACCGGCATGGAGGTGTTCGCGATCAGGGCGGCGGTGTAGGTGGCCAGCGGCATGCCCAGTGCCGCCGACGCCCACTCGGCCGCCCGGCCGAGGCGGCGCAGGCGGCCGCTCACCTCCGACAGCGCTGCCATCCCGCTCGCCCCTCCGAAAGCGGTGAGGATCCAGGTCCCTACGCTCATGGGTGAGGTCACCTTGAACATGCGCAGCATGTGATGGAAGCGCTCCGGCCGCCCCAGGTCCTCGATCAGCAGGGCGGGGCTGAGGGCCGCGCCCGCCACCGCCGCCAGCACGCAGCTCCGCGCCAGGCGGTGTCGGCCGGCCAGACGGGCGGCCAGCCCCAGACCGGCCGAGGCGCCGGCCAGGCCCCCGGCGAAGAAGTAGAGGGCGATCGAGGGCTTCCAGACCGGGGTCGCCACCACCGGCGTGTCGTAGTAGGTACGCTGCCCCGGGAGCGCGCCCCCCACCGCCGACCGGCGGGCCGCGCTCACCGCCGCGTCCCCAGCACGGCCGCGGCCAGCCCCGCAGCGAGCGCCCCTGCCGCGGCCAGAGCCGCCCCCCAGGTGCCGCGCAGGTCCTTGGTCGGCGTCCGGGGCCGGTTCGGCAGCCCGTAGACCGAGGGCTCGTCCAGCAGGAGGAAGAAGGCCCCGAAGCCGTCCACCCCATCCTGGGGGTCGGCGCCGTACAGGCGCGCCTCGGGCACGCCGCGGGCGTGCAGCTCCTCCTCCCGGGCCAGGGCGCGACGGCGCAGCTCGTCGAGGGGGCCGAACTGGATCGATTTGGTGGGGCAGGCCATCGAGCAGGCCGGCTCCAGTCCGCCCTTCTGACGGTCGTAGCAGAGCGTGCACTTGAAGGCCCGGCCGTCGCCCTCCCGGCGCTCGATGACGCCGAAGGGGCAAGCCGGCACGCAGTAGCCGCAGCCGTTGCAGACGTCTTGCTGCACCACCACCGAGCCGAACTCGGTCCGGAAGATGGCCCCGGTGGGGCAGACCTCCAGGCAGGCGGCCGACGTGCAGTGCTTGCAGACGTCCGAGTTGAGCAGCCAGCGCACGTCGCCGTCCACCACCTGCTCCACGAAGGCCACGTGACGCCAGTTGTTGGCGCCCAGCGCGCCGGTGTTGTCGTAGGAGCGGCCCAGGAAGCGGATGTCCACCGGCACCTGGTTCCACTCCTTGCAGGCCACCTCGCACGCCTTGCAGCCGATGCAGAGGCTGCTGTCGGTGAAGAAGCCCATGCGGGGGGCGGTCGCCGTCGTCACCTCGCCCTCCTCCCGGTCCGGATGTCGCAGGTCGCGGCCTTCACCTCCTGGATGTGCACGTTGGGGTCCAGCACCAGGGGGAAGAGGTCGTTGGCCGAGTCGCCCCGGGTCAGGCCGTTGCTCCCCCAGTGCCAGGGGATCCCGACCTGGTGGAGGACCCGGCCCTCGACCACCAGGGGCTGGATCCGTGGCGTCACCATGACGATGGCCTCGATCGACGTCCGCTCGGTGGTGATCGTCGCCCAGCCGCCGTGGCGCAGGCCCCGCTCGCGTGCCAGCTCGGGGCTCACCTCGCAGAAGAGCTGCGGCTGCAGCTGCGTCAACACCGGCACCGTCCGGCTCATGCCTCCGGCCGTGTGGTGCTCGGTCAGCCGATAGGTGGTCACGACGTACGGGTAGCGGTCGTCAGGGCTCGGGTTGTAGGGGTTGAGCGGGTGGTCGAAGCGCTGCCGGGAGGGGTTGGACCGCACCCGGTACAGCGGGTTCCGAACCGGCGACTCCTCGGGCTCGTAGTGGACGGGAAGGGGACCGTCCACCAGACCGCTGGGCGCGTACAGCCAGCCCTTGCCGTCGCCCTGCATGATGAAGGGGTCGTCGCCGCCCAGCGCCTGCTCGCCCCGGGCGCCGTCCGGCGGTCGGTAGTCCGGGCGCTTGTCGGGGGTGAAGTCGGGCGTGTCGACCCCCGTCCATCGACCCAGTTGCTCGTCCCACCAGACGTAACGCTTGCGCTCCGACCAGGGGCGGCCCTCCAGGTCCGCCGAGGCCCGGTTGTACAGGAGGCGGCGGTTCGCCGGCCAGGCCCAGCCCCACTCGGGCGCCACCCAGCTCTGCTCGCT
>Ga0070739_10008445_pt1 | contig 10557 bp, 7 predicted proteins | sample Coa_R1_7_FD_66445 | JGI IMG/M metagenome (GOLD analysis project Ga0070739, IMG submission 66445) | Surface soil microbial communities from Centralia Pennsylvania, which are recovering from an underground coalmine fire - Coalmine... | ecosystem: Environmental > Terrestrial > Soil > Unclassified ...
GGCGCAGCTGGTCGACACAACGGTTGTGGGCGATCCGGTACAGCCACGGCCGCAGCGCCAGCTCGCGATCGCCCGCCCGCACGCTCGCGTAGGCGCGCTCGAAGACCTCCTGGAGGGCGTCCTCGGCGTCCTGGCGCAGCGGGAGCATCTGGCGCACATAGGCGAACAGCCGCGGGCGGTAGCGGTCGTGGATGACGCGGAAGGCCTCCTCGTGGCCGGAGCGCACGAGCTCGATCAGCTGCTCGTCGGAGCGCAGGCGCAGCACCGCGAGCCCCAGGACGGACCGCTGCCGGGCGAGACCTGCCGGAGCTTGGAGGGCGGACGCTTCCACGGGATCCGGTTGCCGACTCTAACGCGTCATCCGGGCGAAAGGCCCGTGATTCCGCAGCGCGTCAGGATTGCCCTGTCGGGATTGTGCGAGATACCCTCATCGGTGCCATGGACGCTGCCTCCGGCATCGGGATACCCGTGGCCTTCGGGGCCGGGTTGATCTCCTTCCTCTCGCCGTGCGTGCTGCCGCTGGTGCCCGGTTACATCTCCGCCGTGGCCGGCGTCGCGCCCTCGGAGATCCGGGCTCGCCGCGTGATCGGCCCCAGCCTCGCCTTCGTGGCCAGCTTCTCGGTCATCTTCATCGCGCTCGGACTGCTGGGCCAGCAGGCGCTGCACGGCGCGCTGACCGGTCCGACGGCGCTGAAGGTGTGCGGGGCGATCATCATCGTCATGGGCGTGCTGTTCATCGCCGCCCCGTTCATCCCCCGGCTCGCGCGCGAGTGGCACGTGAGCGGGCTGATGCAGCGCGCCGGCCGCGGCGGTCCGGTGCTCACCGGAGCTGCCTTTGCGCTGGCCTGGACGCCGTGCACCGGGCCGACGCTCGGCGCGATCGTGACCGCCGCGGGGACATCGTCCTCGGCCACCCATGGTGCCTTCCTGCTGGCCATCTACTGCGCCGGCCTCGGGGTGCCGTTCCTGCTCACCGGCCTGGCCTTCGGGACCGTCACCTCGGCGCTGGCGGTGTTCAAGCGCCACTATCCGCTGATCATCGCGACCGGCGGCGGGGTGCTGATCGCGATGGGGGCGCTCATCTGGACCGGAGAGTTCACGCAGCTCAACATCACGGTCAGCCATTGGATTCAGAGCCTCGGTCTGCCAGACTTCAACTCGAACACCTAGGCGAAACGGATTCGCAAGGGGCTGGACCGGGAACCGGTCAGGGGTAGAACCGCAGTAGCGTCGCGACCGATACCCGGTGGTATTAGGCAGCCCTAACGTGGTAGTCTCGCCGTCGGAGCCATTAGGGCCACCTAACACATCATGTCCTTCGCGCAGACCGTAGCCCTCGGCGCACTCGCCGGCTTCACGATCTATCTGGGGCTGCCCATCGGGCGCCTACAGCTCCTGGACAATCGCATGCGCGTGGCGATGGCGATGTTCGCCGTCGGCGTGCTGTCGTTCATCTTCGTCGACGTCCTCTCGCACGGGCTCGGCATCGTGGGCACCGCGCTGGACAACGCCCGCCACCACCACGGCTCGGCCGGGTACGTGGTCTGGCTGGTCTTCCTGCTCGGCGCCGGGTTCGCGGCCGGGAGCGCCGGCTTGGCCCTGGTCGAGCGGCGCATGCGTCCGCTGGGGACCCGCCGGCCTCCGATCGCGGGCGGCTCGGGCGCAGCCGCCTTCACGACCACCGAGGCCGACGCGCTGGCCGCCGAGCTCGAGGCCGCCCGCCGCCGCGCCCTGCGCACTGGGCTCACCATCGCCGGCGCCATCGGCGTGCACAACTTCGCCGAGGGCCTCGCCATCGGTGTCTCGGCTCGGACGGGGGCGATCGGTCTGGCCACCGTGTTGATCGTTGGCTTCGCGCTGCACAACGCCACCGAGGGCTTCGGCATCGTGGGGCCGCTGGGTGACGTCAAGCCGTCGTGGCGCTGGCTCGGGCTGGCCGGGCTGATCGGCGGCGGGCCGACGTTCCTGGGCTCGATCGTCGGCTACGGCGTGACCAGCCATCCGCTCGAGCTGGCGTTCTACGCCGCCGCCGGCGGGGCCATCCTGTACGTGATCGGCGAGGTCTGGAACGCCATGCGCCGCTACGGGCATCGCGAGCTGGGCCTGCTCATGCTGACGGCGGGCTTCCTGGTCGGCGTGATCACCGATCTCGTGGTCACGCTCGGCGGCGGCTGAGTCGCGGCCGGCGGGCTCAGCCCATCTGCCGCGTGGCCCGGTACAGCGCCGCGACCACGCCGAAGGCCGGCTTCAGGTTCCCGTACAGGTCGACCAGGCCCTTGTGGTTGAACGGTGGGGTGGGGTACGGGTCGCCGCCGTTGTAGCCGGGCATGGCCGCGAAGTCCTGAAGCGTGAAGTACACGGCGCCGGCCAGCCACGGTCTGCGGGCGTACACGGCGAGGTGGTAGGCGGCCGAGTTGCCCTGGAAGGCGTAGGTGCCGCGCTCCTCGACCGGGCCGCTGCGGCTGGCGTCGAAGCCGAACTCGGTGATGAACAAGGCGTGCCGGGGATAGCAGGCCCGCAACTGGTCCAGGAACGGTCCCAGACCGTCGCGGTCGGCCGTCGCCCCGGCGGCGTCGAACCAGCCGAAGTAGTCGTTGAAGCCGAGCGCGTCCACGGGCGCGTAGGCCGCCTGACACGACACTCCGGGCCAGGCGCTGATGGCCATCGCGGCGGGTCGGGTCGGATCGAGCGTGTGGACGAGATGGCTGGCCTGGGCGATGTACGCCGCCTCGCCCGCGGTGGTGGGCGTGGCGAGCTCGTTGGCGATGCTCCAGGCCAGCACCGAGGGATGGTTCTCGTTCTCGACGATGTTCTCGCGCAGCATCTCCTCGGCTCGCGCGCGCACGGCGGGAAGGCCCAGGTACGGGCTCAGCTCGTGGTTGACCGGGATCTCGCTCCACACGAGGATCCCGTACTCGTCGGCCAGCTCGAGCAGCTCGGGGTGCAGGGGGTAGTGCGAGCGCAGCAGGTGGCCTCCGAGCGCGCGCATCCACCCGATCAGCCGCGCGCGGTGGGCGCTGTCGAGCGCGGAGCCGAGGGCCACGTCCGATTCGTGGATGAAGGCCCCGCGGAGGTGCAGCGGCTGGCCGTTGAGCTCGAGGCGGCCGTTGGCGGTCAGCCTGATCTGGCGGATCCCGCTGTAGGTGACGTACTCGCTCAGCCGCCGGCCGTCGGCGCCGTAGAGCACCAGTGCCGCCTTGTAGAGGTGGGGCCGGTAGATCGACCACAGCTTCGGGTGCGCGATCCGCACCTGCGCGGTCACGACCCAGCTGCCGTGGGGCCCCACGGTGGCGGCGCCCAGGTCGAGCGGCAGGGTGCCGAAGGAGCCGCGCACGGCGACGGGCTGGCGGCGCCCGGTCACGTTGCGAACGATCGCGCTCAGCTCTACGGTCGCCGCGCACCGCGGGCAGGGCAGTAGCGGGCGGACGACGACCTGCTCCAGATCGGCGCGGTCGACCGGTCGCAGGTAGACCTCGCGCACGATGCCGCCGTAGTTCCACCATCCGCCGCCCGGGCCGGACGGGATGTCGGTCGCCCCCCGCCGGTCGTCCACGCGAACGATCAGGCGGTTCACCCCCCGGCGCAGGTAGCGCAGCGGGAGCTCGAACGGGAGGTAGGCGCCGGCGTGGCTGCCCAGCCGGCGGCCGTTCAGCCAGACCGTGGCCCGGTAGTTGATCGACTCGAAGCGCACGATCCACCGGCGGCCGCGGGGCCCGCCGGGCAGCCGGAAGTCCTTTCGGTACCAGCCCACCGACCCGTACATGCTGGCGGGCGAGAAGTCCCCGGCGTTGAAGGCGCTGGGCACGCTGACGAGCGTCCAGCCCGCGGTCGCGGCGACGTTGCGCCACCACCCCTGGGCCAGGCCCTGCGCCGTCGGGTCGGCGCGGTAGAGCCAGGCGCCGTCGAGCAGGTAGCGGTCGGTCCACCCATCGCGGTAGAGCGCGCCCGGATGCGGGGTCTGCGCCATGTAGACGGGCGGATAGGGCGACCCCTGGGCGCGGGCCGGGCCGGCGGCCGCGCCCGCGCCGGCCAGGACGATGAGGACGGGGAGCAGGGCGAGGACGGCCCGGGCGTCCGCGATGGCGGCGAAGGCGGCCGCCCGGACGCGGGATAGCATTGCCGGTCTGTGAGCGGGCTCGCCGCCACCCTGGAACGGGCTTCGCCGCTGGCTCGCGCTCGTGCGCGGCGGCCGCGCACGCCCGCGGGCGCCTCCGGCCGCGGACTGGGTGCGGCGGAGGTCCTGATCGTCGTGCTCACCGCCGTCGGGCTCGGGCTGCGGCTCTACCAGCTCATGCGGCCGGGATACCTGCTCGGGGTCGACGAATACGACGACGCCGTCGACTTCGGCAGCGCGGTGCGCCTCGTTCACGGGTTCCTTCCGTACCACGACTTCGTGCTCGTACAGCCTCCCGGGATCACGCTGCTCATGGCGCCGGTGGCCCTGCTCTCCAAAGCCGTCGGGCTCGCCACCGGATTCGCCGTCGCGCGCGTCCTCACCGCCTGCGCCGGAGCGGCAACCATAGCGCTCGCCGGATGGCTGGTTCGTGAGCGGGGGCCGGTGGCGGTGACGATCGTGTGCGGCGTGCTGGCCGTCTACCCCGGCGCGCTGGCCGCCGCGCACACGGTGCTGCTGGAGCCGTGGCTGACGCTGTTCTGCCTGCTCGGGGCGCTGGCCCTGTTCGAGGGGGAGGAGCTGAGCGGGCGAAGAGCGCGGCTCGTCTGGGGCGGCCTCGCCTTCGGCTTTGCCGGGGCGATCAAGGTGTGGGCGGTCCTGCCCGTGGCCGTGCTGCTGATCCTCGGCCTGCGGCTGTGGCCGCGGCGCTCGTGGCTGACCTACCTGGGCGGGGTCGTGGCGGGCTTCGCACTCGCCGTGCTGCCGTTCGCGCTGTCCGCGCCGCGCGCGTTCTATCGGGACGTGATCGTCGCCCAGCTCTCGCGCGTCGATGTCGCCCGCGTGCCCTGGCACGAGCGCGTGAGCAGCCTGGCCGGGCTGAGCGACTTCTCCCATCCCGGCGCGCGGGCCATCCTCGCGGGCGCGCTGGCCATCGCCGCCGTGGCGGCGGCGTGCCTGGCCCTGGCCACGGTGCGCGAGCGCCGCCGGCCGCCGGCGCTCGAGCTGTTCGCGTACGGCAGCGCGCTGGCCGTGCTGGCCGCGTTCCTGTGGCCGTCTGACTACTACCCGCACTACGCCGCCTTCTTCGCCCCCTTCCTGGCGCTCTGCCTGGGGCTGCCGGCCGCTCGAGGGCTCTCCGGCCTGCGCGTGCTCCCGGCCCTCGCGGTCGTGGTCGGCCTGCTGGCGCTCGTGCCGATGACCGCGGCCGAGGCCCATCGGATCGGAGGCCTGAGTGGGGGCACGCCCGGAGCCTGGGCGCAGCGCCGCATCCCTGCCGGGTCATGCGTGCTCACCGATCTCAGCGCGCTGACGATCGTGGCCGATCGGTTCAGCTCGGCCCGGCCGGGATGCTCGCCGATGATCGATCCGATCGGCAGCGACTACGCGCTCTCGCGCGGTCACAACGGCGTCACCGGGGCGGGCTACAACCCGGCCGTGAAGGCGCTGTGGCTCGACGCCCTGCGCCATGCGCAGTACGTGTGGCTCTCATGCGCCCCGGCCGCCGCGCCGGGCTGCAACCCGTGGACGAACCGCCGGATACCGTGGACGCCGGCCATCCTCGGCTACTTCCGCGCTCACTTCCGCCCCGTGCCGGGGCAGGCCCCCCCGGCGCACATCTTCGTCCGCAGCGACTCGCATGTCGGGGCGAAGTAGCTAGACTGGAACGAGGGGCAAGACGACTGCGGGCGAATCAGGAAGAGCAAGCTTGTCGGTGAGCGAAGTAAACGGGGCGCACGCGCGGCGCCGGGCTCTCTCGCACCTCGAGCGACTCGAGGCCGAGAGCATCCACATCATGCGCGAGGTGGTGGCCGAGGCCGAGAACCCGGTGATGCTGTACTCGATCGGCAAGGACAGCTCGGTCATGGTCGATCTCGCGCTGCGCGCGTTCTACCCGGCCAAGCCGCCCTTTCCGCTGCTGCACGTCGACACGACCTGGAAGTTCCGCGACATGTACGCCTTCCGCGACCGCATGGCGCGGGAGCTCGGCCTCGACCTGATCGTGCACATCAACCAGGAGGGCGTCCAGCAGGGCATCAACCCCTTCGACCACGGGCCCGACGTGCACACCCACGTGATGAAGACGGTCGCCCTGCGCCAGGCGCTCGACGAGCACGGCTTCGATGCCGCCTTCGGCGGCGCCCGGCGCGACGAGGAGAAGTCACGCGCCAAGGAGCGGATCTTCTCGCTGCGCTCCGCCCAGCACACCTGGGACCCCAAGAACCAGCGGCCCGAGATGTGGCGCACCTACAACGCGCGCAAGCGCAAGGGCGAGTCGCTGCGGGTGTTCCCCCTCTCCAACTGGACCGAGCTCGACGTCTGGCTCTACATCCATCTGCACCAGATCTCGATCGTGCCTCTCTATTTCGCCGCCCCGCGGCCGGTGGTCCAGCGCGACGGCACGCTGATCATGGTCGACGACGAGCGCATGCGCCTGGAGCCGGGGGAGGAGCCGGCGATGCGGAAGGTCCGCTTCCGCACGCTGGGCTGCTATCCGCTGACCGGCGCCATCGAGAGCGAGGCCGAGACGCTCGAGGCGATCATCACCGAGATGCTCCTGGCCACCACCTCAGAGCGGCAGGGGCGGGTCATCGACCACGACTCGGCCGCGTCGATGGAGAAGAAGAAGCAGGAGGGCTACTTCTAGACCGGCCCGCCGCGGGCCGGAGCCCGCAGCGGCCACCTCTAGAGCAGCCCGCTGCGCGACAGGCGGTCGATGACCTCCTCCGCGGCCTGCTCGGCCGTGAGCGCGGTGGTGTCGATGTGCACCTCGGGCTTCTCCGGCGGCTCGTAGGGCGAGTCGATGCCGGTGAAGTTCTGGAGCTCGCCCGCGCGCGCCTTGCGGTAGAGCCCCTTCGGATCGCGCCGCTCGGCCTCCTGAAGCGGGGTGTCGACGAAGACCTCGATGAACTCGCCCGGCTCGAACAGCGAGCGGGCCATCTCGCGCTCGGTCCGGAACGGCGAGATGAACGAGACGATCACGATCAGGCCGGCGTCCACCATCAGCCGGGACACCTCGGCCACCCGGCGGATGTTCTCCACCCGATCGGCCTCGGTGAAGCCGAGATCGCTGTTGAGGCCGTGGCGCACGTTGTCGCCGTCGAGCAGGTAGGTGAAGTGCCCCCGGCGGTGCAGCTCGCGCTCGACCAGGTTCGCGATCGTCGACTTGCCGGCGCCCGACAGGCCGGTCATCCACAGCACGAGCGGATGCTGGTGCAGGCGGCGGGCGCGGGCTCGCTTGTCGATGGTCAGCGACTGCCAGGAGACGTTGTGCGAGCGGCGCAGCGCGAAATGCAGCAGTCCGGCGCCGACCGTGTTGTTGGTGATGCGGTCGACGAGGATGAAGCCGCCGGTGTCGCGGTTCTCCCGGTAGGGGTCGAACGCGATCGGCTCCGAGCACTCGAGCTCGCAGACCCCGATCTCGTTCATCTCGAGACGGTTCGCGGCCAGGTGCTCGAGCGAGTCCATGCTGAGCTTGTACTTAAGCGGTGCGATCGTGGCCGTGACGGTCTTGCCGCCGATCCGCATCAGATAGCCGCGACCGCGCAGCATCGGCTCGTCGCCCATCCAGATGATCGTGGCCTCGAACTGGTCGGCGACCTCGGGCGCGCAGGCGGGGTGGGCGATGACATCGCCGCGGGTGACGTCGATCTCGTCGGCGAGCGTGAGCGTGATCGACTGCCCGGCCACGGCCTCGTCGAGGTCGCCGTCGGCGGTGACGATCCGCTCGATGCGGCTCTCCTGACCCGAGGGAGCGACCACGACGCGGTCGCCGGGCCGCACGGTGCCGCCCGCGATCGTCCCCGTGTAGCCGCGGAACTCGTGATTGGGCCGGTTCACCCACTGCACGGGCAGGCGGAACGGTGCCTCCTGCATGCGGGCCTGATCGACCTCGACGGTCTCCAGGTACTGCATGAGCGTCGGCCCGTCGTAGCCGGCCACGCGATCCGAGGGCGTGACGACGTTGTCCCCGCGCAGGGCCGAGACGGGAATGCAGGTGACCCGCGACAGGCCGATCTCGTGCGCGAAGGCCAGATAGTCGCGCTCGATCTCGCGAAAGCGGGTGGCCGAGTAGTCGACGAGGTCCATCTTGTTGATGGCTACGACGACGTCCTCGATCCCGAGCAGGGCCACGATGTGGCTGTGACGCCGCGTCTGCTCGAGCATCCCCTTGCGGGCGTCGAGCAGGATCACGGCGCAGTCGGCCGTGGAGGCGCCGGTGGCCATGTTGCGCGTGTACTGCGCGTGGCCCGGCGCGTCGGCGACGATGAAGTGCCGCTTCTCGGTGGCGAAGTGGCGGTAGGCGACGTCGATCGTGATGCCCTGCTCGCGCTCGGCGGCCAGGCCGTCGAGGAGCAGCGCGAAGTCGAGGTCGTCGCCCTGGGTGCCGACGGCCTTGGAGTCGGCCTCCAGGCGCGCCAGCTGATCGACGAACAGGGCGTGTGACTCGTAGAGCAGGCGCCCAATCAGCGTGCTCTTGCCATCGTCGACGCTACCGCACATGACGAAGCGGACCAGCGTCTTTGCGTCGTGCGCGGCCAGATACTCGCGCAGATCGCTGAATTGCGTGGACGTGTCCGTCCAGGCTGCGTCAACGGCCAACCGTGAATCCCCCAAATCGTCGCCACCCTTGCCGGCCAAAGGGTACACGCCCGATCCAGTTCCGGCACCCCGTGCTGGACGGGGGTCAGCGGGATGCATCCGGGCCGCTCTCGCGCGCCACCAGCTCCTCGAGCGCCGTGCGTGTGCTCTCGGACACGAGCGCGCCGCGGTAGGCCCGCTGGAGCGCCTCGCCCACATCGGCGGCGCGCGGCGGCTGTCCCGCGGCCGCGGCCGCCTGCGTGGCCGCCGCCGCCGTGGCCCTGATCGCGGCTCCCGGCAGGCGGAACCAGCGGGCGACGTACTCGATGTCCTCGTCCGCCAGCTCGCTGCCGGGTGGGAGATAGCGCCGCCACATCTGCTCGCGCGCGGAAGCGTCCGGGAAGGGGAAGTGGACGACCGCGCTCAGCGCCTGCGTGCCCGCGAGCTGGCGCGCCGTGACCGTGGTGCAGAAGATGACCAGCCCGGGGTAGCCGGCGCAGCGCGCCAGCAGATCGCGCAGGGCGCTCGCCGCGATCCGCTGCCCGGGTCCATGGGCCTGGGGGTCGGCGCTCGCTCCCGCACCGTCGAGGACGAGCACGGCGCCGTCGCGCTCACCTTCGCGGATGACGTGCCACAGCGCCGCCGCCAGCCCCGCCGGGCCGCTGGTCAGCGCAGCGGCGACGTCGAGCTCGATGAGCGGAGCGCCGTGCTCGGTGGCCAGCACCTGCGCAGCCATGCTCTTGCCGGTCCCGTGCTCACCCACGAACAGGGCGCGCAGAGGCTCGCCCCCGGTCTGGCCATCCAGCCGGGCGGCCAGCCCGCGCAGGGACGCGAGCGCCTCGTCGGGCAGCACGAGGTCGTTCCACCGGTGCGAGGGAGGCACCCGGCGCCAGGGCGGCGCGAGTGCTTGGACGCCCGCGCGCCCGCTGCCTTCGATCTGCATCGAGCGGAGGATACGTGGCAGCTGGCACGAATTGTGGGCGGTTGCCGCCCAGTCCGGGTCAGTGCCGGCGCGCCAGCTCGCGCTTGGCCACGCGGTGGTAGCGGCGCGCCTTGGCCGCGTTGGCGCGCAGGAGCCTCACCCGCGAGCGCGGCAGCTCGAAGCCGCCCACGAGCTTGCGCGGCACGAGGATCCAGCCTCCGTCGTGCGCGATCAGGTCGCCGCGCACCTGGAAGTTCTCCTGCCAGCGGAAGTGCTCGTCGTGACGGTGGGCGGTCAGGCAGGCCCGGCCGGGAGCGAGCGGGAGACCCGCCGGCGCGGCGCCGATCTCGATCCAGCGGGCCGCCGCGTCGAGCCGCACGGGCACCCGAACGGCGAACGGGAAGCCGTCGGGCGAGACGACCGAGAGCACCGCGGTGCCGTGGGGCTCGCCGAGCTCGGCCAGGCGCCGGTGCCAGATGCTCTGCCCGCCCACCGGCGGGGCGTGGAAGCGCTCGGGCTCCTCGGAGTGCCCGGAGCGCACCTCCTCCATGTGGGCGTCGTAGAGCTCGGGCTCGGCGTCGAGGTCGCCCTGTGGCCACACGTAGACGCGCTCGGGCCGCACGTGGATGTAGATGCGGTCGAGATACCAGGCCAGCGCGCCGCGCAGGAACCGTGGCGGCAGCAGCGACCGGATGGCCGGCAGCTTCTCGACCGACTCGCGCGCATAGCGCTCGGCGTTGGCCTCCAGGTCGTGGTCGTCGACCTCGGCGCAGCCCTGCACGAGCACCATCGGCGGCCGGCTCAGCCCGCTGCCCGTGGGGTCGGAGAAGAGCAGGGCGACCTGGGGGTTGGCGCGCGCGTCGTTGGCCTTCTTGGGATAGCCGAGGCCGGTGGTGACGTCGATGCACGCCGCGCCCGCCCGGTAGTAGGGCGTGACGGGCCA
>Ga0070739_10008446_pt1 | contig 10557 bp, 6 predicted proteins | sample Coa_R1_7_FD_66445 | JGI IMG/M metagenome (GOLD analysis project Ga0070739, IMG submission 66445) | Surface soil microbial communities from Centralia Pennsylvania, which are recovering from an underground coalmine fire - Coalmine... | ecosystem: Environmental > Terrestrial > Soil > Unclassified ...
TCCCGCCCGCGAACAGCGGGTGTTGTCCTCGAACCCGGTGGGATTGCAGATGGGATACGCGCGAATCAGATAATTTTCGGCCAACGCCGGTTGCGCCACCAAATCGCGCAAGAATTGCACCAAGGCCAACGCTCCCGCCGGTTCATCGCCGTGGATGGCCGCAAAAATGCCCAGCCGGATTGGATCGCTGCTGTTCGGCCCGCGAAAAATGTAGCGGGGAATCGCGTGCTGTTCACCTTCCAAGTTGAACGGCAACATTTTGTCTTCGAGACCGTCGCGCCCGGCGAGCGGTTCAAGCAAATGATGAATCGAACGCCGGCCTTTCACCATGGCGAACGTCGAATGTTCGCGCTGGGTCGAATCCGGCTTGATGGTGGCGTTAGATTTCAATAGCGTTAAAGTCACTAAACAGGGACAACTTAGCGCGGGTCCTCATTCAAAATCAAAGGTTCTCCGGACCCGCGCACCCTCCGTGTTTGGAGTTCCGCCTTCAGGCGGCCCGGCCGTTCGGTAGTTCGTTGGCAGTCTGCCAAGGCTGCAGCGCGTCCGTTCCTCGTAGCTGAAAACGTCGGTTTTCAGCCTCCCCGTTCCAATTTTTTTTCCTTATAGCTGAAACCAGGTGAAACAAGCTGAAACAAGCTGAAACGCCTAGTCAAAATCCCGAGTTCCGATGCTGACCTCTCGTAGCCGATTGGTTCAACCAAGTCCACGCGGACAAGGCTCGCCTCCGCCAAGGCTACGGTGACCAAGCTGTCCGCGCTCCCACGCCGGTTATCCGACACAAGGCGATACAATCCGACTGGGCCGGACTCCGGCCTACTACGGAATGGGGCTATATCCATCCAAGATCAAGCGAGGATGGAGGATAGCGGATAGAGGATGGCAAAATCCCCGACCCGGAACATCCTTCACGACAACGAAGATGGGGGGATGGCAAGATCTGCTGGATGGAATCATTGCGCTCATCCAGCATCCAGAACCCGCATCCGATTCAAATGTCAAAGAACGTCGCATCCGCCGTAGCCTCTGCGGAGGCGGAAAAGAACGTCGCAAACGATAAACGTTCACGTGTCCACCATAACCCCGGCGGAGGCGGACCTGTCCGCCGTAGCCTTGGCGAAGGCGGAACCCTCCCCGCGCAAAAAGAGTAGCACGCCATCGGCTTTATGCAAGCAAAATATATCAGCATCGCTGTTATACGTGCTTATCGATTTTGGGCGCTAATATGCCCGAGAAGGAGGATTAAAAACCTTGAAGCTGCATCCAGGACTCCAACCGTATTCTTTTCGGTGAATCAACTGCCAGGAATGCGTTGGGCGGCGCCTGGACGCACGTCTTTGCAATCTTCAGCGGGAATGATGTGGACGCGACACGGATAAGGGTCGTAGGCAAGCTGTTTCAGGCCAAATGCATGCCAAACCGGTTCATTGGTGCATTCCAAAAGCGTGTATGTCTCGAGACAACGTTTCATGTAATCGGAAATCACATAGACATCGCCCTTGCGTAGTTGCGGGCCGGAATCCTTGGTGAGCGTGTAGGAGCCCGGGCCCGCGCCGGGAAATTTCACGCTCCATTCGGCATCAATCATCCCTTCCGGCAGCCGATAGCCATAAACATAACGCGCGACCCAGGCATCCAATAAAACCGGATGTTCTGGCGTCGGCCGGATGCTCTTTGCCACGGCCAATTGATCTCCTGTGTCCCGCTTGATATGGCCGCTGATGATTCCGAAGCACTCGCCCGCCATTTTGCGGTTCACCACCGCCAGGATCAGGAAGATGCAAACCTGCAGCGCAATCGCGCCTTTCTGCGGCAACATTTTCACAATCGAACCGGCCAAGAGCACCATCACCAGAAAAGCCCACCAGGTTGTTCCCGATCCAAGCCCCCCGGTGCAGAACGCAAGCGGCGCCACCAAGGCGAGCAACAAAGCCGGCCAGCTTAAACGGTCCTTTGGTTTGCGGAGCATCCAAATCGCGAGCGCCAATGGCAGCAGCAGCAGCGGCCATTGCAAATAACCCAAACCGAAAATGTACTGCTTGAAGACCCAAAACTTGTCGTTGCTGATCCTTCCCGCCGCATGGAAGTGGAATGTATGGATGAAATCCGTCACGCGAAACCCAATCATCAGCAAAAATAGAAATCCCGTCACTGCGGCCGCGCCGAGCCATCGCAACATGATCTTGGAACGTTCACGACCCGGAGTTGCTTCTTTCCATAAACGATAACCGGCGTAAATCGCCAGCGTCACCACAAAGACCGTCGCGCGCGGCGCGGCAGAAGCTCCAAGGATGAGCAAAAAGAAGCCTGTCCATTGCAGTATTCCATTTTTCGAAGCGGATTCGGATTCGGTGATGGCAAAGCCGGTCATCGCAAGCGCCACCGCAAGGGGTTCGGGGCGAAGCCCCAGAAGAAGAAGCCCAAAAGCCACTCCAAGCGGCACGAACCATTGCAGCCAAACCGAGGCCCCATGCCGGCGCAAAACCCAGATCGTGGCGATGGAGACCACGATGCAATTGAAAATGCCGTAAGCCGTGACGGAAGTGGCGCTGATTCCAAAGAGTTTCAACCATCCGGCCAGCAAATAGGAGTTGAGCGGAGGATAAACAAAGAAATAATGGCTGGGAAATTCCTGGCGCTGGATCAGGGGATTGGAAAAATCACCGCCTTGCGCCATGTGGAATGCCGCTCCAGCCTGGAACAAGTCGTCGTAGGTCGGCTTGGGAAAATCGAGCAGCCAAAGCGCGGCAAAGAACAGCACGGCCCCCAGAACAGGCCATGCCATTCGATTTTTGCAAAAAGTCATAAATCTTTGGCCATCAATGTATCGCAGCGCTTAGTCCAAGACTCATTTTTACGTTTTGATTCAGGGTAAGGAATATAACAACCAGCTTGAGAAGAAAAGTTTTTTTTGGGAAAGCTCAAACTAAAAATTGTCGCTCCGGAATCCGTCAGAAATCTCGTGTTTTCCATTTTTTCTTTTTCAACATTCCTCAAGTTTGTTGGTCAAATTCAGCAATACATGCGAAGAAAAGCTAAAATGTGATTGCGCCGGCATCTCCGTTTTGGCCTAATATCAATCCTTCATGGCAAATACCGCAACAATATCGAGAACGCACCTGGTGTACGGGGTCTGCCTGCCGTTGGCAGTCTTGCTTGGCTATCTTCTGTCCGAGCCATTTGAACTGAGCAGCATTGCGGTAGTTGGTCTCGTCTTCGCCATCTTGTCCACTCCGCTGTTGATACGCTGGCATCATCCCCTGCTCATTTTCAGTTGTAACGCGTTCATTTATCCCTACTTCCTGCCGGGTCACCCCATGCTCTGGATGATTGCGGCGGCTTTGAGCTTTTCCATCCTGGCGTTGAATCGCTCTCTGGGACAAAAAGTGCCTTTTTTCCAGGCACGAAGTGTGGCTCGATCATTGATTTTCCTCACAATCGTGGTGGCGGTCACCGCTTATGTGAGCGGAGGCATTGGGCTTAACATTTTCGGGAGCCGGGTGGTGGGCAGCAAACGCTATTTTATAATCTTCCTTGCCGTGCTTGCGTATTTCGGGTTTTCCTGCGTTCACATTAAGCGCAAATGGGCCGAACTGGCGGTTTACACCTATTTCCTTTCGTCACTAACTGCGCTGGTTGGGTATTTCGTGGCCCTCGCCGGGCCGGCATTCTATTTTTTGGTGGAGTTGTTCCCGGTGCAAGGCGCGGTGAGCGAAATCAGTTCAAGCAGCGGCCTGGACCTGGTAAACTCGCAGATCATCCGTTACGGGGGGTTCAGTCCCATTGCCATGGGGTTGGCTTGCTTGCTTTTCGCGCGTTATGGCGCGCGCGGTTTGCTCGACTTCACCCGCCCATGGCGGTTGCTTTTTTTGATGGTGACATTGGTGATGGCAATGTATTCCGGGTTTCGTTCTACCGTCATCAGCATCCTGCTTATCCTGGCCATTCTGTTTTATATTGAAGGATTGTGTCGAACACGGCTGTTTCCAATCCTCCTGCTTGTCGGTGTTTTTAGCTGCGCCGCGATTTTGCCGTTTGCGTCCAAACTGCCTTTGGAGGCGCAACGCAGCCTCGCATTTCTGCCGTTGAATAATCTTGATCCGATGGCCCGCCAGAGCGCCGAGGCCTCCTCCGACTGGCGCATTCAAATGTGGAAGGAAGTATTGCCGACCGTTCCCAAATACCTGATCAAAGGCAAAGGTCTCGCCTTAAGCCAGGAGGATTTGGACATGCTCGCACAAGGCGAATCCCTTGGCAGTGGCGCCAATTACGAAGGAGCGTTGATCGCAGGCGATTATCACAGCGGGCCCTTGTCCATCCTCATCCCGTTCGGCCTTTTCGGCGTGGCGGGTTTCGTCTGGTTTCTTTGGGCTTCGGTAAAAGTTTTGCGCCAGAACCGGCTTTATGGCGATCCCTCCTTGCATCGCCTCAACACCTTCCTTTTGGCATTTTTTGTGGCCCGAATCCTTATTTACATTTTTATTTTCGGCGCATTTGCCAGTGATTTGCTGGTGTTTGCCAGCCTGATTGGGCTGAGTGTGAGCATCAATGGTGGAGTGGCCCAGCCTCCGAACCCCGGTGCCGAGCCGGCTACAGAATAAGAACAACTGATGAGAAACCAGGCCGAATGGCCTGAATGTTGCTCACACGCCCGTTACGAATGACGAACGCCTATTCATTGTTTCGCTCGGTGGTCATTTACGGCATCTGCGTGCCGCTGGCGATCTTTCTTGGCTACCTTCTGGCAAATCCGGTGGATTTTACGTCATTTCTCACAGTCTCGCTGCTGTTCGGGCTGTTGATGGCGCCGCTTTTATTGCGCTGGCATCATTTATTGCTGGTTCTTTTTTGGAATTCCACGATGGGCCTTTTTTTTCTGCCCGGCAGGCCAACGCTGGCGATGGCCCTGATTGCTGCGAGCTTTGGCATTTCGATGCTCTCGTACATCATGAACAAAAGGCTGAAATTCATTTCAGTTCCATCCGTAACCTGGCCACTGCTTTTCATCGTGGCAGTCGTTTTGGCAACCGCCAAACTCACGGGCGGAATCGGAGTAAACGCTTTAGGTTCCAGTCAAATCGGCGGCAGGCGTTACGTGGTTCTCCTGGTTTCCATCATGGGATACTTTGCATTGGCTGCCCGGCGGATTCCGCTGGAAAAGGCCAATACGTATATCAATCTCTATTTTTTAGGCGGCATGACGTCTGTCTTCGGCCACCTGGCCGCCATTGTCAGCCCTTCTTTCTATTTCATTTTTTTGATTTTCCCGCCAGATACCGCCGGCATGGTTTCAAGGGAGTCCGCGGCGGGCGAGCAATTCACGCGTTTAAGCAGCCTGGCCATGTCCAGCATGGCGCTGATGGCCTGGCTGCTGGCGCGCCACAACATTCGTGGGCTGTTGGATGCAAAAAAATGGTGGCGCCTGCCCGTCTTTGTGTTTCTTCTTGGAGCGTGCATGCTCGGCGGGTTTCGCGGCATGATCATCACCATGGTTCTTACTTGCGCCCTGCTGTTCTATCTTGAGGGCTTGATGCGTAGCCGAATGCTTCCGTTGGTGCTCATAACAGCACTTTTCACTTGCGCGGTAGCGTTGCCTTTTGCCGATAAATTGCCTCTTTCGATCCAGCGTTCCATCACGTTTCTTCCCTTGAAACTGGATCCGGCAGCAGAACTCAGCGCCAGTGCGTCCACGGATTGGCGAATTGAGATGTGGAAGGAGGTTCTCCCGACTGTGCCCAAATATTTGATTCTGGGCAAAGGCCTGACCATTGATGCAGATGAATTGGAGATGCTGACCAGCGGCATGAACCGCGGCGAAATCGGCGCCGCAGCCTCCGAACTGGCCGGAGATTATCATAATGGCCCTCTTTCCGTGGTCATCCCATTTGGTCTTTTGGGCTTGGCAGGATTTGTATGGTTCCTGGGAGCAGGTTGCCGCGTTTTATATCGCAATTATAAATTCGGAGACCCGGCGCTTGAAAATATCAATCGGTACCTATTGGCCTTTTTTATCGTCAAAATCATCGGTTTCTTTATCATTTTCGGAGCTTTTGCCAGCGATATGCTCTCTTTCGGCGGAGCCATCGGCCTGAGTGTGGCGTTGAACGGCGGCATGCTTGGCCCCGTCAAACAGCCTGTGCAACGCAAAACTGCCCGTCCGCTCAAGCTCACGCCTCCGGTTGGCGTCGGGGCGGTCACGAAAGCTTAAAATTGCGCAAGCCACCATCTTCTGTATCCGCCAAACTGTGCGCTTCTCGGTCATCACTCCCAGCTTCCGCAACTCGGATTGGCTGAAGCTGTGCGTCGCGTCCGTGGCGGACCAGGGTGTCGCCTGCGAACACATCGTGCAAGACGCCGGCTCGGATGATGGCACGCTGGACTGGCTCACCCGTGATGCTCGCGTGAAGGTGTTCGTGGAAAAGGACAGCGGGATGTATGATGCGGTGAACCGCGGTTTGCGCCGCGCGGAAGGAGACATCCTCAGTTACCTTAATTGCGACGAACAATATCTGCGGGGCGCATTGGCCGCAGTCGAAACATTTTTTGCCGGGAATCCGCAGGTTGACGTGCTCTTCGCCGATTTTGTGGTGGTGGATGCGGACGGGAATTACCGGTTTCATCGCAAGGTGCAGACACCTACGCTTTATCACACATGGGTGGCGCATCTGCCGGCGTTCACTTGCGGGACATTTTTTCGCCGGCGAATCATCAGCGAACTCGGCATTTTTTTTGATCCGAAACTGCGTGCAGTCGGGGATGCGGAATGGATGCTGCGTTTGTTGCGCCAGCGGGTGCGAATGGCCGTCCTGCGGCGGTTCACTTCGGCGTTCACGTTGACCGGTGAAAATCTAGGCCAGACACCGGAAGGATTGCGCGAAGCTGAAGAACTTTTCAATTCCGCCCCGCTCTGGGCGCGCAGGCTGAAACCATTGCTGGTCTTGCAACATCGGTTGCGCAGGCTGGCAGGAGGAATTTATTTCCAGAAGCCGTTTTCGTACTCCATTTATACAAGGAAAAATCCGGCAAAGAGAACTATTCACGAAGTCACGAAACCGAAGTCCAGATGGACTTGGGGACACGGCGAAAGAGTTGGTCCGGCCGACCGGTAAAATTGGACGTGATGTGCAGCATCACCTGTGGTGGTTAGGACTTGTGCTCAACGGGATGGCCCGTGCTATAATGCGGTCGAATTTTTCAAATCTGAATAGAATGACCACCCAGGCTGACGAAACGATCGGACCTTTTGCGCACCGGGCGCAACTGGCTGAAAAAATGCGTTTGGCAAGGTTTGAGCCGCTGCTCCTGCTCATAGGTTTGATTGTTTTTTTTCTTATAAACCTAACCACTGCGGACAAAACGCCCACTGTGTGGATTGATGAAGTGATGTACCAAGATCCAGCCGTGAATCTTTATCAAGGACATGGTTTCCACTCAGCGGCGTGGTTCCTGCAAACACGGGACAAATTCTGGGCCGGAAACGTGCCGCTTTATCAGTTTGTCCTGTTCTGCTGGCTGAAAATTTTCGGATTCAGCATCTTCACCGTACGCGCGTTTCACCATTTCGCAGTCACTGTGGCAGTTTTGATGACATGGTTGGCCATCCGTCGTCTTAACCTGATATCCATGCCGGCCAACCGTCTGGCTTTTTGTGCAATCCTTGCATTGAGCAGCGCATCTACGTTCGCTTATCGCTTCGCCCGCCCCGAATCGCTCGCGATGTTACTGCTGGCGTTCACGTTGTTTGCTTTCTCACTGCGGCCACGCTGGTTTTCTTGGTTGGTTCTCTGCCTTTGCGCCGTATTGCTGGTTTGGAATGGCCTCCAGTTTGCCGTTTACTTGGGTCTCATTTGTTTATTGGCTTGGTTTTTTGTTCCAAGGCCATTTCGCGCCGGTTTGCTTGCGCTTTGCGGCGGCTGCGTCCTGGGAGGCACATTGCTTTACTTTTTTTATCAATATCACGGAGTCTGGAAAGATTTTGAAGAATGCATACGCCATCATACGATCGCAAATCGAGGCACCCATTATCCCGGGACTCACCCATATGGAGCGGGCCTCCGCGAAAAGCTCCGTCAAATTCCCGGCTTGTATGTTGACTACAGCTTGATCCCTCTGCTCGTTTTATGGCTTTGGGAGGCTGGAAGGCTTTTCCGCTCCAAGAATTTCCGGTGGCGCTCGCCGTTCGTATTTGGTTTTGTATCTCTGATCGCTATTCCGCTGGGGCTGCATGCGGTAGGCATTTTTCCAATTTATTATTTCTGGATGGCGTTCTTTCCATTTGCCTTGGGGATTTGCGCCCAATTGGACAGTTGGCGCCGAACCGAGCGGGGACACTTCACTAATTTTGCATTCTCCATCCTGCTCGTCATGTCCTGTCTGGTTGGATTGCCACGTCGTCTCGCTGTGGCTTCCTTTGAATGGCAGGCGCGAAGTTACGCTCCAATTATGAAAATTGTTTCCCCTTACGTGCCTGGTAATAAATTGGTTTTTTCCGACTTTGCCGCGTATTATGCAGCCAAACAACACGGAGCCGAGGTCATACTTCCCAATCACATACACCTGCTGACAGACAGCGACAAAGCCCGCGTTTCAGTTGCAATTGTTCGGCAGGATGACGCGTCGTTTCTGAACAACCATTTTGGAGGAGAATGGCGCGATACCGGCGCTGCGCTCAAACCTGCGAGCACTTCGTTTCGCCACCTGCGCGAAAATCTCGACAGCCGCCAATATGATCTCAGGGTCTTTGTCCGCCTCTCCGACTGAGTAATTCACAATTGCAAAAAGGACAGTACCTGGAGGGTTTCGTTTTTGCGGCACAATGCATGTGCCATCACAGCTTTACACCCCGGCGGATGGGCGTTAAACTTGTCCCCAAATCAATGTTTGGTCTTTGTGCATGTCGTCTTCCATGAAACCCAAATTGCTGATCGTGCAATTATGGCAATTGGGGGACCTTGCCATCGCCACGCCGTTTCTGCAGAAGGCCTCCGAACAATTCGACGTCACCCTGCTGGCCAAACCATTCGCGCTCGACCTCAAGCCGCGTTTCTGGCCGGAGGTCACGGTGATCCCGTTCAACGCTCCATGGACGGCTTTCGAGTTCAGAAAAAAATATCATCTCCTTGCCTGGCCATGGGGCAAAATGTTTTCCGTCCTGAAAAAATTATCGCACGAACGCTTTGATGTGGCGCTTTCCGCCCGATGGGACCCGCGCGATCATTTTTTGCTGATGCTCACCCGCGCGCATTCGCGTTTGGGGTTTCCACGCCTTGGCAGCCGGATTTTTCTGACGCATCCGTTGAATTCGCCCAATCCAGAGTCGCATCAGTACGAAAATTGGCTCACCATCGCGCGCGCGCTGAATCTCAATCTCGATCCTCGCGAAAAACTCCGGTTCCCCACGCCCCGCGACCATCGGTTTATTGTCATCCACACCGGCGCGCGGCGGCTGGTGCGGGTATGGCCGCTGGAACGTTACAAGCAGATCATGGATAAATTGCGCGCGCGCGGACACAACATTAAAATCCTTTGCGATCCGGAACAACTGGGCTGGTGGAGGGAAATGGGCGAAAAAGATGTCACCGCGCCGCAAAGCGTCAGCGAGTTGTTGCACGGCATGGAAGGCGCGGGAGGGTTCATCGGCAACGATTCAGGGCCGGGACATCTCGCGGCGCTCTGCGGAATTCCAACTTTCACTTTTTTCGGCCCGCAAAATGTCGAGTGGTTCCTCCCCTTTCATCCGGCGGCGCAATTCATGGAAGGCAAGCCCTGCCCTTACAAGCCCTGCTCGGATTACTGCCGTTTCCCGGCGCCGCACTGCCTTTTGGACATCACCGAGGCGGAAGCGTGGCCGAAGGTGAAGAGATTTGTGGACCTTCTTCCAGTTGACGCCGCTCATCCGCCGGGAGATATTTTTTCAAAGAAGGAGACATATATGAGCGCACTGGCTGAAAAGAAATGCGAACCTTGCGACGGCGGAACTCCGAAGCTCAAAGGCGCGGAGTTGAACCGGCTGGCCGGGGAATTGCACGACGACTGGCAGGTCGTGAACGAACATCATCTCGAACGCGAATTCAAATTCAAAAACTTCCGCGATGCCCTCGCCTTCACCAACAAGGTCGGCGAACTTGCCGAGAAACAAGGCCATCATCCCGACATTTATCTCGCATGGGGCGAGGTGAAAATCACCCTCTCGACGCATAAGATTGATGGCCTGACGGAAAGCGATTTCGTCCTCGCCGCGAAGATAGACCAGATAAAGTAGAACTGGTTCTAACGGGAAATTCTTCGGCTGATCCGGAGGACTCATCGAGTTTGACATTTGCTGGATTGCAGAACCAGCATCGGATTGAAACGCATCGCGGTCCCCCTCACCCTTTCCCTCTCCCCAAGGAGAGGGGAAACATTCACCTGCGCTTGTGAATTCCAGCGCTCCATATTATTTCCGCGATGGAATTCGTGACTCTCTCTCTCGATGGGAGAGAGTCGGGGGTGAGGGGAAAGGAACTATTGGAGAACACGATGTCATGATGAAAGTTGCGCGAGGGAATATTGCCAGCA
>Ga0070739_10008448_pt1 | contig 10556 bp, 6 predicted proteins | sample Coa_R1_7_FD_66445 | JGI IMG/M metagenome (GOLD analysis project Ga0070739, IMG submission 66445) | Surface soil microbial communities from Centralia Pennsylvania, which are recovering from an underground coalmine fire - Coalmine... | ecosystem: Environmental > Terrestrial > Soil > Unclassified ...
AGGCCGGGGTCGTCGCCACGCAGGCTAAGATAGCCCTCCTCGCCGGGCGGCACCTCGCGCAAGCTGTCATCGAGCACGCGCAGGTCAACCGCCGGGAAGGGTACCCCGACCGAGCCGGGCCGGATCGGCACGGCCGGGCCGTGGCAGGTCAGCACCTGGAACTCGGACACGCCGAGGTACTCGTAGACCTCGGTGCCGAAGCGCGCCTTCCACTCGCGGTAGGTCGCCACGCCGAGCGGCTCGCCGGTCGAGTTGCCATAACGCAGTCGCAGGCCCGGGTAGGCGCGCTCGAGGGCGGGCATCGCCAGCACCTTGCGGTAGAAAGTGGGCACAGAGAACAGCACGGTCACGCCGAGCCGCTCGCAGGTCGCCAGCACGGTTTCCGGCTGGGCGCGGCCCTGCAGCAGCGCCGCGCTCGCCCCGGCGCGGAGGGGCCAGACCAGCCCGTGCCCCAGCGCGCTGATGAAGCTCAGCTCGCCGGTGGCCAGCACGCGGTCGTCGGGCGTGTAGTCGGCCCGCAGCACGCCCAGGTCGCCGACGGCGACGACCCAGCGGTGACCGTGAACGATGCCCTTCGGTAGCCCGGTCGTCCCCGAGGTGTAGACCATGAAGGCCGGCTCGTCGCAGCGCGTGTCGACGGCCGGCAGGGGCGAGGTATCGTCGTCGGCCAGGTCCGCCAGGCGGGGCTCGCCGCGTTCGGCGTCGCCGCTGATGACCAGGTGGCGGAAGGCGCCCTGCTCCCGCTGCAGGGCTCGCAGCGGCGCCGCGGCCTCGGCGGCCGCGATGGCAACCTCCGCGTCGGAGTTCTCGACGATGTGGGCCAGCTCGCGCGGGCCCAGCAGCGAGTTGACCAGGACGGGCAGCGCGCCGAGCTTGAGGCCGGCCAGGAAGGCCACGACCAGCTCCGGCGCGTTGGCGCCGCGGACGAGGTAGGGGGTGCCGCGCTCGATGCCCAGGCGGCGGAGACCGCGGGCGCCGGCGTCGACCCGCGCTCGCAGTTCGGCGCGAGTGAGCATCCCGCCGGCGTGCCAGATGGCTGGCCGGCCGGCCCAGCCCAGCTCGATCGGCCGGTCCACGATCTCGGCGGCCATGTTCAGGCGCGGTGGGATGGCGCGGTAGCCAGGTGGCACATGGAAGACGGGACGTGGCATCGTCGGCCCTCGGCTCTCAGGGATCAGCTTTCAGCCGTCAGCTCTCGGCCGTTAGCCTTGGGCTCTGGCTGACAGCTGAGGGCTGAAAGCTGACGGCTAACAAGCTACTCGTCGTAGTTCGGCCCGCGGTAGCGGGGCTCGCGCTTGCCGAGGAAGGCGCGCGAGCCCTCCTGGACGTCGCGGGTGCGGGTGATCTCGACGATCGCGTCCAGCTCGCGCTGCCAGCCCTCGTCCGAGCGGTCCTGCAGCCAGTAGTAGCGTACCAGGTCCTTCGCGTGGCGAACGGAGAGGTAGGGCTTGGCGGCGATCTCGCCGGCGTAGTCGAGCACGGCGTCGAGGAAACCTTCCGCCGGCAGGAGCCGGTCGACGAGGCCGATCCGCTCCGCCTCGGCGGCAGTCACCCGCCGGCCGGTGAGCAGCAGGTCGAGCGCCCGCCCCTTCCCGAGCAGCTTGACCAAGTTGCGCGCGCCGCCGGCCTCCGTCTCGAAGCCCGCCGACACTGCCACCTCGGAGAAGTTGGCCTGCTCGGAGGCGACGCGCAGGTCGCAGGCCGCGCACATCTCCAGGCCCGCGCCGACTGCCCAGCCGTTGATCGCGGCGATCGTTACCTGCGGTAGGTCCTCCAGGCGGCGCACCATGCGCTGCAGGAAGATGTGGCGCACGTCGTTCAAGTAGTAGGCGACCATCTTCTGGTAGGGGCCGGTCAGCCCGAGTCCTTCGCCGCCGTCGAGGAGCACCTGCGCCTCCGACTTGAGGTCGCCACCGGTCGAGAAGGCGCGGCCGGCGCCGGTGACGACCACCACGCGCACGTGGCCGTTGTAGCGCAGCTCGCCGAACAGCGCATCGAGCTCGAGCCGCATCGTTGGCGTCAGGGCGTTGAGCTGCTCGGGCCGGTTCAGGGTGACCAGACCGATCGTGCGCTCTTCGGGACGGCGTGGGTTGGGCAGGATCTGCCAGGAGATCTCTTCGTACTCCATCAGCGTTCCCGATCCTTACGCGTGTTCGTGCGCTTCTGGTCCGCGCCACTGGCGCGGGTCGGGGGAGCCAGGTTCGACGATGAGGTCTCAGGTCACGGCGCTCGGACTGTCGTCGGGGCGCGGGTCGGCGCCCTCGCCCCGGATGGTGCCCAGCTCCACCCGCACTCGATCATACTCGGTCGTGAGCGCCGCGAGCAGCGGCGCCGCGCCGACGGTCGTGCCGAGGCGTCCCAGGTGTTCGAGCCGCTCGCAGATCGCCGGCAGCCGGCGCGCACCGACGTAGCCACTCATCCCTTTCAAAGTGTGGGCGAGGTCGCGCAGGGCCGTCGGGTCCTGCTGCCGGATCGCGGCCTGCAGGCCGTCGAGCAGCGGCCGCGATTCGTTGAGGAACAGGTCGATCACCTCGGCCTGCAGCCCCACGACGGCGCCCGCGCCCGAGTTCTCGAGGGTGGCGAGCGCTGCGCGGTCGATGGCGCCATCCGCCCCGTCTGGAGGGTGGGAGCCGCGAGCCGCCAGCGGTAGGGCGTCTGCCGTGGGCAGGAACCGCCCCAGCGCGGCCGCGAGCTCGTCGAGCTTGACCGGCTTGGAGATATAATCGTCCATGTCGGCGGCGAGACAGCGCTCGCGGTCCCCCTGCATCGCGTTCGCCGTCATCGCGATGATCGGCGTGCGCCGCCCACCTTGCTCGCGGCGGCGGATCTCGGCGGTGGCCTCGAAACCATCCATCTCCGGCATCTGACAATCCATCAGCACGGCCGCATACGGCCGCCGTGCCAGGGCTGCTACCGCCTCCAGCCCGTTCGCGGCGACGTCCGCGCGGTAGCCCAGCTTCTCCAGCATGTGCAGCGCGACCTTCTGGTTCACGGCGTTGTCCTCGACGACCAGGAGCGCCGGCCGGCCGCCAGCCGCCGGCCGCTCGGGCTGGCCCGCCGGCAGTCGGGTCGGCTGCAGCCGCGCCGCCAGCCGCGGCTCCTCGGCCAGTAGGCCAACCAGGCAGTCGAAGAGCTGCGACTGCCGTGGCGGCTTGGTCAGGACGGCCGCGGCGCCCGCCTCGCGCGCCTGCTCTAGCACACCCCGTTGGTCCAGGGGCGTGAGGAGCACGACCGGCGTGTGGGCCAGGGCGGGATCGGCGCTGATCGCGCGCACCAGCGCCAGGCCGTCGTCGCCGGGCATCGCCTGGTCGGCCAGCACGACCGCGAATGGCCGGCCGGCCGCGCTCGCGCTGCGGAGGCGGTCGAGGGCCTGGGCGCTATTGCCCACGCCAATGGCGGCGACTTCCCAGGCGGCGAGCTGCTCGACCAGGCTGGCGCGCGCCGTGTCGTTGTCGTCCACAACTAGCACCGACCGTCCGCGCGGGTCGAGAGCGGCGGCAGGCTCGGCGGCCGCAGACAGCGGGGCCCGCTGCAGACGGACGGTGAACCAGAACGTGCTGCCCTGGCCCGGAGCGCTCTCCACGCCGATCTCGCCGCCCATCAGCTCCGTGAGCCGCTTGCAGATCGCGAGGCCGAGGCCCGTGCCGCCGTAGTGGCGCGTGGTCGAGCTATCGGCCTGGGAGAACGCCTGAAACAGCCGCGCTTGTGCCGCCGGCTCGATGCCGATGCCCGTATCGGTGACCTCGAAGCGCAGGACGAGGAAGGGGCCCGGCTCGGCCTTGTCGAGGGCGCGGACGCTGACTACGACCTCGCCGCGCTCGGTGAACTTCACCGCGTTACCGACCAGGTTGGTGAGGATCTGGCGCAGGCGGCCCGAGTCTCCGAGCAGGACGCGGGGAACGGCCGACTCGATCCGCGTCACCAGCTCGAGGCCCTTGCTATGCGCCGCTTCGGCGAGTAGGTCGGCTACTTCCTCGACGGTCTGCACCACGTCGCAGTCGCTGATCTCCAGGGCAAGCTTGCCGGCCTCGATCTTCGAGAAGTCGAGGATGTCGTTCACGATCGCCAGCAGGGCGTCGGCGCTCCCCTGGATCGTGTCGACGAACTCCCGTTGCTGGTCGGTCAGCTCGGTATCGCGCAGCAGGCCGGTCATGCCGATCACGCCGTTCATCGGGGTGCGGATCTCGTGGCTCATCGTCGCCAGGAAGTCGGCCTTGGCCCGCCCCGCCGCCTCCGCCGCCTCCTTCGCTCGGTACAGCTCGGCCTCCGTCCGCTGCTGCTCGGCGATGCGGCGCTCCAGGTCGCTGTTCACGGCCCCGAGCTGCGTCGCCCGCTGCTCCAGCGCGCTGGCCATCTGATCGAACGCCTCGGTGAGCTGGCCCAGCTCGTCGGCGGCGGGTGCCAGCCCCGCGCGGGCGCTGAGGTCCCCGCGCCGCAGGCGATCGGCCGCCTGCGCGAGCCGGCGCACGCGGCGCAGCAGGAACAGCTCGCTGCCGATCCAGGCGGCGAGCAGCGCCAGCCCCCCGGCGACGAGGATCCCGACCAGGCTGCGCAGCAGAAGCTGGTTCGTCTGCCCGGTCAGCGCGGCTGGCGACAGCCCGACGCTCACGTATTCCGGCGCGCCCGCCCCGCCCAGCGGAGTGAAAGCGTACAGGCGCGGCACGCCGTCGATGTCGGGCCCCTCCGTCGTACCCTCCCGCTGATCGAGGACCGTGCGCACGACCGGCACGTCGTGGACCGTCTCCCCGAGCCAGGACGCGGACTCCGGGTAGCGCGCCAGGATCGTGCCGTCGCTGTCGTAGACGCTGAGGCTCGAGTCCGGCGGCAGCGCCGTGGCGGCCACGAGCTGGTTCAGCCAGCTCAGGTCGAGGCCGGCGTAGACGACGCCCTGGAGGACGCCGCGGGCGTCGAGCAGCGGGTAGCCCTGGACCAGGTTCGCCTTGCCCGTGACGCGGCCGACCTGGTACTCGCCGCGAGCGAAGTCGCGGGTGGCCATCACGCGCTGGAACCACTCGCGATCGCCGAGGTAGACCGGCCGATCGAGCGGCGTGGCGCTGCAGACCAGGTTCCCCTGCAGGTCGGTTACGCCGAAGTTCGTGTAGCCCTGGTAGTGGCCGAACAGCTCGTGGAGGAAGGCGCTGCACTGCTCCGGCGAGCCGTCGCGCACCTCGGGCACCTGGGCGAGCACGATCAGGAGCTGCCGCGTGCCCTCGATCACGCGCTGCTGATCGAGCGAGGCGAGCTGGACGAAGCGCTGCGCCTCGTCGTAGGCCCGCGCGCGGATGAGCTGGCTCTCCTCGTTGTGGGTGTAGAAGGCCAGCAGCAGGGCGGGTACCACCGCCAGCAAGACCAGAAGCAGCAGCCGCGAGCGCAGGCTGGACGCGACGAGCCGCAGGCGCGGGACGTTTACCATCTTGATTGCTGCTGTCTCGCGGGGGCCGGCCCCAGGCGCGAGTGGGACCGCGCCGCCGTGGGCGAGGGCACCGTCAGCCGGCGGGACTGGCAAGGCCCGGCTCGTACGCTCTCGACGGTATCGCGGCCGCGGCCACCAGCGCCAGCAATTCCGCCAATCCCTGCTCCGCCGCCGCGGCGTCCGCCGGCTGGAGGACGGTATCCTTCAACTCTGCGAACTCGTCCTCGTCCAGGACGAGGTGGCGCCCGTCGGGGTAGACGAACACGTCGAGGGCGAGATCGACGTAGTGCAGCTCGCCGTCCACCAGCTCGGGCGGCATCCCGATGTTGCAGTACCATCCCTTGAGCTGGCCAGCGGTACTGTAGATCTGAAAGATGTTGAACCAGCGTCCAAAATAATACCATTCGAGGAATAAATCTCCGCGTTCCAGCACCACGTAGCCGAGGTCGCGCCGCAGCGCGCGGAAGTGCCCTGCCAGTAGTACGTGGTCGGGTGTACGCTCGAGCAGGTAGCCGTCCCAGGAGAAGACCGGGCTGCGGTCGTAGCGGAGCTTCACCACCCGCAGTGGGGGCGCTGATCGCAGTCCTTCCGAGCGTAATCCTTCCACGCTAGCCTCCCCGAGTGTGACGCTATCCTAGCATTGGCAGCGCCGGCGCACCACCCGCGAGTGCCGCGAATCCTTGCCTCTGGCGCCGCTTTTCGCTAGCCTTGGTAGGCTGCCGCGTGGACCCCTGATGTGCGAGAGCGGCAAGGGACGAAGGACCATGCAGCGCGTGATCGCCCTCCTGTGCACGCTCGCGGTAGCGCTCGCCCCCGGCCTGGTGCACGCCCAGGATACCGCGAGTAGTGGCGAGTGGGAGGTGCTCGTCGGGCGCGAGACCGACGACCACTCCATCCAGGCCCAGGCCTACTTCCCGACCGTGATCACGATCGTGGCCGGCGACACGGTGACCTGGAAGCTCGGCGGCCAGTACTCCCATACCGTGACCTTCCTGGCCGGACAGCCCCGGCCGGTGGGCACGATCATCACCCCCGACGGCCGCTCGGTGCTGAATCCCCTCCTGGAGTTCGCGCAGGGCGGCGCCGTATTCGACGGCTCGCGCTACGCCAACTCCGGCATCCTCAGCGCCCGCGCCCCGACCTACTCGCTCACGTTCTCCAACCCGGGCGTGTATCCTTACGTCAGCCTGATCCAGCGCGGCATGGAGGGCACGGTCGTCGTCCTGCCGGCGGGTAGCCGACCGCCCAAGTCGATGGCCGAGTACCGCGCCCTCGGTGAGCAGGAGTGGGCGGTGCTGCGTGCGCGCGGCGAGGGCCTGGCCGAGAGCGCGCCCACGGTGGCGGAGCCGGCTCAGGCCGGCGCCACGGACTACTACATCAGCTCCGGCTTCGGCGGGAACGAGGTCAGCGTCATGCGCTTCCTGCCCACCGAGCTGACAGTGAAGGTCGGGGATACCGTGACCTGGCTCCAGTCCGACCCTCAGGAGGTCCACACCGTCACCTTCCCCGATGCCGACTCGCCGACCACGATCACCTACACCGACACGCCGCCGATCGGACCGTCGGTCACGCTCATCGATCCGTTAGCGGCACAGCCGCAGGGCGGGCCGGTCCACCGCGGCCAGGGCTACTACAACTCGGGCATCATGCGACCGTTTGGCCGCTACACCCTGACCTTCCTGCACCCGGGCGTGTACTCGTACGTCTGCCTGGCGCACGCCGACCTCGGCCACACGGGCAAGATCATCGTGGAGCCGGCGCCCGACGCGGGGTCCGCCGCAGCCGGCGGCCTCAACCAGTAACGCGCGGCGCCGAGCGGCGGGGACTTGCTGATCTATCCCCCAGACGCCTGGCTGTCGAGGGCGGCCACGGTCTGGTGGATCTGCTCGGCGTGTGCGCGCCGGTGGGCGACGATGAAGCGCTCGATCAGGCCGGCCACGTCGAACTCTCCCGCGCGTGGGTGGACGCCGCGCACTGCTAGATCGCGCGCGCTCAGCTCGGCGAGCAGCGCGCGCGCCACCGCCACGCCGGCCCGGTTGCGGGCGATCGCCTCGTCCAGCGAGTCGTGGCCATGGTGCTCCACCGGACCGAGCCGCTCCGGATCATCCAGCGGGCGTCCGAAGGCGCCGCCGCCCTCGCGGACCAGGCGGCGGACCTCGGCCACGTAGAACCGCGGCGAGTCCGCCATGTGCGCCAGGATCTCGCCGACGCTCCACTCGTCCGGCGCCGGACGCTGATGCAGGAGCGCCGCCGGCACGCCCCGTGCCGCCGCTTCCAGCGCGGCCTCCGCCGCGTCGAGGTCGGCCAGCAGTTGTTCGGTGTCTCGGTTCTCAGCCATCGTCGGCCGCGCCGCCTTCCTACACGGCCGGCCGCCGAAAGGCCGCGCCGTGTCACGAGTTCGTAGCGTGGCGGATTATAGGACTTTTGGACTGTCAAACCTGTTGTAAGGCTCCGGTCGCTGGGCTAGAATAATGCGGGTCCTGGCCTCAGCGCGCGGCCCGCGGGATGGCCGGCGCTCGCGAGGAGTGTACCGATGGCTGTGAAAGCATCTCCGACAGTCGAAGACTACCTCCAGGTGATCTACCACCTGAGCCGCGAAGGCAAGCCGATCATCGGCAGCCACCTCGCCGACAAGATGAACGTAGCCGTCGCCACCACCTTTGCGACCGTACAGCGCATGCAGAAGGCCGGCCTGGTCGAGATGAACGACCACAAGGAGATCCTCCTTACCGGGGACGGGCGGGAGGTGGCCGAGGGCGTCGTGCGCCGACACGCGCTGGCCGAGCGGCTGCTGGTGGACGTGCTGCGGCTGCCCTGGCACGAGGCGCACGAGGAGGCGCATCAATTCGAGCACGTCATCTCGCCGCGCGTCGAGCAACGGCTCATGGAGCTGCTCGATAGCCCGACGACCTGCCCGCACGGCAACCCGATCCCCGGCAAGGGCGAGAGCGCCGTGGCGGGAGCCGTTCGGCTGGCCAGCGTGCCGGAGGGCGAGAGCATCAGCGTAGTGCGCGTGTCGGAAGATGCCGAGAACGAGCCCGAGCTACTGGAGTACCTGCAGCGGCACGGGCTGGTCCCGGGCGGCCAGTTCAAAGTGACGGGCGTGCAGCCCTGGAACGGGCTGCTCCTGCTCGAGCGCGACGGTGAGGAGGTGCCTCTAGGCGTGGCCGCGGCGCAGAAGATCTGGGTGCGCCGCCAGTCCGCCTGAGGCCCGCCTCGTCGAGCGCCCGGAGCGTCCGTCTGGCCCCGCCAGACAGGCGCTCCCTCGCCAGAGGACTGTGACCGGTGAGCGGCTAGTGTTGGCGGCTGCCAACACTAGCCGCTCATTGCCGACAACGCACCGGTCTAGATCGGGACGATCTGCACGTCCACCACTGCCGCACGGCCGCGGCGCGTCTCCTCCAGGCCGCGGCGCAGCGCCGCCTCCAGCTCGTCCGGGTCGGAGACGCGCTCGGTGTAGGCTCCCGCGGAGGCGGCAACCATCCCCAGGTCGCTGGGCGGGTCGAAGCTCGCCGTGAAGTCGTTGGCCTTCTGGGCGTAGCCTTCGGGATGCTGGTCGAGCGCGGCGTTCTTCACGGCGCCCCAGCCGACGTTGTTGTAGATCACCGTCAGGAAGGGCAGGTTGTAGCGGCGCGAGGCCCAGAACGCGGCGGTCGGCGCGCCGAACACGAAGGCGCCGTCGCCTACGGCGAGCGCCACGTCGCGCTGGCCGGCCGCCAGTTTGGCCCCCAGCGCCGCGCCCATGCCCCAGCCCAGCGAGCTGCCGCCGCTGCCGAAGTAGGTGCCGGGCCGCTTCCGCGCCGTGAGCGGCAGCGTGACGACGCTGTTGCTCACCGACTCGTCCAGCAGGATCGCGTCGTCCGGCAACACGCGCCCGAGCGTCGCGGCGAGCAGCGGCGCCGTGATCCGTCCCTGGTTCGGCACCATCCGCGCGTCGCGCTCCTGGCGCAGGCGCTCCTTCTGCTCGCGGACCCAGGCGCGCCGCTGGCCCACGCGGTCCCCCCGGCCGTTCGCGCCCCCGGCGGGCAGCAGCTCGAGCAGCCGGCGCAGCGCCAGCTCGCTGCTGCCCTCCAGGCGCAGGTCGGCGGGGATGTCGGTCAGAGAGATCGCGGCCTTCACCGTATCGACGTCGAGGTGCACGATCCGCGCCTCCGGCCGCGGGCGGTTCACCGCCGGCAGCCAGGGCACGTCGCAGTCGATGACGAACACCAGGTCGGCCTGGGCGAGGTGCTGGCCGGCGCGGGAGCCGAAGTGGAGCTCGTGGTCGCGCGGGAAGCTTAAGAAGTAGGCGCTCGTCTCCACCACCGGAATCGCGAGGCGCTCGGCAAGGGCGACCAGCGGCTCGACCGCCGCGGGGTTCCGCCCTAGGTAGCTGGTGATGATCAGCGGCCGCTCGGCCTGGCTCAGCCACTCGGCGACCTGGCGGAGCGCGCCGTCGTCGGGCACGCTCGGCACGTGTGGTGCGATGCCCTGGCGCGGCTGCGGCCCGCGGCCCTCGATGCGCTGCTCGAGCGGCTCGCGGGCGCCCATCAGGTACACCGGCCCGGCCGGCTCGGCCTCGGCCACCTCGAACGCCCGCTGCACGACCTGGCGGATGTTGACGGCCGTCTTGACCTCGTAGGTCCACTTCGTGTACTGGCGGACGATGCTCGCCTGCTCCTGGGCGTCCTGGACGAACTGGACCGGATTGGTGCGCGAGCCCAGCATCTCACCACGGGTCGTCCAGGGCGACTGGCCGGCGAAGATGAACAGCGGCGTGCGGCCCCGGGCGGCGTTGTGAACGGTGCCGCCCATGTTGGCCGTGCCGACGTCGACGTGGACGAAGACGGCCTGCGGCTGGCGCGTCACCTGGCCATAGGCTTGCGCCGCGCTCACGGCGACGATCTCGTGCTGGCAGATGATGACCTCGGGCATCGGGCGGCCCGTCGCACGCGACTTGGCCATCGCCTCCACGAGCGCCGGATAGTCGGTGCCCAGGTTGGCGAAGATGTAGCGGACGCCGAGATCCACCAGGGTGGCGAGCAGCTCCTCCGCGCCCGTCTCCACCTCGACTGACTGCCGAACCGGTTCCTCTGTCTTCATCTGACGCTCTTTCTCGGCGGTGTGCAGCCGCGCCGCGCCCAGCGGCCGCCGGGCAGACGCG
>Ga0070739_10008454_pt1 | contig 10550 bp, 11 predicted proteins | sample Coa_R1_7_FD_66445 | JGI IMG/M metagenome (GOLD analysis project Ga0070739, IMG submission 66445) | Surface soil microbial communities from Centralia Pennsylvania, which are recovering from an underground coalmine fire - Coalmine... | ecosystem: Environmental > Terrestrial > Soil > Unclassified ...
CGCCCCCAACCCCCCGTGCATCGGGGCGATAGCCTAGAGCTGGGGGACACCCCCACCCCCCCATTCAAGAAGTGGGGGACACCCCCAAGCCCCCGTTCAGGCGGGGCGGCGGGAGAGGAGTGAATGGCACAGCGGCCCGAGGAGCAGGTGGAGATCCCTGGCCCGACGATCTGGCCGGCGGTGCTGGCGGCGGGCATCACGCTGTTCGGCATGGGCATGGTGACCAGCGTGGTCTTCACCATAGCCGGCCTGGCGGTGTTCGCCCTGGGCCTCGGGGGCTGGATCGGGGAGCTGCGACATGAGCGATGACCAGGCGCCGCCGGAGACGATCCCGCCCGCGGATCGGGCGCCGGCCCCGCCCCTGCTCGCCGAGGAGGCGAGCCGCCGTGGCTTCTTCGCCCGCATCAGCGTCGCGCTGATGGGGCTGGCCGGCGCGGCCGTCGGCCTGCCGGTGCTCTCCTACCTCGTCACGCCCTGGCTGCGGCCGGCGCCGCAGGAGTGGACGACGATGGGGCCAGTCGACAGCTTCACCGTGGGGCAGACCGTGCTCAAGGCCATCCCCGACGTATCGCCGCTGCCCTGGGCCGGGCAGGTGGCCGAGAGCGCGATCTGGGTGCGCCGCGATTCGGACCAGACGTTCACTGTGTTCGCGATCAACTGCACGCACCTGGGCTGCCCGGTCAACTGGCGCCCCGACGCGAACCTGTTTCTCTGTCCGTGCCACGGCGGCGTGTACTACTCCGACGGCACGGTGGCCGGCGGCCCGCCGCCGCGGCCACTGTTTCAGCACGAGACGCGCATCCAGGGGGGCCAGCTCCAGGTCCGCACGCGGCCCCTGGGCATCGGCTAATGGCGTCTATCCATCCCTTGTCTGAGCCCGCGGCTCAGACGAGGCTGCTGGGTCTTACCAGGCGCTCGAACGAGGAGCAGCGCCCGTGAAAGGCATCTGGTCCATGCTGGACGATCGGCTGGGCATCTCCAGCGCGATCATGCCGATCATCACGCACCCCGTACCACGCGACGTGAACTGGTGGTACGTCTTCGGCAGCGCCGCGCTGGTCGCCTTCATCATGCAGGTGATCACCGGCGTGGCGCTGGCGTTCATCTACGTGCCCGCGCCCAACGCGGCCTACGACAGCCTCCAGTTCATCACCCAGCAGCAGGTGCTGGGCAGCGTCGTCCGCGGCATCCACTACTTCGGCGCCTCGGCGATGGTGATCCTCGTCGGCATCCACGGCATCCAGGTCTTCTTGATGGGGGTCTACAAGTTCCCGCGCGAGCTGACCTGGGTCGCCGGGGTGATCCTGCTCGCCCTCACGCTGGCGATGGCCTTCACCGGCCAGCTCCTGCGCTACGACCAGGACGGCTACTGGTCGGTGTTCATCCTCTCCGAGATGGTCGGGCGCGTACCCGCTATCGGCTGGCCGCTGGTGCAGGCGCTGATCGCCGGCCAGACCGTCGGCGGCGCGACGCTGACGCGCTTCTTCGCCCTGCACGTGTTCGTGATCCCCGCGCTGATCTTCATCTTCATCGGCACGCACCTCTACCTCGTGCTGCGGCACGGCGTCTCCGAGCTGCCGCGGGCCGGCGTGCCGGTGAACCCGAAGACTTATCGCGCCTACTACCACCGCCTGGTGGAGAACGGCATCCCGTTCTGGCCGGACGCGGCCTGGAAGGACGTCGTGTTCAGTTGCGCGGTGGGAGTCGTCGTCGTCGCCCTCGCCGTGTTCGTCGGCCCGCCTGACCTGAATGGGCCGGTCAACCCGACGCAGATCAACACCGACCCGCGGCCCGACTGGTACTTCGCCTGGATCTTCGCCCTGTTCGCCCTGATGCCGCCCGGCCTGGAGAACTACGTCATCCTCGGCGGCCCGGTCCTCATCGGACTGATCCTCCTCGCGTTGCCCTTCGTCGCGCCCTACGGCGAGCGCGTCGCCTCGCGCCGCCCCTGGGCGATCGCCTTCGTCGGCTTCCTGCTGCTGTCGATGGGCACCCTCACTCCCCTCGGCCTGCAAGCGCCCTGGTCGCCGGTCATCGACGTCGGGCCGCTGCCGGACAGCGTGACACAGGGCCTGACCGGCAGCGCGGCGCAGGGCGCGGTCGTCTTCCAGGACAAGGGCTGCCACTCCTGCCACATGATCGACGGCAGCGGCGGCCGGCGTGGGCCGGACCTCTCCTACGTGGCCGACCGCCTCACGCCGGCCCAGATGACGATCCGCATCATCGCCGGCCGCGGCAACATGCCCGCCTTCGGCGGCAACATCACCGACACCCAGCTCAGCGAGGTGGTCGACTTCCTGGCCACGCGCAAGTCGCGCTAGCACTTCGTCATAGAGGAACTGGGGAGTGTTGGCTGCTGCCAACACTCCACAACGCAGCCCTGACCGTTCGTGCTTGACCGCTGCCCGGGCGGGCGGCATACTAGCGCCAATCTGGAGCGGCTCGCGGGTGGGTGGCGAGACCGGTTGGCCGTGTCGCCACGTCGAGCGGTCCGCCTCGCGCCGCTCCGTCGCTAGCGGAGGGTGCAGTGCGATCGATCCTTGCGGCAGCGCTCGGCGCTGTGCTCGTGGCTACGCTGCTGAATAGTTCTCCGCCAGTTCCAGCCGCCGCCGCGCCGGCCGGGTCGCCCGCCAGTCGCGCCGCCCCGCAGGCCGCAACGCACCTGCGCTTCGCCAGCCAGCCCGTGGCGACGAACGTCGCCCTGTACCTCGCCTCGGACCGCGGCTACTTCCAGCAGGAGGGGATCGACCTCGAATACGTGCCCTTCACCGACTCGTCTCAGATGATCCCGTCCCTGGCCACCGACCAGGTGGAGCTGGCCGGCATCTCGGCCAACCCGGCGACCTGGAACGCCGTGGCGCGGGGCGTGACGCTGAAGCTGGTCCTGGACAAGGGCAGCTTCCAGCCCGGCCACGGCAACGAGGCGCTCGTCGTGCGCAAGGACCTCTACGACGCTGGCCGCGGCCGGCAGCTCGAGGACTTCCGCAACCTGAGCCTGGCCCTCACCCCGCCAGGGCTGGCCACCACGACCGCCTGCGCGCTGAGCCGGGCGTTCCAGCAGCGCGGCATCGCCATGGACCAGCTCAACATCCAGCCGATCCCCTTTCCCGACATGGTGCCGGCGTTCGCGAACGGCGCCCTCGAGAGCGCCGATATGGCCGAGCCGTTCCTCACCCGCGCCTCCAGCAGGGGACGGTCGTGCGCGTGGTGGGGCTCGACGAGCTGTACCCCTACTTCACGGTGAGCGTGGTCGGGTTCTCGTCGGGGCTGTACACGAACCGCCCGGTAGCCAAGAGCTTCGTCCGCACTTACATCCGCGCGATCCGCGACTACAACGCCGCGGTCGCCCGGCCGCCCGGCGACGCCGACCGCGCCCAGGTCGAGGAGGTCATTGCCCGCCGCACGGGCCTCGACCCGGCTACCGTCCGCGACATGGTGCCGCCCGGGCTGGACCCCAACGGCCTGCCCAACCAGGAGTCGCAGGTCTACTGCTACGGCTTCTTCCGCGACCAGGGGCTGATTACCCAGCCGGTGTCCGAGGCCGCGATGGCGGCCTTGTGGGGCACCGATCTCGTGGACGAGGTCCTGTCCGAGATCGGGCGCCTGCCGACGGGCCAATAGTCCGCGGCCAAATCGATAGGCACTCTCAGGCGTAGACGGAGACGAAGTCGAACCGCTCCACGTCGACCAGGCCGCGGTCGGTGAGGCGTAGGGCGGGGATGACCGGCAGGGCCAGGAAGGCCAGGGTCATGAACGGGTCGTGCAGGGGCGAGCCTAGCTCCTGCGCGACGGCGCGGACGCGGCGCGCCGCCGGCGCCACCTCCTCCAGCGGCCGGTCAGAGACCAGGCCGGCGATCGGCAGCGGTAGCGCGGCGACCACCTTGCCGTCGGCGACGACGACCTGGCCGCCCTCCTGCGCCGCGATCGCCGCCACAGCGGCGCGCATGTCGGCGTCGCTAGCGCCGACGACGACGATGTTGTGCGAGTCGTGGGCGATGGTCGAGGCGATGGCGCCGCGGCGCAGGCCCAGCCCGCGCACGAAGCCGACCGCGTAGCCGCCGTGGCCGCTGTGCCGCTCGACGACCGCCAGCTTCAGCAGGTCGGCGGCCGGGTCGGCGACCAGCACGCCCTCGCTCCGCGCGGCGTCGACCACCGCGTTCCCGGTGACGATCCGGTCGGGGATGACCTGGACGGCGCGCACGCGCGTCGAGCGCGCCTCCAGTGAGAAGTCGGGCTGGTAGCCCGCCGGCAGATGGAGGCTGGCGCGCGTCGGCGGCTCGACCTCCGGCGGCTCGGCCAGCAGCGCGCCGTCGCGCGCCACCAGCCGCCCGCCGTGGAAGACCCAGCGGGCGCGGAAGTCCTTCAGGTCGTCGAACAGCACCACGTCGGCCCGCTTGCCCGGCACCAGCGCGCCGCGATCGGCAAGCCCGAAGTGGCGGGCCGGCGTCGCTGTCACCGCCCGCAGGGCGACGAGCGGGTCCACGCCGAGGGCGACGGCCTTGCGCAGCAGGTGATCGACGTGGCCCTCCTCGGCCAGGTCGATCGGGTCGCGGTCGTCGCAGCACATCGCTACTTCCCAGACGTCGGCTCGCCGGACGAGCGGTGCCAGCGCGTCTAGGTCGCGGGCGGCGGTGCCCTCGCGGGCGGCGATCATCACGCCGCGGCGCAGCTTCTCCATCGCCTCCTCGAGCCGCGTGGCCTCGTGCTCGCTGTTCGGGCCGGCGGCGACGTAGGCGCAGAGGGCGCGCCCACTGAGGCCCGGCGCGTGGCCATCGATCGGCCGGCCCCGCGCGGCGTCGATCTTGGCCAGGTACTTGGGATCGCCGGCGATCACGCCGGGGAAGTTCATCACCTCGGCCAGGCCGAGGACGTGCGGCCGGCCGAATAGCGGCGCCAGGTCGGCGGCCTCCAGGTCGGCGCCCGACGTCTCCAGGTGCGTCGCCGGCACGCAGGACGGCAGCATTACCAGCAGGTCCAGCGGCAGGCCGTCGGCGGCGGCGAGGACGTACTCGATGCCGGCCACGCCGAGCACGTTGGTGAACTCGTGCGGGTCGCAGACCACAGCGGCGGTGCCGCGCGGCACTACTACCCGCGCGAACTGGGCCGGGCTGAGCATCGAGCTTTCCAGGTGGATGTGGGCGTCGATCAGGCCGGGGGCGGCGTAGGCGCCCCGCGCGTCCAGCACCTCGCGGCCCTCGTACTGACCCAGGCCGGCGATCCGCTCGCCGGCGAAGGCGAGGTCGACGGCCTCGATCTCGAGGGTACGGACGTTCACCACCCGCGCGTTGCAGATGACCAGGTCAGCCGGGACGTCGCCCCGCGCGACGCGGAGGAGCCCCTGCTGCTCGCTGGCGGCGGTATCGGCAGTCGTCATCTCGGCCTCCCAGCGCGGAGCGTTGTGCCCAATCATACCCGCCCCGGGCGCGGCGAGCCGAGACTTGCAAGCGGCTACAGGCGCCCGACGCGGCCCTTCACCGGGCGGATCTCGCCGGTCGCGGGATCGAACTGCTCGCGCGGCAGGGTGTCGGGGTTCTGGCCGTAGAAGTGGATCGACACCGACGGCTCCGGCTCGTGATTGGCCACACTGTGGATGTCCGAGCCGACCATCGTCACCACGTCGCCCGGCCGCATCGTCACGACGCCGCTCTCGCGGACCGTGGCGCGGTTCGGCTGGCTGCCGTCGTCCACGCGCTGCCAGAACGTGTTCGTCTCGGCGCCGCGGACCCCGACCACGATCGCCCAGGTGTGGTGGTTGTGGGGCAGCGTGCTGTAGCCAGTCGGCCAGACCACGGCCCATAGGGCGAGGGCGTGGTCGGGCGTCTCGTGCAGCGTGTGGCGCGTGGGGCGGTCGGCGCTGGCGCACCCCATCTGCTCGGGCGCCAGCAGGTCGGGCGTCGCCGCCAGGCGCTGCATCAGCGGCGTGAGCCGCACCAGCTTCTGCGCGTCGTCCGGCGTCTCGGCGACGATCCGCCGCGCCTCGGCCAGGAAGGTCTGGATCGCATCGGGCCCAACTGCCACTGCCGTACTCCCTCGCTCACGGTTCGGCGCCCGCCACCCGCGGTCGCCGCTCGCCCACGCCCATCGTTCAGGGCCACCAGCAGCAATGATACCCCAGACGTCACACGCCCTTGCGCTCGCCGCCGTCGACGTAGACGACGCTGCCGGTGACGTACGACGCCCGCTCCGAGGCGAGGAAGGCGACAACGGCCGCCAGCTCCTCTGGCCGCCCGTAGCGGCCGAGCGGCACGCCCCGCAGCCGCTCGGCGCGCACCACGTCCTCGCTCACGCCACGGAGCGCGGCCTGGCGGGCCGTCGTCGCCTGCTGGCGCTCGGTGTCGAATGGCCCGGGCGTGACGGCCGTGACCAGGATGTTCTCGGCGGCGAGGGTCTGCGCCAGGCTGCGGGTCAGGTTGACTACGGCGGCGAGGCTCACGCCCTGGATCACGGTGGTCGGGGTGGGCTCGTGCGAGTACAGCCCGCCGACGTTGACGATGCGGCCCCAGCCGGCGCGGCGCAGGTGGGGCAGGCAGGCGCGGATGCACCAGAGGTAGCCGTAGAACTTGCCGTCGAGCACGGCCCGCCAGGCCGCCTCGTCGAGGCTGTCGAAGGTGGCCGGCATGCTGGCGCCGGCGTTGTTGACGAGGATCTCGATTCCGCCGAAGCGCGCCGCGGCCATAGCGACCAGGCTCTCCACCTGGGCCGGCTCGCGCACGTCGGTGGGCACCGCCACCACCGGCCCGAGCGCGGCCAGCCGCTCGGCGGCGTCCTGCAGCACGCCCGCGCGCCGTCCGGCGATCGCCACGTTGGCGCCCTCGCGCAGCAGCTCGGCGGCGATGGCGAAGCCGAGCCCGGTCCCGCCGCCGGTCACGATCGCCGTCTTGCCGGCCAGGCCGAGGTCCATTGCCGCTCCCTTGTGCCCGGTGAGGGCCGATTTACCGTACCCTGTCCATGAGCCGGGACGCCACGCCCTCCCCGCCACCCTGCCGAAGCGCCGCCGTCACCACGCCGCCTCTAGCAGGGCCAGCACGGCCGCCTCGCCCGCGATCGGTCGCGGGTTGAAGTACAGGGCGCGGTCCCGCATCGTCTCGCGGGCCACGGGGCGCAGGTCGTCGCGTCGCGGCGGGCCGGGCAGGTCGCGCAGGCGTCGCGGCACCCCGATCGCGGCCTGAGCGCGGCGGATGCGGCGCGCGCCGGCGGCGCGCGCCGCATCCATCGCGCTCAGGCCGCGGCAGTCGAGGCCCATCGCTGCGGCCGCCTGCGCCTGCTGCTCGGCGGTAGCCTCCAGGTTGAACTCCAGCGCGTGCGGCAGCAGGACCGCGTTCGCGAGCGCGTGCGCGAGGCCCAGGTGCGCGCCCGGGCTGTGGCCGACGCCGTGGTGGATGCCGACTCGCGCGTTGGTGACGACCAGTCCGCTCATGAGGCTAGCGAATAGGAGCGCCAGGGGAGCGTCGAGGTCGCTCGGCGTGGCCGCCACCAGCGGCAGGTTGCGCGCGAACAGCGCGATCGCCTCCTTCGTCAGCGCATCGGACAGCGGCTGACGCTGGCGGTGGGCATGCGGAAGAGGCGCGAGCAGTCGCGCCCCTTCCGCGCAGCTCTGGCGATTGGCGAGACGGGGTCGTTAGAGGGCGCGCCGACCAGGGGTCAGGGCGCGGGCGATGGCGATAACGACAATCGCGCCCAGGACGGCGATGACGATGCTAGTCACGTTGAAGCCGCTAACGCCAACGCCCAGCAGCGCGCTGCTCAGGAAGCCGCCGACCAGGGCGCCGACGATCCCCAGGATGATGTCACCGAGGATCCCGTAGCCGCCGCCCATGATCAGGCTGGCCAGCCAGCCGGCGATGAGGCCCAACACGATCCAAGCAATGATACCCACGTTCGCTCGCTCCTTTCCTACCGCCGCGGGTCGCTCCCGGACGGGAAGCTCGTGGCTCCGCTACAGGTCGTCTAAATGCAGGCGGCGTGCCAGCCCTAGCCCGGTACGGTCGGGAGCGCGTCCGGTCGCTTCGAGTCTCTACCCATGCCGGGTGTGAGCCAGCGGCTCACCACAGCTAATCAGGTTGCGCTGGGGACTCTTAGCCGTCGACCGGCACAAGCTGGCCCTCGGCCAGCCAGCGGCGCAGCATCGCCCGCGCCGCCCGGCGGCCAAGGGGCTTGCCGTAGTCCAGGGACGGCACGGCGCGCTCGCTGCCCGCGGGCGCCCGCGCCAGCCGCGCGACCAGCGCCGCCGCCGACCAGCAGGGCTGGCAGCGGAACAGCTCGCAGAGCGCCAGCTCGAGGCGGCAGCGTGGGGTGACCCGCGGCGCCAGCCGCAACCGGGGCGCCGGCCAGGGGGCGCCGCGGGCCAGCACCCGGCGCCGGGCCAGGCCGCCGAACAGGGAATCGCTCCGAGCCGCGACCGCCGCCGGCCGCGGCAGGACTCGCGGCTCGCTTACCAGGTGTGCCATGCTCCCTCCGTCCGAGCGGCGCTAGCGCGCGGCGCCCACCGGCTCCTGAGCCGGGAAGGGCAGCGCCCGCAGCGTCTCCAGGCCCAGGCGGTGGCAGAAGTCGCCGAACCGCTCGCCGGGCGCGGCGTGGTCGCGGAAGTGGCGGAACAGCGGGCGCAGCCGCGCGGCCAGCTCCTCGACCGGCACCAGGTCAGCCAGCAGGGCGTTCAGCCGCGTGCCCTCGAAGTCGCCGCCGACGTAGATCTGATACTTGCCCGGCGTGCGGCCGACGAACCCGACGTCGCCGAGGTAGGGCCGGGCGCAGCCATTCGGGCAGCCGGTCATCCGCACGCTGAGGCGCTCGTCGGCCAGGCCGTACTCGGCCAGCATCGCCGCGATCTCGCGCACCACGTCCGGCAGGGCGCGCTCGGCCTCAGCGAGAGCGAGACCGCAGGTCGGAATGGCCGGGCAGGCCAGCGAGTAGCGCAGCGCGTTCGGCACCTCCCCGGCCAGCGGCACGCCGTACTCGCGCAACAGCGCCTCCACTGCCTGCCGCTGGCGCGTCTCGAGGTCGGTGAACAGGATGCTCTGCCCCGGCGTGAGGCGGATGCCCGGCCGGAAGCGCTCGACCAGCGCGCGCAGGCCGCTCTTCGTCCGCTGCACGCCCAGGTCGCGCAGCCGCCCGTTCTCGACCCAGACGCCGAGGTACCAGCGGCCATCGTGCTGGGCGTGCCAGCCCAGGTGGTCGCCGGTCCGCTCCCAGCGCAGCGGGCGCGGCGGCGCCAGGCGGCGTCCCAGCCGCCGCTCCAGCTCGCCGCGGAAGCGCTCAAGGCCCCACTGGTCCACCAGGTACTTCAGCCGCGCGCGGCCGCGGTCCTTGCGCTCGCCGTGGTCGCGCTGGATGCCGATGATCGCCAGGAACGTCTCGACCAGCGCCTCGGGCTCGACGAAGCAGAGCGGGCTGGCCACGCGCGGGTAGGTGTCGGCGCGCGTGTGCGACTGGCCGAGGCTGCCGCCGACGAGGACGGTGAAGCCGGCCAGGCGGCCGTCGTCGAGGTGGGCGACCAGTCCGACGTCGTTCGAGTAGACGTCGACGCAGTTGTCGCCCTCCACGGCCAGGCCGGTCTTGAACTTCCGCGGCAGGTAGGTCTCGCCGTACAGGGGCTCCTCCTCGGGCTGCTGGGTGGAGACGACCTTCTCGTGGTCGAGCCAGATCTCGTGGTAGGCGCGGGTGCGGGGCAGAGTCTGGTCGCTGAGGCGCCGCGCCCAGGCCTGCACCTCGGCCGCGGCGCCCGAGCGGTCGGGGGCAGGGCAAGCCATCAGGTTGCGCTCGACATCGCCGCAGGCGCCGAGCGTCGTGACCAGCGCGGCGTTGATCGCCCGGATCGCCGGGCGCAGGTCGTGCTTCGCCACGTGGTGGAGCTGGAAGCACTGGCGCGTGGTCAGGCGCAGCGTGCCGTCGCCGTAGCGCGCGGCCAGGTCGTCGAACACCAGGTACTGGTCGGGAGTGAGCGCGCCGCCGGGGATCTTGGCGCGGACCATCATGATCCACTCCTTCTCCCCGCCCTCGCGGCGGGCGCGGGCACGCGCGTCCCGGTCATCCTGCTGGTACACGCCGTGGAACTTCAGGAGCTGGTACTCCTCGTGGGAGAAGTGAGTGGCATCGCTGGCGGCGGTGAGAGCGATCGTGCCACGCAGGTGGTTGCTGGCGCGCTTGGTCCGCTCGACGCCCGAGACCTGCGGCTCCGAGTCCTGGGTCGGGGCACCGTCCGGCGCGCCGCCGGCGAGGGCCGGCAGCAGCGCGATCGTGTCGCCGTCGGCGACCGGCGTGTCCGACTGTCCGAGGTACCGCACGTCCTCGTCGTTCAGGTAGACGTTCAAGAAGGGCCGCAGACCGCCGCTCTCGTCGTAGATGGCCGCGGCCAGGCCGGGGTAGCGCCGGCCGAGGGCCTGCAGCACGTCGCCAACCGTGCTGCCGGCGGCGTCGACGACGCGCTCGCCGGCAGTGTGCTGGCGCAGCACGGGGGGGATACGGACCTGGACGCTCATGCTTGCTCCTCTTTGGTGGGGCCGTGCCCGGAATGGGCGGCAGGGAAAAGGCTCGCCCGGGAGACGGACGCGGCC
>Ga0070739_10008457_pt1 | contig 10548 bp, 8 predicted proteins | sample Coa_R1_7_FD_66445 | JGI IMG/M metagenome (GOLD analysis project Ga0070739, IMG submission 66445) | Surface soil microbial communities from Centralia Pennsylvania, which are recovering from an underground coalmine fire - Coalmine... | ecosystem: Environmental > Terrestrial > Soil > Unclassified ...
ATCTGCACCACGCGATCAACCGCGTATTCCTTGCCGATGCCGCCCAAATCAATGCTCATCCCTTCGCGCGGCAAAAAGATGCCGCCTTTGCGCCGCTGAATTTTCCGCCAGCCGACCAGTTCGCGAGCTTGGGCAACGGCTTTCTCCGACGGCACCACCGCGGGTTTGCTTTTCCAATTCCAAAGTTTCAACAACGGCAGCGCCGTCGGGTCGAACACGCCGCGCGTGAAGAAAACCATTTCCTGGCACAAATTGAAGAGCGCGTCGGTTTCCGCGTCCACTTCAACCCAGTGCAAACCGGCTGCGGCGTTGATGCGGCCGATGAGGCTCTCGGGAATGAAGCGCGAATAATGCGATTCAAACCACGCGACCCAGCGCAGCACTTCCTGCTGGAAATCGCGCGCGAGATCGGGAGCGACGCCGTGGAAATTCACGCGGCAAGTGGTGCTCATCGCCGCGAAAGTCAACTGATTTAAACCGCTTGTGGCCGTGCATTGGGCCGATGCCCGCACGCGGCCATAGACCGTGTCGAACGCGCTGGACGCTGTTTCGAGCATTGTTTCCATATATCAAAACCAGACGCGCGCGCCAATGCTATAAACACTGGCCGAAGGATACGCGCTTTGCGACGTAGCGCCATCCAAGCCGCGCATCATGTATCGCATGTAGCTAAGGTCCAAAGAGATGTGCTTTTGGATGCGAAAAGTGAAATCGGCGGAAAGATTGAAGCTCTCGAGTTCCGACAGCCGGTAATCCGACGAATAATTTGGCACTGCCGGTTTGGCCTCATTCGGTTCCGACGGCACCAGGATGTAATAAAAACTCGCCGCGCTTTGCCGGTAATAACGGATGCCCGGCGTGAAGACCACGAAGCGTCCGAGCTTTTGGTGCCAGTCGAATTCTCCCGTATTGGCAAAGATGCCATACGAATCATGGAAGAAACGGTAGCTGACATCCGCGCTGGCGTCAGCGGCATCGAAATATTGCACGAAGTTCGCGTATAAAATTTCGTCCACGCGCCGCCGCGGACGTTTGTCGGGCAGAGGATTGTCGGGCTGATCGCCATTTGAGAAAGACTGCGGAAAATCGAGAATTGCAATCCTATACTGATCGCTGAGATAGCCGTATTCCTGTCCGTAGGTGACATCCACCGTGAAATAACTTTTGGACGAGATGAGCTGATTGATGCCGATCAAGAAATTATCGCTCACCTTCGGGTCCCATGTTCCGCCGGCGGCGACGTTCCGCACGCGGTCCACGTCATGCGACCAGCCGGTGTTGAGAATGGTATTTTTGTCATTGAGCGCCAGGGAATAATTGATGGCAGAGCCGTAGGAATGGTAATCATGCTCGCGGCTGTAGCTCCATTCCGGCGTCAACGAATTGTTTCCCCAAAGGACGGTGGGCGCGATGTTATAGGCTGTGCGGCGGTCGCTGAGATGCGTCAACGGCACCCCGGAATTGCGGTAAGCTGGATTGTTGGCGATATTCTGCGTTTGCGAGGCAAGGATTGCGTTGACTGCGCCCGTCGCATTCGCCCTGGCATTCGCGCTGGCATCCTGCGCGATGGTGTGGCCGGTGGGGCCGTAGGTTTGATAGCCTGTGCTCTTGACCCAGTTCGTGAATGTCCGCAGCGCGGCAGGCGTGGGTGAAACGGGGTTGATGACGTTGAAATAGGGCGTGTAAAGCGAAGTTGAACTGTTCGGGTCCGTTGCTGCCGAGAGAATTCCGTTGAAATTTGCGTTGTAATTTGCCTGATAAATGGCGGGGAAAGTGTTGTTGAAGGTGTGTTGCGGCCATTGATTGACCGGCGGTGCGCCGGTGGGTGTCGCGCCGGAAATGGCATCTTCCACCGCCGAGGCCGCCAGCCGGAAATGGCTGGTCAAACCGATGTCGAAGCCAATGGTGTCAGTGCCGATGTTCATCCGGTGATCGTCTTCGAAATAACTTTCGTGACGGTAACCGGCGTAATCTTCCTGCGCGAACGCGCGGCTCGCCTTGACCACCAGCACCAGGCAAAGACAAAGAGTCAGCGTGCGGGGCTTGCAATGAACGGCCATAAGTCAGGTTTTCTTCCAAGTCAAAGCACAAGGCGTCCCTAACACCTTTTTTTCAAATGAAAATAATCCGCAAATCGTAATGAAGGCTTCCAAAAAGGCAATTCGATTTTGATGTGAGTTGACGAATCAGCAGTCAGGCTGCGCACCCCGCCAAACATCGAGGTGCGCAACCTTTTGTAGTGGGGTCATGGGGATTGATTGTCGGCATCGTTGTCGAAATCGAAAGGCGGTGTGATGCCGGTGTAATCGCCAATTATCTTGGCATCGTAAGGCGAGTAGAGGCCTTTTTGCGTCGTATGCAGATTGTAGCCTACATTGGGCCCAATCGGGCCTGTCCCTCCTTCCAGCGGCAAACCGTATTGGGCGACAATCTGTTTGGCTTGATTCACCCGAATGACGCGGTTGTTGAACTGATCGCTGATCAACGTGTCGCCGCCGCGCAGGCGGATGGCGCGCGTGGGCAGTGGCGCTGGGATGCTCAGCGGACTGTTCGTCGTGAAATATTCCCAGACCACGCTGTCATTGGTGTCCACTTCAACCGCGCGCGCATTCCCCGCATCCGTCAAAAGCGTGTCGCCATTGGGCAAACGGCTGGAGAAGGCGCACGCGCCCAGAGTCCCGCCAGCGGTGAACGTCTGGACGATGACATCGTCGCGGGTGACTTCGATGGCGCGATTATTATTTTCGTCCGTGATAAGGATGTGGCCATTCTCCAGCAACTCGGCGGAATTGGGGCTGTTAAGCTGGTCGGAAGCATTGGTGTTGGAGCCGGGATATTGCCAAACGATCTTTTTTTCGAGATTGACTTCGATGATGCGGTTGTTGCCCTGGTCTGTGATGAGGACATGGAAGGTTGGCAGCCAGGTGGACTGAACTGGAGCGCTCAAGTGATTAAAATCGGAGCCGGTCACGCCGAACTGGCCGTATTGCCAGACGATTCTGCCGGACGGCCCGACGAGAATGACGCGATTGTCCACCGCTCCATCGGGCGCTTGCGGAATGACACCGGGAGGGGTGCCCGTGCCGGCCATGAGCGTCAGGAAACCGACACGTTGGGCGTCATTGCAGCCGATGATGGAACGCGCGGAAAAATCATTCGGCCCGAGGCCAAAGGACCAGACGATGTTGCCATTGGGAGTCGCTTCAATGACGCGATTGTTGAATTGGTCGGCGATGAGAATATTGCCGGGTTGGTTGAACGCGCGGTTTAAGCTCAGCATCTGGGCTGATACAAAGTTCGCGAGAAGAAGGAGCGGCGTCGCAACGACCCAAAGCACGAAGGCAGAGACCGGCGAAGAAAAGCGAAGCTGGCTTCGCAGGCAATTGGATTTGAGGTTTGCCGTTCGGAACCACTTCCGAACCAATGGATAGATAGATTTGGTTTGCATAATTCTCCTGATTTGGAGGTCAGTTTCAGTTTAAAGAACCGAAAATGAGAGGCGTGAAAGAAGGGGAATGTTCCCGCCCAAGCGCCTCGCATTTCAGAAGAAGCCGGAGAGCCCCCGGCGGATAGGGCTGGTGGCTGTCTGCCAAGACCTCCGCTGCCCACCGCGGCAGCGCCTGCTTCGCAGGAAACAGCCGCTTTGGCTTGTAGGAAAAATAGTTTTTTTCACTCCCTCCAAAAACACCACTTTTTTGAAAATCAGCAAACCAGCATAAACATTGGCCGAATTGGCTGAAAACTGACGTTTTCGGCCAATTCAAAAAAATGCTGTCAAACCTACGGTACGTTTCATTTTTCGAAAGACCGCATGGTAAACTGGTTCCAATGACCATTGAAAATGGAATGTTGAATGGGACAAATGGGACGGATAGGACGGCGCCAAAGGTTGGGACATCGCGCTGTCCCCGAATGCGGGATCCGCGGACGGCCCAGCGGTCCGTCCCTACCCGAATCGGTTCGGTGTCCACGCTTCAGCGTGCGGTCTTCGGATATGCTAAAGCATGGACACCATACGCTCAGGCTGGTCGAGCTCTGCTTCGGGTGCAGGCGAAGCCTGCCTTGGAGTGCGGCAGTCCTCTGCCGCTTTCAGGATGGGATCAATGATTCTGTCACATATGTTTCGCCTATTAGCGGTGGTTCGAAAGCGGTAGAGGACTACCGCACTCCAAGACGCTATCGCGACCTCTGCGGTCTTTCGGGATTTTCGCACGTTTGGTCGCAGGCGTTTCACCTTGTTTCACCTGGTTGCACTTACACCACGCTAAAACACGATAAAACACGCTATTTTTAAAAAAATTTATTCGCAGTCGGTCGGACGACCCACAAGAATGAAACATCGAAGTTCCAACGTGAATCCCGACATCCGATGTCGGGGCGAACGCCGAACATCGAATAAATTATTCCTGAACGACTTTCTCATCCGAAGCCTCGGTCAATTGGGCGCGGACGAAATCCACGTTGGTGCGCAGGGTGTAGTAATCATTGGCGAAGGAGGCCGGAACTTTCATCTTGCTGACCGCGGAGTCGATCTCGTCCAGTTCAACCAGCGCCTGTTTGAGTTTGGCCGGCGGCACATGGCCTCTGAGTTCGCGTTCAAGATTCAGCAATGCGCGATACCAACGGTAGATTTTCAGCCTGATGCGCCATTTGTAGATGGCGGGAATGAGTTTAAGGCTCGGTATCAGCACCACCAAAGAAGGTATCATTGCGACGATCGCCAGGTTGACCATTGCCGCCAGCCAAAAGGGCAGCCATCGATACAAATAAGTTTTGCCGCGTTGATGATACCGAATCGCTTCCTCGCTGATGGGAAAATCGTGCTCCTGCAAAGAGGGAAATTCGTTTTGACGCCGGAAAATGCTCGCGGATTTGTGCACTTCATGCGCGGCATCGGACAATTGATCGGAAAGGGCGGGATGGAGGGTCGAACGGGCGATCAATTCGACAGTCGGACCGACGAGCCGGATGTTCTCAGAAGGAATGTCGTTGGTCAGGTCAAATGCGCCTTGCGGCACGTCCATCTCGTTCAAATAACTGACGCGCCGGGAGTAAGCTGCCGCCTCCGCAAAATCCATAAGGCGGATTCCAGGCGTGTGCAAAAGCTTGCGCATCAAAACGGGCGACGCGGAATCTCCGGTCATGAACACGGCATCAATTTGGTTGGTGAGCAATGCCTGCGTTGCGTGTTCCGCGTCCCAATCGAGCAATTGCGTCGGGCCATTAGTAGTGATGCCGCTCATTTCGAGCAGAGTGAGGGCGAGCGAACGCGTCCCGCTGCCTCGCGCCCCGACGGCAAGTTTTTGGCCGCGAAAATCCGAGAGCATGTCAATTTTGTTGGAGCCACGATAAAAGACGAGCAGCGGCATGTTGTAAATGCTGCCGAGCGACACAAGTTTTCCGCTGTCCGCGCCGTTGGTGTTGCCGCCCTGCACAAAGCCGACGTCCACGTTGTAGTTCGGGTTGTTCAACCGATACAAGTTTTGCAGCGAACCCTCCGATGGCAGGATTTTCAATCGGATATGGACATTCGTCCACAGGTAGTTGGAATACCGGACGGCATTCGTCTCGAAAATGCTTCCGGGCGGCCCGCTGGTGATGATGATGGTTTTTGGCGGCGCGGAATGCACCGACCAAAATATCGCCAGTCCAAGGACTGCGATGATAAAAAAGATCGTGCCGCTCGCCAATCGCCAGCTCATGCCGAAAATTTCAACCAACGGCGCGATTGCCCGCTTGAATATGGATTTGCGCACTGCCATTTTATTTTTGTTCGATCATTAAATTTTTACATTCGCCCCGCAATTAACGGCGACAATGCAGCGTTACTTTAACCTTTTCACACCGGACCTGAAAACCTAAAAACTCGACGATGCGGAAGACGAAGATCATCGCCACGCTCGGCCCTGCGACGGATTCACCGGAAATTCTCGCGCGTCTCATGGATGCCGGCCTGAACATTTTCCGGCTTAACATGTCGCACGCCACGCATGATTGGACGCGACGCATCGTGCGCGACATCCGTTCCATCGCCGCCGAACGTTCCAGCACGGTCGCCATCCTGATGGACACGCAAGGCCCCGCCATCCGCACCGGCGATTTGCCCGTTCCGCTGCATCTCCGGCCTGGCGAACATTTCACGTTCACGGTTCGCGGCGCGAAAAGCGAGGAAGTCAATTCCGTGGACGTCAATTACGCGGAGTTCATTGATGATATTCACGTCGGCGACACCGTCCTGGTGGACAATGGCGCGATCCAGATGAAGGTCTTGAACAAGCAGGGCAACAAAGTCCAATGCGAAATCCTCACGGACGGCAAGCTTGGCAGCAGGCGGCACATCAATCTTCCCGGCGTGAAGGTGAGCCTTCCGGCCATGACGCAAAAAGACATCGCCGATGTGCAGCTTGGGCTTGAGCTTGGCGTCGATTTTATTGCGCTTTCATTCGTCCGCACCGCGCGCGACGTGCGCGAACTGAAAAAACTCGTCACAAAAACAAAATCACACCGGCCACTGATCGTCGCGAAAATCGAGGACCAGCAGGCCATCAAAAATCTTGAAGCCATCGTGACGGATGCCGATGCCATCATGGTTGCGCGCGGCGATTTGGGAATCGAAGTTCCCTACGAAGAGCTTCCCATCATCCAGCGGCGCATCGTAAAGACCTGCCTGCGCGTGGGTCGCCCGGTGATTGTCGCCACGCACATGCTCGAAAGCATGATCCAATCGCCCATGCCCACGCGCGCCGAGGTCACCGATGTGGCAAACGCGGTTTATGAGGAGGCTGACGCCATCATGCTCAGCGGCGAAACGACGGTTGGGAAATACCCGTTGAAATGTGTGGAGGTGTTGGACCGCATCGCGCAACGGATTGAACAGAGCGGCGGCGCTGGCTATGCCGAGCGCGCCGAACTGGTTGATCCGCGTGAAAAACTCGCCAAAAGTGCCGTCGTGATGGCGAATGAACTTCGCGCCGAAGCCATCCTGAGCCTTGTCCGGCACGGGAGCATGACGCGTTATCTTTCCTGGTTGCGCCCGCGTTATTCGCCGATCTTTGCCGCCGGACCGGATGAACGGATTGCGCGCCAGCTCGCGTTGAACCGCGCCGTGATCCCATTCGTCCTGCCGCTCGATCCGATTGACTTGGATGGCAACATCACCGCCGCGTTGAAGACGCTGGTCGAGAAAAGATATTTGCGCAAAGGCAACACCGCGGTGGTCGTCAGCTCCATCAACGCGGACAATCAAATTCTGGATGCCATCCAGATGCGGGTGGTGTAAAAAAGTTGTGAAAAAGAGGCTGTTAATAATTATCTGTGTAGCGTCGGCTGTCACAGCCACCAGTTTCCTTGTACGACCGTTTTTCGCAGAACCGTCTTACGAGGGAAAATATTTAAGCGACTGGATCTGGCAAATGGAGACGAGTGATCCCGGGCCGAAAAAAGAACACGCTCGAACGGTGGTCCAAAAATTAGCTCCCGAGTACCTGCCTCTGCTGCGGCGATGGATTCGCGAGCAGGATAAACCTTCTCTCATTCAAAGGTATGATGAGGCCAGAAGCGCTTTTTTGTTTTGGCTGATGCGTCATAAAATCATTGAAAATAAAGGTGTAACCCACCTCCAAGATTATCATCACAGCCATCGCACGATGGCTGTATGGGCATTCGAGGCTCTCAATCCGCTTCAAAAAATATTATCATTCCGGAATTGGTCGAGATGCTTGGAGATCGAGAGGGAAAGACAACCGAACCGTCTGAACTTGCGAGCACTTCGTTATGGGCTCTTTCCAAAATGGCACCGGAATCCATCGTCCCGCTGACGCATACCTTTACAAATCAAGACAGGATTACTCGAATGATGGGAGCTGGTTCGTTGAGCTTGATTGGCCCAAAAGCTAAATCGGCCATTCCAGCTTTGAAACTATTGCTCAAAGACAAGGATGTTGATGTGAGGCTCGCCGCAGCTAATGCGCTCGGAAAGGTTGGCTGCAACCCAGATGAGTTTATCGATGTCGTCGTCGATGCATTGCGAGAATCAAGTGCAAGTTCAGATTTCCTGGATTTTCGGCTCGACATTTTAGTCGATTACAAGGAACACGCGAAATCGGCAATTCCAGTGCTTTTAGATATGTTGAAGGCTGTTCCAGAGTCATCGAATCTTACGAATATGATGGATCGTCAGCGATTACTGGGTGTGATACAGCAAATTTCGCCCGAAACAATTCCAAAATCCAAGCGCGAGTAGAAAGGTCCGAATTTCCCTACGCAAAATCCCCCATTGTCCCGCCGCATGGGGTGAATTACTTATTAGAGTAGGATTCAGCAAGGAGGCCATTGTTCCCAATGAAGCACAAACATGATACGGAACATCCGCCTGAAAACGTCAGCGTTGCGCAAGTCGATGCGGCAAAGGTTGATAAAAAGGCCCGCAGACACCGGCGCTGGCGGATTTTTGGGATTGTGGTGCTCGTGCTGGTCGTGTTGCTCTGTATCGGGCGTATTTTTCTGCCTTACGCGGTTCGGGATTATGTGAACCGAACGCTGGACCAGAATCCGCTCTATAGCGGACGAATCGGCACGGTGACGATCCATCTTTGGCGCGGCGCGTACAGCATCGAAGACGTTCGCCTCAACAAAACTTCCGGCAATGTTCCCGTGCCGCTGTTTGAGGCGCAACGCGTCGATTTTTCAGTGCAATGGAGGGCGCTGATGCATCACCGCATCGTGACGCGCATCGTCATGCAGCAGCCCCAGCTCAATTTCGTGGATGCGCCTGATGAAAGCCAGTCCCAAACCGGTGGCGGTGGGCCATGGTTGCAGATGATCCAGCAACTGTCTCCGTTCAAGATCAACAGCGCCGAACTGCACGATGGCTCGGTCCATTTCCGCACTTACAAATCACAAAAGCCGGTTGACGTCTATATTTCACAGGTGGAGGCGCGGATTGATAATTTGGGCAATATCCAAAACGAAACCACGCCTCTCAATGCCACGGTGCAGGTCAAAGGCATGGCGATGGACCAAGCCAACCTGGAGTTGAACATGACGCTCGATCCGTTTTCGTATCAGCCGACGTTTCATCTCGCGTTGCGTTTGCTCGGCCTGGACGTGACCAAGATCAATGACATGGCGATGACCTACGGAAAATTTGATTTCAAACGCGGCTGGTTCGACCTGGTGGTCGAGGCAGATTGCAAGGAGGGGCAGATCAATGGTTACGTTAAGCCGCTCTTTCGTAACCTGAAGGTGTTCAGCGTCGGCCAGGACATCAAGGAAGATAATGTGCTGCAGTTTTTCTGGCAGGCTTTGCTGGGCGCAGTGACGACGGTTTTCAAGAACCAGCCGCACGATCAGTTCGGCACGCTCATTCCCTTCAGCGGCGACATCAGCGCGGGAACCAACACCGACCTGCTCGCCACCATCGCAAACTTATTGCGCAACGCATTCGTCCGCGCCTATCTGCCACGCCTGCAAAATGGTCCGCAAACCGTGGATGGCCTGACCTTTTCACCGCCGGATGTGACCGCGCCGATTTCACCCAGTTCTTCACCCTGAAATAATCCTATGAACAACACAATGAACAAAAATCGTAAAACCAACTGTTCGCCGGTCGGCGCTATGGGCCACGGGCTGGCGTTCGCATTGCTGGCGATCTTTTCTGTCGCCCCGCTTGCCGGCTGCCATACCAAAAAACCTGAAGCACAAAACCAGAGTTGGTATACGTCCGGCAGCAAGGAAGCCGATCAACGCGCCAGCCAGCGCATGGCCCAATATGAGCAATTGAACGGCTCGGGCGAAGGTGCCGGCGAAAAGGAAAAAGGCGCGGTCGGGAACAATTCAGGCACAAACGGCGCGGCCATAGCGAAGGGCAAACAATCGTTGTTCGAGCGCCTCGGCGGCGAACAAGGCATCACCGCCATCGTGAAGGATTTTCTGCCGCGCGCCATGCAGGACCCGCGTGTCAATTGGGACCGCAACGGTGTCTCACGCGGCGGTTTTAGTTTTACCAGCGGGGAATCCGTTGCCTGGAAAGCGACGCCGCAAAATGTGGCGACGCTTGAAAAGCACATGGTTGAATTTCTCGAGCTTGCGACCGGTGGTCCAACCCACTACGAAGGCAAGGACATGAAGAGCGCCCACAAGGACATGCACATCTCCAATGCGGAATTTGATGCCGTCGTCGGCGACCTCAAAGTTTCGCTGGACCAGCTAAAAATCCCCAACACAGAACAAAAGGAGTTGCTGGCCATTGTCGAGAGCACGCGACCGGAGATTGTGACCAAGCGTTAAGCCGCGCTGGTCTGTTTTCGGGTAGGGACATCCCGCTGTCCCGCATGCGGGATCCGCGGACGGCCCAGCGGTCCGTCCCTACCAAACAGGCGGATGGTAGGGACGCGCTGCTGCGCGTCCGCTCTTCGTAGCTGAAAACGTCAGTTTTCAGCCAGCCGTTCCAATTATTTTTTTCTTATAGCTGCAACCAGGTGCAACCAGGTGAAACAAGGTGAAACACCCGGTCGAACTTTCGCACTTCGTGAACGCGGAACCCGGAAC
>Ga0070739_10008459_pt1 | contig 10547 bp, 11 predicted proteins | sample Coa_R1_7_FD_66445 | JGI IMG/M metagenome (GOLD analysis project Ga0070739, IMG submission 66445) | Surface soil microbial communities from Centralia Pennsylvania, which are recovering from an underground coalmine fire - Coalmine... | ecosystem: Environmental > Terrestrial > Soil > Unclassified ...
CGTGGCGACGATCCTGATCGGGGCCGCGGCGTTCGCCGCGCTCGGGACCGCGACCGCGTCGGCGATCCGCTCGGCGGAGGGGTCGTCCGCAGTCGTCAACTTCATCCTGCTGCCGATGGCGTTCCTCACGGGCGCATTCGGGCCGACCCACAGCTATCCGACCGTGCTGCGCGCGATCGGCGACGTGCTCCCGCTCAGGTACTTCGTCAAGCTCGTGAACGCCGTATACCTGCACGGCCAGGGCTTCTGGACGCAGCCGGAAGCGCTGCTGATCCTCGCCGCCTGGGGAGCAGTTGGCCTCGTTTTTACGATTACCCGTTTCCGTTGGGAGCCCCGCGAACGTTAAAGCGGTAGATGCTCCAGGAACCAGCGATTGCCCTGAGCGTGCGCGAGCACGACGAGCCCGCCGTCGAGGTGCGGGTCAACTTCGGCGTCTTCGCCGGACGCGACGCGACCCCGGCCGAGATCGACGACCTCGCGCGTTCCCTGCGCGAGCTCGTCCCCGCCTTTTCCATCGTGTCCGAGGAGCGGCACGAGTTCGGCAGCGCGATGGAGGCGTCCGTGCACCAGGTCGTCGTCGAGGTGCCGCACGAGCACGTCGGAGACGACACGGACGTGCTCGCGGAGCGGATCGTCCACCTCGCCAACAGCTGGGCGACGGACTGCATCGAGCGCCGCGGCGTCGTAGAGATCTAGAACTACTCGCCAATCAGTGCTACTGTGTAAAGCACAGTAGTCGTGGATCAGGCGCAACTCCTCAAAGGGGTGCTCGAGCTGGCGGTGCTCTCGGTGATCGCGCAGGGCGAGACGTACGGATACGAGATCCTCTCGACGCTCGAGCGTGCGGGTTTCGACGGTATCGGGGACGCGTCGGTCTACGGGACGCTTCGGCGCCTCGAGCACGCCGGCCATCTGACGTCGCGGCTCGCCGCTTCCGACAGCGGGCCGGCGCGGAAGTACTACTCGGTCACGGCGAGCGGCGCCGAGCAGCTGAGCTCCGGCACCGCGACGTGGACGCGCATCAGCGAAGCGCTCGGGCGGCTGGTGGAGCCGTGACGGCCGAGGAGTACCTCCGCTGGGTCGGGTTCGAGCTTCACGACCTGCCGTGGCGGATGCGTCGCGATCTTCTCGCCGAGCTGCGAGAGCACCTCGCGGAGCTGCCGGAGGGAACGAATTTCTCGGAGCGGCTCGGCCCGCCGATGGAATACGCCGCCGAGCTGCGCGTCGCAGCTGGGCTGGAGCGCCGCCGCGGCCTCATCGCGCTCCTCCGCAGGCCGCGTCCGCGCAACCTCGTTCTCGTCGCCCTCGCGCTGACCGTGATCGGCCTCGTCATCGGCGCGGTTGCCTGGGTGGACAGCTACCAGCCGATCGCAGAGGGGAACACGAGCTACGGCCCGCTGGACGTCGTCTACTCGCCGACGGGAGGCGAATACGTCGTCGTCCACCAGGGCAGGCCGTTCCGCTTCGGCATCACCATCTGGAATCGGGGCCAGTACACCGTCCGAGTGCTGGGACTGGGGCAGCAATTCGGCCTGCCGCTCTCGTTCCGGCTGCTCATGTCCGCCCCGACCACGTTCAAGTACGGCGGCATGCCCAGGCCGTTCACGCCGTTCCGGCCGTTCGACCTGAAGCCGGGAGAGCAACGTGGGCTCATCTTCAGCGGGCATTACGACCAGCCCTGCAGTCAGCGGAATTTCGAGGGCACGACCGGCTGGGGCTCGATCCCGGTCCGGTTCAGCTTCCTCTGGCGGACGACGGCGGTCCAGGTTCCTCTTTCGGACGACCTGTCCTTTGTCTACAGGAAGGGCGACGCGTGCCCGACTACTACGCCGTAGCCGGCAGGTAGGGCGTCCAGCCGGACGGGATCCGCGGCGCGGCGAGCTTGATGAAGAGGACGGGCGCGGGCGGCCGCGGCCTGACGTGCAGGACCATCCCCGCCTGCTCGAGCGTGCGGTCGCCCTTGCGCAGGTTGCACGGCGCGCACGCGGTCACGACGTTCTCCCAGATCGACTCGCCGCCCTTCGAGCGCGGCACGACGTGGTCGAGCGTGAGCCGGCCGTTCGACGTCCCGCAGTAGACGCAGCGCCAGCCGTCGCGGGCGAACAGCGCCCGCCGCGAGATCTTGCGCTGGATCGCGCGCGGCACGCGGACGTAGTGGAGGAGCCGGATCACGTGCGGCCAGATGAAGCTGCCGCTCGCCGAGCGAAGCGGCTGGTCGAGCCGCTCGACGACCTCGGCCTTCCCCTTGTGGACGAGCACGTGCGCCCGCCGCACCGTGCAAACGTTCAGCGGCTCGTAGCTCGCGTTCAGGACGAGAACGTGCTGCACCCTGCGTTGAAAGGTACCAGCGAGATCCGCCGATTCGGGTCTACGACTGCGCGGAGGACATCGCGCGGTCGATCGCCTGCTGCTCCTCGGGAGACAGCGAGACGGCCGCTCGGCCGCGGTCGATCTCCTTCACGTAGATGCGGGCGTAGTCGCGTCCCTGGATCGCGCTGAGGACGACGCCGGTCCGCGAGGAGTCGAGCAGCGCGACCGAGGCCGACTGGTGGCCGCCGGTGTTCTCGTAGGCGTCGTAGCGAACGACGGCGGTGCGCGAGACCGTCCCGTCGATACGGCGGGCGAGGCCCGAGAGCTCGGACGCCACGCCGTCGACGCTGCGGTGCAGGCCGTCCATCCGCCCCTGCAGCGAGACGGCGAAGTCGACGAGGTCGGACTGCCCGTCCCCGATCAGCGCGAGCTGCCCGGCCCGCACGCGCCGCAGCTGCGCGAAGAGCGCGACGGTGACGAGAAAGGCCACGACGGCGACTGCGGCGGCGCCGATCGCGATCCAGCCGGCGGCGGAGGAGCTCAGATGCACGGCGGCAGGCTACTGACCCGACGCCAGGCTGAAGATCGCCTGGTAGGTGGCGCTGTTGTTGTCGAGGTTCGTCTCGCCCGGGACCTTGCCGACCCCGACGGAGATGGTCGCCGTGTTGCCGAAGACCGAGTTCGGCAGGTTCAGGTTCGAGAACGACACGACCTGCTGCTGCTTCGGCTGGATCGAGGCGACCGTCTGCGTCTTCGAGTAGATGGTCTGGCCGCCGATGACGATCTTCAGCGAGACGGGGATGTTCACCTGCGGGAAGTTGCCCGAGTCGGAGAAGGTCACCTGGAACTCGAGCGACTGCGAGACCGGGATCGTCGACAGGGTCGAGGTCGAGAGGGTCGTCGTCGAGCCGCCCCCGGTTGCGACCGTGCTGGCGAGCGCGCTCCCGTGCAGGCCGGTGACCGGGCCGCCGCCGCTGTTCGTCGAGGCCGGCTGCAGCCGCTGGTAGACGAGCGCGAAAGAGCGCGAGCTGATCACGTCGGGGTTCGTGACGAACTGCGACGCCGGAACGGTCACGCCGGTGACGCCGCGCGTCTTCAGGGTGAGGATCGACGGCTGCCGGAAGAGCTCGCTCCAGACGATGTCGCTCGAGCTGAAGAGCTGCGCCTCCCCGGCGAGCTGCGTCGCCACCGTCGCCGAGTCCTTCCCCTTCGACACCTCGAGGACGTTCGCGAGGCCGGCCAGACCGATCGCGCGCAGCTGGAACGTCGCCAGCAGCTGCTGGTGCGCCGACTGGAGCTGGCCCGGCGGGCGCAGCTGCTGCGCCTTGTCGTAGTCGTCCTGCTGCTGCTGCGACCACTGGCGGAGCTTCGCCTCGAAGCCCGCGAGCGTGAGCTTCGACGCGCCGAGCTCGTTGGCGAAGGCGCTGCCGACCTGCGCGGAGCTCTGCGCGAGCGGCTGCACCGAGGCCATGTAGGAGGCGTACTCGTCGTGGGTGCTCTTGCCGCCGCCGATCGCGGCGGCGATCCCGACCACGACGATGATCGCGAGGCCGACGAACCCCGCGAGCCGCGCGACCGCGACCGTCCCGCTCGGCGGCCTGACCGGCCCTCGGCCGCCGCCGCCGCGGCGGGGGATCCGTCTCCCGGAGCGGCGCGGTGACTCGACGGTCTCCGGCTCCTCGAAGAAGCCGATCTCGGTGTCCTGGTCGTCGAACGTGGTCATACCTAAGGGACGACCCCCACCTTACTGCGCAAGTCGGCCAGGGAGGGCTCCTCCACGCACTCCGCAGGCAGGACAGTCCGGGCGGCTCGCCAATCTCCGCTCCTATGGGAGAAGCAGCTCCCCTCCTCGCCGACCGCTCGCTCGTCCTCGACCGCTACCGGCCGCTGCAGCCGCTCGGCAGCGGCGGCTCGGGCTCCGTCTGGCTCGCCCGGGACGAGCGGACCGGCCTCGACGTCGCGCTGAAGATCATCGCGCGGGAGGGGAAGGCGGCGGCGCGCGCCGAGCGGGAGGCGGCGGCCGCGGCGCGGTTGCGCCATCCCGCCTGCCTACGCGCGTACGACTTCGCGCGCGACGAGCGGCACGTCTACATCGCATACGAGTACGTCCCGGGCCGCACCTTCCGCGAGGCGCTGCGCGCCGGCGAGCTGCGCGACAAGGCGGCGATCGAGGCGTGCGCCCAGATCTGCGACGGCCTCGCGCACGCGCACGCCGCCGGGATCCTCCACCGCGACGTCAAGCCGTCCAACGTCCTGCTCGAGGAGGGCCAGCGCGTGACGGCGCGGCTGCTCGACTTCGGGCTCGCGCAGATGGCCGAGGCCGAGACGCTGACCGCGCAGGGCGACGTGCCGGGCACGCTCGCGTACATCGCGCCGGAGCGGCTCGCCGGCGAGGAGACGACGGCCGCGGCGGACGTCTGGGCCGTCGGCGTGATGCTCTGGGAGGCGCTGTCCGGCCGGCACCCGTTCTGGCAGGGCTCGATGCTCGACACCGCCCGCGCGATCGAGGGCGGCGCGCCGCCGCTCGAGGAGCTCCGTCCCGACCTCCCCAGGCCGCTGCTCCGCCTCGTCGACCGCGCGCTCGAGCTCGATCCCGAGCGCAGGCCGTCGGCGCGGGAGCTGGCGCAGGCATTGCGGGGCGCCCGCGCGGCGGGACGGACGCAGCGCCCGCCGGTGCAGCTCCGCTTCCGGCTGCCGCTCCCGGCGCGCGTCCAGCCGGAGCAGGCCGCCGCGGCGGGGCTGGCCGCGCTGTACGCGGGCTGGACGACCGCCGTCCTTCCTTTCTGGCCGCACGGCTGGCCGCTCCTGCTCGCCGCCGTCGCGGCGCTCGCCACGCTCTGGCGCGAGCGGATCGGGCTCGCGCTCGCGCTCGCGACGCCGATCCTCCCGCTCGGGAACACGTCCTCGGGGCTCGCACTCCTCTACGCGGCGCTCGCAGCCGCCTGGCTGCTCGTCTCCTGGCGGCAGCCGCGCTCGGGACTGCTCTTCGCGCTCGGTCCCCTGCTCGCGCCGATGGCCGCGCTCGCCCTCCTGCCGCTGGCGACGTCGAGGCTGCGGCTCGGCGCCCGTCGCGCGCTCGTGACCGGCGTCGGCGTCCTGACGGCGGGACTCGCCGCGGGCCTGCGCCACGCCTCCCTGCCGCTCGTCGGCTCGTTCCCGCCGCGCGGGATCGGGATCGGCCACTCGACCGGCGCGCTCGACGTGGCGGGCTCCCTCGCCCGCGCGGCCACGGCACAGCGGTCGCTGCTGCTCGAGGCGCTGGCCCTCGCGCTCGTCGCCTTCGCGCTCCCGCACGCCCGCGCGCGCGGCCGGTGGGGCGCCGCCGGTCTCGGCGCGGGGATGCTCCTGCTCACGCTGCTGCTCGCTCCCGGCGCACCCGCGCTGCCACTCGCGCTCTCGGCGTGGGCCGTCGCCGCCTGCGTCGCGCTCTGGCCCGCACGGACCCCCAGTTCGCGGATCAGCGAGTAGGGGTACATTCAGCCGCGAGCCATGGTGCTGAGGGCGATCGAGCAGAGGCTGGAACGGCTCTTCGAGGGCATCTTCGGCCGTGCCTTCCGCACGAACGTCCAGCCGGTGGAGCTCGCGCGCAAGCTCGCGAAGGAGATGGACGAGCACCGCTCCACCTCCGTCCGGAACGTCTACGTCCCGAACGAGTACACGGTCTACCTCTCCTCCGGCGACCGCGAGCAGTTCGAGGGCTACGAGAGCTCGCTCGTCTCGGAGCTCGAGGAGTACCTCGCCGAGCACGCGCAGCGCGAGAACTACGCGCTGCTCTCGCCTCCGCGCATCGTCTTCGAGACCGACGACGACCTCGGCGTCGGCGAGTTCGGGATCGCCACGCGCATGGCGCAGCAGGGCCGGAGCGAGGGCGACGTGCCGGAGGACGCGGCGCCCGGCGCGACGATGATCTACAAGCCGCGCACTCAGCCGACCGAGGCGGTCTCGCTCGAGGAGATGGGCGTCGAGCGCGAGGTGGCCGTCCTGCGCTGGAGCGGCGAGCGCCGCGTCCTCGACAAGCGGCGGTCGGTGCTCGGCCGCTCGCGCGACGCCGACGTCCAGGTCGAGGACCCGAACGTCTCGCGGCGGCACGCGGAGATCCTGCAGGAGGGATCGTCCTGGTGGCTCGTCGATCTGGGCTCGACCAACGGGACCGAGGTGGACGGCCGCCGCGTGCAGCGCTTCCAGCTCGCCGACGGCTCCCGGTTCACGATCGGCGAGACGACGCTCACGTTCTCGACCGAACGGGAATAGCAGGCGATGTCCGTGCTGGCGTCCACCACCGTCTCCGAGGTCCTGCTCGTGCTCAAGGTCGTCTTCCTCGTGCTCCTCTATCTCTTCGTCTGGCGCGTGATCCGCTCGGCCGGCAGCGACCGCCGGGTGCCGCACGAGGACAGCATGATCCTCAGCCCCAGCGCGGCCTCCGCCGCCGGGCTGGGCCGGGCGGGAAGGCACCGCAAGCAGACGGCAGGGCCCGCGCGGTTCGTCGTCCAGCGCAGCCCGACGCTCTCGAGCGGCGACCGGATCGCGGTCGACTCGGCGCCGCTCACGATCGGGCGCGCGGAGCGGAACGACGTCGTGCTCGAGGGCGACGAGTTCGCCTCCTCGCTCCACGCGCGGATCGAGTCGCGCGGCGACGGCGTCTGGGTGCAGGACCTCGAGTCGACGAACGGCACCTATGTCAACGGCGAGCGCGTGCTCGGCGCGCGGCGCATCTCGCCCGGCGACGTCGTCCGCGTCGGCGAGACCGACCTCCGGCTCGAGGAGGTCTGAGGTGGCCGTCGCCCAGTACGCGGTCGCGAGCGACACCGGCCGGAAGCGGCGCCGCAACGAGGACAACTACGTCGTCGACCCGCCGCTGTTCGCCGTCGCCGACGGGATGGGCGGAGCGCAGGCGGGCGAGGTCGCCTCGAAGCTCGCCGCGACGGCGCTCGAGGACGGCGACACGGCGGCACACGAGGGGCTCGAGGGCGTCACCGAGCTGATCCAGCAGGCGAACCGCCGCGTCTACGACCGCGCCACGAGCGATCCCGCCGCCTCGGGCATGGGCACGACGATGACGGTCGCGCTCGTCGAGGGCATGACCGTCGTGATCGGGCACGTCGGCGACTCGCGCGCCTACCTCCTGCGCGGCGAGCGCATGGAGCAGCTGACCGAGGACCACTCGCTCGTCAACGAGCTGCTGAAGAGCGGCAAGCTCTCCGAGGACGAGGCGCAGGTGCACCCGCAACGGAGCGTGATCACCCGCGCGGTCGGCACCGATCCGGACGTCGACGTGGACGCCTTCACGGTCGAGGCCCAGGAGGGCGACCTCTTCCTGCTCTGCTCCGACGGGCTGACGGACATGGTCGAGGACGAGGGGATCCTCGACCTGCTCTATCGCCACCGCGAGGACCTCGACCGCGCGGTCAAGTCGCTCGTGGCGGCGGCGAACCGCGGCGGCGGCGAGGACAACATCACCGCGATCGCGTTCCGGATCTCGACCGAGACCAGCGGCGAGGACACGATGCAGATGCCCGCGGTCGAGCCGGAGGAGCGGACGTTGGAGGCCGTGCCGGCAGGGCCGGCCGTGGACACGATGGTCATCCCGCCCGACCGGATCGAGGACGAGCTGCTCGAGGCCGGCTCACCGGAGGCGATCGAGGCGACGCGCGAGGAGCCTCCGGGCGTGCCGCAGCGCATCCGCCTCGTCCTGACCATGCTCGTCCTGCTCGCGATCGCCGCGGCGCTGCTGATCTGGGGGCTGTTGCGCTGAGCCTTCGCAACCGCGAGCTGGTCGCGCTCCTCGGCGTCGGGCTGCTGACCGCCGTCGGCTTCGGCAGCGTCTACATCGCGCTGAAGGCGCACGTCTCGTCGGGATCGCTGGGGTACGCGGTCTTCTTCTTCGCGCTGTACCTCGTGGCGCACGTCGTCGCCCGCTTCTGCGTGCCGCTCGCGGATCCGTACCTCCTGCCGATGGCCGCGCTGCTGACGGCGATCGGCCTGACGGAGATCTACCGCCTCGGCCCCGGCGACGCGTTCCGGCAGGGGCTCTGGATCGTGATCGGCGTCGCCGTCTTCGCCGTGACCCTGCTCTGGCTGCGCAGCGACTACCGCGTGCTGGAGAACTACAAGTACGTCTTCGGCGTCACGGCGATCCTGCTCCTCTTCCTGCCGCTCGCCCCCGGGCTCGGCGAGACGATCAACGGCTCGCGCCTCTGGATCCACTTCGGCTCGCTCCAGTTCCAGCCGGGCGAGCTGGGGAAGATCGCGCTGATCGTCTTCCTCGCGGCGTACCTGCGCGAGAAGCGGGAGGTGCTCGCGCAGGGACGGCTGAAGGACTGGGGCCCGTTGCTCGCGATCTGGGGCGGCGCCATGCTCGTCCTCTTCGCAACGGACGACCTCGGCAGCGCCCTCCTCTACTACGGGATCTTCTTGGCGCTGCTCTACGTGGCGACGAACCGGATCTCCTTCGTCGCGGTCGCGCTCGGCCTCTTCCTCGCCGGCTCGTTCGCCATCTCGTACACCACGCCGCACGTGCAGGATCGAATCCAGAACTGGCTCAGCCCCTGGTCGGCGCACAAGATCCTCTGCCCGATCAACGGCCAGATGGAGTTCCGGCAGGACTGCCAGAGCTACCAGGAGGTGCAGTCGCTGTACTCGATCGCGCACGGCGGCTTCGCCGGCACCGGCCTCGGCAGCGGGATCGTCAAGACACCCGGCGGCACTCAGGTGGTGCCCGACTTCAACACCGACTTCATCTACTCCGCGCTCGCCCAGGAGCTCGGGCTGATCGGCGCGGCGGCGCTGATCCTGCTCTACATGGCGTTCGTGCTGCGCGGCTTCCGGGTCGCGCTCGCCGCCAGCGACGGCTTCTCGAAGCTGCTGGCCGCCGGCTTGAGCTTCGGCTTCGCCTTCCAGACGTTCGTGATCGTCGGCGGCATCACGCGGGTGATCCCGCTGACCGGCATCACGCTTCCGTTCGTCTCCTACGGCGGGTCGAGCATCGTCTCGAACTTCCTGCTCCTCGCCGGGCTGCTGCTGATCTCGAACCGCGCGAACCGCGAGAAGGGGACGGCGTGAACAAGCAGCTCCTTCGTCTCTCGGTGGTGGCGATGGTGCTGCTCGCGGCGCTGATCGTCTCCACGACGTACTGGCAGTCGTGGGCGTCGGCCGACCTGCAGAACCGCCAGGACAACCAGATCGCCGCGGTCGAGCAGCTGCAGATCGACCGCGGGAAGATCCTCGCGGCGGACGGGACGATCCTCGCCAGGGACACCGTCAGCCACAAGCACGGCCTGACGATCTACACGCGGCACTACCCGCAGAACGACCTCGCGTCCCAGGTGATCGGCTACTCGACGAACGGCGGCAACCGCACCGGGCTCGAGGAGTCGCTCAACGACTACTTGACCGGCGCGAACACGAACCTCAGCGGCACGCTGTCGCAGGAGCTGAACCGGCTGGGCGGGCAGACCGTGAAGGGGGACACCGTCGTCCTCACCCTCAAGCCGGCGCTGCAGCGGCTCGCGCTGCAGGAGCTCGCGGGGCGCTGCGGGGCCGTCGTCGCCCTCGACCCGCAGACGGGCGCCGTCTACGCGATGGCCTCGTCCCCGACGTACAACCAGAACCTGATCCAGCAGAAGAACGGCTACACGAAGATCCTCAAGGTCCGCGGCCCGTGCGGCGACTCCTCGGCGCTCGTGAACAACGCGACCGCGGGCCTCTATCCGCCTGGCTCCACGTTCAAGCTGGTGACCGCCTCGGCGGCGCTCGACAGCGGCGCCTACACGCCGAGCTCGACCTTCTACGACCCCGGCTACTGCACGGAGTACGGCCAGAAGGTCTACAACTCGAGCGCCCCGGACTCGCCGGGCGGCCACGAGGCCTTCGGAAACGTGAACTTCGGCGAGGCGCTCGAGCACTCGATCAACGCCGTCTTCTGCAACATCGGGCAGCACATCGGCGCGGCGAAGATCCTCGACTACGCGAAGCGCTACGGCTTCTACTCGCTGCCGGCGATCGACCTGCCGCCCAGCGAGCTGCAGGCGAGCGGGCTCTACAACAAGGGGAAGCTCTGGTTCCCGAAGGACCCCGCCTCGCAGGTCGACCCCGGCCGGCTCGCGTTCGGCCAGGAGCGGATGGAGGTGACGCCGCTGCAGATGGCGATGGTCGCCGCCGCGATCGGCAACGGCGGCCTGGTCATGCATCCGTACCTCGTCGACAAGATCACGAAGCCCGGAGGCGGCGTCCTCCAGACC
>Ga0070739_10008460_pt1 | contig 10546 bp, 8 predicted proteins | sample Coa_R1_7_FD_66445 | JGI IMG/M metagenome (GOLD analysis project Ga0070739, IMG submission 66445) | Surface soil microbial communities from Centralia Pennsylvania, which are recovering from an underground coalmine fire - Coalmine... | ecosystem: Environmental > Terrestrial > Soil > Unclassified ...
GATGTCCTTGCGTTGAGCGCCAGCGCCTTTCGTCGTGATGCCCAAGTCGGCTCCACCGGCTCTCGCAGCTATGTGCTGTTTCCACACGCCGCGAAGCCCGCAGCGGTCACCTCGTGGATACGCGGCACGATGAGCGCGCTGCGCAGCGAGCTGGATCTTCAGTTGCGGGCGGTGATCGCCGCACCCATCGCGGGACTGGCTGGGGTGGCGGCGGCTCTGACCGAAGTGGACAGGGTGCTCGACACCGCTGGCCGGCATCCACTTTCGATCGGGCAGGTGACGTCCCTGGCGGAGGCCCGCACTGCCGTCTTGCTCGACGAGATCGTGCGGCTGGTCGGCGCCGACGAGCGGCTCGTCGACCCTCGAGTCCGTGACCTGTGCGCGCGGGATGCGGTACTCGCCCGAACGCTGCGGGCTTACCTGGACAGCTTCGGCGACATTGGCGCTGCGGCGCAGCAGCTGCACGTGCATCCCAACACCGTGCGCTACCGGATCCGCCGGATCGAGCAGCTTTTGTCCACATCGCTGGCAGATCCCGATGTGCGACTGGTGTTTTCGCTGAGCCTGCGGACAACCGAGCGCCTGACATGACACTGCGCGAACAGATGGACAAGGCCGGCACCGCTGTAGCGATCCGGCCTCTGATTCCCTTGCGGCATCTACAGCGCCCAGGGAACTTGCCGCAACGCTACGGCATGTAGCCAGTGGATGTACAGTCGACCGCTTGGCCGGCCCGGTGCAGGAGCTGCCGCAGCCCGGCAACGCTCATTGGTTGCGTCGATTCAGAGACCGTGCGCAGCACCTGACTAACAGCCGAACTTCCGCTGGAAGGTGCCAACACGAACAGCACCGCGTCGCGTGAATGCGTTCCCTTCAGATAGATGGTGTCGCGGGCATGCAGCCGGTATGGATCCACGGAGACGACGGTCTTGCCCCGGATGATTCGCGGCGGTGCGAGAGGCCACATGCTCGGGTCGTACACGACCCTGTGCACCGGGCCGATCCATGAACCGAACACTTCCACCAAGTCAGGCAGTTCGCTGCGGAGATCGCCGCTCTTGGGCCACCACGCGCCGTCAATACCGCCGCGAGTCGGGGCACGTTCACATAACGCTAGTCGGGCGACCGGCAGACGCTGGGGCGCCGAATCTGCCAAGGTGACGCTCCCGTCAAATCTCCGTGCTATCGCAGACGGCAACCGAAGGGGCGGCTCTCGACAAACCTACGACATGGCAAGCGTAGCGTACCGGGGTTTCACGTGGACCAGTGCGTTGCTAAGGCGTTACCGGTCGCATCCACCGCTGGCGGGTACGCACGAAAACTCAAGAACCCCAACCCGTCCCCGCCGAGCTACCGCGATTCACTGGTTTGCGCAACAGAATGCGGCCCCGATTGGTTGACACGGTCGCCCCGCGACGACTCGTAGATCTCGGCGAGGAACTGTTCAACCGCCACGGCTGCATGCTTGGCGCGCACGGAGCCGAATATGTCGAAGGCATGCTGGGCGAAAGGCAGCTCGGCGTAGACGACAGGTTGGTGGCTGACATCGCGCAGGCGTGCGGTGAAGTTGCGGGCCTGGCCGACAGGGATCAACGAGTCGTTGCTGCCGTGCAGGACGAAAAACGGTGGTGCCTCAGCAGATACGTAGCTAATCGGCGAGGCCGCGCGAAACGCTTCGGAGATTTCTGTCCGCCTCCGCTTGAACACGTACTTGCCTAAGATAGGCGCCATTTGTGGGTGCACAGAATCACTGCGGGTGAAGTCGTAGACGCCGTAGAACGGCACGGCCGCTCGCACGCTGGTGTCCGCGTCTTCGAAACCCGGTTGAAACTCTGGGTCATTCGCGGTGAGGGCGGCCAATGCGGACAGGTGCCCGCCCGCCGATCCGCCGGTAATCGCGACCCAGTCGGGGTCGCCACCGTACTCGGCGATGTGCTCCTTGATCCATGCCAGCGCACGCTTGACGTCGACGAGGTGGTCAGGCCAGGTTGAGCGCGGGCTTAGCCGATAGTTGATCGCGACACACACCCAGCCCAGCTCGGCCAGATGACTCATCAACGGATACGCCTGGTGGCGTTTGCCCCCCAGCATCCAGGCGCCGCCGGGAACCTGCAGCAGCACAGGTGCGCGTGCGCCAGGGTCGAGATCGGAACGCCGCCAGATGTCGAGGTGGTTACGAGAACCGTAAGGGCCATAACTGATGTCAGTGTCGTGCGCATAGTCGCGATAAATCCGGAACATGCGGATCACGCCCGGCGTCTTGGCCGTGCCTGCACCTGCCGGCCGCTTCCACAGATCGGCAGACTCGGTGCGGCGCTCGCTGCCCAGCCCTTCATCGAGCGCCGCGGTAAGCGGCGCATTGGCATTGCGGCCGATGCGATGCAATCCCAGTAGACCCAGCCCCGATACGCCCGAAACCACCGTGCTGAACCAGCGCATGCGAGGTGACAGCCGCCGCAAGACCGCGCCCACGATCGCCACATGGACACCAAGCACTTGGAGCGGAAGTTCTGACGCGAACACGCCGAAGCTGAACGCGAACAGCGAGGGATAGCCTCGCTTGGTCAGCGGCCGGTAACCGTTGGCCGTGATCACGAGTCCGGCTAGTGAGTTCAGCACCGCTGCCAGTCGCTTCAACAAGAGTTACTCCCATCGACCGCACACATGACGTAGCCAACCGCCGGTTGAGGAATCTAACTGAGCCACCCTAGCTGCCGAGCGGACTCGGCTGCTCCGCCGGAGTGACAGTGCTGATCCACGCCAGGATGGTGCGGATGCAGGCGCCGGTGTTGCCGACCTGGCAGTGGTTGCTAGCTTGCTCGGCGGTGAATAGCCGGGTGGTCACCGAGCGCGCGTTCGTGAGGTTGCGTGCCTGGCGGTGCAACTGATGCAGCGGCACATAGTGGTCATCCGCTCCGGCGATGAGCAGCACGTCGGCTGTTACCCGACCGGAGATCTTGCGGGTTGTCACCGCCCGGGCGGCGGCCAGAAAATCGTAGGCCGACTCGGTGCCGGTGACGTGCATGCCTTGCCAGAGTCCCCACTGCGAAACGGGTCGAAGCGCCGCCGAGAGCCGCGCGACGCCGTTGATGACGGGGCGAGCACGCAGCGCGAGCAGGGCCCGCATTACCGGTGCGGCGCCGGGCGCGAATTGGCCTGCGCCTACTGGGCCCCTTCAGGCTCTTGAACGACGTGATATTTGGGGTCGGCCATCGACAATGGGCCGTTCCCGCTTTGACGGACCTTACCGGTGATTCGCAGCACTTGGCCAGGATCGATATCAGCACCGTGCCCGGGGTGGAAGGTGACCCGGATGTCTCCGGTGTTGTCGCCCACGACGATCCAACGGTACGTGCGCCGGCGTTTGGTGATGTCCTCCACTTGGCTGACGCGTCCTTCGATGGTGGCCCGGCGTCCGGGGATCAAGCCTTCGATCGTAATCACCGCCGGCGACCGCTCGGGATGCTCGTATTCTTCGACCGTCTCCTGTTCGCCCTGCGCGACTCGGGCCTCTACTTTGTCGAGCACTCGGGCGATCCGTTGCTCGAAGCTGTCCGGAAACGCTTCTTCGATCCGGGATTGCACGTCGTAGGGCACGATCGTGGCGGCGGCATCCGGGATCCGGCTGATGGCTCTGGCGATCCTGTCCGCGGTGCGGTCATGAAGCAACCGGCCGAGCAGCGGTGCATAGGTTCGACGCGGCAACAGCACCGTCACATTGGTATCCGGGTGTTCGCTTAGTGCCCGCAGGCACAGCTCTTGCGCGGCCCGGTTGATCTGCCGATCCGGACAGTCGACGACCCGCAAGCGGGTGCCGAGATCGAAGCGGTCCCAGCGCTTCCGCAACTGGGTGGCATGGGCCGCGTCCACCATGAAATGCACGGCGATCAGCTCGTCGGCACGCAATCCTCGCCCGTATCGCAATGCCTCGAGCACCGCCAGGTCAACCGAACTGACGAAGACGAACACCCGGTGTCGGGCATACTTCACCAGCTCCGGACGGTCGGTGCGGAACATCTCAAGGATGGCCGCCTCGGCACGGTACTCGCGGTTCAGCCGCATCAACGCGAACACCAGCGCCGGGAACACCACGACCACCAGCCACGCCCCCTCGGTGAACTTCGCCACCGCGAAGATCCCGACGATGATCGTCGACAAGACCCCCGCAGAGAAGTTGATTGCCAGTTTGTGTCGCCAGCCCGGTTCCCGGTGTCTCAGATGGTGTTTCGTCATCCCGTATCCGGCCATCGCAAAGCCGGTGAAGACGCCGATCGCGTAGAACGGCACCAGCGCGTTGACCGAGCCACCGGTGACCACCAGCAATGCCACCGACAACGCGGTGAGTGTGATGATGCCGTTGGAGAACACCAGGCGGTGACCGCGCTTCATCAGCTGCCGCGGCAGAAAGCGGTCTTCGGCGACGAAACTGGCCAACGCGGGAAAACCATTGAAACTTGTATTGGCGCCAGTGAATAGAATGGCGGCGGTCGACGCCTGAACGAGGGCATACAAGACGTTTCCGACGACCCCGCGGCCGAAGACTGCCCGGGCCACCTCGGAAAGCATTGACGGATACTCGTCAACGTACGGAGTGGCGTGGGTGACGTGGGTGAGATAGGCGACACCGGCCAACAGGAACCCGAGGATGCAGGCCATCGCGGTGAGAACCCGGCGAGCATTGCGCCCCTGGGGCTTGCGAAAGACGTTGACCGTATTGGAAATCGCTTCGACACCGGTGAGCGACGAACCACCGTTGGCGAACGCGCGCAGCAACACCAGGATCGTCGCGCCCATCACCAATCCACTGCCATGGTGAACCGGCACCGCTCCTGCAATGTGCTGTGGATCGTATTTCGGTAAACCCCAGAAGACTTCGCGAATGACTCCGGTCACGATTGTCAGCGCAATCATGACGACAAAGGAGTAGGTCGACAAGGCGAACGGCAAGCCAGCTTCTCGCAGTCCGCGCAGGTTGGCGTAGCAGATGAGGAGAACCACTGCCACGGTGATTTCCAAGCTGTACGGACCGAGCGGGGTTATCGCCGACACCACCGCCACTGTGCCCGCCGCCGACTGCACCGCCACGGTGACCACATAGTCGATCAACAATGCTGCGGCGGCGATTTGAGCCACTCGGGGTCCAAAATTCTCCCGCGCCACCACGTAGGAGCCGCCGGCTCGGGTGTATGCCATCACGACCTGGCGGTAGGACGCGGCCACCAACACCAGAATGAACAAGATGACACCGGTGATCGGCAGCAACAACGCGAACGCCGCCAACCCGGCATGGGGCAGCAGCTCGATCATGATCTGTTCGGGACCGTAAGCGGTCGACGAGATCGCATCCGGCGAAAGAGCGCCCAGTGCAACGGGATTGGACAGTCTCTCGGTGCTGAGCTGTTCGCTGATCAGCGGCTTTCCGAGAAAGACGCGTTTGGCGACGTCACCAACCGACAGCGGGACGCTCACCCGGCGAGCCGATGTTGTCACGACACATCTTTACCTGATCGGCGCCCCAACCGAAAGGATCAGTCGATGGTCAGCGCGCCGTCGGCGAGTTCGTCGAAACGCTCGATGGCCTCGTCACCCTCAACATCGATGCCGCGAAGCGGGCCGCGATCGGCCAAATAGCGCTGGGCGTACAACCGCGCGATCAGCGCCTTGCGATCCGCGTGACGGGCGGCCTGCTCCCAGGCGGCCTGTTCGGTGAGCAGCGCGCCGGCGTAGACGTCTCCCATGAATTGAGTCAGTGCGAAAAGCCGCGCTTCGGCCACTCGACCGTGCAGTTTGGTCCACGCTGTGATGGCGGCATCGAGGTCCTCGATGCGGCCGCGCACCAGCCGGGTGGTGTCGTCGTCGTCGGACACCTGCGCCGCGTCGTGCAGGCGCGCCAGCAGCGGTTCGTGCGCCTGTGTGCGCTCGATGCCGCGCCGCACGTCTAGACACAGAATGTTGTCCGGCCCTTCCCAGATGGTGTTCACCTGAGCGTCGCGCAGTAGCCGGGCCACCGGCCAGTTTTCGATGTAGCCGTTGCCGCCATGGATCTCGATGGCATCGGACGCCATGCTGATGCCCAGCCGGCACACCTTGAGCTTGGTGACCGGAACGGCGATGCGCTGACGCACCGGCTTGGGTTGGCGGTGGTTGGCAAAACCGGTGCAGTCGAACACCAAAGCTTGGGCAGCTTCGACATCGACGATCATTTCGGCGAGCTTGCGGCGCATCAGGGGCTTGTCGATGAGCGCCTCCCCGAACGCCCGCCGCTGCCGGGCATAGCAGAGCGACTCGACCAGAGCACGGCGTGCGTTGCCCAACCCGAACAGCGCGATACCCAGCCGGGCCGCGTTCGTCAGCTCCATCATGCGGCCCAGCCCCTTGCCGTCTGATGGCCCAGCGTCGGTGCTGGGTTCGCCGGAAAGCAAGAAGGCTTCAGCGTCGACGAATTCGATCTCGCCGGAGGCGACTGAACGCGTACCGAGCTTGTCCTTGAGCCGGCGGATCCGCACCCCGTTGGCCGAACCGTCGCGGCGGGTCCGCAGCACCAGAAACGTTGCGATACCGCGCGTCGAGTCGGGTGCGCCTTCGGGTTTGGCCAAGACCACGAACACCTTGCCGTCGCAGTTGGACGCAAACCACTTGAAGCCGTTAAGCAACCATGCGTCGCCGTGCCTGGTGGCGGTGGTCTCCAGCACGCCGAGATCGGAGCCGCCGGTGCGCTCGGTCAACAGCTGCGCGGTCTCGCCCTCCCACTCACCGGACTCAAATTTGGCCAGCACGTGCTCGCGCACATCGGCCGGCGCGTAGGCGGCAACCAGCGCCTTGACCATGTTGGCGCCGGTGCCCAGGGCACAGCCCATGCCGATGTCGGCCTGATTGAGCATGTAGTTGGACGCGAACAGCGGCAGCGACGGGTTCACCCCGGCGCGGCGGGCGTCGTCTTTGAGTGCCTGGTGGGCGTCGAGGATGGCGCGCTTGGATGCGGTGAATGACGGCGGCTGGATAACCCGGCTGACGTCGTGGCCCCAGCGGTCGTAGCGTTCCAGCCGGGCCGGGTTGCGGTCAGTTTCCTCGGCCCAGCGTGCGACCGGGCCGCCCATCAGCTCGCCGATGCCGGTCAAATGCGGTTCAGCGAAGGCCAACTCATCGGGCTGCAGGTAGTAGGCCATCGTGAACTGCAGGGTCGGATCGCTGCGAAACCAGTTGAGACCGACGGCGCCCTGGTAGTTCTCGGTGCGGTAGCGTTCGGCCTTCTCGGCAGTGCTGAAGGGCAGTCGGTCGACGTCATAACTCATGCTGCCGAGTGTGGACTTAATGCACGCCGCACACAATTTTGCGTGACATAAGTGCACGCTCGGCGACTAAGTCAGCCGGTCGACCGCTGCGGCGATCCGCTCGTCTGTGGCGGTCAGCGCCACCCGCACATGGCCCGCCCCGGCCGGGCCGTAGAACTCGCCGGGCGCGGTCAGGATGCCGCGCTGCGCCAGCCACTCGACAGTGTCGCGACACGGCTGCCCGCGGGTGACCCACAGGTAGAGCCCGGCTTCGGAATGCTCGGCGGTAAACCCCGCCGACCGGAATGCAGGCAACAGCATGGCCCGCCGACGCGCGTAGCGCTTCCGTTGCTCGTGTTCGTGGGCGTCGTCGTCGAGAGCGGCGACCATGGCGGCCTGCACCGGCGTCGGAACCATCATCCCGGCGTGCTTGCGCACGGCCAGCAGCTCGGCGACGAGCTGCGCATCGCCGGCGACGAAGCCGGCCCGATACCCGGCCAGCGACGAGCTTTTCGACAGTGAGTGCGCCGCCAGCAGCCCGGTGTGGTCGCCGTCGCACACCGACGGATGCAGCAGCGACAGCGGCTCGGTATCCCAGCCCAGACCCAGGTAGCACTCGTCGGACACCACCAGCGCGCCACGCTCGCGGGCCCAAAAGACGACTTTGCGTAGGTGGTCGACGCCGAGCACTCGTCCAGTGGGGTTGCTCGGCGAGTTCAGGTACACCAGCGCCGGGGCCTCGGGACCCACCTGAGTCAGCGAGTCGGCGCGCAGCACACGTGCGCCAGCCAACCGTGCGCCGACCTCGTAGGTCGGGTAGGCCAGTTCGGGTACGACGACCAGGTCGGCGGAGCCCAGGCCCAGCAGTGTCGGCAGCCAGGCGATGAGTTCCTTGGTGCCGATGACGGGCAGGACGGCCGCCTCGGATAACCCGGTGACGCCGTAGCGGCGGCCCAACGCCGCGACCATCGACTGGCGCAGCTTCGGTGTGCCTGCGGTAGTGGGGTATCCCGGTGAGGCGCTGGCGGATGCCAGCGCCTCACGGATCAGCGGCGCGACCGGGTCGACCGGTGTGCCGACGGAGAGGTCGACGATGCCGTCCGGGTGCGCTTCGGCGACTGCCCTGGCTTCGGTCAGGGTGTCCCAGGGAAATTCCGGTAGCGTCGCCGACACGCGCCGCCGGCGATCGACCAGGCCGCTCAGTCGCCCTCGCCTTGCGGCGGCAGATCCTTGACCACCTGCGGGTCGTTTTCAGTCATGCCGACTTTCGCCGCGCCGCCCGGCGACCCGAGCTCGGTGAAGAAGTCGGCGTTGATCTGCGTGTAGTGCGCCCATTGTTCGGGGACGTCGTCTTCGTAGTAGATCGCCTCGACTGGGCAGACCGGCTCACAGGCCCCGCAGTCAACGCATTCGTCGGGGTGGATGTAGAGCATCCGAGCGCCCTCGTAAATGCAGTCGACCGGGCACTCCTCTATGCATGCCTTGTCTTTGATGTCGACGCAGGGTTCGGCGATCGTGTACGTCACGAAGGTCTCCTCCATGTGCTGGTCGTGCTGTCTGGCCGCTCGGAAAGGACGCCTGGGGGTTGCTGAGCGAACTCTCAGTGTGCCCTATCGCTTCGCTTGTGGGCGATGCGTTTCCGTTGATTACTGATACTAGACGTTGCATATACAATCTCACCAGCACCCCGCTATGCGCATAGGTGCAGTGCAACTAGTTGCATATTGCGCCGGGCGGCCCCTATGCTCCCGGCGTGGCACTTCCCCACGCGATCCTGGTGTCGCTGTGCGAACAGTCCGGCTCCGGCTACGAGCTGGCCCACCGGTTCGATCGGTCGATCGGGTATTTCTGGTCGGCGACGCACCAGCAGATCTATCGCACGCTTCGCGCGATGGAGAACGACGGCTGGGTGCAGGCGACACCGGTCCCGCAGCAGGGCCGGCCGGACAAGAAGGTCTACACCGTCTCCGACGCCGGTCGCGCGGAGCTTGCCCGCTGGATCGCCGAGCCGCTCACCGGGCGCGGCAGTGCCCTGAGCGACACCCGCACCCGCGACATCGCCGTCAAGCTTCGCGGCGCGGCCTACGGCGATGTGGCCGCGCTGCGGACGCAGATCGCTGCGCTGCGCGCCGAACGCGCCGCGTTGCTCGACACCTACCGCGGCTTGGAGAAGCGCCAATTCCCGGATCCGTCGACACTGCGGGGCGCCGCGCTGCACCAGTATCTGGTGCTGCGCGGCGGCATCCGCGCCGAGGAGAGCGCGATCGACTGGCTCGACGAGGTAGCCGCGGCACTGTCGAGGCAGCCATGACGTATCCGAACCTGTTGTCTCCGTTGGATTTAGGGTTCACCACACTGCGCAACCGGATCGTCATGGGCTCGATGCACACTGGGCTGGAAGATCGCGCCCGCCATATCGACCGGCTGGCCGAGTATTTCGCCGAACGCGCACGCGGCGGCGTCGGGATGATCATCACCGGCGGCTACGCACCCAACCGCACCGGTTGGCTGCTGCCGTTCGCGTCGGAGCTGGTGGCCTCGGCCGAGGCGCGCCGGCACCGTCGCATCACGCGAGCGGTCCGTGAGTCCGGCGCGAAGATCCTGCTGCAGATTCTGCACGCCGGGCGCTATGCCTACCATCCGCTTTCGGTGAGCGCGTCGTCGATCAAGTCGCCGATTACCCCTTTCCGCCCACGAGCACTGTCGTCGCGGGGCGTCGAAAACACCATCAGCGATTTCGTTCGCTGCGCACAGTTGGCGCGCCAGGCTGGCTACGACGGGGTCGAAATCATGGGCAGCGAAGGGTATCTGCTCAACCAGTTCCTCGCCCCGCGCACCAACAAACGCACCGACGCCTGGGGAGGCACACCGGAGAAACGTCGCCGCTTCCCGGTCGAGATCGTGCGGCGCACCCGCGCCACGGTTGGCGACGACTTCATCATCTGCTATCGGATGTCGATGGCCGACTACGTCGAGGACGGCCAGAGCTGGGACGAGACCCTCGCGCTAGCAATCGAAGTCGAGGCAGCCGGCGCCACCATGATCAACTCCGGCTTCGGTTGGCACGAAGCGCGGGTACCGACGATCGTCACCTCCGTGCCGAGCGGCGCATTCGTCGACATCAGCGACGCGCTGGCCCGGCACGTCAGCATTCCGGTGGTGGCGTCCAACCGGATCAACATGCCGCAAGCCGCCGAACAGATCCTGGCTGACACTGCGGTGCAACTGATCTCGATGGCCCGGCCGCTGCTGGCCGACCCGGAGTGGGTGCGCAA
>Ga0070739_10008461_pt1 | contig 10545 bp, 6 predicted proteins | sample Coa_R1_7_FD_66445 | JGI IMG/M metagenome (GOLD analysis project Ga0070739, IMG submission 66445) | Surface soil microbial communities from Centralia Pennsylvania, which are recovering from an underground coalmine fire - Coalmine... | ecosystem: Environmental > Terrestrial > Soil > Unclassified ...
ATGCCGCCGATGGTGTTAATCAGGACCGGAAATACGGCGGACAGGAACACGATGAACACCTTGGACTTCATCTCGATTCCGAACCAGATGATAATCAGGGGCATCATCGCCAGGCGGGGCGTCGCGTACAGCGCGGTCAAAAACGGCCCCAGAATCATCTCGACGCGCCGGTACCAGCCGACGATTACGCCCAGCACGATTCCGGTAAAGATCGCCAGCACGAGGCCGATGGCGTAATTCGCGCCGCTGTATTCAAGATCGGAGAGAAGCTGTCCGTGCAGCAGCGAGTCCCAGAATCGCGCGGCGATGGCCGAGGGGCCGCTGAAGAACAGCGGCGAGATTTTTCCCGCGGACCAGAACGCCTGCCAGACGGCGAGCGTGATCACCACGGCGCTTCCGCCCAGGAGGAACGATTCGTGGCGCTGGTAAAAATTCTGCCGCGGGCGCGCGGCCTGTTCTTCCGTGCCGGCCTCGGGAGCCGCCAGTTCCTGCTCGACCATGCTTACACCACCATTCCAATTCGCTCGGGCTTCTCTTCCACCAGTTGCCAGATGGCGTCCTCGATTTCCAAAAATTGCGGGTCACGCTTCAAGTGCAGCGTGCGCGGCCGGCCGAACGGGATCCGGAAGACGTCTTTCACCCGGCCGGGGCGCGCGCTCATGACCACCACGCGATCGGCGAGATAAATCGCTTCGTTGATCTGGTGCGTGATGAACATCACCGTTTTTTGCGCCTGAGCCCAGATCTTGAGCAGTTCGGCCTGCATGAACTCGCGGGTTTGAGCATCCAGCGCGGCGAAGGGCTCGTCCATCAGCAGGACCTTGGGATCGGCGGCCAAGGCGCGCGCTAGGTTGACGCGCTGCTGCATTCCGCCGGAAAGCTCGCTGGGATAATGGCGCTCGAAGCCGGCCAGGCCCACCAGCTTAATGAAGTATTCGGTGCGCTCAAGCATGCGTTCCTTGTTGAACCGCTTTTGCAGCTCCATGCCGTAGCGCACGTTTCCGGCGATGGTGCGCCAGGGCAGCAGGCTCGAATGCTGGAACACGACAGCACGGTCGATGCCGGGCCCCTGCACGCATTGGCCGTCGATCGAGACCACGCCCTGCTCGTAGGGCAGCAAGCCCGCGACGATGTTCAGCATGGTGGTCTTGCCGCAGCCGCTGGGGCCGACGATGGCCAGGAACTCGCCGTCTTCCACGCTGAGACAAACGTCGGAGAGCGCGAGGACCTCGCGGGCGCCACGCCAGTAGCGCTTGGTGAGGTGTTCAATCGCGAGCTTTACCATGGGAACCGACGCCTTCCGGAGGGGCGCGCTCAGGCCACGCCCGCTTGCGCGTTCACCTCGATTTTGAACAGCTTCTTGGCGTTATCCTCGAAAATCATCTTCTTCTCCGCGGCGCTGAGGAAATCCATCGATTCGATGATCGGACGGGTATTGTCGAGCCAGCGTCCGGCCTTGGGATCCATCACGGTGCCGACGCCCGGGCGCTCCGTGCCGAACAGGCAACGGTCCGCGCCCACGGTTTTTATCAGCAGTTCCAGCGAATCCTTCGAGTACAGAACCGTATCGTAATAAAGATTGCGCATCCGGTCCTGGAAGCGGGGGGCGCCGGTGCGCAGGGAGCTGGCCTCGAAACGCGCGTACTGATACGGAATCGCGCCGCCGCCGTGCGAGACCATGATCTTGAGCGTCGGAAAGTCTTTGAATACGTTCGAATTCAACAACGAGACGACCGCGATGCTCTCCTCATTAATGAAGTGGAGCGAGTAGCTCAGGCGCTCCGAGCAGCATCCGGCGGAGTGGATGTGGCCGACGACGTCGAGTTCCACCATCTTTTCATACAGCGGATACCAGAAGCGATCGCCCAGCGGCGGAGTCTCGACGCCGCTGCACTCGCCCGGATCGGGATTAATCAGGCAGCCCACGAAGCCCTGCTTGACGCAGCGCTCCAGTTCCGGAATGCAGTTCTTCGGGCTGATGCCGGGTCCTTGCGGAAGCCCGCACACGCCGCGAAAGGTGTTGGGGTACAGCCGGCACTGGCGCGCGATGATGTCGTTGGTTTCTTCGGTAAACCAGGTGACCAGCTTGTTGTTTTCGCGATGCATCATCTGGTAGGGGCGCGGCGACACCAGTTGCATGTCGGTTCCGCACTCCTTGAGCTGCTCCAGGTGCGAGGAGCCGCCGAAGACCGGCTGGTTCAGAGCCTTCTTGACGTCCTCATCGGTGGCTCCGGTCTTGCCCCGTCCGTGCGCTCCCCGATGCGATAGGATGCCAGCCTTGTAAACGTACAAGCTGTCCGGCGCAGTAACGTGAGCGTGAGCATCGATGACCATGGGTGGCTCCTTCTCCTTATTAGAGGCGCACAACATCCGAGCTGTGCGCTCATGGGCGAGGATCGCGAAGGTTAGATTATCACAGCAGGCTCGGGTTTTGCCCGTGGAGCGTGCGATGATAGCACAGACCTGGCGCGGCTTCACGCCGGCCCAGGCGGTTTTACCGGAGCCGGAGATTGCGCACCAGTCGGTGCAGATAATTGGGATGCACGTCCAGCAGGCGGGCCGCTTCGGTGTAGACGCCGTTGGCGCGGTCCAGGGCATCGCGAACCACGCGGCGCTTCGCTTCGACCACCGCATCCTGATAGCTCAGCATCCCGGAGGGTGGTCCGCCGGGAACGGAGGGAGCCACCGATTCCAGCACGTTTTCAGGCAAGTCTTCCGGCAGGATCGAGTCCGCGGTCCCCAACACGACGGCGCGCTCGATCGCGTTTTCCAATTCGCGCACGTTGCCGGGCCAGTCGTAGCGCAGCAGCGCCAGCCGGGTCTTTTCTGCGATCCCGGTTACTTTGCGCTTCAGCTTCTTGCTGAACTTCTCGGCGAAATAGGCCGCCAGCAGCGGAATATCTTCGCGCCGCTCCCGCAGCGGAGGCATCGTTAAGGAGATCACGTTGAGCCGGAAGTACAGATCCTGGCGAAACGTCCCGGCCTTGACGGCGGCTTCCAGATCGCGGTTGGTGGCGGCGACAATCCGGACGTCAATGTGAATCGGCTTGGTCCCGCCGACTCGCTCGAACTCCTGCTGCTGTAAGACCCGCAGCAGCTTGGCTTGCAGAGCGGGCGCCAGCTCTCCGATCTCATCCAGGAACAGCGTGCCGCCGTGCGCGATTTCGAACTTACCTTTTTTAGTCCCAATAGCGCCCGTGAAAGCGCCGCGCTCATGCCCGAACAGCTCGCTTTCGAGGAGGCTTTCGGTGAGCGCCGCACAATTGATCGCGACAAACGGACGGCTCGCCCGGTTGCTGTTTTGGTACAATGCCCGAGCCACCAGTTCCTTGCCCGTGCCGCTCTCTCCGCCGATCAACACGGTGGCGTCGGTAGCGGCGACGCGTGCGATGAAACGGTGCACTTCGCGCATGGCTCCGGAATCGCCAACCATGTCGTGCTGGATACGGATTTCCTCTTCCAGGCGCTGCTTCTCGCTGCGGAGCTCTTCCATCCGCAGCAGGTTGTGGATGGCGAGGCCGGCAATCGCGCCTACGGCAGAGACCAGTTCCAGATGCCCTTTGTCAAACGCGCTGGCCCGCGCGCTGCCTTCCAGATACAAGAGGCCCTCAACCTTGCTGAAGCAGACCAGCGGTGCGGCGAGCATTCGCCGCGAGTCGTTCGCGTCCATGATCGCCGTGCGGTCGTCCAAGACCTTTCTCGACACCTCCGGAGGAATCTGCGCTCCCTCTTGCGCGCCCACGCCGCGTTCCCATCCGAAAACAGAATCCGCTTCGGCCGAGGACAACAGGATCGTGGCGCGGTCGGCCGGCACCGCTTCCAGCAGCAGTTCGAGCAGTTGCTGCTGGAGCGCCAGCAGGGTCGGAGCGCTCTGCAACGTCTGGCTAATCCGCAGCAGAACATGAACGCCGTGCGCGGTTCGATCCGAGATCAGCGTCTCCTCCAGCTTGCGCGGATTCAGGAAAATCGAATCGCCGCTGCGCAGCAAGGTGGCCGTGTCGGACAAGACTCCGTCCCGGGCGGTGGCCGCCGCTTCGGCGTTTTCGCGCTTGCGGAACAGGAACACGGAGCTGCCCACGCGGATCTCGTCGTTATCTTCCAGGATGCGCTCGCGAACCAGAACGCCGTTGACGAAGGTGCCGTTGCGGCTGTCCAGGTCCATCAGTTGGAAGCGCTCGCCGGCCCGGCGAATGACGAAATGGCGACGTGATGCCGCTGCATCGTCAATGGCCACCGAGTTGGTGTCGTCACGGCCCACCGACACTTCCGTCGTGCCGAGGAGCACCAGCCGCCCTCTCGATGGGCCGCCTGTACCAACCAGCACCGCGCCCATGGGAATCTACTGTAGTATACGACCTCTACCGTACGGCATAGCAGCCCCTGCATTCCATGCCCGCCAGCGAAAGGCCGGGAAACAATGTTCCCGGGCTCAGGCACACGGAGACCAGTCAGGAGGAAGGCGGCCGGATTCCAAAACCACAAACCGGCCGCGATATGCGATACGAAAGCGCTGCCAGATGAATCAAATGAACTTGACGTCAGGAGCCTATTTTCCCGGCCGCGGTCCAGCCTGATGGCTGCCGGTGGGGAGAGCTGCCGATTCCGGTCCTCGTCTTCTTAGATTTCTTTCGTCTCCTCATCGAATTCAGCGTTCTTATCGAGTTCCGAGTGTCTCCTTGCGAGCGTGATGCCGCTGCCTATGCAATCATGCTGCCGGGTTCGAGTGCACGCGCTCTTCGATATTCATTCGATATTCAGTAGTGGCTGGAGACGTGGCGCATTTGAGGGCTGGCGACTTGCATCTTCGGTTCGAATCGTAAAACGGGGGAGGGTGCGAGCAGAAAGTTGATTCACTCTTACATCCCTGGCGAAAAAAATGACCATTCGTCCGGGTACTTTTTCCATCCATCGTGGACAGAATGGCTTCCTCACCGTGCAAATCGTTCCGCCGGGGTATTGACCAGTTCCGCTGCCGCGGGCATCGTGGCGTGCTTGTACTGGAAAGCCAATTGCTTCTCTCCTGCCGGCGATCCACACACAAATCGGGCCGCAGAGCTCTTCGTGGATAACCGTATGGAGGCTGTCGAGTTTCTATGAAGTTTTGGAAATTTTGTTTACTTATATTGGTATCGGCGGCGGAAGGCGCAGTCGCGCCAGCGCTTTTTGCCCAGGGTCCTTTATTCGACAGAGTGCTGGTAGATTTTCCGCACGACACGCATATCAGCGATCAGATGATACCGGCTGGGCACTACGTATTGCAACAGATGCGGGAGCCCTCGGCGGCTTCTCACATCATGCTGGTGCTGAAGAACAACGGGCGAAATTACGAGACGTCGGCGATCACGATTCCCGCGCTGAACAACAACACGCCGGATGCAACTCGGGCGATCATTCGCCGCGTGGGCTCGAATTATTATCTCGATACGATCTGGATCGCCGGAAAAAACTACGGCTACCAGTTCGAACTTCCAGAGGAGGCGAAAAAGGAAATCAATAAGGGACCCGAGACCGCGGCGCTGAGTTTCAATTATCAAGCCCCCCAACAGGCTGTCGCGGCTGCTCCCCCTCCGCCGCCGGTGAAGGAGGGAAAGCCGGAACCGGTGCAGGTAGCGCAGGCTCCTCCGCCGCCCGCGCGGCAACCGGAAGCGACAGCGCCTCCGCCGCCTCCGGAACAGCCTGCGCGTTTGCCGCAGACCTCCTCGGGCTGGGCGAACGTTCTCGGCTTTGGCGTTCTCGGCATTGGCCTCGCGTTCCTTCTGAAGCTGCGCCGCCAGAGGGTGTAAGCCAACGTTCAACCTCAGGTCCTCCGCCATTCGCTTGTTTGCAGGGGTCAACAAGCGGCAGGGCGGGTGGCGGATCGCAAAGGAATTATTATTTCGCTGTAATTCAAACCAAGGGAGTGTCCATGACGCATAAGTTCATCATGTTTTGTCTTTGCGCCGGGCTTGCGATGACCGCGGCCGCGCAGACCGGGAGACTATCCGGAACGCTTTCGGGGATTTCCCAGAACACCGGGATGGTGGTAATCGTCCTCACGAACTCCGCTACGGGCGCGGTTCAGCGAGTGAACGTGAATCCCGACGGATCGTTCATGACGAATCTGCCGCCGGGTACCTATAAGGTGGAGATCGAGCGCGAGGGGCAGCGTACTTCTGCCGGGCGCGACTTGGAGATTGCGCCGGGAATCAATTCCCAGACGACTCTTCAGGTATCGGTTGGCCCGGCGACGGAAACCCTCGAGATCGCGGCCCAGGCGCCGGCGGTCCAGGATCAGCCGGACGACATCGGCCGCGGTCTCACCACCAGGACGGTGCGCGAGCTGCCGGTGCAGGATCGCAACTATCAGGAGCTGAACGGGCTGCTCAACGGAGTGACGCCGCCCACAACGAGCGCCAGCCGCACGCTCGATCCGCAGCGCGGGCGCGAATACAACACCAATGGCCTGCCGGCGTTCGCGAATGACAACCTGAGCGACGGGAGCACGATTCGGGATCCCTTCACGGGGATATTGTCCGTCCGCGTCCTTCCCGACGAAGCCGTCGAGCAGCTTAACGTGCACACCAGCAACTATCCGGCGGATAGCGGAATGGCCGCAGGTGCGCTCACGAACGTCTTCACCCGGCCAGGCACGAACGGCATCCATGGTAGCGCGTTTGAATTTACGACCAACGACTTCTTTCAAGCCCACAGCGGCTTGGCGCCGGCCGCCGCCGGCGAGCCTCGTCTGCACCACAACCAGTACGGAGGAAGCATCGGCGGCGCCTTGATGCCGGACAAAATGTTCTTATTCCTGTCCTATGAGGGAACCCGGGACAACTCCAGCTCACCCCAGTTCGCGACCGTGCCGACCTCCGAGATGCTCGGCGGCAATTTCAGCGGGCTGGGCGTGACTCTATACGATCCGGCGAGCGGCACCCCAGCGGGCATCGGACGCACGCCTTTACCGGGATCGATGGTGACTTCGATCAATCCGCTGTCCAGCGCCATCGCGTCGAATTTCCCTGCGCCGAATCTTCCGGGATTCGCTAACAATTACGCCTCGGAAGTGCCGTACTACGATTCGAATAATGTCGGCGACGCGAAGCTGGACTATCGCTTCTCTGACGCACTTACGGGCTTCCTGCGCTACGGAATTTCGCATTTGAATACCAGCCAGGGCTCGATTTTCGGCAACGTGATCGGCTCGCCCACGAATTCCGGCCTGCGCAATCACCATGCATCCATCAGCCTGGTGGGCAACTACCATGGGATTCTCGGGGAGCTTCGCTTCGGCTACAGCCGCTACCGGAATGCCGTTTACGACACGTCGACGCTGACGCCCTCGCTCAATTCGGCTCTCACGGCGGCCGGTTTCACCGGCGGAACCCTTCCGACGATAAATATCTCCGGGATCGGCCAGATCGGAACTCCGGCCGGTCTGCCCTCGAAAGACCTTGACAACATCTACGATGGTTCGGCGAACTTCCATATCTATCGTGGCGTTCACCAGATCGCGTTCGGCGCGGACGCTCGCGGCGAGCTCGCCGACGGGTGGAGCAATGTCCTCTACAGCCCGTTTGGCCCGCTGGGGGCGGCGAATCCGTTTACGTTTGGGGCATTCGGTGGATTCGGATTCGAGCCCGGGCCGGCCAGTTCGGCTACGGCTCTTTCCACCAATCCAAACGCTGTTCTGGCAAGTTCGTTCGCGTCCTTCCTGGCCGGCGCGCCGACCACGGCAGGCGTTTTTCATCCTTCCGTGTTGCCGAGCTTCCGGCAAACCCAAATTGCCGGCTACGTTCTGGACACCGTGCACGTGGGCAACAAGCTGGTGGTCGATATCGGCGTGCGTTACGACGCTTACTCGCCCGTTGCGACCAGGCATCCCTTCGATGCCCTCTTCTTGAATTCGCCCACGGGCGGAATCACGGCGGGGAACGAGTTGTACCACGGCAACTGGGACGCCAACAACGTCGCGCCGCGCGTTGGCGTCGCGTACCGGTTTAGAGAAAGCACCGTCTTCCGGGCCGGGTACTCCATCAACTACTTCCCGCTGCCGTTCGCGCTTTCGGGTCTGAACTTCGCGGGTACCGGGGCCCTGGAGGGAATAAGCGGCAGCTTTGCGCCGGCGCGGTTCGTATTGCCCAGCGTGCCGGGCGGCTCAGCCACGTCGGCTCCCAACCTGCCGTTCTATATCTCCAGCGCGAATCAGGCTCCCTACACGCAGAACTACTACGCGCAAATTCAACACGACCTGCGTGGAGGATTCCTGTTTGACGTGAGCTACATCGGCAATGTCGGCCGCCAGTTTCCTTACATCGCCGCGCTGAATGCCGCAGCGCCCGGCTCCGGTCTGGCCGGACTGCCGTTTCTGAGCTCGGGAATCACAACGCCGATTACCGCCGTGGGGCAAGGCCTGACCAGCAACTACAACGCCCTGCAAGTCAATCTGTCCAAGCAGCTTTCGAAGGGCGCTTCGTTCAACGTCGCCTACACCTGGAGCAAGGCGCTGGATCATGGCCTGGTGCTGTTCAATCCCGCCAGCATCAGCGGCAACTACGGCCCGGCCGATTGGGATCGCACGCAGATGCTCACCATCAGCCACCTGTTCGCGCTTCCGGTCGGACGCGGCAGCCCGCGCTGGAACCAAGGCTTCGTGGGCCAACTGCTCGCCAACTGGGAGCTCGCCGGACTCTTCCACTGGGCAACCGGGACTCCCTACAACGTGACTACGGATCCACTGGCATGCGCATGCCCGGGCAACAGCATGATTCTGGCAAATCCGCTGCCAGGAGCGAGCTCTGTCAACGGAGCCGCCTTCCCGAATCCCTCCTTCTTTGCCCCCGCCACGCCGGGATCCTTCGGGACTCTGGGGCGCAATGCCGTGCGGGGCCCGGACCTGACGGCGTACAATCTATCGTTATTCAAGTCCTTCGCGGTACGGGAAAACTACAAAGTCGAGCTGAGAGCGGAGGCGTATAACCTGCTGAACAACACGCAGTACGCGAATCCCGTCAGCAACATCAGCCTGGCGAGTTTCGGTCAACAGATCGCTACGTTCAACGGAACCGGAGGACGGCTCTTCGTCTTGGGCGCTCGGGTTCTTTTCTGAACGCCCTGCCGCGGGACGCGCATGCGAGCCAGAACGTATGCGCGTCCCTGCGGTAAGTCCCGGCTTTCCCGGGTTTACGCGACGAGATTGACGTCTTCCGAAATCGGGTGTTCACCGGCGTGATCCCGAGAGTCTGGCAGGGTGAAACGGAAAATCGAGCCGTTCGGTTCCCGGGGCTCGACCCAGATCGAACCTCCGAGGCGGCGCACTGCGGAGCGGCAGATCGCCAGCCCGATCCCCGACCCGGACATGCTCTTACTTTGTAAACGTTTAAAGGGCTCGAACACGCATTCGCGATAAACCGGCTCGATCCCAATCCCGTTATCCTCCACGGAGAAGATCCAGCGATCGGCGCGGCGCTCTGCGCAGACCCGGACTTTTGGCGGCGCCGCGGAATGATATTTCACCGCGTTGCTGATCAGGTTCTGGAAGACGTGGGTCAGCAGGACCTCGTTGGAACAGAGGACCGGCAAGGCTTCCCAGCTCACCGTGGCGGCGTGCTGCCGGATCAGCCCTTTTAGCTGGGAGACGACGCTGTGCAGGACGGTATCCAGGTCCACCCTGCCCCAGGATTGATGGCCGGCTTCGCCCACGTACACGTACTGCTGCATGGCCTCGATCAGGCGGATCGTGCGCGTGGCGTTTTCGCCGATGAGATGGAGCCATTCCCGCTCGTTCGGATCGAGCTTGGATTCGGCCGACCGGATCAGGCGCTCGGCCAGAGTGACGATTCCGCGAATGGGTTCCTTCAGATCGTGGCTGGCAGCCCAGGTGAAGTCGTGGAGAGCCTCGTTGGCTCGCGTAAGTTCCCCAACGCTGCGTTGGAGTTCAGCCAGCGCTGGAGTCGAGAGCATCTCGGACGTGTACGCTTCGAGCTTGCGGCGTAGCGTCTCGGGGGAGGCGTCGTTCAGGTAAACGATGGGAGTCTCGCGGACATCCCCGCTTTCGCGAATTTCCGCGGTCGTGGCCATCGCCTCGGCCGCATTGGGATCGAAGTCCATCAGGATCGCGGAGATGTTTTCGGTGCGGCACAGGTCCACCGCGAGCGAGGCGTTTTCGGCGAACAGAGCGTCATTGGCCAGAGGTGCTAGAGATTTCTGTAAGGCATGGAGGCGGTCGCGATTATGGCTGATGAACAGGAGTTTGGACGCGGTCATGAGTTCCTCCGCTGTCCCGGGTCTGCTTTAGAGTCTGCATTTCGCCCGGATCAATATTCGCTGACGTTCTTTGAAAGCGTTACTAATATACTGGCTGGAACTTTCTTGTCACAATCGGGTGTTTACCGCACGGGATATCTTTAGCAGGCCGCGGAAAAAATGGCTGAAATAGGTCACCATGCCAGCGGAACCGCGGAACGCGAAGCGGCCCTGAGGATGATCGGCACCTTGGGCGGTGGTGACCGCGTCACCGTGGCGGGCGATAAAGGCTACGACACGCGCGACTTTGTAGCCCAGTGC
>Ga0070739_10008462_pt1 | contig 10544 bp, 13 predicted proteins | sample Coa_R1_7_FD_66445 | JGI IMG/M metagenome (GOLD analysis project Ga0070739, IMG submission 66445) | Surface soil microbial communities from Centralia Pennsylvania, which are recovering from an underground coalmine fire - Coalmine... | ecosystem: Environmental > Terrestrial > Soil > Unclassified ...
CTCCCCCCGGCGGCGGTCGGCGGCCCCGCCGCCGGCGGTCAGCACCTCCTCGACCACCCCGCCGGCATCGGCCAGCGACTCGGCGCTGCGCAGCACGCCGGCCTGGGCGGTCATGGTCCGCTGGAGGAGGTCCCGCGCCTTGTCGACGTCGAGGTCGTGCTCCGCCCCCTCACCGGCGCCGGCCGCCGCCGGCGGCAGCCCCAGCCGGACCGGGCGGGCCTCGATCTCCGCCGGGCGACCGAGCACCGCCGCCATGGCCCCGGTGGGCCGGGGGGTGTCCCGCCCGTCCAGGATGGCCTCGATGACCCGGGGGGCGAAGACCATGCCCTCGAGCAGCGAGTTGGACGCCAGCCGGTTGGCCCCGTGCACCCCGGTGCAGGCCGCCTCCCCGCAGGCCCACAGCCCGGGCAGGGACGAGGCCCCGTCGAGGTCGGTCACCACCCCGCCCGACAGGTAGTGGGCGGCGGGGGCGATGGGCAGCCAGTCGCGGCTGGGATCGAGGCCCACCTCGGCCAGCGAGGCGGCGATGGTGGGGAAGCGCTCCCCGAAGTGCTCGAGGCTGGTGGCGTCCAGCCACAGGTGATCGACCCCGCCGGCCAGCATGCGGGCCGTCATGGCCCGGCTCACCACGTCCCGGGGCGACAGCTCGTCCACGAACCGCTCGCCGTCCACGTCCCGCAGCACCGCCCCGTGGCCCCTCAGGGCCTCGGAGAGGAGGGGGCGGGGCATCGCCGGGTGGTGCAGGGCGGTCGGGTGGAACTGCATGAACTCGACGTCGGCCACCGCCACCCCGGCCCGCAGCGCCATGGCCAGCCCGTCGCCGGTCGACTGGGCCGGGTTGGTGGTTACGGCGAACATCTGGCCCGCCCCCCCGCTGGCCAGCACCACGTGGGACGCCCGCACCTCCCGCCTGGCCCCGCCCGGATCGAGGGCGACCACCCCCAGGCACCGGCCGCCGGCGACGAGCAGGTCGAGGGCGAACCACCCCTCCATCAGCGCCGCCGCCGTGGCCCGGACCGCTTCCACCAGGGCCCGTTCGATTTCGGCGCCGGTGGCGGCCCCGCCGGCGTGCACCACCCTGGCCATGGAGTGACCGCCCTCGCGGGCCAGGGCCAGTCCCCCGCCCGGCTGCAGGTCGAACACCGCCCCCAGGGCGATCAGCTCGTTGACCCGGGCCGGGCCCTCGTCGACCAGGACCCGCACGGCCTCGCTGTCGCACAGCCCCGCCCCGGCGGCCAGGGTGTCGGCCAGGTGCAGGTCGGTGGAGTCCTCGTCGCCTCCCAGCACGGCGGCGATGCCGCCCTGGGCCCACCGGGTGGCCGACTGGGCCAGCTCGGCCTTGGTCAACACCCCGACCCGGACGCCCTCCTGGGCCGCCGCCCGCACCGCCGCCGACAGGCCGGCCACCCCGCTGCCCACCACCAGGACGTCGAGGTCGGCGGCACTCATCGCCGCACGCTATGCGGCCGTGACGGCCGCCTCCACCATCCGGTTGCGGGCGTCCACGTGCACGATGCGGGGCTGGAAGCCCGCCAGCTCGGCCTCCTCGTAGTCGGCGTAGGTGATCACGATCACCTTGTCGCCGGGGTGCACCAGCCTGGCGGCGGCGCCGTTGAGGCAGATCTCGCCCGGCCCGCCCGGTATGGCGTAGGTCTCGAAGCGGGCCCCGTTGTCGATGTCGAGCACGGTCACCTGCTCCCACTCCAGGATGTCCGCCGCCGCCATCAGCTCGGTGTCGAGGGTGATGGAACCGACGTAGTTGAGGTTGGCGTCGGTGACGGTGGCCCGGTGGATCTTGGATTTCATCATGCGCCGGCGCATGCAGGCTCTGCCTTTCGTGTCGGGCGGGGGTGGGTCGGCGCCGCCCCCGCGGCCGCCACCGTGGCGGCCAGGTTGTCGATGAGGCGGGTGGCACCCAGGCGGGCCGCCACCAGCAGACGGATGTCCGAGCCGGCGGGGAACGCCCCGTCCGGCACGGCGAGGGACCCGGCGTCCACCGCCTCGGCGTAGTCGAGGACCACATCGGGCTCGGTGGCCAGCACCTCGGCCATCACCCGGCGGAGCCCGGCCGGGTCGGACACGCCGGCCCCGGCGGCCTCGGCGGCGGCCTGCAGGGCCCGGTGCAGGACCGGGGCGGCCCGGCGCTCGGCCGGCGAGAGGTAGGCGTTGCGGCTGGAGCGGGCCAGGCCGTCGGGCTCCCGCTCGGTCGGGCAGGCGACCACCTCGACGGGAAAGGACAGGTCGGCGGCCATCCGGCGGACCACCAGCAGCTGCTGGTAGTCCTTCTCGCCGAAGTAGGCCCGGCACGGCCCGGCGATGGCGAACAGCTTGGCCACCACGGTGGCGACCCCGTCGAAGTGCCCGGGGCGGTGGGCGCCCTCCATGGTGTCGGTGAGCCCGGCCACCGAAACCGTGGTGGCCACCGGTGAGGGGTACATCTGGGCCACGGTCGGAGCGAAGAGATGGGTGGCCCCGGCGGCGGCGGCCAGGGCCACATCGGCGTCCAGGTCGCGGGGGTAGCGCTCGAAGTCCTCGGTGGGGCCGAACTGCAGCGGGTTGACGAACACGCTGACCACCACCACGTCGCACTCGTCCGCCGCCCGGCGGATCAGGGCGGCATGGCCGGGGTGCAGGGCGCCCATGGTGGGGACCAGGCCCACCCGGCGGCCCGTGGCCCGCTCAGCCTCGAGGGTCGCCGTCATGGCGGCGACCGCGGTTTCCACCTTCAAGATGGAGCTCCTGACGTTCCGGCCCACCGGGGGTGCCGTTCGTACCGCTACAGACTACCGGTTCGCTCCACCCCGGCCCCAGTCCTGCCCCCGCTGCCCTCGGGCACCAGCTCGGGGGCCAGCTCGGCCAGGGGGACCAACACGAAGCCCCGCTCCCACATCCGGGGGTGGGGGACCACCAGGTCGTCCTCGTCCAGCTCCAGATCCCCCACCAGCAGCACGTCGACGTCGAGGGTGCGGGGCCCCCAGCGCTCGGTCCTGACCCGGCCGGCGGCCGCCTCCAGGGACCGGGCCAGCTCCAGCAGCTGGCGGGGGGTACGGGTCGTGGTCAGCTCCACCACGGCGTTGAGGTAGGGCCCCTGGCCCTCGGGCCCGCCCACCGGGTCGGTCTCGTACACCGAGGAGACCGCCGCCACGTGGTCGGCCGAGCGCAGCCCTTCGACCGCCCGGCGGAGATGGGCCCGGCGGTCGCCCAGGTTCGAGCCCAGCCCGAGGAAGGCCCGCCTGGCCGGCCCCGCCTCAGCCACCGGGGCGGCGGCGCACCAGGCGCACCCCGACCGAGCCGATGTCGGCGGGGACGGGGGCCCGCAGCTTGCGCACCGCCACCTCGGCCTGCTCCACCCGGGCATCGGACAGCACGGCGTCGGCGATGGCGCCGGCCAGGGCCTCAAGCAGGCTGAAGTGGCCGCTGCCGACCAGCCGGGTCACCAGGTCGACCAGCGCCCCGTAGTCGACGGTGTCGACCAGGTCGTCGGTGGCCGCCGCCGGGGCCAGGTCGAGGCCGAGGACCAGGTCGACCTCGAAGGGCTGGGGCCGCCACTGCTCCTCGGGCAGGACCCCGTGGGTGCCTAGCACCCGCAGGCCCCGCAGCTCGATGCGGTCGCCGCCCACGGCCTAGGCCCGGGAGGCGGGCCGCGACGGCGGGAGCATGGTCAGCAGCTCCCGCCCCGATGGACCCATCCGCCGGTGAAGCATGCGCTCGACCACCGCCACCGCCTGGGGGCCGTCGGGCAGCCGCCCCGACCACAGCAGGTAGCCGGCCACCACCCCCATGACCCGGTCGCCCAGCTCCTCCTGGTGGACCAGGACCCTCTCGCCCGCCCCCAGCCAGCCCTCGATGCTCTCCAGCAGCTCCCCCAGCGGCTCGGAGACGTCCCCCGCGGTGGGCAGGGGCAGGTGCGACCACTGCAGGCCCTCCTCCTCATACGCGTAGAGGTTGTGGGGGGAGCCGAGCAGGGACACGACCCGGACGAAGCCCTGCTCCCGCAGCCAGATGATCTCCTCCTGGCGGCGGACCTTGCGGTGGTTGCGGGCGTAGCCGCCCGGCCGCTCGCTGACCGCCAGCCGGCCGGCCAGCACCCAGGCGAAGTTGCGGGGCGGGATGCCGGCCGCCCAGCGGCCCCTCACCAGGCCACCCCGGCAGTGACGATGGTGGCCGCCGCCGCCGTGGCGGCCACGTCGTGGGCCCGGACCATGGCGGCGCCGTTGTCGTAGGCCCAGACGGCCACCGCCAGGGAGGGCTCCAGCCGGTCCCTTTCGGCCAGGTAGCCCTCGGGACCGGCCCCGATCACCCCGAGGAAGCGCTTGCGGCTGGCTCCGACCAGCACCGGATAACCCAGGTCGGCCAGGCGGGACAGGCCGGCCAGAAGGGCCAGGTTGTGCTCGGCCGTCTTGCCGAACCCGATGCCGGGGTCGATCCACACCTCGCCCACCCCCGCCTCGGTCCCCGCCTCGGCCCGGCGGGCGAGGAAGTCCGCCACCTCGCCGACCACGTCGTCGTAGCGGGGGTCGGCCTGCATGGTGGCCGGCACCCCTCGCATGTGCATGGCCACCCACCCGGCGCCGGTCTCCGCCGCCACCGGCCACAGGCTGGCGGTGATGTCGTTGATCAGGCTGGCCCCCGCAGCCACCGCCGCCCGCGCCACCCCCGCCTTGGCCGTGTCGACCGACACCCGGACCCGGCCGGCCAGGGCCTCGACCACGGGCAGGACCCGGCGCAGCTCCTCCTCCTCGCCGACCGGCTCGGCCCCCGGCCGGCTGGATTCCCCCCCGACGTCGACGATGTCGGCCCCCTCGGCGATCATCTCCAGCCCCCGGGCCACGGCGGCCCCGGTCTCGAAGTAGTCGCCGCCGTCGGAGAAGGAGTCCGGCGTGACGTTGAGGGCCCCCATGACCAGGGCGCGGCCCCCCGGCGGTGTCGTCTCCAGGGGCAGGCCGGGCACCCTGCCAACTTAACCGTCAGCGGATCGGCCGACCGGACAGGAACTGCATCGCTTCGGCCCTGGTGGCCGGATTGGTGCGGAACAGCCCCCGCACCTGAGAGGTCACCGTCACCGTGCCCGGCTTGCGCACCCCCCGGATCGACATGCACAGGTGCTCGGCCTCTATGACCACCATGGCCCCCCTGGGATCCAGGCGGCGGACCAGGGCGTCGGCGATCTGGGTGGTGAGCCGTTCCTGCACCTGGGGCCGGCTGCAGTACCCGTCGACCAGCCGGGCCAGCTTCGACAGCCCCGTCACCCTGCCGTCGTCGCTGGGGATGTAGGCCAGGTGCGCCTTCCCAATGAATGGCAGGAGATGGTGCTCGCAGATGCTGTGGCACGGGATGTCGCGCACCATGACGATCTCGTCGTGGTCGAGCTCGAAGGTGACGGCCAGGTGGCGGTCGGGGTCGTCGTGGAGCCCGCTGAAGACGTCCTCGTACATGGCGGCCACCCGGGCCGGGGTGCGGGCCAGACCGTCGCGGTCGGGGTCCTCCCCGATGGCGGCCAGGATCTCCCGCACCGCCGCCTCGATGCGGGACTTGTCCACCGGCACGGCGCCTACCCCAGCGGGCCCTTGTAGAGCCGGATGCTGCCCAGGTTGCGGTAGCGCTCGTCCACGTCGAGGCCGTAGCCCACGACGAAGTCGGCCGGTATGCGGAACCCGACGTAGCGCAGGTCGGGGTCGACCCGCTGCTGGCCGTCCTTGACCAGCAGGGCGCACACCTCGAGGCTGGCGGGGTTGCGGGCCAGGAGGTTGCGGCGCAGGTAGGACAGGGTGAGCCCGCTGTCCACGATGTCCTCGACCACCAGGACGTGGCGGTTGGTGAGGTCGGTGTCGAGGTCCTTGACGATCCGCACCACCCCGCTGGTCTTGGTGGCGCTGCCGTAGGACGCCACCGCCATGAAGTCGCACTCGACCGGCAGGCCGATGGCCCTCGACAGGTCGGCCACGAACATGAAGGCGCCCTTGAGCACGCCGACCAGAAGGGGGGGCCGGTCGCCGTAGTCGCTGGTGATCTCCGCCCCCAACTCGGCCACCCGGGCCGTCAGCTCCTTCTCCGGTACCACGACCTCGCCGAGGAACGGGTCGTCGCCGGCAAGGGTGTCGGCCTCCGGAACGGTCATGCCGCCAGAAAGATACCTGCCGCCCCCCGTGGCGCCCGGCCCGGTCAGGGCGGGGAAGGCGGAGCGGCCTCCAGCCTCAGCCGTCCGGCCGTCCGGCGCACCAGGAGCCCACCGCCCACCTCGGCCGCCCTGGCCTCCAGCCGGACCACCTCCATCACCCGCTCAACGGCGGCGGCGGAGGGGGGATGGCCCTCGGCGCTGCGCAGCCAGCTGCGCAGGGCCCGCCGGGCCAGGGGGGCCGGGGCCCGGGCCAGGTCGTCGACCGAGGTGGGATCGATGCCCACCGCCAGCCGGTCGAGGAGCTCGGCGTCGTCGGCGAGCAGTTCGGCCTGCCTGGCGATGACCGCCGCCACGTCCCGCTCGGCCACCTCCTCCAGGAGGGGGAGCACCTGGTGGCGCAGGCGGTTGCGGCGGTAGGCAGGATCGACGTTGGTGGGGTCGCTCACCACGGAGAGACCGGCCTCGGCGCACAGCCGGCGGGTCTCGATCCGGCGCAGGGCGAGGATGGGGTGGCGGGGACCGCCCCGCATGCCGGCCAGGCCGTCGAGGCCGGCCCCCCGCAGCAGGTTGAGCAGGACGGTTTCGGCCTGGTCGTCGGCGGTGTGGCCGGTGGCGGCGTCGGCCGGCAGCGCCGAGCGCCGGGCCGCCCGGGCCCGGGCCTCGAGGTTGGGACCGGGCTCCACCTTCACCGACAGGGCCCGGAAGCCGGCTCCCAGCCGGTCGGCGGCCGCCGCCACCACCGCCGCCTCGTCCGCCGATCCGGGCCGCAGGCCGTGGTCCACGTGGTAGGCGGTGGCCCGGCACCCGGCCGCCACCGCCAGGACCAGCAGGGCCAGAGAGTCCGCCCCCCCGGAGACGGCGCAGGCCACCTCGGTGCCAGGCGGGGGGAAGCGGCACCGGCCGAGCAGGGTGGCACCGGCCCCCCCGGCGACCGGCTCAGGCCTCGGCGTCGGGGATGCCCCCCTGGCGGGCCAGGGCCACCAGCTCGGGCACGCTCGGCACCGATAGGCGTCGGGCGATGCGCCGGAGGCTGGCATAGACGTTGGACCGGCTGACCTGAAGGCGGTCGGCGGCGTCCTGCACCGTCGAGGTGCCGCCGACGGCGGCCAGCAGCTCCCGCTGGCGATCGGACAGTGCGCCCACCGCCTGGGGCGATACCGACACCGGGGCCGGGCCGGTCGGCGTCGGCGCCGGGGGGCGGTCCAGCCTGGTCAGCCGGGGGCGGGCCGGCGCCCCGCCGTCTCCCCCCCGGCCCGCCTCCAGCCGGGCCAGCTGCTCGAGGGCCGCCCGCTGGGCCGCCCGGCGCTGGTCGGGCTCGGATCCGGCCCGCAGGGCCCGGCCCAGATGGGCCTTGAGATCGGCGGCCGAGAAGGGCTTGTTGATGTAGAACAGCGCCCCTTCGATGCCGCCCCGGATGCGGTCCATCTCCTCTCGCCGGGCGGTGAGCATGATCACCGGGATGCTCGACACCGACGGCTCGGGGTCGGACTTGAGGGCCGTGAGCACCTCGAAACCGTCCATACCGGGCATGGTCAGGTCGAGGATCACGGCGTCGAAGGCACCCTCGTCCACCTTGGCCAGGGCCGTCTCGCCGTCGTTGGCCACGGTCACGTCGTAGCCGTCGGCCTCGAGGGTGATGCGGACCAGCGAGGCGATGTCCGGCTCGTCGTCGACGACCAGTACCCGGGGACCCATTGTCAGGGAACTTAGACGGCCTGGCGGGCCTTTCCCACCCTTTCGAGCCACAGGCGGGGCTGGCGGATCTCCTCGTAGGTGGGGAGGCGGTCGGGCCCCTCCCACGCCAGGTTCAGCACGTCGGAGCCGCCTTCGGCCTCAACGGCGGCGATGAAGCGCTCGCCCTGCTCGTACTGGCGCAGCTTGGCCTCGATCCCGACCAGCTGTTGCAGCATCCGGGCCGGCCCGCTCATCTCCTGGCGGCGCTGGCGCAGGACGCGGGAGAAGCGCTCGGCCTCGGGGATCACGTCCACGGCGGCCCGGTCCATGGTCACGTCGCCGTGGCCCTCCAACAGGCTCATCAGCGCCTGCACCTTGCGCAGGACGGCGGCCTGCTCGTCGCCGGCGATCAGCCCGAGGATGCCTCCGTCGGCGAGAGGGTTGTGGCCCAGGCGCAGCTCCTCGAGGGTCCGGCGAAGGCCCTGCAGCAGCCGCTTGGGGTCGGGCTCGACGGCCGACATGGCCTCGGCCACCAGCGACACGAAGTAGTCCCGCATCCAGGAGATGCCGGTGAACTGGGCCCGGTGGGTCACCTCGTGCAGGGCCAGCCACAGGCGGAACTGGCGGGGCGGGAAGGCGTAGCGCTTCTCGAGGGCCAGCACGTTGGGGCCCACGTAGTACACCAGGTCCTGCTCCTCGGGGCTCTCCTCCTCCACCAGCAGGAGGTCGTACTGGCCGAGCACCCGGGTGGACATCCAGCCCAGCAGCAGCCCCACCTGGGCCCCGGCGGCGTGGCCGCCGACCACCCCGATGGGGCTTGCCGGCATGCGCTCGGCGATGCGGGTGGTCAACGGCTCCACCAGGCGCTGGAAGGAGGCCACGTTGGCCCTGGTCCAGCCGGGCCGGTCGGTCACCCGGGCCCGGGCGGGGCCGGCCAGGGAGACCAGCCCGGTCGCCTCGGCCACCAGCCCCTCGGCCTTGGCGGTGGCCTCCTCGAAGTCGGCCTGCAGGGAGTCGTAGTGGTAGGAGCTGGCCAGCGGCTCGGTGCCCGCCACCCGGGCCGCCACCCGGGCGGCCAGATCCCAGTTGACCGGGTCGCTCAAGCTTCGCCGCCGGGGGGGCCCATCGGGCCCAGACCTGGGCCGGATCCGTCCGAGCCCATGGAGCCGATGGAGCCGACGGAGCCGGAGTAGAGCCGGATGTGCTCCTGGTGGATGGCGGTGGCGATGCGCAGGCGCAGGGAGTCGGGCACCTCGTCGCGGCACTTGCTGGCGATCATGATGCGGAGCTCGGCCTCGAAGTCGAAGGCCTCCAGGCAGGGCGAGCAGTCGTCGAGGTGGGCCTGTATCTGCAACCGGCGCTCGGCGGTGAGCTCACCGTCGAGAAAGCCATACAGGCGCTGGATGGCCTCGTTGCAGTCGTCGTCCGTCATGCCTCTAGTCCGCCCCCTGGGCCAAAACCGTACCTCTGCCTGGGACCAGGGTGGTCCTGACCGGGCTCATCCGACCAGGCCACGTTCCCGGCCAAACTCGAGCAACGCCTTCTGCAGCCCTTTTCTTCCGCGGTGCAGCCGGCTCATGACCGTCCCGATGGGAACGTCCGTGATGTCGGCGATCTCCTGGTAGGAGAATCCCTCGACGTCGGCCAGCAGCACGGCCAGGCGGAACTGCTCGGGCAGGGACTCCAGCGCCTCCTTGACCTCGACGTCGGTGAAGAGATCCATGACCTGGTCCTCGGCGCTGCGCCCCACCGTCGAGGCCTCCAGTCCGCCCAGGCGGCGGAACAGGTACAGGTCCTCGATGTCCTCTATATCGGACTCGTCCGGGCGCCGCTTGCGGGCCCGGTAGGTGTTGATGAAGGTGTTGGTGAGGATCTTGTACAGCCAGGCCTTGAGGTTGGTGCCCTCCCGGAAGGACCCGTAGGCGCGATAGGCCTTGAGGTAGGTCTCCTGCACCAGGTCCTCGGCGTCGGCCGGGTTCCGGGTCATGCGCAGGGCGGCCGAGTACAGGTTCGGCATGTGCGCCATGGCGGCGTCGGCGAAGCCAGCCTGGTCAGCCATGACCCACCCTACCGCCGGTGGCCCCTGATTCATACCCCCCCATCTCCGCCCGGAGGGGGACCTCCAGGCGGCAGGCGGGATCAGGCGCTGCGGTCTTTGGCGACCTCGTCGAGGTTCTCGTACTCCTCGCCGGTGTCGACCCAGTCCTCGAACTGGATGACGCTGATCTCCGTGAAGCGCTCCCGCAACCAGCCGCCGGCGGCGTCGAGCAGGCCCAGCTTCTTGCAGTTGGGCACGATCTTGGCGAACAGCAACTGGTTGAACAGGTCCTGCTCGGGGTCCTGGGGCAGGCTGCGCATGGCGCGGATGGCGGTCTTGGGGTCGACGCCCATCCGCTCCCAGACCTCCTGCTGGAGGAACCGGTCGCGCATCCGCACCGCCGCCTCGAAGGCGAACTCCTGGCGCTCGCGCATCTCGGCGTCGGAGAGCTCGCGGTAGTACTCCTGCAGCGACAGCACGCCGAAGGCGACGTGGCGGGCCTCGTCGCTCATGACGTAGCGCAGCAGCTGCTTGAGCAGCGGCTCCGGGGTGACGGTGTGCATGAGGCCGAAGGCGGCCAGGGCCAGGCCCTCGACCATGATCTGCATGCCGAGGTAGGTCATGTCCCAGCGGCTGTCGTTGACGATGTCGTCGAGCAGCATGCGCAGGTGGGCGTTGATCGGATAGTGGCCCGACAGCTTGGTGTCGAGGTAC
>Ga0070739_10008463_pt1 | contig 10543 bp, 12 predicted proteins | sample Coa_R1_7_FD_66445 | JGI IMG/M metagenome (GOLD analysis project Ga0070739, IMG submission 66445) | Surface soil microbial communities from Centralia Pennsylvania, which are recovering from an underground coalmine fire - Coalmine... | ecosystem: Environmental > Terrestrial > Soil > Unclassified ...
TGGGTCTCGATCCACTGATTGATCTCAGCCCGCGCAAAGCGCCATTGTCCGCCGACCTTGTGGCCGGGCAGATGACCGCGGCTAGCCAGCTTACCCACTTCGCGCACGTCGCGCTGCAGGTAAGCGGCCAACTGCTCCATGTCCATCATGTCGCTCCCCATGCTCCTGACCCTCCCATAATTTCTCTTTCGCAATTCTCGTACCCAATCAGAAGTCAGAGATCAGAACTCAGAAATCACCTGATAGGCCGCTGGTCTCTGACCTCTGACCTCTGACTTCTGACTTCTGTTCAGAGGGTCCGAGCAATCCCGGCAGATCGAAGCCCTTGCCGCCTTTGAGCAGCTGCCGTTGCGCTTGCGTCTGCTGACTCAATCCAAACAGACGAATAAAGCCCCGGGCGGCTTCATGATCGAACGTGTCGCCGCTCTCGTAGGTGGCCAGCTTTTTGCTGTACAGGCTGTGCTCGCTCTTGCGGCCAACTACGGTGGCCTTGCCCTTGAACAGTTTCACGCGAACCTGGCCGGCGACGAAGCGCTGGCTGCTGGACACAAAGGCGAACAGATCCTGATGGAACGCACTGAACCATAATCCATTATAGATTATGTCTGCATATTCTTGCGATACCAAAGTTTTGAATCGTTGAGCTTGCTTGCTCAGGCACAATGACTCCAGCTCGCGGTGCGCCTCGTGCAAGATGACAGCGGCCGGCGCCTCATACAGCTCGCGCGATTTGATGCCGACAAGCCGGTTCTCGACATGATCGATGCGACCGACGCCGTGTTGGCCGCCGAGTTGGTTGAGACGTTCGATCAATGGCACGCCGTCGAGCTTTTGACCATCCAGAGCGACCGGCCGGCCATGCTCAAAATCGAGGGTGAGATATAGCGGTTCGTTGGGCGCTTTGGCCGGATCGACGGTCCAGGCGAAAGCGTCGGCGGGCGGCTCATCCCAGGGATCTTCGAGAACGCCGGCCTCGCAGCTGCGGCCCCACAAGTTCAAATCGATGCTATAAGGACTCTCTTTGGTCGCTTCTACGGGGATGCCGTGCTTGGCCGCGAAGGCGATCTCTTCATCACGACTCATCTTCCATTCACGGACGGGGGCGATGATTTTCAAATTCGGAGCCAGCGTCTGGAAGGTAATGTCGAAGCGGACCTGATCGTTGCCTTTGCCGGTGCAGCCGTGTGCGACGGCGACGGCATTGTGCTCGCGGGCGGCATCGACCATCAACTTGGCGATGAGCGGCCGGCCTAGCGCCGTGGCCAGCGGATACTTACCCTCGTACATCGCGCCGGCCATCAGGGCGGGGAAGACAAAACAATCGACGAACAGATTGCGCGCGTCCAGGGCGACGGCATCGACTGCACCCGTCCGCAGCGCCTTCTGGCGGATGCGTTCGATGTCTTCGCCCTGACCGAGATCCACCGTGAAGGTGACGACGTCAAGGTTGTATTTCTCCTGGATCCACGGCACCATCACGCTGGTGTCGAGTCCGCCCGAATACGCTAGGATGACTTTATTGCGTGCCATTGCTCGCCCCAATTTCTCACTCGACCAATCCGAGCCTGAAGCGTAAGCGAAAGACGTTTCTTCGCTTACGCTTCAGGCTCGGATGAGTCTTGACTATCCTAGTGCGGCACGTATGGGACGGAAAGACATGGCTGAGAATCGCTTCCAATGCTTGAGCATTCCTCGATCCGTTTATGGGGGAATGCTATGGCATGCGCTGGCCGAACAACCGCTGGAATGCTGCGGCTTATTGGCCGGAGTGGTACGAGAGGACGGTGTTGGCGAAGTTCGGCTACGCTATCCGCTGCTCAACGCTGCCGCCAGTCCCACCGAGTTCGAGTCGGAGCCGAACAATCATTTCTCGGCCTGGAACGACATCCGCCGTCAGGGGTTGGAAGTGCTGGCGGTTTATCATTCGCATCCCACTTCACAGCCGGTGCCCAGCCGCAAGGATCTGGAGCGCAATCTTTGGCCGCAGGCGGTCGCTCTCATCATCTCGCTGACCGAGAAGCCGCCGACGGTGCGCGGCTGGTGGCTGGACGCAGATTCATACCGTGAGGTGGAATGGACCATCCGAGAACGGTGATGGTCCGTTATCTCCAACTTACTTATCGGGATTCCTCGGTGTGGATGCAGCCGCGGGCGCTCCCTTGAGGTAGCGCTCGGCGAACATCAGAAACGTCGGCCAATTTGGGCCGGTTGTGTGTCCGCCGGCGTGCTGGCGGAACGCGATCTCCCCATCGATCAACGCCGTTTCCTGCGGCGGAAATTCGGTGGTACCCAGATCCCTCTTGTCCAGAAGCTTATACACCGGCCCCGCTTCTACGGCGGCCATGAACATTCCCCGAGCATCGATCCACCCGCCTTCCACCTTCTCCGAGCCGACGCTGATGAACACCGGCCGCGGAGCGCACAGCGCGATCAGCTCGTGAGCGTCCACGGGTAAATCCTTCGGCGTTAGTGGTCCGGCGTACTTGATGTAGTTGCCGGCCATCCAGTGGTACTCGCCGACACCGGCGACATTCTCCACCTGCTCGCCGAAGTGGCGGCGGTGCAGCTTGGCGCCGCCAGCGCCGGATGAGCCGATGAAGCCGATGGCGAACCGCTGGTCATAGGCCATGGCGACGAGGGCCGCCTTGCCGTAGCGCGAGAGGCCTTCAATGCCGACCTGTTTGTCGTCTACCGACTTGTCGGTCTCGAAATAATCCAGCGCCCGGCTTGCGCCCCAGGCCCAGGCGCGCAGCGCACCCCAGTCATCGATCTTGCGGGGCTGGCCTTTGTTGCACAGGCCGATGATCCCACTCGTCAGGCCCGCGCCGTTGTCGGCCTGGATGCTGGTGGGGACAATGATGGCGAAGCCCCAGCCCTTGGCCAAAACCTGCTGCTGCCAGCTCGGCCCACTCGTGGCGGCGCGCGGTCTCGGCGGCATTCTACCGCCGAATCCGAAGCCGAACTCCATGATGACCGGCACGGGGCCGGCTGCGTTGGCCGGGGTGGTGAGCGCCAACTGAATGTCTACGGTGAGGAGCGGATAGGAAGAGTTATCGACGTGTCCAACGAGCTTTTTCGTGACGGCCGGCACCTCGCCGATCATCTGTTTGTCCGTGGCGGTGATCTCCCACTTCACCTTGGGTGTGTCCTTGGGTACACGGCCGTAAACCTCGCGGTCGAAATCCTCCACGATCTCCGGTCGCCGCTGCTTCCACCACATCTCCGCCGTGGTCACGCGCTGCCCGTTTTTGAGCCGTAGAGGGTCGGGCAGCTCCGGGTACGGGTTGGCCTTGGACTCGTCATAATTGGGGGAATTGGTTCCCTTGGGATCTCGGGGATTCGCTCCCGGACGGATTTCCTTGATCTTCAGAAGATCCATCATCCGCTTGTGATCTTCCTTGGCCGTGAGCTTCACCGGCGGCTTGGGTGAATCGTCTGCAGAGAAGACGAACCCGGTCAACAGGACCGCTAAGAACACTAGGAGAGCAGGGAGTCTCATGAAAGAGCCTCCATTAAGACGAGGTTCCGGTCTGGGGCGACCACATTATTTGCATCGGCCGCGCACGAACCGGAACCCTGGATGACTAGTTCGGCTGGAGTGAGGCAGCCAGTCCGACCCCGGAGCATCGGACTGGCCGCGTTGCGGAAGCCGATCAATCGATACGTTCTCGATGAATCGTGCTCGCAGCCGCACGAATCGGCTTACTGCTTTTTGCCCTTCTTGAACATGAAGACGCGGATCTCCTTGATTTTCTTGTTGTCGTCGTCGGTGCTGATGTGGGCGAAGTACCCCTTCTCGGGGATCTCGCTGAACATCTTGTGCTTGAGGCCGCCTTCAATTTCATCACCGGCCTCGATCATTTTGGTCTCCTTGTTGAACTTGCCCATGACTATTTTTGCGTCCTTGGCGACCTTCATGGTCTTTTCGTCGCCCTTCTTGGCGCCCTTCTTGAATTCGAAGGGGTGGAAGGTGACTTTGTTGTCCTCCACCTTGGTGATGATGGCCCCGAACTCGTCAGCGAAGACGATTCCGGCCGATAGGGTCAAGACGACCGCCAGGCAAACAATTTTCCGCAACATGCCGATACTCCTTGCCAGGGCCGGAGCTGACGGCAGGTCGGCACCCCCGATGGGGCCGGCCGTCCAGGCCCGGCCAACGGATTGAACCCCGCGTCATTCTACGAGACTCACCCTTTACTGGATCTCCCGTCGATGTGCAGGCCAGCCTCTCCCGTTTGCCGACGCCTTCCGAAGCGGTGTGCTTTGGGCTCAGTGTCCTCTATAGCGCCATACCCAGTTTGGCGAGCCGCTCTGATGGTCTCCCGCATAACCCAACGACTCTAACAGAGAATTCGCTCTGCTACCCTCCACGACTAACACGGGGTGATCGCGCTCGATTAGTTGCATCATTCCCTGTACCACTTGGACTTCATGCCCCTCGGCATCAACCTTGACGAAGCTCACGCGGTGCTTTAATTCAAGGGCGTCGATTCTGCAGGTGACAATATCGCAACTAAGCCCGTCTCCCCCACGGCCGACTGATAGGTGGGCCTCAGCGAGGTTGAGGCTCCCCCCGGGTTCCCATTCAGGCACGTGCATGCTCGCCACGTCCCCAGCGTCGGAGGCAGCCACGTTGAAGAGAGTCACATTTCTGTATGAAGACAGCGCACAATTCGCCGTGAGCAATTCGAAAGTAAGAGGAATCGGCTCGAAGGCAAAAACACGTCCGCCAGACTTGACCAATTCCGAAAGCCTCAGTGTGTATTGTCCAACATTTGCCCCGACATCGATCACCCAGTCCCCTGGCGAAACCAGGTCACTCAGACCCCTCCACTCGGGTTCCTCGCTGCGGAAGCGACCCCGTCGAATCTGTCTTGCATAGTAGATCCGTTTGATGTTTTGTTGCCACCGCTGCGGGAGTCGACCAGCTAGCCGTTTGATAGGTGTACGCACAGCCGTTCTTTCCTAATGCTTGGTGTCGAAAAGGGCTTCTAGGTGGTGAACTAGCGACCGGAGATGTTATGATACACGGCAAACAGAGCGTGTACAGTCCCCGAAGTCACGAACCGAAACAAACGCCGGCATTATGCTCGCCAAGGTCGTGATCGCTCGGCCGAACAATCGCTTCCTGTCACGGTAAACAATGGCGGTCACCAAGGCCATGCCGACACTGTGGCCAAGTTTCTTTACCTCTTGCACGGTTCGCCGTACGCCCTTTGACAAAATCCGCGCCCCGAACGTATCCATTTTGTGCCTACTCTTATAGCCCCTGCCGCGATCATTGGGACATAGCAACGCCGCTGACCAGGCAGAAGGGGGAGAGAACCTCGTACCCGAGGGGATAGATCCGAAAACGGATCGTCTCGACGGCAGAATGGCTCAAACGACAGCAAAATGGGACCAGAATAGACTTTTTGGGAGCAATGACATGCTGGTTCTGTGCAGGAAGTCCGGCGAAAAGGTCGTCCTCGGCAACGGCATCACCCTAACCGTGGTCGAGGTCAGCGGCAAGCGGGTGCGGCTCGCTTTCGAAACGCCGCATGCCGGCAATGGCCGACCGACCGAAAACGATGCGGAACCGGTGCAACTGGCGCGGGCCATGCGTCGGGCACTGAAACGGGCCGCGAATTATGCGATGCGTCAGGACAATGCAGCCGAGGCGGCGAACGAGGCGCTCGCACTTCTACGTGCCGAGCTTGTCTGGCGCTTTGACTTGTTGCGTTCTCGGCAGCGCCAGCCCGTCCTGATCGACCCGGAGCCGCTGCCGCCCATACCCACTAACACTTGTCAGTTGAACGCTTGCAGCACGACGACCGAACAGAAGGCGGTCGAAGCCAGGGAGCGAGCCAAGGGTTTACCTGGCTTTCGGGATAAGCAAGAGGAATTCCACATCGACTGCTATGCTGTGGACCGAAATCGTTGACCGAAGGCTTCGTCGCCGTGAAGTGAGGGCAATAGATGGTGCTACGCCCGCCGCCCCTTTTCAAGAAGGAGACAAACCGTGATTGACGGTAACACAACAGCGGCCGTTGTGGAAGAAACCAAGCCCGCGAGACAGATTCGGCGGCGCCGGCCGTTGCCGCGATTGACGCCGGAACAGCGAGCCCTTGCTGCGGAGTACGAATGGAACGCGCGGACGCTGGCTTGTCGAGCCTACTACCGCTCCGGGCAGGTAGGCGATCTAGACGAATACATCAGCGTGGGCTACATGGCCTTGATGAACGCGGCGGCACATTACAATCCCGATCTTGGTTTCCGCTTCGCAACGCTGTTAATCGTTGCCCTCAGACGAGCACTGTGGGCGTTGCGGGCGCCTCGCACGACAAAAAAGCGCCCGTGCCAGCTCAACTTCTGCGATGTCCATCGAGATGATGCGCTGGTCCTCGACCCTGTGTGCCGGCGTATCCTTCCGCCTGATCGAGCTGCCGCCAATGCCGAACTGCTGGCCAGGGTCCAGAAACGCCTGCCGGCGATTCAGTGGAACTTGCTCTACGCCCGCTTTGTCGAAGGCGAAACTTTGTCGGCCATTGGCGAGCGGCTGGGCGTGTCGAGACAGCGAGTGGATCAGCTGATTGACAAGGCGCTCCAACGGGCGCGGCAATTGGTGGCTGCGTGAAATGCTCGAAAGCACAAGGGCCGGCGCGATACTCCCCGCGCCGGCTCATCGTGCTGTCGAGATTGCCGCAGAAACCAATTACCGCGTGTGCCGCGAGTTGGCCAGCACTTTCACGACCTACCGCCGCAGTGTTGGCGAATGGAGTAGCTTTCGGATGAGGAGCGCGGCTCAGACGCCTTGACTCCCCTGAGGATACTACCATGACGTGAGCAGCCGTAGCGCAGGCGGGGTTAGCAGCCGCTCGCTGCGCCGCCGCACAGGGGGGTTGGCAAGCACGCTCGGTCCTTTCCGTTCGCGGCACCTCGCACGGAATCCCATTGCACCGAATCAAGGTAGCGGAGCAGGATCTCGGCTTCTCGGCATACCGTCGCGGCGCGAAGCAGCCCGGCCTCGACGGCGTCGGGGTCGGGCGATTGGACTTGCTCCTCGATCTGCGCCATCATGCCTCCGAGCCGGGTCAGTCTGCGCAGAGCAAGGCCGGCCACGTCCTCGAGCTGTTCGACCCCTCTGGCCACCCGTGCCATCAAGTGACGCGCCTGTGCCACACAGTCAGTCTTTGCGTTGTGTCGGTCATCCATCGTTGTCTCCTGATCTGTTTTCTTTGGTGGAACGTGTTGTCTCTCCTCTTCCGCCTGCCTGGTCCGCGGCGTTGCGGTTTGCAAATAAGCGCGGCAGGGACTAAGAAGAGAAGGCACAAACGAGGCGGTTTCTGGGCGCGGATTTTTTCAAGAAACCTGCCGATGAAGTCAAGCGTCCGCAAGGGAGTTCCTTGCCGGCCCTGCGAACGAGTTAACCAACTTGCAAGGAACCGAGAATCGGCGCTCGCAGGACACCCCACTCTGCATCCGCCGCTTCGATCGTGTCCGTCGCCCTCCACGACCCATCGCTGTGCAACTGCAACAGTTGATCGTGATATTCCAGCAGATCCGGCCCGGATGCAGTGCTAATGTAAGTCGTCGTAGTTCGTGACAGCAACTCATAGAGGTCGCGCACACGTTCCGAGGGCAAGGCGCTGAGTGCCTCGTCCAGGAAGGCGATCTCGGGCTCGGCCAACAGCAGTCGGGCGAAGGCGAGGCTTTGTTGCTCGCCTAGCGAGAGAATGCTCGTCCAGTCGCGCTGTTCGGCATCCAAGCCCCCGGTACGTTCCAGGACGCTATCCAGCTGTACCTCTTGCAGCACCGCCAGCAGTCGCTCCTCGGCGACAGGCACTCCCGGAGCGATGGCATAGAGAAGTTGATCTCGGAGAGTGCCGAGTGCCAGGTAGGGTTGCTGGGGTAAAAACAGCATCGTCCGCAGCGGCGGGCGAATGATACGGCCCTGACCTGCCTTCCACAAGCCCGCCATCGCCCGCATCAGCGCCGTTCGTCCCGGACCGTCCGGGCCAAGGATGAGCAACCGTTTGCTCCGCGGAATCTCCAGCGACAGGTCTGCTATGAGAAGCCGGCCGTCATCTGCCGAAGCTAACGTCAACCCCTCGTAGGCCAACCGCGACTCATCCTCGACAATTTCGATAGGTGATTTCACCGAAGACGCTTGCGGCTCTGTCGCCTCGTAAAAGGTGCCCAGGCGTTCAACGACGGCGGCGAAGGTGGTGAGGCTCTGAAACTCCTTGACGAGCAACGAGAAGGCGTCGAGCACGAAGTTGAAACCCACCTGCGCCTGCATCACGTGCCCGAACTCAATCTCTCCACGGATATAGAGCGGAACGGTGATGAGCACCGGAATCAGTTGCGTCATATAGCCGTACCAAATCGTGAAGAAGCGCAGATTGCGATTGATGCCGATGATGAAGCGGAGATTGTTCAACACTTGGGCGAGTTGGCGGAACAAGCGACTTTTCTCGCGCGCTTCGCCTTGCAGGAGGGCAACGGGGCCAGCATTCTCGCGGAGACGGACCAATTCATAGCGAAAGTCTGCCTCCTTCCGGAACTGCTGCACGTCCAGGCCAACGAGACGCCGTCCCAGCAAAATCGTCGTGAGCGTGCCGAAGGCGGCGTAGCCGACGGCTCCGGCGAGCAGCCAAGGCGTGATCGACCACAGGACTCCCGCAAAACCGAGCAAGGCAACCGTGGCATTGGTTAGAATAAGGAGAAGAGAGAGAGCATTTGTCGTAAAAGTCTTGACATCCTCGGAGATGCGCTGATCGGGGTTGTCAAGCTGTCCCGATTCTTTGATGTGGTGATAAGCCCGGGTGGCAAGATAGCGGTCGGTCAGATGATGCGTCAGCCAGTCGCGCCAGCGCAGACCCAGATATTCTTCGGTGAAACGCAGAAAAGTGGCCACGATTGCCGAGCCGGCGTAGACCGCCGCGTAAAGCAGGGCGAGTCGGCAAATCAGATCGGCCTTGCGCTCGGTCGCGGAAGTGATAAGATCGGCCCACACGTAGCTGTTGCGGATGTCGAGTCCCTTGACGATGAGGACGAGCGCGAAAATCAGGGCCAGCAGACCAACTCCCCACCAGCCAGCCTCGGAAAGGAAAAAAAACTTGAGGATAAGGCGGGACCGGGACAACCCTTTACCAGCATTCCATTTCATCCATGCTCTCCATTAAACCGGCGGGCTGTAGCCACTTCTCCGGCATCTGCGTGATGCTCGCGCATTGGTCTCGATCCGACAAGAGAGCGTCGGGGCGTTCCGCTGGCCAGAGGTTCTGGCTCTGTCCGATTAGGCGATAAGTCAGGGTGGCCATCCGGCCTTTTTCATTCGGGGCCGGCGGCAAATACTCTGCTGTTGGACCGATGGCTGCGAGAGTTGGGCCTTCTGCGGGCTGCCGGCGGCCATGAGTCGGACAACCTCATCCTTGTGGCGAGCTGACATTTTTCTCGCCGCACTCGGACGTAGGTTCGGCAAGTCCATCGCTGACCGCTGACTCATCGTGCGAGCAGACGAGTTCGGCCCGCAAGATGCGGACTTGATCGGGGGCATCGAAAGCGAGCCGCACCCGCTTGCCGCTGACCTCGACCACGGTTAGGGTGATGCCGTTGCCGAGGACGACCTTCTCGCCAGACTTCCTGCTGAGAACCAGCATGTCACTTCTCCTAAAAGCCAATTCTGGTCCCATTTTCCTGTCGTTTGAGCCATTCTGCCGTCGAGGCGATCCGTTTCCCGATCTGTCCTCTTGGGTAAGAGGCTCTCTCTCCGCCTCCTGCCTGGTCAGCGGCGTTGCTATGTCTCGATGGTCGTGGCAGGGGCTATAAGAGAAGGCACAAAATGGATACGTTCGGGGCGCGGATTTTGTCAATTTGTGCAGATGCTGGCAAAGGCGACTCGAGGACAACTTTATATCCCACTGTCATGGCGAAAGCCCGTCGGCAGGCATTACGGCCATACCGACGGGCTTGAGATTGCAGCCGAGCTTTTTATTCCCGATCTCTCATTTGCGCCCACCTTTCGCCACACCCGGTCGTTCCAGAATCGACGCGGCAAAGGGACGCGAGCTACCTACCGTGATTCCTTTCACGTCAGGAAGCGGTTACAGTGAGCGTGTAGGTGGTGCCATTGTGGCTCGGAGTCAGCGTTTTGCCGTTCTTCAGGTTAAGCCCCGTGAAGGAGCTGAAATCACCGATGACCGAGCTGAAGGTCATAATGGTGAACGTCTGCCCGACGGTGGGCGAGAAACCCTTCGGTGTGTTGACATTCAGGGTGCCGTCCAACGAGGCTTGGCCGTTGACCTTCAGTTCGCCATTAGTGCCACCGGCGCCAAAAACGATCGTCAGAGTCCCGACGGCGGTCTGCGTGTAGGGACCGTTGAGGTTCAGGATGCCCTGGAGATCGAGGGTACCGCTGTTGGTGACCCCCGACGACAACTGGATATTCGCCTGGCTGGTGGGTCCGGTGTCGGTGATCAGCCCGGCGTTGTTGAGCGTTCCCGAGTTACCGAAGAAGTTGCCCAGGGAGCTGTTGTTGCCCAGGACCAGGGTACTCCCG
>Ga0070739_10008467_pt1 | contig 10540 bp, 10 predicted proteins | sample Coa_R1_7_FD_66445 | JGI IMG/M metagenome (GOLD analysis project Ga0070739, IMG submission 66445) | Surface soil microbial communities from Centralia Pennsylvania, which are recovering from an underground coalmine fire - Coalmine... | ecosystem: Environmental > Terrestrial > Soil > Unclassified ...
ATGCACAAGCTCCTGCTCATTCTCAACGCTGTCCTCCGCCAGCGCACGCCCTGGCAGCCGCCCGCTTCACCCGCTCAAAGCTCTTGACACTCAAGACAATTGCTCTCGCCGGGACGGAGCCGCTGAACGTAGGCCCGCCCTGGCGATACTCCTGCGTCTACAGCAGGGAGGTCGGCCCTTGACAGCGGCCCCGGCCCGACTACAATGGGCTCTGCGGCGAGCGGCGCGGGCGGCTCGCCGGCAGGAGAGGAGGGGCCCGATGCCTCAGCACGATCGCGCCGATGGATGCTCCACTCCCGGACGGCGTCGCTACCGGGTGGCCGACGAGGTGGTCGACCGCTTCGCGCGGGTCGATCGCCTCCGCCAGGCGGACGAGGTGGACCCGGAGCGGCTGGAGGGCTTCGTGGCGGCGCGCGAGCTGACGCGCCGCGACGTGCTTAAGCTCGGCAGCGTGCTCGGCTTCGGCACGGTGGCCTCACCGCTGCTCGGCGGCGCTGACGCCTCGCGCCTCTGGCCGCTGTACCGGCCCATGGCCGGCGGCGCCGCCGTCTTCCCCGCCGAGCGAACCGGGCGCGTGCACACCGTCCACTCGATCGTGGACGAGACCGTGCACGTCGGCCTGTTCGACCCGGCCCTGGCGCCGATCCTGACCATCGAGTCCGGCGACACGGTCGTCTACCCCGACACCATGCAGCACTACGCCGGGCGGATCCGCTACGGGATGAGCCTCGACGAGCGCCAGGCGCTGCGCGCCGAGTACTCCCACCTCCCGGCGCCGCACTCGAACATCGGGCCGATCGCCGTGCGCGGCGCCGAGCCGGGCGACGTCATCGAGTGCCGCATCATCAAGATGGACCCCGTGGACTGGGGCTACAACAACAGCAGCCCGGGCTCCGGCTCGCTGCCGGACGACTTCGACGAGGCGCGGCTCCGCTTCTTCCAGTTCGACCGCGACCGCATGACCACCGAGTTCATGCCCGGCCTGGAGATCCCGCTCGGCCCCTTCCAGGGCATCCTCGGCGTGCAACCGGCCGGCGACCAGCCCATGAGCTCGTCCCCGCCCGGCCCCTACGGCGGCAACATGGACTGCCGCGAGCTGGTCGAGGGCACGGCGCTCTACCTGCCGGTGTTCCACCCGGGCGGAAAGCTCTGGACCAGCGACTCGCACGCCGCCCAGGGCGACGGCGAGGTGAACCTGACGGCGATCGAGACGGCGATGCGCGAGGCGCGCATCCAGTACGTGCTGCACAAGAACGTCGGCCTGACCTGGCCGATGATCGACACGCCGTCGCACTGGATCAGCATGGGCATGGACCCCGACCTGGACGAGGCCTTCCGGATCAGCCTGCGCCAGATGATCCAGTTCCTGGAGGCCACGCTAAGCATGGACCCGCTGGACGCCTACTCGCTGTGCAGCGTCGCCGTGACCTTCCGTGTCACCCAGACCGTCGACGGCAACAAGGGCATCCACGGCATGCTCGCCAAGGACCTCTTCCGCCCCGAGCTACGCCAGCGCATCACCATCACCGCACCGCGCCAGCCCGTAGCCTAAGGACCCCTCCCCCTCTCCCACAAGAGGAGAGGGGGAGGGACGGGTCGCTCGCGAACCGCTGGCGACGAAAGCAGTTCAGTTCGTGTGCCGATGGGTGACCTCGAGGAGGTGCCGTTGCAAGGCGACCAGGGATCTCAATAAGGACCGTTTTGTGAGACTGAAGCTCTCCTTGCCGATGCGCGCACTGCGGCTTGAGGCCGTGCGTATACTCAAATCGCGGAGCTCTGGCAGGTTCGACGCGGCCGGGCATCGGCCGTGACGAAGGGAGGGGCGCTATGTCTGTCGAAGCGATCCTTATCCAAGCGGGCGAGGGCAAGACGGTCTCGTTGGGGGGCACCCAGGTGGCCTATAAGGCCGAGGGCGAGCGCCCCGGTGGCGGGCCTACCTTCCTCGAAATTCACCGCGGCCCCGGGCTTCAATACGGGAGACCATATCCACAGTCGGATCGAGGAGATCTTCTATATCGTCGAGGGAGAGTCCAGATCCGCGCCGGCGACCGAATGCTGCGGGCCAAGCCGGGAGACTTTGTCCTCGTTCCCCCGGGGGTCCCCCACAGCTTTGGGAACCCCGAAGGCGGCCCGGCCAAGATGGTCCTCCTGATCTCGCCGGCCGGGGTCCACGAACGCTACTTTAGAGGAGTTGGCGGCGCTCCTGGCCAAACCCGGCGCGCCAGACAGCCGGGCCATCGCTGAGCTGCGCTAACGCTATGACACCCAGCAGGTCTCGCCGCTCAGCACCTGATCGCGGCGCTCCAAGCGATCCACCCTGTCCAGCATACCCGCCTCGCCGTGCGCCGCAGGTTGCGGTCGTTCACTTCCGAGCCTCCGCGGCGAGTGCACCGTCTACCCGCACTCTACACACCGAGCATCGCGTGCCTCCAAGACCTGGGCCGGTCTACAAGAGATAGTGGTGGACAACGTCTGTATTGATGAACGTCGGTTCCTCCTCCAGCGATGCGAGCAGCTCGTGATAGTAAGCCGTGGTCGCCGGACTGTCCGACGCCCGCTGCGCCGCCTCGGCGGTCTCGAATAGAGCGATAAACCAACCGCCCTGGGGGTCATCCTGCTCGCGCAACAGGTACTCCCCCTTGTAGCCCACAGAGCTCGGTGCCTCCTCGCCCTGCCAGCGACGTAGCCACGCCTCCACTTGTGGCCAAGCACCGGGTTTTACCCGGCAGCGGACCAGTTGAATGAACATCGCGCTCCTCCCCTACGAACTACCGTCGGTGGTGCCATGGCCACAGTGACCAGTCCCTCTGCGCCGCATCATGGCTTATACCTGCTGTGGAGTCTTGGATGGCTTCCAGGCAAGAAGAAGGAGCCTCACCCGAGGCCCCCCAAACCTTACTCCTGCTTGCTACGCCCGCGTCCGTACATTCTGGTTGTGGCGGAATAGGTTGCTCGGGTCGTACTGGTGCTTTAGGGCGACCAGCCTCTCGTACGTCCCGCCCGCGTAACTCGCCTTGATCCGCTCCTGCTCATCGGCGTCCAGATAGTTCACATAGGCTGCCTCGCTCTCAAAGGGCCGCATCGCTGTCCAGAAGTCGCGAGCCCATTTGACGTTCCGGTCGGTCTCTGCTGAGTCAGTCCACTCGCTCGTGATGATCAGACTGTACGGGATGCTCCGCTGGCTGAATGCCGTCTCCTCTGCCCCCACGCGGCTCACGGCGCCCCCGAGTTGTTCGATGGCCACCGCCGAGTAGGGCGAGGGGACCAGTTGGAACTGCGCGATCATAGTATCAAACGCCTCCTGGCCTAGCTGGACGATGAAGCTCGATTTCCAGTAGTTGAGCCGACCAGGCGGGTAGAGCGGACCCGCGAGCGTTTGAAGCGCCGTGTAGGGCATAACGCTCACCATATCTGCCAGAGGTGCGCCAAACCGCCGCAGCGGTCGAAGAACTTCTTCTCCCTGCTCCAGGGGGCCACTGTAGCAGGTGATGAAGACAACGACGGGCTGCCCCTCCGGCGAAGTCGCGAAGGCGAAGTAAGTCGTCAGGTCCTCGGGGGCCGTGCGCGTGAACTCGCGATAGAATCTCAAGGCCTCCTGGGCGACGGCGAGTGGATGGAAGATGAACCCGCCGAGTACCAGCGGCCCGACCGGATGCAGCCGGTACTCGAGCGAGGTCACCACACCGAAATTCCCGCCACCGCCGCGGAGCCCCCAGAATAGCTCCGCGTTCTCCGTCGCGCTGGCCGTCCGCAGCTCCCCGTCGGCGGTGACGATGTCGGCCGACAGGAGATTGTCACAAGCGAGGCCGAAGCGACGCATGAGGTACCCTAGGCCGCCACCCAGGGTGAGGCCCGCAATGCCCGTCGTGGGGACGATGCCGCCCGTCGTTGCCAGCCCGAACGCCTGGGTCTCGTGGTCGAACTCGCCCCAGGTCACCCCGGGCTCTGCGCGGACCGTGCGCCGCGCGGGATCAACGCGGATCCCCTTGAGCCGGGACAGGTCGATCATCAGACCGCCGTCGCACACGCCATGGCCAGCGATGCTGTGGCCACCTCCCCGGACCGCCACAGCCAGGTCGTTCGCCCGAGCGAAATTCACTGCCTGGATGACGTCAGCGGTGCCGGCGCAGCGCGCGATAAGTGAAGGCCTGCGGTCGATCATGCCATTCCAGACGCGGCGGGCGGCCTCGTACTCATCGTCGCCGGAGCGGAGCCCCTCGCCGCGCAGGCTGGCCTTGAAACCCTCAATACGCTCTTCTGCTAGCGTGGTGCTGACACTCATCAGTCTCCACTCCTCTTCCTCAGATCATGCCGCCGTTGTAGCGGGTAGCGATCGGCTTGGCAAGCTCGTAGCCGTCCGCTCAAACAGGGAGAGCTGAACGCTGCTGGGAATTGTTGTCTCATGAAACGAGCGCTTCTGAGACCGCCGCGGCGGCCTATGGAAACCGCACTCCGGTCCGCCAGTTAGTTTCCGGTGCTCAAGCGGCCGGCCTGGAAAGAACGAGCGCCGATACGCGACGCAGCGCATGTCTCAGAATTACGTCCCAGATTCAGTGTCGCACTGGCCGACCACGGGCTTGACTTCTGAGACGTTCGGCAGGGTAGCGTCAGCTCCTGGTGGTCAGAGCAATTTGCTGGAGAGGACCCTGACGCTAATCGCCTGCACTTCGGGCGGGCCCTCCCAGACGAGGCCAGCCTGCTGCACCAAACGACGCGGAGCCAGGGAGAAGTCGACGCCAGTGTCGATCACGAACCTGAACACACGAGGACCGATCAGGGTCGTGATCGCGACGGGAATTTCGGGATGGCTGACTGGTCCGAGCGGCGTAACCTTGAGCGGCAGTGGGAGCTCAATAGACATGGACCCGGTCAGTGGGCCCTACGTACTCGATGACTAGCTCGCTCCAATCGACGGCGGCCTGGTCTAGTTGATCGCTGAGCTCGTCGTAGGTGGCAGCACTGGCCACGATCTCCTGACCGCATCTGGCAAGGTAGCGCCCGGTCTGCTGATGCTGGGCCGGTGCAGGCTCGGTCTCGGACACTGGCTCCTCTTGGTCGCTCGGTAAAGCGGGACTTCGCTGCAGGGCGGGCATCAACGATTGCCAGCAGGGCCCCACTGCTCCGCCAGGATCTCCTCGACGTCTCGGGCCGTGTGCTCGTATCCACTGCTGCCTAGTGCCGCAAATGGGATGTGCCTGGGGCGATCCTGCGCCAGCCCGAAGTAGGCGAGCAGCGCTTGCCGGGTCACCTCGGACACCGACGTGTCTCGCCGACGCGCTTCCCGCCGGCGAAGAGCCGCGACGTCATCGGGCAGACTGATCGTGGTGCGCTTCATACGGGCAGCATAGCACGTCGATAACAAAGGTGAATACGCCCCGAGACTTTACTGGATCTTGCCGCGCGCGCTGATCGGCCAGACGGCGACGACGCGGTCGCCGCGGAGGACGTAGTAGGCGTCGTAGAGGTTGATCGTCGTGTCGCAGTGGCTGGGGAGGAGCGTCACCTTGTCGCCCAGTGCGAGCGGGCAGCCGCTTGCGAAGACGACGGCGCCGTGCTCGTCGCCCTTCGGCGCGTAGGTGGCGTCGGCGAAGTCGCGCGGGCGGGCCGGGCCGCTGTCGGTGCTCAGCGCCTTGTAGCCGGCGTCGACGATCGCCGTGTTCGGCCGCTGGCGGCTGACGACCGAGGCCAGGACGGTTAGCGCGTTGGCGAATCCCAGCCCCTCGATCGTGCCGTAGTGGGCATCCATCACCACGTAGGAGCCGGGCTGGATCTCCGTCACGCCGTCGGTGGCGCCGACGAAGCGATGGGTGCCCGTACCGCCGGTGCTGACGATCTCGACCGGCAGGCCCGCGGCCTCGATCAGCCGCCGCGTGTCGATCAACTGGCGCATGGCCTCGCTCACCTGCGCCTCACGCTCGGCGGCGGACACGACGTGCTGCAGGTGGCCCTCGTAGCCCTGCAGGCCGGCGAACGCGAGGCCCGGCAGCGCCGCGACCCGCCGCGCGAGCGCCAGCGCCGGCTCGCCGGGCGGCGTGCCGGTGCGGCCCTGGCCGACGTCGACGTCGACCAGCGTGCGCAGGCGCAGGCCGGCCGCCTCAGCGGCGCGGGAGAGCGCCTCGGCGCCCTCGGGATCGTCGACCACAGTGATCACGCGCGCCTGCTGGGCGAGGCCGATCAAGCGCGCGATCTTCGTCGCGCCGGTGATCTCGGTCGAGATGAGCAGCTCGCGCACCCCGCCGGCGGCCATGACCTCCGCCTCGCCGAGCTTGGCGCAGGTGACGCCGATGGCGCCCGCGCGGAGCTGCTCCAGCGCGAGCACGGGCGTCTTGTGGGTCTTGACGTGGGGACGGAGGCGCACGGGGCTGTTGGCGAAGCGCCGCGCCATCAGGGCGAGGTTCGCCTCGACGAGGTCCAGATCGAGCAGCAAGCAGGGCGTGTCCAGCTCGTCGCGCCGCTTGCCCACGGCGGCGGCGTCTCCCTCCCAGGCCATCTATCCTCCAGTACTGAGTGCTGAGTACTGAGTCCAATCTACCACTCAGTACTCAGTACTCAGTACTCGCCTCGTGGACGATCTGGCCGCCGACCATGGTCAGCTCGACGCGCAGGTTGCGGAAGGCGTCGAGGTCTACCGTGAGAGGATCGCCGGAGAGGACGACCAGGTCGGCGAGCTTGCCGACCTCGAGCGAGCCGCGCCGCCGCTCGTCGAAACAAAGGTAGGCGCCGTTCCAGGTGGCGGCGCGAATGGCCTGGGCCCGCGAAAGGCGCTGACCGGGGCCGACGACGCGGCCCTCCCGCTGCTCGGCGCGAGCGAGGGCGACCCAGAGCGTCTCCAGCAGCGGGTAGGGCTTGTTGTCGGTGGCAAGCGCCCAGGGGATGCCGGCCTCGTCGAGCGCGCGGTGCGGCGCGACCTGCTCGCCGTCCTGGCCAGCCTCGACGCTAGCCAGCCCGTCGCGGTAGACGTGGGTGCAGGGAATGGTCGTGACCACCGCGCCCAGGCGGCGGATGCGGGGCAGCGCCGCCGGGGGGATGACGCGGCCGTGGACGAGCACCCAGCGCCGGCCGGCCAGCGACGTCTCGCGGTCGATCGCCTCCCACACGTCGAGCAGGCGCTCCAGCCCGACGCTGGCGATCGAGTTCAGGCGCAGGTCGTGGCGCGCGGCCAGCCGCGCCAGCTCGCGGTAGTCGTCCCACGACCAGTACTGCTCGACGAAGCCGGCCCAGCCAGTGTACGGCAGCGCGTCGCGCAGCAGCGGCGCCACGGCGCGGCTGCGGTCGGGGCTGGCGCCCAGGCCGCCGATCCGCAGCCAGTCGTCGCCGAAGCCGGGGCCGGCGGCGCAGGCGCTCCACTCCGCCAGCTCGCGGGCGGCGTCGGCGGGCGAGGTCCACAGCGGGCTGAGAGCGAGGTAGCTGCGCACGCGCAGCTCTCCCTGGTCCCAGAGGCGCTTGTACACTTGCCGCACCACGGGGTCCACGCCATGGCCCTCGTAGACCCCCGTGGTGCCGGCGGCGAGGTACAGCCGCTGCGACTCGCGCAGCGCCGCCAGGCGTAGCTCCGGCGTGAAGCGGGGCACTGCCCGCATCAGGGTCATCTCCAGCACGGGGATGAGGTCGTGCTCCAGCAGGCGCCCGGTCGGCTCGCCGGCGGGGTCGCGCTCGATCGTCACCGTGCTCGACGGGGCGGCCGTGTCGCGGCCGATGCCCGCCCGCTGGAGCGCCAGGCTGTTGGCAATGGCGACGAACGGCGGCCGATCGCTCCAGAAGCCCCAGGGCGCGCGGATGTAGACGGGGTGGTCGGGGGCGACGCGGTCGAGGTCCCAGCGGTCCGGGTAGCGGCCCTCGGCCAGCCCGGCCGCCGGGTCGCGGTAGTAGGGCGGCTCGCCCAGCGGCATGAACACGACCCACTCGCCGGGGTGAGCGCGCTCCACGGCGCGGCGCACGAGCGCCTGCACGTCGGCGATCGAGCGGGCGCCGGCGAGCGAGGGGTACAGGCCGCGCAGGCCCTCGCGGTCCATATGGGCGTGGGCGTCGATCAGGCCCGGCAGCGCGGTGCGGCCGTGCAGCGGCACCCGCCGCGTGCGCGGGCCGGCCAAGGGCGAGCACCGCCGCGTCCTCGCCGACCGCGACGATGCGCTCGCCCTGCACCGCCACTGCCTGCGCGCGGCTGAACGCGCGGTCCACGGTGAGCACCTGCCCGCCATGGAAGATCACGTCTGGATACAGCATGAGTACCAAGTACTGAGTACTGAGTACTGAGTGGTGGTACTCGACTCAGTACTCAGTACTTTCTACTTCGTGAGCGTGTAGGGCTGGAGCGGCTGCGGGTCGATGAAGGTGACGTTGATGCCCAGCCGCTCGATCTCCGTCTTCAGGTCCGAGGGGCGGAACAGGCCGCCGGGCTGCGGCTGCAGGCGGTGGTGGTGCGGGAAGACAGTCTTGAGGTTCGGGTTGTTGTTGGTCATGTACTTCACGATCATCGCCGAGTCCCGCGGCTCGTGCCTCTGATCCTGGTGCACGATCGCCAGGTCGGGCTTGTACATGTCGGCCCAGGTTGCCATGTCCATCGTGGCTGCCGAGCTACCCGAGAAGTAGAGGGTGAAGCCGTTCTCGAAGGTGATCATGAAGCTGGCGGCGACACCGGGATAGTAGACCGTATCGCTCGGGCTCGGCGGCGTCGAGCCGTGGATGGAGCCCAGGACGTGGGTGGTGATGCCCTGGAAGCGGTCCGCATCGCCGGGGTTAGTGAAGCTGAGCTGCGAGCGCGGCACGCCCTTCTCGGCGAAATAGGTGCCCATCGCGAAGTCCGGCGTGACGACGTGCGCGCCGGTGGCCGAGGCGATCTGGATCGTGTTGCCCTGCTCGTCGCGGTGGCCGTCGGCCACGACGATCATGTCCACGCCGCGGGCGACGATCTCGTCCTGCGTGACCGCCGCGTCCGGGTTGCCGTCGATGAACGGGTTGGTCAGGACGATCTTCCCTGTGGGTGTGGTGATGCGGTAGAACGACCAGCCGAGGTACTCGAGGGTGATATTCCCGCCCTGGCCGCCGGTGGTCTGGGCGGGGGTGCCGAGTCGCGGCAGCGCCGCGCCAGTCAGCAGCGCCGCCGGCCCGCCGAGCGCGGCGATTCCCAGCGAGCCGACGAGCGCCAGGGCCACCACGAGCAGCGCGGAGGACAGCAGCGAGGATCGACGAGCCACAGGACCCTCCTTACTCTAGCGACTGGCGACCGCGCCCCAGCGTAACACCGCGCGGCCATACCCGCAACTGCCGCTGGCGCGCGGTCGCTCGGTCCGGATACGCGCGAGGTTACGCCCATCCGGCGCTCGGTCGGGCCGGGACTCGTGATCGGGCTGGTATAATCCCTGCCACACCGGAGAGCGTCGAGGGTCGGGCCTGGGCCCGCGTGCCCACCTGGCCCTCTTTTCTTTTCTGGCGCGAGGCGGTGCACGATGAGCGGCTACCATATCGTCATCAAGGAGAACGAGGTCTTCCTGGTCGCCAATAGCGAGGGGAACGTCGACGCGCAGGCCGGGGACGGCCAGGGGCTCTATTACCAGGACACGCGGTTCCTGAGCGTCTACGAGCTGGGCGTCGACGAGTTCCAGCCGGTGCTTCTCTCCGCGGCCGGTGAGCTGAACTTCATGACCACCCTCCAGCTCGCCAACGGTGCGGCCGAGCTGCCGGACGGCCGCTGCCTCGAGGCGCGCACGATCAGCATTCGCCGCAATCGCTTCCTCCAGGACGGCCTGCACGAGCGCATCGGCCTGTTCAACTACAACCCGTTTCCCGTCCGAGCCACGGTCCGCCTGAGCTTCGGCTCGGACTTCCGCGACATGTTCGACGTCCGCGGCTTCTCGCCGCGCGACCGGCACGGCGCCATCGGCACGCCGCTGCTGGGCACGGGCGACCTGATCCTGCCCTACTCCGGGCTCGACGGCGTCGAGCGCCGCACCTACGTCCGCTTCGAGCCACCTCCAACGCGCCTGGAGATCGTCAATGCCCAGGCGCGCGTGGAAGGGCCCATGCAGGAGGCGGGGCTCAGCGGCCGCGGTGACGCGCGGACCGAGGCGCCGATCATCCCGCCGATCGTCGTGGCCGTCTATGAGCTGGAGCTGCCGCCGAAGCTCGCCACCTCCCTCTCGCTGCACATCCGGCCGCTGGTCGGCGCCGCCGCGCCGCCCGCTCAGCCCAGTCCGCCGTCGCTCGACGAGGCCTATCGCACGATCCGCGCGTCCTACCAGCGCTGGGACCAGGACAGCAGCGGGATCGTCTCGGACGACGAGGTGCTCAACCACCTCCTGCGCCAGAGCCAGGGCGACCTGCGGTTGCTAATGAACAAGCTGCCGACCGGCTGGCTGCCCACGGCCGGCATCCCCTGGTTCAGCGTCCCGTTCGGGCGCGACAGCCTGATCACCGCCTACGAGACGCTGATGCTCCAGCCAGCCATCGCCTACGGGACGCTGCGCTTCCTGGCGCTGCACCAGGGCACGGAGGTCAACGACTGGCGCGACGAGGAGCCGGGCAAGATCCTGCACGAGATCCG
>Ga0070739_10008471_pt1 | contig 10537 bp, 7 predicted proteins | sample Coa_R1_7_FD_66445 | JGI IMG/M metagenome (GOLD analysis project Ga0070739, IMG submission 66445) | Surface soil microbial communities from Centralia Pennsylvania, which are recovering from an underground coalmine fire - Coalmine... | ecosystem: Environmental > Terrestrial > Soil > Unclassified ...
CCCAGCGAAAGCGAGAAGCCGGCGTCAGGCGGCCTGTTGCTCGCGCTCCAGATCGCGCAGCGTCCGGATCGCTTGCTTGCGCTGGTCGCGCGACGTGCGCTCGAGGATCAGGACGCCGTCGAGGTGGTCCATCTCGTGTTGGATCACGCGCGCCTCGAGCCCCGACGCCTCGACGAGCAGCTGCTCGCCGAGCTCGTCCTGGGCCTGGACCCGGATGTGCACGGGGCGCTCGACGTCGACGTGCACGGACGGGAGGCTGAGGCATCCCTCCTCGGCGATCTCCTCCTCGGAGCTCGACCACTCGAGCTCCGGATTGACCAGGGCCGCGACCGGCGCGTCGGGCTGGACGCGATAGACGAGCACGCGGTGCAGCGTGCCGACCTGTGTGGCGGCCAGGCCGATCCCGAGCGCGTCGGCCATCAGGCGTCCCATCCGCTCGATCTCCTGCCGGAGCGCATCGTCGAAGCGCTCGACCGGCCGAGCCTTCGTCTTCAGGATCGGGTCGCCGAACTTGCGCACGTGGGCGAGCGCGGCGGCGCGGCGCGCCGCCACCTCCGGGTCGAGCTCGGGCTCGGGCTCGGGCTCTGGCTCTGGCGGCCGCTCGGTGCTTTCGATGTCGTCGAGCGTTTCTGACACTCGAAGGGAGTTTATGCCGCCTCGGCCCGGCCGCCGAGGCGCAGGAGCGCGAGGAGATCCTCGACGGCGCCGTCGCGGTCGTACTGCCAGCGGAAGTCGGTGATCCGCATGATCCGAAGACCGCGGAGCTGAAGCCAGACGTCCTTGCCCCGGTCGCGGTCCATGTCCTGGACGGCTCTGTGGTACGGACGGCCGTCGAGCTCGACGACGACCTTCTGCTCGTCGAACACGCAATCGAGCTCGTAGCGGCCGAGGCGAACGTTCTTGCGGTAGGGCGGGATCCGCGCGTCGTTGGCGGCATGCGCGTCGAAGGCGCGCTCGAGGCCGGACTTGCGGTCGGCGGGATCGAGGTAGCGGCCGGCCACGGCGCGCACGAGCGTGATCCCGGGGTCGCCGGCGTGGCGGGTGATCGTGGCGTCCAGGTCGCTCAGGTCGACGAGGCCCCTGCGGACCGCCTTCAGGAGCGTTTCCTCGATCTCGGCCGCGTGGCGGCCCTCGCCGGCCAGTTCGGTGAGGATCCGGGAGACGCTGCTGCACCTGAGGCCGGAGCGGGTGACGATCTCGCTCGGGTGCGGCGACGCGGTCGTCGTGTGGACGACGAGACCGGCTCGCCTGTGGGCGGTCCCGATCACCGTGACCTCCAGGTGGCTGCGGGCGATCGGTCGCAGGCCGTGGGCGGCCGCCGCGGTCCGGTGGCTGAGGAACGCGTGCGGGCCGCCTCGGAGCTGTGCGACGAACAGGTGGCCCCGGCCCTCGACAGCGGGGGCGCCGATCAGCAGGACGCCACGGGCCACCCTCGACCACTCACCGCGACGAACGCGCGCCTGGATCTCGCCTCTGGTGTACCCGAGCCGCCGGAGCTGCTCGACCGAAACGACATGCTCCTGAGCTCGCGTGAGCCGCAGCAGGTCACGCTCCCTACGTTTTGCATCTGTGGGATGCACTTCGTCCATTCCGTCGAGTCTCGCACGGAAAAAGCCCGGAAATCGTTACAAAACCGCGACAATCACTGGGGGTCGACGTCGACGCTGAAGGCGACGCCGCGGTGGGCCTTCGCGCCGGCCACGACGTCCACGGCCGCCCCCACCGCCGCGATCGCCGCGGCGCGGTCCCCGGCCTTGACGACGATCTGGACGCGCGCCCGGCCGCGCAGGGCGAACAACGGCGCCGGCCCGAGCACGGAGTAGGCGTCCGTGGGCTCGAGGCGCTGTCTGAGCGAGGCGGCCGCCGCTCCCGCGGCGGCCGCCTCGGGCGACGAGCAGACGATCCGGATCAGGGTGCTGAACGGCGGATAGCCGAGCGCGCGCCGCCGCGCCAGCTCTCCCTGGACGAACCCGTCGGAGTCGTGCCGGGCCGCGAACACGATCGGCCGCGCGTCCGGCGCCATCGTCTGAACGAGTACGCGCCCTGAACCGCCGCGTCCCGCCCGCCCGGCGAGCTGCGTGACCAGCGCAAACGTCCGCTCCTCGGCGCGGAAGTCCGGGAATCGCAGCGTCGCGTCGGCGTCGAGCACCACTCCGAGCGCCACGTCGGGGAAGTCGTGGCCCTTGGCGACCATCTGGGTCCCGAGCAGGATCCCCGCGGGCGCCGCCGCGAACCGCTCGAGGATCCGGGCGCGCGCGTCGATCCCGACCGAGTCCGCGTCGAGGCGCAGGACGGGAAAGGATTCACCCTGAGCCGTCGCGGAGCCACCGACGGTGTCCAGCAGGTCGTGCTCGAGCCGCTCGGTGCCGGCGCCGTGGCGGGCCAGCGAAACCGAGCCGCACGACGGGCAGCGCTCCGGCACCGGTTCGCGATGGCCGCAGTGGTGACAGGCCACCGACGGCCGGCCCGCCCGGTGAAAGACCAGGGCCACCTCGCAGTTGGGGCACATGAACACGTGTCCGCAGTCGCCGCAGCTGATGAAGTTCGACCAGCCGCGCCGGTTCAGGAGCACGATCGCCTTCGCGCCGGCCCGCCGCACGTCGGCGAGGGCCAGCCGCGTGGCCGGATGCAGCGGATGGTGAAGGCCGCGCATGTCGAGCACCTCGACCGCCGGGAGCGCCCGGCCGTCGACGCGTGACGCGAGCCGCAACCGTCGCAGCGACTCGAAGCTCTCGGGCCGCGGCGTGGCGCTCCCGGCGACCAGCACCGCGCCGTGCACCGAAGCCCGCCGGGCCGCCACCCAGCGCGCGTCGTAGCGGGGATCGCCCTCGTGCTTGTAGGAGCTCTCGTGCTCCTCGTCGACGACGATCAGGCCGAGATCCGAAAGCGGCGCGAAGACGGCCGAACGCGGCCCAACGCAGACCCGCGCCTCGCCGCGGGCCATGCGCATCCACTCGTCGCGGCGCGCCCCCTCCCCCATGCCCGAGTGCATCACGGCCACCAGATCCCCGAGGCGCGCCTCGAAGCGGGCGAGCGCCTGCGGCGTCAGGCCGATCTCGGGCACGAGGATGATCACCGAACGACCCGCCGCCAGGGCTGCGGCCGCCGCGCGGAGGTAGACCTCCGTCTTGCCCGACCCGGTCACGCCGTGCAGCAGGAACCCGCCCGGCTCGCCGCCGCCACCCGCACCGCGCCGCGCCAGCGAAGCGAGGATCGCCGCGAGCGCCCGCTCCTGCTCCCCGGTCAGCGCCGGCGCCGCCGCCAGCGCCGAGGAGACCGCGTGCCGTGCCGGCCGCCGCCCGACCGCCTCCCGGCTCAACGTCACGAGGCCACGACCCTCGAGGCGCCGCAGCAGCTCGGTCCCCACCGAGGCCGCCACCACCCGGTCGGCCGTGACCAGCCGCAGGAGCGCAGATCGCTGCCCTCCGGTGAGCGGCACCGCCGGGTCCGCCAGCGCCGCGCGCCCCGCGTCCGTCGCCCGCGCCACCAGCACCCGCTTCTCGCCGAGCTCCCGCGCGGTGCCGGGCGGCAGCAGGACGGACAGGGCCCGGGCGGGCGTCGAGCAGTACTCCCGCGCCATCCAGGAGGCCAGCTCGACCAGGTCCGCCGGCAGACGCGCCGGCAGCACGGCATCGAGGCCCGACAGGCGCTCGTCGGGGAGGTCCGAACGCTCGCGAACGGCGGCTACGACGCCGAGCACCGACCGGCCGCCGAACCCGGCTCGCACCAGCGAGCCGACGGCTACATCCGCGCCATCATCCAGCCGGTAGTCGAAGACCCCCTTGACCGCGCGTGTCCGAGTGAGCGGGACGACCTGCGCGATCAACGGCGCGCGTCAAGCCGACACTAGGCGCCGACGGACGCGCCGAGGCCAGCGGCCTCGCGCAGGGCGGCCGCCTTGTCGGTTCGCTCCCAGGTGAAGTCATGGTCCTCGCGGCCGAAGTGCCCGTAGGCGGCGGTCTTCTGGTAGATCGGGCGGTGCAGCTTCAGGTACTCGCGGAAGGCCCCGGGACGCAGGTCGAAGTGGTCGGCGACGAGCTCGAGCAGCTGCGCGCGACCGAGCTTCTCGGTTCCGAACGTCTCGACCATCACGGACACCGGGTGGGCGACACCGATCGCGTAGGCGACCTGCACCTCGGCGCGGTCGGCCAGTCCGGCGGCGACGATGTTCTTGGCGACGTACCGCGCCGCATAGGCGGCGGAGCGGTCGACCTTCGACGGGTCCTTGCCCGAGAAGGCGCCGCCGCCGTGGCGGGCCATGCCGCCGTAGGTGTCGACGATGATCTTGCGGCCGGTCAGGCCGCAGTCGCCCATTGGCCCGCCGATCACGAAGCGGCCGGTCGGGTTGACGAGGAAGTTCTTGTGCAGCTGGCGGGCGTCGTAGAGCTCCGCGGGGACGATCGGCTCGACGACGTGCTCCCAGAGGTCCTCCTTGATCAGCGCCTCGGCGCCGTCGCGGTGCTGGGTCGAGATCAGGAGCTTCTCCACCGCCACCGGCTTGCCGTCGACATAGCGCACGGTGACCTGCGTCTTGCCGTCCGGTCGCAGGTAGGGAACGATCTCCGCCTTGCGCACGTCGGACAGCCGCTTGGCGAGCTTGTGGGCGAGCGAGATCGGGAGCGGCATCAGCTCCTCGGTCTCGTTGGTCGCGTAGCCGAACATCATCCCCTGGTCGCCGGCGCCGGCGACGTCGAGCTCGTCGTCGTCGCCGGGGTCCGTCCGCGACTCGTAGGCCTTGTCGACGCCCTGGGCGATGTCCGGCGACTGCTTGTCGATCGCGTTGATGACCGCGCAGGTGTTGAAGTCGAAGCCGTAGGCGGCATCGGTGTAGCCGATCCGCTTGACGGTCTCGCGGGCGATCTCCTGGATGTCGACGTAGGTCTCCGTCGTGATCTCACCGGAGACGACGACAAGGCCGGTGTTGACGAGCGTCTCGCAGGCGACCCGGCCCGATGGATCGTCGCGCATGACGGCGTCGAGCACCCCGTCTGAGATCTGATCGGCGATCTTGTCGGGATGGCCCTCGGTCACCGACTCCGAGGTGAAGAGATATTCGTTGTCAGAAGGCGTAGTCATGGGATCTCGAGATACAGCTCCGCGGTCGAATCGGTCTTCTCGCTCGTCGATCGCAGCCCGATCGCGCGGATCCGGCCCAGCACCGGCGCGAGCGGTCCGAGACTCGTGCCGCGCAGCAGACCGGTCTGCTCGCCGAGGCGGAGAAGCACCCTGAGGTCGAGAAAGACTAGCGACCCGACGGGCTCGCCGCTGCTCCCGACCGCGGTCCGGTACCCGCGCTCACCCGACAGCGAGGGCGCGGCGCGGCGCGAAGCCTGGGCGAGCGCGGCGACCCCGGTCGACACGCCGATCAGCCCACGCCAGACGGCGTAGTCGAGCTGGAGCCCCGGGCCGAGGTCGAGCTGATGGATCGTGATCCCGTTCACCAGCCGGCTCGTGAACAGCGGCGCGGCGCCGGGGCCGCTGGAGGCAGCCGGGAACAGGGACGCCAGCGCCGGCTCGAGCTCGGCGAGCTGCACCCTTGCCTGTCTCTGGTCGCGCGCGCGGGCGAGGACCAGCACCGCGGGCCGCCGGCCGGTCAGCGTGACGCTCACGGCCGTCTCCCCCCGGAACAGGCGGAGCACGGAGTGCACGTCGACCCCCTCCGCTCGGAGCGCGGCGCCGAGCCGAGTCAGCAGCGGCGCGACGGCGCCGCCCACGCCCAGCTGCGACGACGCCGAGAGAAGCCGCGGCGCCTGCGAAGGCAGATCGGCGAGCTCGGCGAACAGCGCCGCGCCCGCCGGCGCGACGGCGGCCAGCGACGGTTGGATCGTCCGGCCCGCGTCCGCCACCGGCGCCGACAGCACGCGGTGGACCTGGACGCGCGCGCCACCCGGGGCGGTCGACAGCGAGACGCTCAGCGAGGTCAGGTCCTGCGGGGCGAGCAGCGTCGAGAGCGCACCGGCAAAGCCGCCCCGGCCCCCGAGCAGCCGGGCCGTGCCGACTCCGGACGCGTACAGGTCGAGCACGCGACCGGGCGGCTCGCCGGCAGCCACGCGCTGGAAAGCCGGGTTCCCGGCCAGCGAGGGCATCCGCCCACGGGCGACCTCGAGCGCAGCGCGGACGTCGGGCGGCGAGCCGATCACCATGTAACCCCGCGCGAGCGCCCCGACGGCGCCGCCCGGGAAGCGCCCGGAGCCCAGGAAGCGACGCGCCGCCGACGGGCGGCGAACCGCGAGAACGACCAGCCCGGAGGCACGAGCGCCGCCGGCGGGCATCACCGCGAGGGCCGCCTCGTCGCCGATCCACGGGCGTGCCTCGGCCGCGAAGCCCTGGCCGGCGCCGGTGATCGCGCCGAGGCGGGCCAGGGCCACCGCCCGAGCCAGCGCGAAGCCGGGGAGCGACTGCGCCTGGCGCACCTCCGGCCGCCCGCGGTCCAGGGAGACGTTCAGCCACGCGAGCGCGCCGGCTGGGATTACCTGGGCCGCACCGGAGTCAGGTGGCGCGGGCGAGCCCGTCGAGAGGAGAACGCCGAGCGCGACCGCGATCCCCAACACGCAGGCGGCGGCCAGCGGAATGAAGCGTCTCACGGCCGGCCCCGCGGCCCGCGGCGCTCGCTGCGCTCGACGAAGTCTATGACGAGCGGGATCCCCTCCATCCGGTAGCGCTCGCGCAGGCGGTTCTCCAAGAAGAAGGCGTAGTCGCGCGTGACGAGCGCTCTCGAGTTGACCTGGATCGAGAAGCGCGGCGGCCGCTCGCCGGTCTGGGACATGAACAGCAGCTTGAGCCGCTGGTTGGTCCCGCGACGGCCGGCGGGAGGCTGGCGAGCGGCGACCAGCTCGGAGAGGAAGCGGTTGAGCTGGGGGGTCGGGATCCGGCCGCGCGACCGATCGGCAAGCGCCACGGACTCGACGAGGATCCGCTCGACGTGCCGGCCCGTCTTGGCCGACGCGGTCAGGACGCGCGGGCGCAACCGCAGCTTCTGGGCGACGCGCGCGCGCTCGTGGTCCAGGTCGAGGTCCGCGATGTCCCATTTGTTGAGCACGAGCGCGGTGGCGCAGCCCGTCTTCATCGCCATCTCGGCGACGCGGAAGTCCTGGGCGGTGACCCCGTCCGCGGCATCGCAGACGACCAGGGCGACGTCGGCTCGCTCGGCCGCGCGTCGGGAGCGAAGCGCGGTGTAGTACTCGACCGACTCGCCCACCTTGCCCTGGCGACGCAGTCCCGCCGTGTCGACGAGCACGAGCGCGCGTCCCTCGAAGCTCATCGGCAGGTCGATCGCGTCGCGGGTGGTACCCGCGAGATCGGAGACGATCACCCGCTCCGCGCCCAGGAAGCGGTTGACCAGCGAGGACTTGCCGACGTTCGGGCGGCCGATCACGGCCAGACGGATCGGCTCCTCCTCGGCGTCCCCGCCCGCCCCAACCGCCGACTCGTCCGGGAGCGCCGCGACGATCCGGTCGAGCAGATCGCCGGTACCCAGCCCCTGGGCCGCCGACACCGCCACCGGCTCCCCCAGGCCGAGCGAGTGGAACTCGGCGGCGAGCGGCAGATCCGCCGCGGTGTCGATCTTGTTCGCCGCGACGAGGACCGGGATGCTCACCCTCCGAAGCAGGTCGGCCATGTCGTGGTCGCCGGGCCTCACACCCGCCCGCGCGTCGACGACGAGCACCGCGAGGTCCGCCTCGGCGACCGCGGCCCGCGCCTGCATCTGGATCTGCCGCGCCAGGTCGTCGCGCTCGTCGAGGTCGACGCCTCCCGTGTCGATCAGCGAAAGCGAGCGACCGTTCCAGTCGGTGCCCACCTCCTTGCGATCACGCGTCACGCCCGGGCGCTCGTGCACGACCGCCTCGCGCGACTCGCTGAGCCGGTTGACGAGCGATGACTTGCCGACGTTCGGATAACCGACGATCGCCACCTTCATGACCGCGGGCGAGCGTAGCTCCCGGAGCCCCACAAAGACGAAGCCCCGGCATTGCAAGCCGGGGCTTCGCGTCCGTCAACGTTCGCTGATCCGTCAGCTGTACGGCGGCTCCCCAGGTGAGCTCGGGAAGTCGTCGCCCGCCCCCGCGCACCAGCCGGTGCCGAACGCCGCGGCGTCGCTCCACAGCGACTGCACGGCGAACGTCTTCTTGTCCGGGAACGTGACGTTGTTCATCGCCCCCGGGATCGGGAGGATGTTCGGCCCCGCCACGCCGGCCAGCGGCGAGAGACCGACATAGGCGCACTTGTCGCCGTTCTCGTTGCCGTCGAACGTGTCGTACCAGCCGCCGAGATAGCGCGTGCCGCCCGTCGTGACGTTGTTCTCGACGTCCTCGGCGCCCGGGTCAGTGGCCGTCTCCTCGATCTCGTGGCCGAGGCCGATCGAGAAGGCGTCGAGCGTCCCCGGACTGTTCACGAAGCCCTGGCCGCAGCCCGCGCCAGCGTTCAGCGTGTAGGGCATGTTCGTGTAGGAGATGTTGGGCGTGATCCCCTTGAGCTTGTAGTAGGAGTTGCCGGTGGCGTTCGGGTCGGTGTAGTCGTGGAACGCGCAGTAGCCGACCAGCGAGGTCGAATCCGAGTTGGCCGCCTGCGGGTCGCTGAACGACTGCGGCTGGGCGATGATGAAGTTGTCGGTCACCAGCTGCCCGCGCGAGGTCTGCTTGAAGTGCGCCGCGGCCCGGGAGGCCTCGAGCGCCATCTCGCTGTAGGTGTTCGTCGGACCCGCGGGATTGGTGGAGCTCGTCTTCGACAGGTTCGGGTTCACGCCGGGCGGATAGGGACCGTCGTCGACCCAGATGCCGGCGAGCAGGTTGCCGCTCTCGTCGATGTGCGTGATCACGCCGTCGAGGTCCTGGTAGTACTGGTCCTGGACCTCGGCCCACTGGCTGCCGCCGATCGAGTTCACGAAGTCAGCGACGTACTTGCCGGCGCCGTCGGGGTCGCACGGCAGGGTCGCCGTGAGCTTGCCCTCGGTGAGCTTCTCGGACTTGCACGGCCTGGCGACCGGCGTGGCGAGCGGGTTGCCGTCGAAGGCGCCCTTCACGCCCCAGCCCCACAGCACGAGATACTCCCGTGGGTGGACCTGGACGTGGCCGCCGTAGTAGGACATCGTGCCGGGATACGGTTCGCCCGCCGCGACCGGCAACTCCGGCACGCCGCAGTTCGGGATCAGCCCGATCCCGGAAACGGAGACCTGGGGAAGCACGCCATTCTGCGGGCAGGGCATCGGCGGAGGGACGATGCCCTCGCTGGTGTCCGCCGCCGCCGCGGCGCGGGACTGCCGCTGATGCAGGGCGAGCTCGCCCTTGACGGTGAGCAGCTCGATCGGCTTGGCAAACGCGATGCCACCGAGTATCAGCAGCCCTGCGAGCGCGATCGAGCCCGTGGCCGCGATGCGTCGCACAAAGCGCGTAGTCATCTTGGGAACCACCCCTGTTCTTCCCCCGTCCCGGGGGACTGGTCGTGTTGTCGGCAGGGCGGCTGTCCAGCGCGCCCACTGACTCAAACGATCTGAACGCGCAGAACTTGCGCGAACTCGTTTGCGCAAGTTTCCGGCGCGCCCCGCGTTATCGGTGTCAGAGCAACGGCGTGCGGACGGACCGCGCGCCATGACCCATGACACGGGAGGACACGTGAACAAACGAAGCGGCCAGAAGCTAGCTTCGCTCGCGGCATGCCTATCCGGCGTGCTCGTTTTCGCCGGCTCAGCATCGGCCAACCCGATCCTGATGCCGTCGCTTCTCAAGCAGTACAAGCAGCAGACGCAGTACTTCCGCGCGCACGAGCCGGGCTATCTCAACCCGCCGCCCGTGCCGTGTCCGGAGAACGGCGATCTCCCCTCCACGCCGGTGACCGGCCCCTGCGGGATCACCGAGCTGCCCGCGAGCGGGCTGCCGCTGATGGGGAACATGGCCTACTACGGCGGTCAGGTCCAGACCCATCCGAAGATCTTCCTCGTGTACTGGGGCTGGGGCGAGCCGGGCGCGTTCCCCAACCAGACCTGCACCCCGGAGACGATCAGCGAGGGCTCGCTCTCGGCGACGCTGGCCTGCGATCCGGACGGCGCCGGGAAGTACATGGCCGATTTCGCGCAGCAGATCGGCGGCACCCAGTGGGCGAAGGTCCAGGACCAGTACTACATGACCGACGCCTCGGGCAAGCAGACCTCGATCGACGAGAGCGGCGATCTGCTCGGCGGGATCTGGGCCGATGACACCAACGACATCACCAGCCTCGCCAAGACGAGCGCCACCAACCCGCCCGGGCCCACGAACACCTACACCGACATCGCCGCCGAGGCTGCGCGCGCGGTGCAGCACTTCGAGTCGACGGGTCAGCTGACCGCGGCCGAGCTTCCGGACGCGAACATCGAGGTCCTCCAGCCGCCGGCCTACAGCGACCCGAACGCCCTGTCCCAGGGCTACTGCGCCTTCCACGACTGGGTGGCGCCGGGGTTCGAGGGCGGCACCTACAACGGGCTGCCGGTCGAGAACTTCGCCTACAGCAACATCCCCTACCAGCTGGCGATCAACTCGAGCGGGGTCAACGTGTGCGGCGAGAA
>Ga0070739_10008472_pt1 | contig 10537 bp, 9 predicted proteins | sample Coa_R1_7_FD_66445 | JGI IMG/M metagenome (GOLD analysis project Ga0070739, IMG submission 66445) | Surface soil microbial communities from Centralia Pennsylvania, which are recovering from an underground coalmine fire - Coalmine... | ecosystem: Environmental > Terrestrial > Soil > Unclassified ...
GAAACGGTCACGGCATAACAGTAACTTGCGCTGGCGGCGATCCCAGATCGCGAACGCGAACATCCCATTCAAATATTCAGGTACGCGTTCACCTACTTCTTCGTATAAGTGGACAATAACTTCGGTATCGCAACGGGTCGCAAATACATGCCCTTTTTTTTCCAGATCCTGCCGCAGCTCAACAAAGTTATATATCTCGCCGTTGAACGTAATTTGAATGGACCCATCTTCATTCCCCAGCGGTTGCGCCCCCCCAGCCACGTCGATGATGCTCAGGCGCCGGTGCCCCAGCGCCACCCGGTCATCAAAAAACTCGCCGTATGCATCCGGCCCGCGATGGCTGAGACGATCACACATCAGCCGCAACCAGGATCGATCGACGCGCTCATGCCTGGCGGCGATGAAACCCGCAATACCGCACATTTAGCGTCTACCTCTTACGTGCATGCACCTTGACTCGATGCCGAGGCGCTCTTCTGTCCCGTCTCGAACAGCCACGTCTCGTCTCGCTGCAGCAGTTCGGCAATTCTCGCTCGCGTCTGTGGAGTCGGCTCCCGGAAACCATTTAAAATCCGGCTTAGCAACGTCTCATCGATTCCGAGCATCTGCGCCAGGCGGTTCTGCTTAATCCCCGCGCGCCAAAGCTCCAGCCTCAGATTTGGATACATTTTTCCTGTAATCTCCCTAAACTTCTGCCAACCTCAATGCGGCTGGCCTACGACGCTTTCGCCGCTGGCTGCTCATACCGGTAATACCCATACCGTTTCCTGCGCCAGAGAAACCACGGCTCCACGCAGTTCAAAACCACCCCGAGCAGTTTCTGTTTGGGTATCGTCTCCAGCGTTTCGATACATGCGCCGCGTCTGCTGTAGTCGGGCCTTGCCACAAAAATTACGCCATCCGCGGCCAGTTGCACCGAATCGTAATCGGCCACTGCTCCAGCCGGCGGTGCATCAAAAATGACGTAGTCGAAATTTTGCCGCAGCGCGTGAACGAATTGACGCCACCGGTCCGATTCCAGCAACTCCGCTTGATTTTGGTGCTGTTCGCCCGCCGGCAACACCCAAAGATTAGGCAGTTCTTGAATGCACAATGCTGCCTTTTCGAAAGTGGTCGCGCCTGTCAGAACCTCGGTCAACCCCGGTGAAACGCTCAATCCGAGGTAGCTCGCCACCTGAGGATGGCGCATGTCCGCGTCAATTAGGGCAACACGGCTCCCGGCCTTCAGCGCGAACGCCGCCGACAAATTAATCGCCGTCACGGTCTTGCCGTCCCCGGAACCTGAACTCGAAACCACCAGCATTTTTGGTTTTGACGGGTGATGCAGAATTTTCGTTCTGATCAGCCGGTACTCTTCTGTTGCTAACCCCTGCCCTTCCTCCTCAAACAGAAGGACCGGAGCCGACTTGGACACCCGCAGAGATGCCGTCCGGCAGGCGTCGTTCAGCTCATGCGATAAAGGAGCCGGATGCGCCGTTGTGCTCGAACGATCGCTTCGCGCCGCGCCTGGCGGTGACTTCGCCTCGACCGCCAGCCCCGTGTTTTCCGGCGCCGTGAGCGGAAACTCCGCCGACCCGATCAGTTCAGCCTTTCGCAACGATTCGAAAAAATTACTCAATGATTCACCTCAAGCTCGATTCAATCCCAGTCGTGTTAACCAGCCGCCCGCTTTCGCCCGCTTCTGTGCCTCAGCCTCGTAGCGCTCAATAGTTCTCAGCGAAGGCATCCCCTCCGCTACGGGCTGCTTTTTCTCAGGCATCTTGAGTTGCGGGGTTGGGCTCGCAACGGCGCTAGCATTTTCCGCATCCACACCGCTGGCCGTATTCAACAGAAGATCGGAAGCCGCCGCCTCAATCTGGGCGCGATTGATCGTCCGCGTCTCATTCGCAAACGCATTCGTCAGCGCCGTATCGCAAATCGTGTTAATCAGCCGCGGTATGCCGCGCGAATACTCCGCCAGCGCCCGCGCAGCATCGGCGGTAAAAGGAAGCTTTTCCTTTGCCCCGGCGCGCATCCAGCGCGTTTTCAGATACTGCACAACTTCCGCTTCCGACAGCGCCCCAATCGCCACCCGGATAGCAATCCTTTGCCGCAGTTGCCGCATATCGTCCCGCGCCAGAACGGCATTCAGCTCGTTCTGTCCCGCCAGTACAATCTGCAACAGTTTGTGCTCAGCCGTCTCGGCATTCGTCAACAGCCGAATCTCTTCAAGTAGCTCCGGCGACAGCTTCTGCGCTTCATCGATAACCAGCACCGGGTTTTTCCCCTCTTCGTAGCTGCGCACCAGAAACTGTTGGAACATCACCAGCCTTTGCGCCTTGCTCGCCGGAATATTCGGGAACCCGAAATCGAGCATCGTGTACTCCAGAAACTCCGCCGCCGTCAGCGTCGGATGAACCACAAAGCTGAACACGATTCGCTCCGCCGAGACACGCCGCAGTATCGTTCTCAACAAAGTGGTTTTGCCCGTGCCGGCATCTCCCGTCAAAACAAGAAAACCCTTACGGCAGGTGATCGCATACAGCAGACCAGCAAGCGCTTCTCTATGTTTGTCAGTCAGATACAGGAAATCCGGATCCGGAGTGATAGCGAACGGATTCCGCTCGAGACCAAAAAAACGCTGGTACATTGCAATCCTCAATACCGGCTTTTCAGAACGTAGTAGGCCGCCGCCACAAGCAAAGCCGCCGCGACGGAGGAAACCGCAAGAAAGCGCATCCGGATTGATCTCGTGCTGAGCGCGGCATCCACCTGTATGAGCGGAACACGTCCTAGCACCGGGACGCTCGCCGGCAGTTCCCATTCGCCCAACAGGTTGTTTCGCGTAATCTCAAGTGCCAGGCCCAAGCCAAAGGACACCAATAAAGAAGCTGCCACTCCAATCCCGAGCCACAACGACCTCAAGGGTTTAATCGGTTTATCGGGAACGCGCGCCGGGTCTAAAATTTCAAAGCGTTCGGATTTCTGCCGCCGCTCCATGTCCGTCGACATCTCCGCTTCATTGCGTTTATCGAGCAGTGATTTGTAATTTGCTTTCGACGTCTCATAATCCCGCGTCAAAGCAGCCATTTGCTGCTCAACTAAGGGAAGCGCATCCACGCGCGACTGCATCGCGCCAATCTGCGCCAAAATCTGCTGCCGGTCCACCTGCTCCGTCTCCAGATCTTTCTTGAGCGCAGCGAGCTCGCTCTCCATTAACGCGATCTTGCCGCGTTCCTGAATAATCTCCCTGGGAACGACCTGCGTTCCAGCCGCCCCGGCAGTAGTCTGGCCCGCATTGCCGGCTGCCCCCTTACTTCCCTGCCCGGCATCCTTATTAGCCGCCGCATTATTAGCCGCCGCATTAGCCGCCGCTTCTCTTTCCGCTTCTTCCCTCTGCGCTTGCTTCAGTTGCGCAATACGCGCCTCGAGCGCCAGAACCTCAGGGTAATCCGGCGTATAGCGTGTCTTCATTTCAGACAGCGTTCGCTCGAGCGTAAGCAGCGTCTTGCCTTCGGCGTCTGTAACCGCAACGGTTGTGTGTGCAACTTCCGGCGCTCCGGACACCGCATTGTTCCTCAACTGAAGGCTGCGCTGCATGTTGGCCAGTAGCGATTCCTCTGTCGAAATCGAGGTTTCGAGCATGACCTTCTCTTGCTGCGCGCGATTGATTGCGTCCTGAATGCCTTGCAGTTGAACACGCAGGTTACTCAGGTTAGAAAGGAGCGGATTTTCCTGTTCCGGTAACGATCCGTTGTGCTCCGCCTTGAACTTTGCTACTTTCTGTTCCTCGTCATCCAGCTCTTTCTTGGCCTGTTCCAGTTGATTGTCAATAAACTCCGACGTGCCTGCGGCTTCCATTTCCCGCGTTTGCAGATTTTCCTGGATGTAAAAGTCGGCTAACTGGTTGGCAACCGCCGCCACCACCACGGGCGATCGGCCTTCATATCCAACCCGAAAAGCAACCGGCTTGCCTGTGGCCCAATTATCCTTCTGAACATTTACTGAAATGTCACGACGCATCTGTTCAATAAGTTCTTCCTGCGATTTCGGCCTTCCCTCTTTGTACAAGCCGAAATCGTGGATCAGCTTTAACAGTCGCGTCGTGCTCATAATCTGCTGGCTGATAACCGCCAGCCGGTCGCTTACGCCGCTACTAACCGTAGAGCTGACAAACTTTTCCGGAATTTTTTGAGCGTCGACAAGTATTACTGCTTCTGCCTTGTAGATAGGCGGCATTTCATACACCACGGTCGCTGAAATGGCACACAGTAGAACGCTTGCGGTCGCGATAACCCATCTACGCTTCCAAAGCATACGGAGGATCGACAAAGGAGGAAGTGGCATAGACACCCCATCCTTCGCATTGGTCTTCAGGCCAAGAGGCGTTTGATTCAACATTTTGTTGCAATCTGGCATGTTGCACTTCCCGTTCCATTGCGCCGCCTTCCACTTGTAACCCGCATTTAGTACTGGAACGAAAAATTTCGGTAACTAGTGCTTGCTTTTTTCCCTTTCTCGGCTTTCGCTGCCTTTTTCACCCAACCGGAACGGCAATTCGGCCCACGGTTGCTCAATTGCAATCCTCGACAGCGTAGATGAGATCTCTCTCTGCGGTAGTAGTGGGCCTTCTGGCCGTAACCCTTGGCTTCTCACGATGGATTGAACACAAGCCAGCAGAGCCGCTCGCCAGGCCTTTGCAGGCCATTCCGCCCCAATTGGGTGCATGGCGCGCCTCGAGCAGCAACTCGCTTGGGCCGGATGTCGAAAAGGTCCTGAAAGCGACCTCCTACGTCTCCCGCACCTACACCGACGGCAGCACCGCCCTTGATTTCTTCGTCGCCTACTACGCAACACAGCATGCCGGAGAAAGCATGCACTCGCCGAAACACTGCCTTCCCGGCAGCGGCTGGGAAATCGCTCAGCCCGGCAGCCTGCAGCTTTCGGCCGGCTCGCAAACCATAAACATCAATCGCTACCTGATCCGAAGGGGCGCTGACCGCCGCCTGGTGCTCTATTGGTATCAAACCGGCAGTCGCGTCATCGCCGATGAGTACCGCGCGAAGGCGTTTTTGGCCTGGGATGCGATGGTAAATCAAAGTCTTAGCGGTTCCATCGTCCGCGTTGTCTCTTTGGATGACCCGTCATCGGCGCAGAAGGCCCAACAGTTTGCTCGCTTAGCCTGGGCTGAAGTAGCACGCTGCTTCCGAGGCTGAAACCACGCCTTCGCGCTTAGCTCACACGCCGTACATCCCTGCGCCATTCGTCTGAATCGGTAATCCGTACGCCGCCATCTGCGTCTTCGGCGCCGCTTGACTTCCAATCCGGAACTCCAATATCCGGCAACCGATTCCAAACGAAGCCCTGGATGTGTCCGCCACAATGCGGACCACTTCGGCTTTGCCTTTAATTACGCACGACGACTCACAGCCCGGCATCGGCGACGGCAGGAAGATCGTAAACCAGATCTCTTCTTTCACGCCCAGCGGCTCTCGCACAATGCAGAAAAACCCGTCGCAGCCAATATTGCGTGTCTCCCCCGTAACAGCACTCCCCGTCGATGGACGAACAAGCTTTATGGGTAGATAAAGGTCAAAGCGCGCAGAAGCTCTTTTGTCGTTCATTCGTAATTGACTGTTAATGAGTTTGCTCCGCGCGCCGATATAGAAGCTGCCGCCCGCGGGACTACATTTCGTAAGCAGGTTTAATTCCTTGTCAAGTCTCACAAACTTATCAACCAATTTTTCTAAGCAACGAGCCGTACTACCGGAAGTGCTAGTACTGGTTCCACTCAGATTTCTCTTGCTCAATCGTTCAACTTTTGCGAAAGTTCTAAATACATACGAAATTCTGAAAAAGTTTGGGACAGCCGCGTTCTAGCTCCGGCCGCCCTTCTTCTGCAGGTTCGGAGGAACTCTCTCGCTTGAAGCTCAACGTCTTTACCGATGATCCACAACTTATTTCGACCATACGGCAGGTCGCGCCAGATCCCACCGTCTTAGCCGACTTAGATCTCGCAATAAGTGCTGGTGATATCCACATCTGGGATATCGATACCAGCTCCCACATTCCCCCTTCGATTCTGGATGGCCGTGATTCGCCTCTCCTGATCGCCGGAACTGAAAAGAGTGTCTCCGCTGCAGATCATGAAGTACTGCTGCGTTGCTGCCCTTTGCTGAAGCCCGTCAACGTTTTTTCGATGCGCGCTTTCCTCGATTTGGCCGTCGCCGGAAGAAGCTGCAAACAGAAGGCTCTCACGTGTGACGAGCTCACCTCAGATCGTGAGACGCTACTCGAATACACCTTGGCCACGAACCTCCGGCTGCAACAGTACGACCGCCAACGGACAAACTTCCTGTCGCGCGCGCTGCACGATATGCGGGCTCCCTTGACCGCCCTTCACGGCTACTGTGAACTGCTCGCCGACGGCCGCCTGGGTTCCGTCACGCCCCAGCAGCAGGAACTGCTGGTCCGTATGCAGGCCAGCACGCGCCGCCTTCTTAGGCAGTCAACCGGCATGTTCGAGTTGAGCGTTCTGGGCCATGTTCGCCGCAAGCCGCAACTCGTTCAGGCGGATATCGAGGAAGTAATTGCCCAGGCCATGCACGACACCTCAATCCTCGCACAGGAGAAAGATATCGAAGTATCTACGCTGCTCGAACCACCCAGCGAAACACTTTTGCTCGAGCCCGAGCAAATGACGCAAGTCTTCCTAAATATTCTCGAAAATTGCTGTAAATTTACACCTCAGGGCGGCAGCATCCAGTTATTCGGATCTAACATCGCCTGGGATTTTGGCGCGCAGCCGCTCGAAAACCCGCATCGGCCTTCCGGCTATCGCGTGGATATTCAGGATAACGGCCCCGGCATTCAGCATCACTTGCTCTCTTCGATTTTCGAAGAATATACCTCCTATTCAGGCGGGCAGGACCGCTCCGGTGGCGGGCTAGGGCTCGCAATTTCGAAGATGATTGTCACCGCCCACGGCGGATCGATCTTTGCCACCAACGCCAATCCCGGTGCGAAATTTTCCATCGTTCTGCCTTTTGAACGCGCCGCATCACTCAGTCCAGCGGAAGATATCAACCCGCCCGTATTACTGCAACTTCCCGCTTAGAGTATCGGGACAAAGGTTCAAAACGAGGAGCAAAATTATGAATACTGTTCTCATTGGAGAAGATGAACCCGAGATTAGAAACTACCTGAAACTCGCTCTGCAGTGCGAGGGGTTCCACACGCATTTCGCGCAAAATGGCGACGAGGTCCTTGCCAGCCTTTCCCAACAGGACAAAAATTATTCTGCATTGTTGCTGGACATCTTCATGCCCTTTCGCGACGGCATCGACACGCTCAAGGAAGTGCGCAAAATGCGCCCCGATTTACCCGTCATCATGATGTCTGTCGCAGCTACGCCAAGCAATGTAGTCACCGCCATGAATTACGGCGCGACCGACTTTCTGCCTAAGCCCATCGGGCATGCCGATCTGCGCAAATCGCTCGAAAAAGCCATCGGCAGAATCAACGCCCCGGCTGCGCCGGCGCCAGGCTCTGCTTTTATCCCGGACGGAACCGCCCCATCGCTTGCCGGAACCTGGGCTCAAAAGATTGACATGCTGCTCGAGCAGATCGGCTCCTCCGACGTGCCGGTCTTGCTACAAGGTGAAACCGGCGTCGGCAAAGAAGTCGTTGCTCGCAAACTCCATGCCCGGTCGAAGCGCGCCAACGGGCCGTTCTTGAAGCTCAATTGTGCCGCTCTGCCCTCCGAGCTCGTCGAAAGCGAGCTGTTCGGCTACGAAAAGGGCGCCTTCACCGGCGCCTTTAAGAACACGCCCGGAAAATTTGAGATGGCGAATGGCGGAACCATATTTCTCGATGAGATCGGCGATATGGATTTCCGGCTGCAAGCCAAGCTCCTGCAGGTGCTCCAGGATCGCGAATTTCTGCGCCTCGGCGCCAAGCAGACCTCCCGCGTGGATGTCCGCATCATGGCCGCCTCTCACTGCGACTTCGAACAGGCCATTCAGAAAGGCAAGTTCCGCGAAGATCTCTACTATCGACTGAACATCGTCGACATCCACATCCCGCCGCTACGCGAGCGCCGGGATGAAATCATACCGCTGGCGCATTTCTTCCTGCAAAAATACGCCACGCCGGAGCGCCCGGCTCTCGAAATTCCCTCGGCGCTCAGCCAGGTACTCCTCGAGCACACCTGGCCCGGAAACGTGCGCGAGCTCGAAAACACCATGCAGAAATATCTCGTTCTGCGCGATCCCGCGCTCCTCGCACAAGACGTGTGTATGAGAATGCGCAAAAAGGCGGCGCCGGCGGTCTTCAATTCTTCAACCACCTCGACCGCGACTGCCGCGCCCGTTATGCCGCCGGAGCCCAATCCGGCTGCTGCTCCCCCCGCATCCTCCGTACCGGCCACGGTTGCCTGGTCGTCCGCAACCGCCATCAACACGCAGCTCCCGGCCCCGGCCTTGCCGCAAGCCGAAGCCGCATTGCCGGATTCCGTTTCTCCGCTCTCGCACGTCGAACACACGCGCAGGCTCGGCGAGGCCCAGGTCATCCTCAACGCGCTCAACTCTACTCTGTGGAACCGCAAGCAGGCCGCTGCGATGCTCAACGTCGACTACAAGGCGCTTTTGTACAAAATGAAAAAACTTGGGATCGGCGAAAAGAGACCCGATCCCGCTGTCTTGGTAAAAAGGCCGCCCGCCGCTGATTCCAATTAGCGGGCGGCCCGGATCACGGCCGGTTAGGGCACTAGCAGGATCTGTGCATAGGCCCAGCCCTTGGTATTGAAGGCCAAGACGAACGCGGGCTCGTTTTGCGAAACCCTCGCTGCGCTGGCAGTAAACGTGGCGCTTGTCGAACCTGCCGCCACCGTTATGCTGCTCGGCACTCTGATGTTGCCGGTCGCAAGAAGCGTAACCTTCGAACCGCCCTGCGGTGCCGCTCCGCTCAGACGTACCGTGCAAACGATCGAGCCCGGAGTGGTCAGCGTCGAAGCCGCACAGCTCAACCCGCTCACCGCCGGTGTAACTTCAGGCAGCAGCGATAAGGTCGTGGACGGCGCGTTACTGCCACCCGTGGCGGTCAGCGTGGCCGATTGCGATGTGGTGACGCCGGCAGCCGTTGCCGTAAACGAAGCCGAAGAACTCCCCGCCGCAAAGCTCACGCTGGCTGGTGCCGTGAGAGCGGCATTATTACTCGCGATCTGAACCTGAAATCCCGCCGGCGCAGCCGAGCTTAAACTAACCGAGCAGGACGCGGTTCCCGGCGTATTAATGGACGTCGGAGTACACATCAGGCCTACTTGAGGAAGGGCCGCCGTCACCGTAATGTTCCCAACCGCGCCGCTGCTCGCGATGGGTTCCCCATCCGCGTCCGACACGACCGTTGACGATATCTGCAGCGGCACCACACTGTCTGGTGGGTTGGCTGCCAACTGCACCGTTGCCGTCGCGATCGTACCGGACGGTACCGCATTCTGATTCACGCCATACAGAACGCAGGTGATGTTTTGCGCGCTCGGGGTGCAGGCCAATGACTTGCCGGAACCCGTTGCTCCGCCGGCGGCCGCGATCGATACCCCTGTCACATCGGCAGAGGGGTAGCTCATAATCCATTGCAAAGCAGATGGCTGATCAGATCCGGACGTCGAAATGCCGATATTAAGAGTGACACTTGTACCGGCGGTGCCACTTCCCGAACCCACGGAAGTGACGACTTGCGCGTTTAAACAAACGACAAATAAGGGTAGGCACAGACTTGCCATTCCCTTATGTGAATATTTATTCATGCAAAGATTTGAAGGTAGCATAATGGCCGTATAAAGCGCCCGCAAAAGTTCTCATCGGACGCGGCTACCTGGGTTCGCAGGCAATCTTTTCCGGCGAATGGGAGGGTAAGGATTTTACTTGCGGATGTGTGGTGAGGCTTTCTTTAGCCAGCAGGGTGGAATGGGCGCGGCTAGGCGTTCACGCCTTGTGGGAGCCGTGCTTTTTGTCCCGCGCCGGCTTCTTCAGCCGGCGTTTGTGCGGGGCAGGTTACAGACTGCAGGGTCTACTTCAGTTTTGGATCTTTTCCGGCATCGGCAGCTTCGGATCAAGCTGAAGAGCCGCCTTCAAATTCTCGGACGCCAGCTCGCGATTGCCCATCTTCGAATACGCCAGCGCCAGGTGATATCGCCGCTCCGCCGTGGGCTGCTTCGCGACCGCCGACTTGAAGTACGAAAGCGCGGAGTCATATAAATTCCTCCGATAATAGACCCAGCCGAGCGTATCCTGCGCGTTGGGATCATCGGGCGCCAGCTCCACCGCTTTCTGCGCATATTTGAGTGCTTGATCGGTATCGTCCAGCGCGAGCACATACGCCATGCCCGCGAGCGCCGGCTCGTTATTTGGCTGCGCATCCACAACCTTCCGGAAATTCTGTAGCGCTGCCGGCCGGTTCCCGGCCTTGCTATCGATTTCCGCCAGCCGGAGAATCGCGTCGTTATCAGTAGGATGTTTCGCAAGAACCGCCTGCATCTGCCCCCGCGCTTCGTCCAGTA
>Ga0070739_10008476_pt1 | contig 10535 bp, 7 predicted proteins | sample Coa_R1_7_FD_66445 | JGI IMG/M metagenome (GOLD analysis project Ga0070739, IMG submission 66445) | Surface soil microbial communities from Centralia Pennsylvania, which are recovering from an underground coalmine fire - Coalmine... | ecosystem: Environmental > Terrestrial > Soil > Unclassified ...
CCCGGCAGTCCACTAAAGCGGTAGATCATCTTGGTGGCCGGGTCGGTGACATTGGCGCCCAGCCACTCAAAGCCGACCCTGACCAAGAGCAGGGCTGATTCCAGACCCAGAAGAAGCAGGACGCAGGACCGAAGCGCCGTCTGTAGCTGAAGCCGGCTCTCAACCGCCGGCATGGGCCGCCACAAGGGGTGGTGCTGCGCCGCCCATCTCGCGTCCACGCCGCCGGAGAGAATGCCGCTGAGGGACCGGCGGGTGCTTGGATGGATGACGCTGAGATACAGGTGGCCCAAGAAGACGGCGAGGGCGATGTAGGTCAGGTACTGATGAATCAGGTTCGCCTGCGAGACGATTGGGAACGGAAAGCGCCGATTTTGCCAGAGAATGAGACCCGTTATGCCAAACGCCACCACGCAGTACAGGGTGAAGACGGCGTTGAGCTTCTGGCCGGCGTTAAAGCGGCCCGGAGGAGGCGAGAGAGGATCCGGCTCCAGCTTTGGGCTCCGGATCCAGGCGATGTCCTCCCGGCTCCAGCTCTCGACTTCATGCGCGTCCTCCGTGATGGACGGGAAGTTACCGGCCAGCGCCACAACGGCCGGTCCAAAGACGAAAAGGAAGGCGGTGACCAGATGGATCTCGCGCAGAATGGCGCGATGCCCCACGACGGCCTCGATGCTCGAGAGGCTTATCGCAAGGCCGGTGAGGAGAAGCAGCAGGAAGGTGACCGCCTGTACCCAGTGCACGAGGCGAGCGGTGCGGTTAAAGCGTAGAACGCGCTCCGGCGCACTTGGGGCTTGAACGGCTTCACCGCTCAGCCGGCTAGAGTCCGTTGCTCCGGCCGATGTAGGCATTGACGTCGTAGCCGTTGTTCTCCCAAAAGCCCGGGATCACGCGATCGACCACCTCTATGTGGTTGACCCACTTAGCGAACTTGTAGCCGTACATTCCGGGGACGACCAGGCGGATGGGCATCCCCTGCTCACGCGAGAGCGCCTTCCCGTTGAGGCCATAGGCGAGCAGCACGTCGTGCTGCTGGGCCTGGGGGAAGGTCAGACTCTCGGAGTAGGCGCCGTCCATGCACGTGAATCGAAGTGCCCGTCCAGCGGACTTCGGCTTGGATGCCGCCACCAGGTCCCACAACCGGGTGCCCTGCCATCGAGGCTTCGGGACCACCCAGCCCGTGACGCACTGGTAGAAGCGCACCTCGCTCACCGAGGGCAGCGCCAGAAGATCGGAGTACGTGTACTCGCGCGGCTCTTCCACCAAGCCGTCCACCCGGAGGCGATATGTCTTGGGATCAAACGTGGGGAAGCCGGCGATAGTGTAGATGGTGAAGCCGTTGACGTTGGTGCCGCCCGTGAGGATGGAGCTGGGGATCTTCAACCGATTGCCGAGGAGCAGCGCGGCGCCCGTAACCCCCGTCAATCCGAGAAAGGCAGCCCGCCCGATCCGAAAGCGGTGCGGCTGCGGCCCGTGGACGTCAGTCTGGGTACTCATTCTGGCCTAGCTTCTCATATCCCGCTTGATATCGCTCATATTCCTATACGGATAAGGGTTTCACTCCTCATCCCCGGCCGCCGATTGACTCTGCTGCGCCGCAGCTGCTGACCGAATCCATTACACTGAGCATGGTGCACATTGGGCATGCTTCACTCCGCCAGACACTCCTGGGGGCAGAAGCGACGGAGGAGCGAACTTGAGTGCTGACGTAACGTCGCGCCCGCTCGACGGTTTCTTCGACGACATGCTGGAACGACCGTTGAGCCGGCGCCGGCTGCTTCGGTGGGGCCGCGACCTGGGCTTGGCGGGGGCGGCCTCGGCTCTGCTTTCCGCCTGCGGGTCGGCCGCCGCAACGGGCAGGACGCTGATGCCGACCGCGGACATGCTTCCGAATCCCCCCAACCGCCTGGTGATGCTCATCATCGACGCCGGCCGCCCTGACTACCTGGGATACACGGAGCTGCCGCATATTCGGGCACTCAAGAACAGGGGAACCTTCTACGACCGGGCCTGGTGCGGTCAAATGGAGGCCACCACCCCGGCTTCGCACGCGTCCCTGGGAACGGGCTGCTTCCCCTGTTCCGACGGGGGCATCCTGGGCTTCTGGTGGGAGGATCCGGTTACGGGTACGACTTACAACTCGGTTCCGCTGGACGGGACCGATCCGGACAGCCTCTCGGTACTCATCGGAGACAGTGGCGCGCCCTCAATGGCAGAGTACCTAAAACGATCCGATGCTCGGGCCAAGGTCTACACCGCGAGTGGCCAGAAGTTCTACGCGGCCGATGCGATCGGCGGACCTCACGCGGACTACATCAGCTACTATTCCAAGAATGGAGCCGGGGATTGGGCCCCGACCTGCATTGAGGGTCATGGCCTTCCGGCCTCGCTGCTCGAGAAACGTGCTCTCGCCCCCAGTGCGGACAGCCTAAAACTCGGGCACCAGGATGCGCTGGTGGGCGAGCTGGCACTTGACGTCATACGGAAGGAGCGACCGCGAATCGTCGCCCTCAACCTTCCGGAGATGGACTGGCCGGTTGCGCACCTCGAGGGAGGCCCCCTCGCGCCCACCTCCGTCAAGACCGTGATGCGCAACGCCGACCGGGTGCTGGGCAAGATCATCAACGAATACAAGCGCCTCGGCATGTTCGACGAAACCGTGTTCATGCTTCTGGGAGACCATGGCGTGACCCCGTACGAGCGTTTCGTCGACGGCCACCAGATCAAAGCCGCCATCGAGTCGGTTGCCGTGCCCATTTCATTCGACTCCAACACCGCCTGCTATGCCTGGCTGGAGACGCCGGGGGCGGCGAGCGTGGCCGCTTCGGCGATCGAGAATGCCGGGGTGACGAATCTCGGAGGCGTGTACTACCTGGTGGAGTCCAACGGCCGCCGCTCCTACCTTGCAGCTCCGGCCACAGCGGCACACCTGCATCCCACCCTTGACGCGGCTCACCGCTATCTCCTACAGACCATGGCCGGCTCCAACGCGCCTCACGTAGTTTGTATGTACCCGGAGCGAACCGGCACGCTGGGCGCCGGGGGCAAATGGAAGTGGCTGGGAGACCACGGCGGAGTCAGCTGGGGGTCTCAGGGTATTCCCCTCATCATTGCCGGACCGGGCGTTAAACAGAACCACGTCTCGCACTTTCCGGCTCGCCTCGTCGACATCGCCCCGACTGCCATGCGGCTCCTTGGGATTCCGTATCCGCAGGCCGACGGCGTCGTCCTTGCCGACGCCCAAACAAGTCCCAACATCATCGACCAGCAGCGACAACGGTACGTGGCCAGGTATCTCGTCCCCTATGCGGCGTCCTTGAGACGGCAGTCAGCCATCGAGGTGCAGGGTCTCCCGGCCATGGTGCCCCGGAAGCCTCGCCATGCAAGCGGCAGAGTTATCGCTCTGGGACCGGGGTACTGAGACCGGAGCGCTTGCCCTCCACATCCACATATCGCACCTACTCGTCTCGGCGCCGGACGGTCCGGCTCCGAGCGCGTTTCGTGGCCATCGTGCTCGTGGTGTTGCTCCTCTTCGTGGGGTACCGGGTGGCAAGCGTGGTGGGTCCGGGGATCGGACAGCTCCTGGGTGTCGCCGGTAGCGTAGGCTCATCAGGTGCACCGCCCACGATTGAGCTTCAGCGGACGTATGTGGTGCAGAGTGGCGACACTGTGGGCTCCATCGCCGCACAGTTCGGTGTCTCGCCCGCGCTAATCCTCCAGCGGAACCACCTCGCTCACCCCAACCTGATCTACCCCGGCGAACGGCTGGCCATTCCGACACCATATCACCCGAAGGCGACCCGACTTTTGGTAGAGGCGACGGCCAGAAAGTTCAATCTCGACCCCAGCTTCGCCGACGCCCTGGCCTACCAGGAGAGTGGATTCGACGAGAATGTCGTCAGCAGCACGGGAGCCATCGGCGTGATGCAGGTTGAACCCGGCACGGGAGCTCTGGTGGCGCGGCGCTTGGGACAGCCGCTCGATCTCGGTGTTGAACAGGACAATATCACGGCGGGCGTTTATTGGCTCAGCTACCTCACCCGCTACTACGGAGGAGACGAGCGTAAGGCGGCCGCCGCCTATTACGAAGGTCAGCAAAACCTCGCCGACCATGGTTACCTTCCAGGAACCGCTCTGTACGTCGCCGACGTGATGTCCCTCAAACACAGCTTCGGAGGCTGATCGAGACCGGAGGGGGCAGCCCTCACCCGCGGCCTTCCCGGGCATCAACCGCGCGAAGCCATCGCGGGACCGGAGGAACAAGGGCAAAAGTTCGATTATCTCTGATTGGTTGCGGTGGTGCGTTCGAGCGGGAGAGCGTTACCCGCGACCGTCCGGGCCAAGCCGACCGCGCGCACTTCTCGTAGCCGACGTCTCCGGCTCCGGATAGCACATTTTGGTTACCAAAGCCGCAACGATCGGACTTGCCGGATGCCGCCATTCCCGCTACAAAGATTGCGAACCTCAACCGCGAAAGCACTCGCAAACAATGTCAGGCACGCCGGCAGTTTGGTTAGTCATCTTCTCCGTGCTCGGGCTCGTCTACCTCATCCTTCCGTCTCATAGCATCCACCGCTGAAGTAGTCGGGTCGCCGCAGAAACTCGAACGCGCAGCCGAAACTCGCACCGGCTCCGAACCCTACGCCCGAGATCCGGTCAATGGGGCACTCGTCACCTCGCCAGCCCCACGAGCGTCCGACTAGGTGCCACCGCCCAATGCATCGTGCCGCGTTCTTCCCAACTCGAAACCCGAAACCCGTGGATTGACAGGGCGTTCTGGGTCTGCGTACATTGAGTGGGACCGGATCAGTTATCTGCCGGAGGTACTGATCCGGTCTCATTTTTCGCGTGTCTAGCCCCATCCAACCGTTGGCTGGAAGGAGGGCCAGCGCACCGCGTTCGTCGCCTGCTCATAGGCATAGGCCAGCCGGATCAGCGTCGCTTCGCTGAAGGCCCTACCCATGAAGGTAATACCGACAGGAAGGCCGAAGGCGTCGCCTGCCGGAACGCTGATGGCCGGATAGCCCGCCAACGCCGCGGGCTGGGGGCTCCCACCGGTAAAGTGGTCGCCGTTGAGAAGATCTATCGGGAACGCCGGGCCCGTCGTCGGCATGACTAAAGCATCGAGATTATGTGCGTCCATGACGGCATCGATCCCCTGGTCGCGCGCCAGCTTTATGGCCGTTGAGCGCGCCCCCACATACTCAGGCTCGCTCAAGTCACCCTTTTCGAGTGCCTGAAGGAAGATTTCCTGCCCAAAGAACGGCATCTCGCGGTCTCGATTCATCTCGTTGAAGGAAACGATGTCCGCCAGGTTTCTGGGACCCCCTGGGGATCGACGCTGGAAATACTGCTCGAGGCCATGCTTGAACTCGTACAGCAGCACCTTCATCTCCTCGTCTCCGTCCCTCATCTGCTTGGCGGTCGGAATGTCGGCCGGGTCAATGATCGTCGCGCCTCCCTCGCGTAGCGCCTGAATCGCCGACTCCACCACGGCATCCGCTTTCGGACTGTAACCGAAGTACACGTCGCGGGCAACACCAATCCTGGCGCCCTGCAGACCATCCTCGCGAAGAAAGGGAGTGTAGTTGAGATTCGCCGATCGCGGGATCCGTTGGGTAAGAGAATCTTCCGAATCGCGACCCGCGATCACAGACAATGCGATGGCCGCGCCGGCAACCGTGCGCGCGAACGGACCGACGGTATCCTGACTGTTGGACACGGGGATGACGCCGGAACGGCTCGTGAGCCCGACGGTGGGCTTGATGCCGACCACCCCGTTCATGGCCGCCGGACAGAGGATGGAGCCGTCGGTTTCGGTGCCGATAGCGAGCGGGGCCAACCCGGCTGCAACTGAGGCCGCGGACCCGGAGCTTGAGCCGCAGGGACTGCGATCAAGTGCATGAGGATTCTTTGTCTGTCCTCCTCGCGCACTCCAGCCGCTTGAGGAGTGGGTCGAGCGGAAATTGGCCCACTCACTGAGGTTGTTCTTGCCGAGGACGACGGCGCCTGCCCCTCTGAGCCTGTCAACGATGAAAGCGTCTCCAGGCACCCGCACTCCGAGAAGGGCAAGCGACCCGGCGGTGGTCTCCATGTTTCCCGATGTCTCTATGTTGTCCTTGATCAGAACGGGGATCCCGTGCAAGGGGCCCCGCGGCGATCGGGTCCTCTCGTGATCGAGCTGACGAGCTGCCTCGAGTGACTCCTCCGAAACCTCGAGAACAGATCCCAGGCGCGGCCCATCGTGGTCGAGGTCACGAATACGGTTTAGCAGCGTCTGTACCGCCTCCAGCGAGGAAGTTTCTCGCTTCGCCAGCAGCTCTTGGAGCTGCAGCACGTCCGCCATCCAAAGTTCGTCAGTGCTCATCGGCCGCCTTCCAATCCACCGCTTCGTGGGCGGATTCAGCTATTGTAAGGGAGGTTCCCTTAGGCGGCTTCCGCCCTCACCCGCTCGGGTGCCGGCCCGTCCCGACCTCTTTCCCGGGAACAGACTTTGGATATTTCAAAACGCATACGTGCGAGCGACTGCTCACTGTTTCACGCGGAGCCTGCTCGGGCCTGCTTCTCGCCATGTTTAAGACCCTGGCGCCTGCCGAGCAAAGGGTAGGCGAAGCCCGTGCTGCGTAGGATCCTTAAAATCGTCGGCGTCGTCATCGTGGTGGCGGCCGTGGCGCTCGGCGTCTACAGCTACCGGCTGTATAGCCAGATCCAGGGCATCGTGAATTACCGCCTGCACCGTATCCACAACATCCACGATCCGAAGATCCAGTATCCCTCTCTCAACGGAACCAAACGGATCAACATCCTCTTGCTCGGGAGTGATACCGACAGCAAGGGCATCCCGAAGCTCAGCCAAACCATGATCGTCGTCACGATCGATCCCGTTCATCGAACGGTGGGCATGCTCTCCATCCCTCGGGATTTCTGGGTGCCCATTCCAAACGTGTACGGCTACCACAAGATCGACGCCGCCATGTCCGATGGTGGCATCCCCCTCGCGATCGACACCGTGGAACAGCTCTTCCAGATTCCGATCAACTATTACGCCTGGGTCGGTCTCGACGGCTTCGTCAAGGTGATCGACACTCTCGGCGGCGTAACCATCAACGCCATTCACCCCATTGTGGACGACTCCTACCCCAACGACATGTCGGGATCCAAGAACCCGTTCTCCTATACTCGCGTCTACATTCCTGCCGGACCTCAGTACATGACCGGTGCGACCGCTTTGGAGTACGTGCGCTCACGTCACGCCGACCTCATCGGTGACTTCGGCCGCGCGCAGCGGCAGGAGCAGATGCTCTTGGGCATCCGTCACAAGGCCAGTACGTTGAACGTGCTGCTTCACCTGCCGGACCTGGTCAACGAGCTATCCGGCTTTGTCAAGAGCGACATCGGCGCCAACGGCTTGGGTCAGTTGCAGCAGATGGCCAGCTTCGCCCGCAACCTCAATCCCGCCAGCGTCCACAGGCTCGTGCTGTCGCCGCCTCGCTACTCGTCGGTGGGGACTGCGCCCGATGGTGAATCCGTTGTCTACCCCAATTGGGCAACCATCATGCCCGCAGTCCAGCGCATGTTTGCACCGATTTCAACTCACTCGGTCTCACATGTTACGGTCCCCGTCAAGCCGAAGCCGCCGGCTCCGCCTCCGTCCCCCGTGCATGTCCGCAGCGTCCTCGGCCACGTGGTGGGAGTGAGCCCCGGGTCCGCCTCGGCTCCGCCTCCGACTGCCGTCACGGGACCGTCGTCGGGACGCATCTACTTCGAGCGCCAGGGGAACATCTGGGCATTCACCAAAAACACCACCTTTCAAGTGACGCACAGCTCCAACATCTCGGATCCAGCTTCCAACGGAGACGGCCACATCTTGGTCTTCGCTCGACGTTGGGCGCCGGCCGTATCGGACCTCTTCAGCGTTGACCTACAGAATCAGACTCACCGCCAGCTCACGCGCGACCGCACCACCGACGGCAACGTCTCGGATAACGTTTGGGCTTTCAACCCTTCTCTTTCGCCAAACGGCAAGACCCTACTATTTTCATCGGACCGCTACAAGCTGACCAATCCCACGGGCCAGATTGATCTGGCCCTCTACAAGTACGACATGGCGACCCATCAGAGCGTGCAGCTGACGATGCCTGATCTCGGCGCCGGAGGCGATGCCGACCCTCGCTTCGATCCGGCCAATCCAAATCTCGTGCTCTATACCGACTACTTCTACCGAGCTGACGAGTCTGTCGGCGCCCAGCTCACCCTCCTCAATCTCAACACGGACACCACCTATCCGGTAACGCCGCGCTCGCAGGAGGACATCCAGCCCGCCTGGCAGCCGAACGGCTCTCACGTGGCGTTCGTACGCTCCACCTTTGAACGGACAACCCTATACATCGCCCCCTTTGCCGGAGGCATCCTGCACGACCGGCTTGCCATCCCCGTGGACACCGGAATGGTCTCCATGCCGGTGTTTTCGCCGGACGGAACCCGGCTGGCGTACTTCAAGCTGGTGGGAAATGACTTCCACCTCTTCGAGGTGGCCATCCGCAACGGAAGGCCCTTCGGCGCTCCCACGTCGGTGCTTACCGCCCCGGGCATGGATGCGGCCTCGTCGCTTGTCTGGGTGAAGTAGTCCGCGGGCCGTTCGAACGCCGAAACTCCGTGATGTAGCATGAACCTGTAGGCCGCGCCAAGGGAGCGCGGCTCTTTTTACAGGAACGGGCCCAGATGATGGACATCCTCAGGCGGCCTCATCGGGGCGGCGAACGAGACGGCGGCGATCTGTGGGTACGCTGTCCCCGCTGCAAGCAGCTCCTCTACCGTGCTGAGCTGGAACAGTCGCTAGGTGTCTGCACCAAGTGCAAGCACCATTTTCGAATGACGGCCCGCCAGCGGATCAACGCCACGGCAGACCTCGGCACATTTGAGGAGATCGACGCCTCCATGCCCGCGGTCGACCCTCTTCAGTTCTCGATGGGATCGCGAACCTACCGCGAGAAGCTGGATCAGAGTGTGGAAGCCACCGGATTGCAGGAGGGCTTCGTCTTTGGGACGGCGGAGGTCGAGGAGCTGCCGGTCGTGGTCGGCGCCATAGAGATCGAGTTCATCGGCGGCTCGATGGGTGCGGTCGTGGGCGAGAAGGTGGCACGGGCCATTGAAGCCGCGAGCCGCGAAGGCCGGCCTTTGGTGCTGTTCTCGAGCAGTGGAGGGGCCAGGATGCAGGAGGGCGCCGTGGCTCTGATGCAGATGGCGAAGTGCATCGCCCAGCTCAAGGATCTCAATGACCAGGGCCTACCCTACGTCTCTGTCATGACCGACCCCTGCTATGGAGGGGTTACGGCCAGTTTCGCCATGCTGGGAGACATCAACATCGGCGAGCCCGGTGCCTTCATTGGCTTCGCCGGGCCGAGAGTCATCGAACAGACGACTCGGGAGCGTCTTCCTCCAGGAGCTGCCACGGCGGAGTTCCTCCTCCAGCACGGGATGCTCGACCTAGTGGTGGCCCGTGGAGACATGCGTGCCGTTTTGGGGAGACTCCTGCGGATCTATGCAAGCGCCACCAGCGGCAACCGGTCGCGTGAACTAGAGGCAGCGAACGAGCGCCGCCGGGAGGTGACCGTTGGAACCTGAGAACACCCTCGATCAGGTAGGGGTCGAGGCCGCCACCTCGCTTCCCGGAACGTTGGGGGAGCAAGTCGTCACCATCAGGGAGGAACCCAACGGCCACCAGGGCGAGCCCTCATCCTCGCGGACGGCCTGGGAGACCGTCCAGCTGGCCCGACACCGGGACCGCCCCTACACCCTTGACTTCGCCCGTTGGATGTTGTCGGACTTTGTCGAGCTGCATGGCGACCGGAGATTCGGGGATGACCGGGCCATTCTCGGCGGTCCCGCACTTCTTGATGGAAGGGCGGTCATGCTGGTCGGTCACCAGAAGGGCCGCACCACTCGAGAGAATGTTACGCATAACTTCGGGATGCCGAATCCTGAAGGCTACCGGAAGGCGATGCGATTGTTCCAGCACGCGGCTCGGCTGGGGATGCCGATCGTGACCCTCATCGATACGCCGGGAGCCAATCCGAGCCTGCCGGCCGAGGAACGAGGCCAGGCGCAGGCCATCGCGGAATCGATCGCGGTGCTCCTCTCCGTGCCCGTTCCCGTCGTCGCGGTGATAACAGGCGAGGGGGGAAGCGGCGGGGCACTCGCCATTGCCACAGCCGATCGCATCCTGATGCTTGAGAACGCAATCTTCACTGTCGCCTCTCCGGAGGCCGCCGCGTCGATTCTGTGGCGGGATGCCCGAGAAGCGCCGCAGGCCGCGGCGGCAATGAAGATCATGGCGCACGATCTGGTTGAGCTGGGAATCGTGGACGAGGTGGTGCGCGAACCGGGCGACGGGGCGCATTCCGATCACGCCGCCACAGGTGCCGGGCTGCGCCGCGCCGTGAGCAGTGCTCTGGACGAGCTGAGCATGCTGTCGGCTCCCGAGCTGCTTCGCCGGCGCCGGGAGAAGTACCGGCGGATCGGCGACTTCTCCCGGTAAT
>Ga0070739_10008478_pt1 | contig 10533 bp, 6 predicted proteins | sample Coa_R1_7_FD_66445 | JGI IMG/M metagenome (GOLD analysis project Ga0070739, IMG submission 66445) | Surface soil microbial communities from Centralia Pennsylvania, which are recovering from an underground coalmine fire - Coalmine... | ecosystem: Environmental > Terrestrial > Soil > Unclassified ...
CCGCGATGACGTGCTGCACGGCAATGCAGGCCACCAGGCCCGCGAACACGCCAATCGCGACCAGCTTTAATGCCCGGCCCGCGACCATCCGGAACACCAGCGGGCGGGGCGCGCCGAGAGCGAGCCGAATCGCGATCTGCCCCCGGTTGGCGGTCACCATGTAGGAGAGGACGCCGTAGAGGCCGACAGCAGCGAGCGTGAGCGCAAGCGCGGCGAACCCGCCGAGCACCTCCATCTCGAAGCGCTGTTTGCCGAGAGAGGCGGAGAGCACTGAATCCATCGTTCTGGTTCGCGGGTCGGCGTCCGGATTCACGGTCCGGATCAGGCCCCGCACGGCGCCGGCAAGCAGGCCCGGCTTACCCGCAGTCCGAAGAACCAGCATGCCGCCACTCAGGACCGCGCCGTACTTCTGCTGCGTGTAGCACGTGTATGCCTGTGGAAACGAGGCCGAGGTGAGACCGTCCTCGCGAACATTGGCGGCAATGCCCACGATGGTGAGCCAGTGCTCGCCGGGTGTAAATGAATCGAACCAGATGCGCTGGCCGATTGCCTCGCGATCGGGGAAATACACCCGCGCCATCTCGGCGCTGACAATCGCCACGGGCTGGCTCTGCTCTGTGTCGTGGTCCGTGAAATCGCGCCCGCGCAGCAGGGAAATACCGAGGGTTTTGAAGTACCCGGGGCTCACGACGCTGTAATTCGCGTCGGCGTTTCCGGTCTCCGCGCGGCGGCCCTCAATAAAGAAATGACCGTCCGGCGCGCCTGCTTCCACCGGCAGACTGCGGGTAATCGCCGCGGCCTCGACGCCGGGGATTGCGCGGGCCCGCGCGAGCACATCACGGTAGAGGGGAACGAGGTTCTCGTTTCCGTGACGTTCGAAATCCGTGTCGGCGATCAGCACGCCATCCTGCCAGAAGCCGGGATTAATGGAGCGCATGTTCCACAAGCTGCGCAGCAGCAGCAGTGCGCCGGCCACCAGCACGAGTGAGAGGCACGCCTCCGAGATCGCCAATGCGGCCTGGGTGCGCTGCGACCTCGGTCCCGCGGTCGCTGAACGAGCGCCCGCCTTGAGCGCCTCATTCAGGTTCAGAGCCGACGCGCGCCAGGCGGGGAGGAGGCCAAAGAGCGCCCCGGTTGCGGCCGAGATCGCCAGCGCGAACCCGATCACTCCGGCATCGATCGAGATCTCGCCCGCGCGCGGCATATCGGCCGGGAGCAGGACCTTTAGCAGCGGGAGCGACAGCGCTGCTAACAACAGGCCGGCAACACCGCCCGCGGTCGCGAGCAGCAGGCTCTCGGTCAGCATCTGCCGCACCAGCCGCCCCCTTCCGGCGCCGAGCGCGGTGCGCACCGCCAGTTCACGCGCGCGCCCGGTAGTTCGGACCAGAAGCAGGTTGGCGACGTTCACGCAAACGATCAGCAGCAGGAATCCCACCGCTCCGAATAGCATGAGCAGCGGCCGCCGGACTTCCCCGGCCACATGAGCCGCCAGCGATACCACCGCGGCGTCCCTGCCCTGAAACGGGGAAGGGAACTGTTGTTTAATCCGTTTTTCGATTGAGCCGATATCCGCCTGAGACTGTTCGATGGTAGTTCCCGGTTTCAGCCGTCCCACGACACGCCAATTGTGAGCCGTGCGATTGCCGTAGCCGGGATTGCCGAACGCGGTGGCTGGCATCCACAGCTCAGCCTTTTCGGGAGCACTGAAGCCCGGAGGCATGACTCCGATGATCACCGGCGCGGTGCCGAACACGCGGATGGTCCGGCCCAGAACGGCGGGAGTTCCTCCGAAGCACCGCTGCCACAGACCGTAGCCGATGACCACAGTCAATGGCCCGCCCACCTTCTGCTCTTCCTGAGAGAACGTGCGCCCGACGATCGCGTTCGCGCCCATGATGCGAAAGAAGTCCTGGGTCACAGCGGCGGCGACCGTGCTCTGCGGAAGGGATCCGCCGGCTACCACGGCGGGCGCCTCCTCGTACGCCGCCATGGCGGCTAAGGTGCGGTTCGCGTGTTGCCAGTCGAGGAAATTCTGAAAGCCGACCTGCATGGGCCGGCCGTGGTCGTTGACCTCGGCGATCCACGCGAGGTGGCCAGGATCGGGATACGGGAGAGGGTTCAGCAGGACCGCCTTGACTACGCTGAACAGCGCGGTCCCGGCGCCGATGCCGAGAGCCACGGTGAGAATCGACATTACGGTCACGCTGCGGGCGCGCAGCAGGGACCGGAGGGCGTGGCGAACTGCGCGGGCCGGCATGGGTACCGCTTCAGCATTTCAGCGACCACCATAAGTGCTTGCAGGTCAATGGGCGATGCGCGCGACGTGTCCGATTGCGGACGGCGGAGCACGTGCGCGCGAAAAGGCCGCACCGCAGCCACGCTAAAATGGAAGTACCCCATGAAAATCGGTGTGGTCGTGTTCCCAGGCAGCAATTGCGATCACGATGCCTGGTATGCGGCGTCCCACAACCTCGGCCAGCAGGCCGAGTTCGTGTGGCACGATTCCGCTTCTCTCGGCAGCGTCGACGCCGTGATCCTGCCCGGCGGCTTCTCCTACGGCGACTACCTGCGCTGCGGCGCCATTTCGAAGTTCTCGCCGGTGATGAACGCCGTTCGGAAATTTGCGGCGGACGGAGGTCTCGTCCTCGGCATCTGCAACGGTTTCCAGATCCTCACCGAATCGGGCCTGCTTCCGGGTGCGCTGGTTCGCAACCGCGACCTGAAGTTCATCTGCCGCGCGCTGCCGGTGCGCGTGGAAACTACCGATTCGCCGTTCACCTGCGCCGCCCAGCGCGGCCAGGTGCTGCACCTGCCCATCGCCCACGGCGAGGGCTGCTACATCGCTGATGACCGCACTCTCGACGAACTCGAAGCCGAGGATCGCGTCGTCCTGCGCTATGTCGACAACGCTAATGGCTCGCTGCGCGCCATCGCAGGAATCCTCAATAAAGAACGTAATGTGATGGGCATGATGCCTCATCCCGAGCGCGCCGCCGACCCGCTGATGGGTTCCACGGATGGACTTGCCATCCTTCAATCGCTGGTTCAGGCCGCCGCGCCGGTGAGCCGATGACCGCTGCCGAGATTACGCCGGAGCTCATCGCCGCTCACCAGCTGACCGATGAGGAGTATCGCCGGATTGTCTCGCTGCTGGGACGCGAGCCGTCCTTCACCGAACTCGGTATCTTCAGCGTGATGTGGAGCGAGCACTGCTCGTACAAAAGCTCGCGCCTGCACCTGAAGAAGCTGCCCACGCGCAGCAAGCTGGTGCTGGTCGGACCCGGCGAGAACGCCGGCATCATCGACATCGGCGACAACTACGCCATCGCCTTTAAGATCGAATCGCACAATCACCCCAGCTTCATCGAGCCTTTCCAGGGCGCCGCAACCGGCGTTGGCGGTATCCTCCGCGATATCTTCACGATGGGAGCGCGGCCCATCGCGGTTATGGATGCGCTGCGCTTCGGCGCCCTCGACGTGGCGCGCAATCGCCGCATTCTGGAAGGCGTCGTTTCCGGTATCGCTCATTACGGCAACTGCTTCGGTGTGCCCACTATAGGCGGCGAGACGGTCTTTGAGCCCTGCTACAACGGCAATCCCCTGGTGAACGTCTTCGCTCTCGGCGTGTTTAAACACGACGAGATCTTCTACGGTCGCGCTTCGGGCGTCGGCAATCCAGTGATCTACGTCGGCGCGAAAACCGGTAAGGACGGCATCCACGGCGCCAGCATGGCGTCGGCCGAATTCACCGAAGAGGCCAAACAGAAGCGGCCCAACGTTCAGGTCGGCGACCCGTTCATGGAGAAGCTGCTGTTGGAGGCCTGCCTCGAAGCCATGAAGACCGGGGCCATTGTCGGCATTCAGGACATGGGCGCCGCCGGACTCACCTGCTCCACCTGCGAAATGGGCAGCCGCGCGCACACCGGCATCGAGATCGACCTGCAGTACGTGCCGCAGCGCGAGACCGGCATGAGCCCGTACGAGATCATGCTCTCCGAGTCGCAGGAGCGCATGCTCATTGTGGCCGAAAAGGGCAGGGAAGACGAGGTCTTCCGCGTGTTCCGCAAGTGGGGGCTCGACGCCGTTACCATCGGCGTGGTCACGCCGGACGGCATGCTCCGCGTGAAGGATCACGGCAGGATCGTGGCCGAGATTCCCAACCGCGCGCTGGCCGATGAAGCTCCGCTTTATAACCGCCCGTACACCAAACCGTACCGTCCGGCGCCGCTGGAAGGGCCGGCGCTGCCCGGCCGCAACTCGCGCGCCGAGCTCGAGGCCGACCTGATCGCACTCCTCACATCGCCTGATCTCTGCTCCAAGCGGTGGATCTGGGAACAGTACGACTACATGGTGCGCACCAACACGCTGGAAGGGCCCGGCGCCGACGCGGCGGTGGTGCGCATCAAGGAAACAGGAACTTCCGTGGCCATGGCGCTCGACGGGAACGGTCGCTACTGCGCGCTGTCGCCTCGTGAAGGGACGAAGCTCATCGTCGCTGAGTGCTGCCGCAATCTGGCCGTAGTGGGGGCCGAGCCAGTGGCCGCGACGAATAATCTGAATTTCGGGAACCCCGAGCGGCCGGAGATCATGGCCCAGCTGGTGGAGTCGATCGAGGGCATGGCCGAGGCATGCGCCTTCTTCAACACTCCGATTACCGGCGGCAACGTCAGTCTGTACAACGAGACTCTGGGCGAGGCGATCTATCCCTCGCCGGTTATGGGCATCGTTGGGCTGATGCGCACCGCCAGGCCGACGCCCATCCATTTCCAGAACGAGGGCCGCACCGTGGTGCTGCTGGGCGGGATCGGCGCGGCAGACCACGAGCACTTCGGCGGAACCGAGTACGCCAAGGTCGTCATGAATGCCCTCTGGGGGTTGCCGCCGGCGCTGGACATGGCCGCCGAGAAGCGCGTCCACGATGCCATGCGGCGCATCATATCGGAGGGGCTGGCGGAATCGGCGCACGATCTGAGCGATGGCGGGCTGGCTGTCGCGGCGGCGGAATGCTCGTTCGGTCCTGGCGGGATCGGCGCGCGTCTCGATCTGGACTCCGATCTGGCGCCGGAGTTCCTGCTTTTCCACGAAGGTCCGTCGCGGATCCTCGTCTCCACCAGCGAGCCGGGAAAAATTGTGGCTCTGGCACGCGATTTCGGGGTCGAATCGGCAGTGGTGGGTGTTACGATTAAGGAGAGGTTACAACTCTCCAACCGGTCTCAGGTTTTGCTCGATTGCGCACCAGCGGCGATCAAAGACCAGTGGCAAACCGCTCTCGAGCTCAGGCTCAACTCCTGAAACACGCGCGAACGCGCCGGGGTGAAAATGTTCGATAAGCTCCACGAAGAGTGCGGTGTCTTCGCTGTTTACGGCCATCCCGAAGCAGCTAATCTGACTTACCTCGGACTTTACGCCCTGCAGCATCGGGGCCAGGAAAGCGCGGGAATCGCGTCCAGCGACGGGCGCGAGATGTACTGCTACAAGGAGATGGGCCATGTGGCCGACATCTTCACGCCAGAGCGTATCGGCAGCCTGCCGGGGAATATGGCCATCGGGCATACCCGGTACTCCACCGCGGGCGACACCGTACTGAACAATGCGCAGCCCTTTCAGGTGACATGCAACAAAGGGCGGATCGCGGTGGCGCATAACGGAAACATCACCAACGCGACGGAGCTCCGCCAGGAGCTGGAGAGCGACGGCTCCATTTTTCAGGCGTCCAGCGACACCGAAGTGATTCTGCACCTCGTCGCCCGATCGCGCGAGCGGACGCTGGCCGGAGCGCTTCGTGAGGCGCTGCTTCAGCTGGAAGGCGCGTTCTCGCTCGTGTTCCTCGCGCAGGACCGTGTGATCGTGGCGCGAGATCCGCACGGGTTTCGGCCGCTGGCCCTCGGCCAGATGGAGCGCGGAACTTATGTCTTTTCTTCCGAAACCTGCGCATTCGATCTGATCAACGCCACTTACCTCAGCGATGTCGAGCCGGGCGAGATGGTGATCGTCGGGCCCGAAGGCATGACCCGCGAGCGCTACACGGCGCCGCAGAACTCGGCGCAATGCGTTTTCGAGCACGTCTACTTCTCGCGACCCGATTCCATCGTGTTCGGCCGCTCCGTGCAGGAATCGCGCGAGAACATGGGCCGCCTGCTGGCCATCGAATCGCCTGTCGAAGCAGATATCGTGGTGCCTGTGCCCGACTCCGGCGTGCCCGCGGCCATCGGCTACTCTGCGGAATCGGAGATCCCCTACCGCCAGGCGTTGATCCGCAATCATTATGTGGGCCGCACGTTCATCGAGCCTTCCCAGGCGATCCGTGATTTCGGCGTCAAGCTAAAGCTGAATCCCGTGCGCCATTTGCTGGAAGGCAAGCGGGTCATCCTGGTCGACGACTCCATCGTGCGCGGCACCACCAGCCGCAAGATCGTGCGTATGGTGCGCAGCGCCGGGGCGCGCGAAGTGCACATGCGCATTTCCTGCCCGCCGACCAAAGCTCCCTGCTTCTACGGCGTCGATACGCCGCGCGAAAACGAGCTCATCGCGGCCAACAACAGCGTCGAAGAGACGCGCCGCTTCATCGAAGCCGACTCCCTGGCGTATCTGTCGCTGGAGAGCCTTCGTGAAGCGGTGAAGGATACCGACCAGCGTTACTGCTATGCCTGCTATACAGGCGACTACCCCACCGATATCGTGCGCGTGGAAGACCTGCTCGCTTCTTCACTCAGAAAGCACTAATCTGACTCACAGCGGCGCCGGCTGGCGCGCAGCCGCGGCGTTTGCTTCCGTGATGCCGCCGAACTAAGCCGCTATTGTTCGTTCGATCCTGCTGCGCTCAGCCTGGTGCGAAGCTGCGCCTGCAGCGCGGCGTCCTGGATTGCCGCGATATTTGCGCGCGCCGTCCCCAGAGCGCATTCGCGGGCGGCAGAAGCGAGGGCGCGGGCGCAGGTCACGTCCGATCGCAGGCGCTCAGCCGCCCGGTGGAGCAGGACCTCGAGGGCGCTGTCGAGGGCGACAGCGCGTTCGGCAATCTCGATCGGTATCTCCGCGGCGCGGGTCAGGGCGGCGTCGATCTGCTCCGGGCGGCCGCCTTTTCGCGCCATGAGCACGTTCTCGAATGCCGCCGGGTCGCGGCGGGCCGCTTCCGCGAACCAGTGCATGGGTTCGGCGAATTCGTCAGCCACGCGCGCAATTCGTGAGATCTTCGATCCAAGTGCCGCCGCCATGGCTCCGGCGGCCGCCGCGGCGCTGCCGCCACCGGCGGGCGACAACGGGGGCGACAGGCGATCCAGGAACTGGGTCAGCTCGTCCGGCGGCAACTCCTGGTCAAGACGGTGTTCCAGAACACGGCTGGAGTCCAGATCGGCAATGCGCAGCAGGCGCACGCCCGCGAGTTCCAGCGCTTTCGCCGGGATCAGGCCAATCACCTCCGCGCCCTCAATGTCCACGCCTGCCGCGGCTGCTTCCGTCGCGACTGCCTCGAAGACGATGTGCGGGGGCGTAACCTCGAAGTCGGTCAGATTCATCGAGACCTGGGTGAGCCCGCGCGACTCCAGCGGCAGCCCCAGCGCCTTGACGCACGGAAGTCCACCGCTGGAGGCGCGGATCTTCCGCGCGATCGCTTTCGCGGCAGTCAGATCCTTCGTCCGAAGGTTGATGTTCCAGGCGATCAACACCTTCCGTGCGCCGAGGATCACGGCGCCCGCGGTGGGGTGGAGCGCCGGGCCGCCGATGTCCGGTGCGCGTTCGGGATCTTCCAGCGCCTGCCGGCGCGCGGCCTCGAAATTCCCGCGCCGAATGTCCTCGAGATTCCGCCTGTTGGGCCGGAGTGCGGCGGCTTCATAGAAATAAACCGGAATACCGAGCAGCCGCCACACCTCTTCGCCGGCCCGGTGAGCCAGTTCGGCGCAGTCCTGCAGTGTCATTCCCTCGATCGGTACGAAGGGCACTACGTCGGCCGCGCCAATGCGCGGGTGAACGCCCGCGTGCCGCGAAACATCGATGAGCTCCGAAGCCTGTTCGATGGCCCGCAGCGCCGCCTGAAAAACCGCCTCCGGAGCGCCCGCGAAGGTGATCACCGAACGGTTGTGATCGGGGTCCATCTCCGTCCGCAGGACGAGCACGCCAGTGGCGCGGATGGAGCGCTCGATCGCCCGCACCTTCGCCTCATCACGGCCTTCGGAGAAGTTCGGAACGCACTCTATGAGCTGTCGCGCCATGTTACTTCCGGTCTGTCGTAGATCACCTCGCCGCCACGAATCGTGGTTTGCACCAGATTGACTCCGAAATGCCGCGGAATCTCGCGGTAGTCGGACGCGCCCAGAATGAGCATGTCCGCCTGTTTTCCGTGCTCCAGCGAGCCCAGCCGGTTCGCACGTCCGAGCGCGTGAGCACCGTTTATGGTAGCAGCCGCGATTGCTTCCGCCGGGGTCATACGCATCTCCAGGCAGGCCAGCGCCACCATCATCTGCATGTTGTGGCTCGGGCAGGTCTCAGGGTTGTAATTGGTTGCCAGAGCGACAGCGATTCCGGCCTCGACGAGCGTGCGGGCCGGCGCGTACTGATGCCGCGTGCGATAGAACACGGACCCAGGCAAAAGGGTCGCAATCGTTCCCGCTTCGGCGAGCGCCCGAATTTCATCGACGGTGGGCTGTGTAACGTGGTCCACGCTGGTCGCGCCTGCTTCGAGCGCCAGCGATACCGCCCCGCGCTCACCGCCGCGGCCGCCGTGCAGCTTGACGCCGAAGCCCAGCGCGCGAGCAGTAACGAACAACTTTCGGCATCGTTCTGTAGTAAACACTTCAGGATCGCAGGTGACGTCAACGTACTCGGCAAGGCGTCGCCGCCCGATGAGGGGCAGCAGATACGTGCAGAGCCAGTCGATATAGTCGTTCACGGACCGGCCACCCTCGATGTCCGCCGTCTGGGTCGGCATGAACGTCGAGACCACTTCGATTGGGTCGCGATCCAGGGCCGCGTGCGTGCGGAGGATCTTCATCTCACTGGATTCGCTGCCGCCGTACCCCGATTTGGCCTCGAGGGTCGTGGTGCCGTGACGGACGCAGTCGCGAATCAGAGATAACGCCAGTGATTGCAGGGTCTTACGGGAAGCGTTTTCAATGTGGGCGCTGCGCGACGCGCGGAGTTCCCGAGGGCTGCCGCCGGATTCAAAGTCGGCGGGTATTGGTGGACCGCTGACAAGGTGTGTGTGGCTGTCTACGAATCCGGGCATGACCACCCGGCCGGTGGCGTCGATCTCGATGGCATCGCGCGCCAGAGTAAGGTTTTCGACCCGCCTTGTAGGACCGACCTCCTCGATTACCCCGTCTACGATCAGAACCGAGCCGTCTTGAATAACCCCGAGCTCGCCGAGGCGTCTGCCGCGCCTCGGTCCCGCAATACCCCCAAGCGTAAGCAACTGCCTGGCGCCCCTGACAAGGATCGGCTGGGCCATGGCAGGACCAGAATACTGAACAGTCCTGTAAGTACCATACCTTCCAGGGTGTTAGCAGGAGATACTTAAAGAGAATAAACCGCAGCGGTTACTGGTTGATCGCAAGCCGGCGAATCGAAATGGCGCGACCGGTGGTCTCATCAACGTTAATAATTGTCGCGTGCAATTCCGGCGAATGTTTCGCAGCCTCCAGCCGTATCGGGGTGGATGTAAGAAATCTCCGTAGTACCAGCTGCTTTTCGGCGCCAATGACCGAATCGTACGGTCCGGTCATGCCGACATCCGTTTGATACGCGGCGCCACCGGGCAATATTCGCTCGTCAGCGGTCGGAATGTGCGTGTGGGTGCCGATGATCGCGGAAACGCGGCCGTCCAGATACCAGCCCATGGCCACTTTTTCGCTGGTCACCTCGGCATGGAAATCCACAAAGCGCACCTTGACATTGGGATCGAGCCCGCCCAGCAGTGAGTCCGCCCTGCGAAAAGGACAGTCCACAGCCGGCATATACGTTCGCCCCTGCAGGCTCAGAACCGCTGCTTCCACCCCGTTCCGCGCGCGAACCGTGATGATGCCACGCCCCGGCAACTCGTCGGGATAGTTCGCTGGCCGCAGCAGCCTTGGCTCGCGCGGCAGATATTCGTAAATCTCTTTCTTGTCCCAGACATGATTGCCGGTGGTGAGCACTTCCAGACCGATGGAGAACAGCTCCTGTGCGATCAAAGGGGTTATGCCGAAGCCGCCGGCCGAGTTTTCGGCGTTCGCGATCGCCAGGTCAATCTTCTCCCGCGAAATGATCTCCTGCAGGTATTGCGCGACTATCTTTCGCCCCGGCGAGGCGAAGATATCGCCGATGAAAAGAATGTTCATTCGCGATCGCGCACGGAAGACGGGAAGGAAGGTTTGGAGCGCACCACCAACAGCCGTGTCGAACCCCCGTCATTGACCCCGGAAATCCAGGGCGGGACCCTCCGGGCGCCTTCAGGCTTCTCCAATGCGGTTGTCCGCAGGAGCTTGCACACCAGCGTCTGTCGAGGCGGATCCCATGACAGTTGATGTTGGATCAATTATATGGAGGCCAATCACCAACCGGGCA
>Ga0070739_10008479_pt1 | contig 10532 bp, 6 predicted proteins | sample Coa_R1_7_FD_66445 | JGI IMG/M metagenome (GOLD analysis project Ga0070739, IMG submission 66445) | Surface soil microbial communities from Centralia Pennsylvania, which are recovering from an underground coalmine fire - Coalmine... | ecosystem: Environmental > Terrestrial > Soil > Unclassified ...
CCCATCTTGCGTACCCCCACCTTGCGCGTTCCCACCTTGCGCGTTCCCATCTTGCGCACCTCCACCTTGCGCGTTCCCATCTTGTGCGCCTCCACCTTGCGCGCCCGCATCTTGCGCGTTCCCATCTTGGGCGTTCCCATCTTGGGCGTTCCCACCTTGCGCGCCCGCATCTTGCGCGTTCCCTTACATACCCCCATCCTAAATGGGCAACCGGAGGCGGGCGAGAAGGGGCCAGACCCCATCATGAGAAACCGACCGGAGGCGAGCCAGGCGGGGACAGGGCAACCGGGAGCAGGGCAGGCAAGGGCAAGCCAGGCGGAGGCAAGCCAGGCGGGGGCGAGCCAGGCGGGGACAGGGCAACCGGGAGCAGAGCAGGCAAAGGCAAGCCAGGCGGGGACAGGGCAACCGGGAGCAGGGCAGGCAAGGGCGAGCCAGGCGGGGGCAAGCCAGGCGGGGGCAAGCCCCGCCTCTACATTCAGTGAGGCGGGGCCGCTCCTGGCGGGCAAGCGCGTCCTGGTAACACGCACGCGCGACCAGGCCGGGGCGTTGAGCGAACGCCTGCGGGCGCTGGGTGCGCACCCTGTTGAGTTTCCGACGATCCGCATTGTGCCGCCGCTGGACTGGAGCGCGCTGGATGCCGCGCTGCGACGGTTGTATGCAGCCGGTACTCCCGAAGCAGAGCGCTACGACTGGCTGGTACTGACCAGCGCCAACGGCGTTCACATCTGCATGCAGCGGCTAAATTCGCTCGGCTGCGATCCCCGAGCGCTGCGCCCCGTGCGCGTGGCGGCGATTGGCCCGGCTACTGCCGCCGCGCTGGAGCATTATGGGGTGAGCGCCGATCTCGTCCCCGAAGAGTATATCGCTGAAGGCATCGCCGCCGCGCTGATCGAGCATGAGCGGCAGCGCGGCAGCCCGATTGCCGGGCAGCGCATCCTTCTCGCTCGCGCTGCGGAGGCGCGCAAAGTGCTCGTTGATCTGCTGCGACAGGCCGGCGCGCTGGTAGACGAGGTAGCAGCCTACTCCACCCTGCCAGCGGCATCTGATGATGAGCAGGGGCGCGAATTGCTGCGCTTATTGCAGTGCCGGCAGCTCGATATTTTGACCTTTACCAGTTCTTCCACCGTGCGTAATTTCGTCGCCTGGCTCAGAAGCAGCCAGCAGGGATCGGGAGCCGATCTTATGGCCGCGCTGTCGTCTATCGCCATCGCCTGTATTGGACCGGTGACGGCGCGAACGGCGCGCGAACTCGGCCTGGCGGTGACGATTGAGGCGCGGGAGTTCACGATAGATGGTCTTGTGCAGGCCATCGTTCAAGCATACGAGGACAGGCATGACTGAACAAATAACAGTGACTCTATCTGATACCGATAAAGTAGAAGCCGCAGCGGCGCCAGCTCCTGAGCAGCCGAAGCGCAAGCAGCCGCGCCAGATAGTGCGCTTCACCTTCTATAAACTTGATCCACAGTGGCAGCGCCTGCCGCATGAGGTCCGTGAGCAGGGCAAGGAGCAGCTCAAGCAGAGCTACGAGGCATTCGGCAGGCAGGCGCTCATCCGCAGCTATGGCCTCTATGGGCTGCGCTCCGATTGCGACTTCATGCTCTGGCAGGCCACTTACGATGTTGAGGACCTGCGCGCATTCAGCAGCCAGATCCGGCGCAGCGCAATCGGTCCCTACTTACAGGAAGTGCGCTCATTTTTGTCGATGACCAAGCGCTCCGTCTATGTCGGCAAAAACGCGCGCGGCGCCCATGATCCGCGCCTGGTGATTACCCTTGAGGACAAGCCGTATCTCTTTGTCTACCCATTTGTGAAGACGCGGCCCTGGTACGTTTTACCACTGGAAGAGCGCAAGCGTATGATGAACGAGCATATCCGCATCGGGGTGAAGTATCCCAACATAAAGATCAATACCACCTACTCCTTCGGCCTGGACGACCAGGAGTTCGTGGTCGCCTTCGAGTCGGATAGCATCGCCGATTTCCTGGATCTGGTGCAGGAGCTGCGCGAGAGCGAAGCGAGCCAGTATACGCTGCGCGATACGCCGATGTTTACCTGCGTCGCGCAGTCGTTAGATGACATCCTGGAAGCAATCGGGGCTTGAAGCTTCTTTTCAGGGGCCGCCCATGCGTAACTGCGCGACGTATCGCGCAGTTACGCATAGAAGTGAATTCTATATCGCCTGATTGGAAATATCGAGAAAGACGATAAAGCGATGAGTAATCTAACTGATAGGGGAAGCGCGCTCAAACTGGCGCGTTCGCAGGTGCTATTCCAGGAGGCGCAAGAGTTGCTGCCGGGCGGCGTCGATAGTCCTGTGCGCGCTTTTCGGGCCGTAGGCGGCGCCCCGGTCTTTATCGATCATGCCGCCGGGCCGTATCTCTACGATGTGGACGGCAACCGTTATCTTGATTACGTGCAGTCCTGGGGGCCGATGATTCTGGGGCATGCGCATCCAGCGGTGGTCGAAGCCGTGGTGCGGGCGAGCCAGCGCGGCTTCAGCTTTGGCGCGCCGACACAGGCCGAGAGCGAACTGGCGAAGCTGGTAATCGAGTGCGTGCCCTCGGTTGAGATGATCCGCTTCGTCAACTCTGGCACGGAGGCGACGATGAGCGCCCTGCGCCTGGCGCGCGCCTATACGCGGCGCGACAAGATCGTCAAGTTTAGCGGCTGCTATCATGGGCATGCCGATATGCTGCTGGTGCAGGCCGGCTCCGGCGTAGCCACAATGGGCCTGCCCGATAGTCCCGGCGTGCCGGCGGAGACAACGGTGCACACTCTGGTGGCTGCCTACAACGATAGCGCCGCCGTTGAGCAACTCTTCCGCGATTATGCCGGCCAGATCGCGGCGGTCATTGTTGAGCCGGTGGCCGCGAATATGGGGCTGGTACTGCCAGAACCGGGGTTTCTGGAAAAGCTGCGTGAACTCACGCAGCGTGACGGGGCGCTGCTGATCTTCGATGAGGTCATGACGGGCTTCCGCGTTGCGCTGGCGGGGATGCAGGGGCGAGTGGGCATTACGCCCGACCTGAGCTGTTTTGGGAAGATTATCGGCGGCGGGCTGCCCGTTGGGGCCTACGGCGGGCGCCGTGATATCATGCAAATGGTCGCTCCGGTTGGCCCTATGTACCAGGCGGGTACGCTTTCCGGCAATCCCCTGGCGATGGCTGCCGGCATCGCCACGTTGACCGAACTGTGTAAGCCCGGGCAGTATGAGAAGCTGGAGCGGAAGAGTCAATTGCTGGGCGAAGGCATTGCCAGGGCCATCCATGACACAAAAACCCCGGCCCGGATCCAGCGCATCGGCGCTATGTTCTGCCTCTACTTTACCGCTGATCCGGTTACTGATTACGCAGGTGCGAAGCGCGCTGATACAGTTCGTTTCGCGCGTTACTTCCATGAGATGTTAGCGCGAGGAGTCTACCTGCCGCCATCGCAGTTTGAAGCCTGCTTCATCTCGCTGGCGCTGGAAGATGAGATGATCGCGGAGACGGTGAAGGCCGTCGAAATCGTCCTGCGCGGACTTTAAGGAGGCGAACTATGAGCACTTTCCCGACGGTGCGTCTGCGCCGCACGCGGCAGAACGAGAAGCTGCGCGGCCTCGTGCGCGAAACGCATCTGAACGTTGAGCAGCTTATCTATCCCCTGTTTATCGCCGAGGGCATAGACGAACCGCGCGAGATCTCTTCTATGCCGGGCGTCGTGCAGTGGCCTCTGGAGTACCTTGCGCGCGAAGCGGAGCGCATCGCCAACCTGGGCATTCCGGCGGTGCTGCTCTTCGGCATTCCCACCGAGAAGGATGAGGTTGGATCGCAGGCGTATGCCGAGCAGGGCATTATCCAGCAGGCGATCCGCCGCTTCAAGGCCGCTACGCCCGATACACTGGTAATTACCGATGTTTGCCTGTGCGAATATACCAGTCACGGGCACTGCGGCGTCATTCACAATGGCGACGTGCAGAACGATGAGTCGCTGAAATTGCTAGCCAGTATGGCGCTCTCGCATGTCGAGGCGGGAGCGGATATGGTTGCTCCGTCGGATATGATGGATGGACGCGTGGGTGCGATTCGCCAGGTGCTCGATGAACATGGGTTCAGTCAGACGCCGATCATGGCCTACTCCGCCAAGTTCGCGTCCGGCTTCTACGGTCCGTTCCGTGAAGCCGCCGAATCGGCCCCTAAATTCGGGGACCGCCGCTCATACCAGATGGATCCGGCGAACGCGCGTGAGGCGCTGCGTGAGATCGATCTGGATATCGCGGAGGGCGCCGATATTGTCATGGTCAAGCCGGCCCTGGCCTATCTGGATCTGATCCGCCGCGTGCGCGATCACTGCAACCTGCCGCTGGCAGCCTATAACGTCAGCGGCGAGTTCTCCATGATTAAGGCCGCCGCCCGCAATGGCTGGATCGATGAGCGCCGCGTCACGATGGAGGTGTTGACGGGGATCAGGCGCGCCGGCGCCGATATGATTATTACCTACTTCGCGCCAGATGTGGCGCAGTGGCTCAAAGAATAACTGCGTTCCGCACCTTCACACGGCTCCGCCGCGCCAGGGAACGAAGAAGTGGTTGAGGGAAAAATGCGCGCAGCGCATTTTTCCCTCAACCACTTCTTCGTTCCCGCGAGCGCCGCAGGCGCGAGCAATCTGCGGCGTCGAAAATCAGACCCCTTCTTTTTTTGTCAGAAAGCGGCATAAAATTCTGTCTATATATTTCAAAGGATGTGTCGATTATACTAAAGGATCCCGAATTGACTCCATCCGATTTGAGAATAGCAGGGGCAAATTCGTTGTTAACGATGTAGGAGAGCGGTAAGGGGGGAGGCATAAAATTTAGAAATAATGTGATACGAATCGCGAAAAAAATGGTCAAAATTACCGCCAATAATCTGTTACTAATGCCCTGCTTCTTGCGTTCTTCTCTGGTATAAGGCACATCTTAAAGGTTCCTAAGGTTTCTAAGGAACTTTTAAGGTTCCCTGGGAAATTGTAAAATCAGTTCAAAGAGAGAATTGTTCCGCTATGGTTGGGTTGAACAAAAACAAACGCACTTATCAACCAATTAATGAGTACGGAGTCATTGGTGATTGTCATTCGAGCGTATTGATATCACCGGATGGATCTGTGGACTGGGGATGTTTGCCAGACTTCGATAGCCCTGCCATCTTCTGCCGCCTGCTCGACGCTGAGCGTGGTGGGTACTTCCAGATCGCGCCCACAGAAGGGACAATCCCAGGCTCTCAGCGCTACCTGAAGGATACCAACGTTCTGCAAACGAGATTTGCCAGTGTCGCGGGAGAGATCGTCCTCACCGATTTTATGCCAGTAGAGACATTGAGCGCGTGGCCTTATCAGGCAATGAATAATAATACCTGGACGCGCGAAGATGGCTCATGCCACTGCCTGGTGCGCATTGTGGAATGTACGCATGGCGCAATGCCGGTGACAATGACTCTCAAGGTCAGCCCGAACTATGCGATGGCGCCAGGCGAGATCTCGCTGGTAGGCAGCAAGGGAGTGCTGGTCTCCGGTGGCAAGCAGCACGTAGCGCTGGCAATTGTCGGAGCCGACCTGCTGCCATCGTTTACAATGACGGTTACGCAGGATGCCGAAGAGTGGCACCAGTCCGTTATTGCTCAGGTCACGTTGCACGAAGGCGAACGACTACTCTTTGCGCTTGGTATGGGGCGCAGCGCCCAGGCGGCGCGCAGGCTGGTCGAGAGCGAGCTGCACCAGCGTAACTTTGACGCAGAACTGGCGCATACCTTGCATTGCTGGCGCCGGTGGATCGCGGGATGCACATACCAGGGGCCATACATCGAGATGGTACAGAGGAGCGCTCTTGTGCTCAAGATGATGACCTACGCTCCTACCGGGGCTATCGTGGCCGCTCCTACCGCGTCCCTGCCGGAAGAAATCGGGGGTATACGCAACTGGGATTATCGCTTTACCTGGCTGCGCGACGCCACATTTACCCTGTACGCGCTGAATGTGCTCGGCTTTACCGAGGAGGCCAGGGCCTTCACCTACTGGCTGCGCCGCCTCTCGTATGCCAACGGCGAAGATCTGCAAATCATGTACGGCATTCGTGGCGAGCGTGAGCTGCCAGAGATGGAACTGCCGCACCTGAGCGGCTACTGCGACTCGCGCCCGGTGCGCATTGGCAATGGGGCGGCGACGCAAAAGCAACTGGATGTCTTCGGCGAAGTGCTGGATTGTATCCATCTCTACCGGCGCCAGGGCTGCTTCGAGCGCTACGGCGAGAGCCTGGAAGGGCCATTGTGGGCCATGATGCGTATGCTGGTGGAACACGTCTGCGCTCACTGGCAAGAACCCGACAGTGGCATCTGGGAGGTGCGCGGCAAGAACCGTCACTTCGTCTACTCCAAGGTGATGTGCTGGGTAGCGCTTGACCGTGGTATCAGGGCAGCGCAGCAGCTTCACCTCGAGGCCGACCTCCCGCGCTGGCTCTACGTTCGCGACCAGATCCGCGCCGATGTGCTGGCGCATGGCTATAATACAAGTGTGGGCGCATTTACACAGTCCTATGGCGATACGACGCTGGATGCCGTGAACCTGCTGCTGCCGCTGGTCGGATTTATCGCGCCAAACGATCCGCGCATGCGCTCGACGGTAGATCGCATCATGGAGCGTCTGACGGATGAGCGCGGCTTTGTCTACCGTTACAGTGTGGAGAGCACGGATGATGGTCTCACAGGTTCAGAGGGGGCTTTCACTATGTGCACCTTCTGGCTGGTCGACAACCTGGCGATGCAGGGCCGCGTGGCGGAGGCGCGCTCCCTGTTTGAGCGTGTCCTGAGCTATGCCGGGCGTCTGGGCCTTTTCGCGGAAGAGATCGATTCGCAGAATCGCATGGCGCTGGGCAACTATCCGCAGGCTTTCACGCATATCGCGCTCATCAATAGCGCGCACAATCTGCGCAAGGCCGAGATTCGTATGTCTGAGCACCATACCGATCCGGTGGTCGCGGCTATCAGATTGCACAAACGGTAATGAACTATCCAACGGCGAGCCTCAAACCCCATCGTGAAGAGAGCCTGCGCTGCGGCCACCTCTGGATCTTTTCCGGCGCGCTGCAACAGGCTCCGCATTGGGTAGGCATGGGTGAACTGGTCGATGTTAAATCGGCCACCGGCCAGTTTGTTGCGCGTGGCTATTATAATCCACAGACCGACATCGCCATCCGCATTCTGACGCATGATCCAGAGGAGGCGATAGACGTGGATTTCCTGCGGCGGCGTATTGGCCGGGCTATGAAACTGCGGAGCGTATTTGATCCCGCCGAGACCGACGCCTATCGCCTGATCCATGCAGAGGGCGATGGACTGCCGGGACTGGTTGTAGACTGCTATGCCGATATCCTGGTGGCGCAGATTCATACCGCCGGCATGGAGCATCTGCGGCCCCTGCTCATCGACGCGCTCATGCAGGAGACGGGTGCGCATGGGCTGCTGCTGCGCAACGATAGCCAGTCGCGCCGGCGCGAGGGCCTGGCAATCGAGGAGCCAGTGCTTGCCGCCGGCGCGGTGCCGGGACAGGTAACGATCCGCGAGCATGGCATCCGCTTCATTGTCGATCCCTGGCGGGGGCAGAAGACGGGCTTCTTTCTCGATCAGCGCGACAAGCGTGCGGCCCTGCGTAAATATACGCGCGCCAGCCACGTGCTCAATTGCTTTAGCTATAGCGGCGCCTTCTCCGTCTACGCCGCTCTAAGCGATGCCCGCACGCGCGTCACCAGCGTCGATATCTCCGCTCCGGCGATAGAGGCCGCACGCCAGAACTTTCTCCTCAACGGTCTCGATCCCGAACTGCATCGCTTTCTTATAGCCGATAGCTTTGATTTTCTGGAGAAAGTGCAGCGCGCTGGAGAGCGATTCGACGTGGTGGTGCTCGATCCTCCCGCTTTTGCCAGATCTCGCGGCGCCCGCGCGCAGGCGCTCAAAGCCTATCGCCGCCTGAATACGCTGGGTATGCAGGCGCTGAGACCGGGGGGGATCCTGCTCACATGTTCCTGTTCCGGCGTGATCGGTATGGATGACCTGCTTGGTGCGCTCGCTCAGGCCGCGCAGCACCTGGACCGCCCGGTCCAGGTGCTCGAAATGTATACGCACAGCCTGGACCATCCTATTCCCCTGGCTATGCCCGAAACTGCCTACCTGAAGGCTGTGTTCTGCCGCGTCGGGTAAAGGGTGCGCATTATCTTTTTGCATCTCTGGCATTTTTCCTCTGACAATGAAGCGCCGCAGGTGGCGAGGCGTGTAAAAAAAGACGCGCCTTCTCGGGTAGAGGGGCCGGATAGTTTAAGCAGGCGGCGTATGACGCTGCACCAGCGCGTCCATGATATTTTTCATCAAGCGCTGGATGGCGGGAATGGTCTCCGCCTCCTTTGTTCCGTAGAGCGTCCGGTCAAAGCGATAATTGTCGAGCGCGGCTGTCCAGTAGATCGAACCGGTGGCGAAGACCAGCGCGCCCGATGGAGCGATATAGCAGGTAGTGTTGCTGGTATCGCGTATCCCTTCGATGCTCAAAGTCTCCGAGGTCGCGAGGATCTGAAGCCCCGGCGGGGTATGCCCGTTATCGAAAACCCGGTCCCACTCATAGCCAACCAGACCATTGTCAAAAACCTGCCCCGCTTGCAGCCCCGTATCTGCCAGCAGCGTGTTGTGCAGAAAAGCAAGCCCCGGGGTGGTCTGAGGCTGGAATTTCCACGCGACTCCGCGCAGCTTGCTATTGTAGTCCGAGTACATGATGCCAATCATGGCATTCTCGGGCCGGCCAATGACGGGATCGCGCCACAGCGAAGTGACGCGGGAATTGTCAACGCCGTAGAGCGGATCGCGGGTGAGATCGGTCTTGACGACGCCGCCTGCGTCGGTAGCCGTATTTTCGGGCGAGAGCACCTTGTAGCAGACAACGGTGCGATTGGGTACGCCTGCCGAGTTCGGTTCGAGGCGGATCTGCCAGTAGGAGGCATTCGCCTCCAGAAAGGCCAGCCCCACGCCGTGATCGCGCGCCGCTTCTACGCCGTTGCGCATCTCCTGCGTCCAGTATTCATCGTGCCCTATGGAAAGGTAGGCTTTATGCTGGAGCAGCCTTTGCGGATGTGTGTGCAGGTCGATATTGCTCATATAGGAAACGTTGTAGCCCTCGCGCTCCAGCCAGTGAATGATGTTGGCCTCGAAGACCAGCGCCTGATCGGAGCCGTATTGCATCGTGCTGGGCCGGTCAAAGGAGACTTTGACCGCGGGAATATGGTTCTTGCTGCTATCGGGATAGAGGCTCTGCCCGCCCCAGTTGTTATAAGCAGCATAGGTGGTATCGGCGGTCACAACGACATATGGAGCGGTTTCGTTGCCCAGGACATCGAAGGTAGTATAGGTCTGTTTCCCGTGTGCATCAATGCACTTCACCAGGTACAGTCCCGTCGTCCAGTCGGGGGGAATAGTGAGGGTATAGGATGGCTTCCAGCGAGCCTCGACCAGTCCGGTTGCGGGATCGCGCAGGGCGGTGGGGCAATTCACAAGTTCGGCAGTTTTGGAATCATAATAGCCCTGTGCCTGTCCTTTCAGCGAGACCGAGGTCATCAGTCGCCCGCCGGATCCCTGATACCAGCCCATACGGTAGATAGCCAGCGTATAGGGCGTGCCATCCTCCTGCGTGCTCACATAGAAGGTCAGAGATTGTCCCGGCGCAACCGACCTGGCGCCAACGTATGCCTGTATTTCGGTGGTGGCCGCGGCCCCCTCTGGAATCATCCAGCCGGTAGTGCCGGGCAACGCATTCTCGGCGACAATGGGATTGCTCGCCGCGGGCGCAGGGGTGCTTGCTGTAGGGGATGGCTGTCCCCGCTGCGAAGGGAAAAATCTGGCGATTGCCAGGGCTGCTCCGGTAACAATGCCGGAAGCAATCAGGGCAAGAAAGTTGCGTCGTCTCATCGTGACACCTCCAACGCAACTGCCTGCCAGGTAAAATAGCGGATATCTGCAAGCGTTACTATCATCTCTATCCTCTCCTGATAAGAAGAGTACGGTTTTTGCCTGAATGTGCCTGATGTTTACTCACCTCGCCCCCGCGTGCCGGGCACACGCGCGGATTCGCCGCGCATCGCATGTATCATGGTGTATGAAAAAGGTGCGGAGCACCTTTTTCATACACCATGATACATGCGGCGAGCGCCGTGGGCGCGAGCAAGCGCCAGTGCAGGAATCATAACTTATTATACTGGAGCCTGGTGCATGAGTAGTTTATACAACGGTATAAAATGGGTAGAGCATCCCAGATTCTATATTTATCAGGGTGACGGTCCTGACAAGATTTCTCTGGTCCTGTGTATCCCTGGCGCGTATAGCTCAGTGTGATATACTTTTTCTGTGAGGTCTTCTTGACATATACTTTTCCTTTTTGTGAGTAGCACTGCTTGCTACTTGCGGGCCGTCCCGGTATTTCGCGCAGAAGCGCAGCGGTTTTGCGCCTCATAGTTGGAGGTGAAATCTTGATCCCAGGTTCTTTTG
>Ga0070739_10008481_pt1 | contig 10530 bp, 6 predicted proteins | sample Coa_R1_7_FD_66445 | JGI IMG/M metagenome (GOLD analysis project Ga0070739, IMG submission 66445) | Surface soil microbial communities from Centralia Pennsylvania, which are recovering from an underground coalmine fire - Coalmine... | ecosystem: Environmental > Terrestrial > Soil > Unclassified ...
TGGATCGTCGCGCGACAGGAGGCCGACGGCTGCTGGGGCGGCATCCAGCCGCCGTGGGTGTACTCGATCATGGCGCTGCACCTGATGGGCTATCAGCTCGACCACCCGGTGATCCGGGCCGGCCTCGACGGGCTCGAGGACTTCCTGGTCTGGGAGGAGACGCCGGAGGGTCCGGTGCGCCGGCTCGAGGCCTGCCAGTCCCCGGTGTGGGACACCGCGCTGGCGCTGGTGGCGCTGACCGACGCGGGCGTTCCCGGCGACGACCCGGCCATCGTCAGGGCCGCCGACTGGCTGCTGAACGAGGAGATCACGGTGCGCGGCGACTGGGCCGTGCGCCGCCCCGACCTCGCGCCAGGCGGCTGGGCCTTCGAGTTCCAGAACGACGGCTACCCGGACACCGACGACACCGCCGAGGTGGTCATCGCGCTGCACCGCGCTTCACGGCGCGGCGCGGCCCGCGACGAGGACGCCGAGCCGGTGGAGCCGGCGCGCCTGGCCGCGCTGGACGGCGCGATCGAGCGCGGCGTGCAGTGGATGGCCGGGATGCAGTGCAAGGACGGCGGCTGGGGCGCGTTCGACGCGGACAACACCCGCTACCTGATCAACAAGCTGCCCTTCTGCGACTTCGGCGCGGTGATCGACCCGCCCTCGGCGGACGTGACCGCGCACATCGTGGAGGCGATGGCGATCCGGGGCCGGGCGCACGACCCGCGCGCGCTGCGCGGGGTGCGCTGGCTGCTGGACCACCAGGAGAAGGACGGGTCCTGGTTCGGCCGCTGGGGCGCGAACCACGTCTACGGCACCGGCGCCGTGGTACCGGCCCTGGTCGAGGCGGGCGTCGCGAAGGACCACCCGGCGATCCGGCGGGCCGCCGCCTGGCTGATCGAGCATCAGAACGCCGACGGCGGCTGGGGCGAGGACCTGCGCTCCTATGTCGATCCCTCGTGGATCGGCCGGGGCGAGTCCACCGCGTCGCAGACCGCCTGGGCGCTGCTGGCGCTGCTCGCCGCGCAGGAACCCGGAGATCATCCACGGGCCAGAGCCGTGCGCGAAGCCGCCGACCGGGGTGTCGCGTACCTGGCCGAGACCCAGCGCGCCGACGGGACCTGGGACGAGGAGCTGTTCACCGGCACCGGCTTCCCCGGCGACTTCTACATCAACTACCACCTGTACCGGCTTGTCTTCCCGCTGACCGCGCTCGGCCGCTACCTGGCCGACCGTCTCGTGGAGTCCCCGTGAACGCCGCATCAGACCAGACCGAGCGCCCGCCGAAGCTCACCATCGCGGCCGCGCTCGCCATCGAGGCCCGCGCCCTTGAGCGCGGCCTGACCGGAACCCGCGACGCCAGAGTCGTGCGGGTCGGCCAACGCGCCCGCAACGCCGTGCGCGTGCTGCCCCGCGACGACGACGCGCTGGTGGTCGCCGGAGTGGCCGGCGGCGTGGCGCCGCACGTGCGCGCCGGAGACATCGTGGTGGCCAGCGAGGTGCGCGGCCCGGAGGGCTCGGTCGTGCGCAGCCCGGCCGCTCCGCTGCTGGCCGCCGCCATCAGGTCGCTGGGCCTGGAGTCCGCCGGACCGGGCTCGGCCCCGGTGCGGGTGCACCTGGGCCCGGTCGCGACCACGGACCGGCTGGCCCTCGGCTCGCGCCGGCGGATGCTGGCTTCCGAGGGCGTGGCCGCCGTGGACATGGAGTCCTCCTGGCTCGGCACCCTGGCCAACCGGCCGTTCGCGGTGGTGCGGGTGATCGTGGACGACGCGGAGACCAGCCTCTACCACCCGGCCACGGTGCCCAGAGGCCGCGCCGCCATCAACCTGCTGACGAAGATCGTGCCGGCGCTGGAGCGGTGGAGCGACGCGCTCAGCCCGCACCGGCGGGTCGTGCTGGCCTCGCCGCGTTCGTTCTGCGCGGGCGTGGAGCGGGCGATCGACATCGTCGAGGAGGCGTTGGAGCGCTACGGCGCGCCGGTGTACGTGCGGCGGCAGATCGTGCACAACGCCTACGTGGTCGCGGATCTGGAGCGGCGCGGCGCGGTGTTCGTCGAGGAACTGGATGAGGTCCCCGATGACGTGCCGGTCGTGCTCTCCGCGCACGGCGTGGCGCCGGCGGTCCGCGAAGACGCCACCCAGCGCGGGCTCACCGTGGTGGACGCGACCTGTCCGCTGGTCGCCAAGGTGCACACCGAGGCGCGGCGGGCGCTGCGCGACGGCAACACCGTGGTCTTCATCGGGCACGCCAACCACGACGAGTCCGAGGGGCTGCTCGGCGAGGACCCGGATCCGGCGAACCCGCGCATCCGGCTGGTCGAGAACGCCAGGCAGGCCAAGGAGCTCGAGGTCGACGACCCGAGCAGGCTCGCCTACCTCACCCAGACCACGCTGGCCGAGGACGAGGCCGCGGACATCGTCTCGGCGCTGCGGGCCACCTTCCCGACCATCATCGAGCCGCCCTCCTCCGACATCTGCTACGCGACCACGAACCGGCAGCGGGCCATCCGCGACATCGCCGCCGAGGTGGACGTGGTGCTGGTGGTCGGGTCGCAGAACTCGTCGAACTCCCAGCGGCTCGTCGAGGTCGCCGAGCGGGCCGGGGCCGCCGCCTACCTGATCGACGGCGCGGACGAGATCGACCCGGCCTGGCTGGTCGGGGCGCGCTCCGTCGGCCTGACCGCGGGCGCCTCGGCGCCGCCGAAGCTGGTGGACGAGGTGGCCGACGCGCTGGCCGGGCTCGGCCCGGTGCGCCGGGAGGACCCGCCGGGGGTGGAGGAGTCCTACAAGTTCACCCTGCCGCCCATGCCGCCGCTGCGTACCGCTCGGCGCACCGGGGACGGCGCGGAGCCGTCCGCGGTCGAGGCGCGGGCCGATACTGAAGTTGACCTTGATTCGGAAGTTGATGACGGGTCAGAAGTTGTCGAAGCACGTTCGGAAGTCGTCGACGGGGCCGAAATGGCGGCGAGCGCGGTCCCCGACGCAAGCACCGGGAGCTGATCGCCTTGTCCATTCCCCTGCGGCAGTCCGCACGGATCGGCGCGTACCTGTTCAAGCAGAAGCTGAAGGGCGTCAAGAAATTCCCGCTCATCGTCGAGCTTGAACCGCTGTTCGCCTGCAATCTGGCGTGTCCCGGCTGCGGGAAGATCCAGCACCCGGCGTCGGTGCTCAAGCAGCGGATGCCGGTGGAGCAGGCGGTCGGCGCGATCGAGGAGTGCGGCGCGCCGATGGTGTCGATCGCCGGCGGCGAGCCGCTGATGCACCCGCAGATCGACGAGATCGTGCGCCAGCTGATCAAGCGCAAGAAGTACGTGTACCTGTGCACGAACGCGCTGCTGCTGCCCAAGCACATCCACAAGTTCGAGCCCTCGCCGTACTTCGCCTGGGTCGTGCACATCGACGGCCTCGAGGAGCGGCACGACGAGGCGGTGGACAAGAAGGGCGGGTTCCAGGGCGCGGTCGAGGCGATCAAGCTGGCCAAGTCCAAGGGCTTCAAGGTCAACACCAACTCGACCTTCTTCAACAACGACACCCCGCAGGCCGTGATCGACGTGCTGGACTACCTCAACGACGAGTTGGGCGTGGACCAGATGATGATCTCCCCGGCCTACGCGTACGAGAAGGCCCCGGACCAGGACCACTTCCTCGGCGTCACGCAGACCCGGGAGCTGTTCAAGAAGGCGTTCGCGAACGGCAACCGCAAGCGCTGGCGGCTGAACCACTCCCCGCTGTTCCTGGACTTCCTGGAGGGCAAGAAGGACTTCCAGTGCACCGCGTGGGGCATCCCGTCGTACTCGCTGTTCGGCTGGCAGCGGCCGTGCTACCTGATGAACGACGGGTATGTGAAGACCTACCGGGAGCTGATCGAGACCACCGACTGGGACAAGTACGGCCGGGGCAAGGACGAGCGCTGCTCGAACTGCATGGCGCACTGCGGCTACGAGCCGACCGCCGTGCTGGCCACGACCTCCTCGCTGAAGGAGTCGCTGCGCGCGATGCGGGGCTGAGCCCGGGGCGTATTTACCCAGGTCAGGGCATTCAGGGTGCTTTCAGACTACGCGGTTAGGCTCGAAAGGACCCGGAACCGCACCACGGCCCAGTGACGGCCGCGCACAGCACGGCGAGAGGCGATGCGAGAACCCGACCCGCAGCGCACGAGACGGTACAGGCAGCGGCGGCGACGTTACGCCGCCGCTGCGTTGTGCCTGGGTGTTCTCGCGATTGGCGCGGTAGCTGGGTTCTTCGCCGAGCAGCGCGCTGGCGCGCAGGGCGCAGCAAGCTCCACGCACACCACGCCCAAGGCGGTGCCCGCGCCGCGGCCTCAGTCGAGCCGGTCGGCGGCACCGCTCAGCCCGAAGGTGAAACTGAACCCGCAGAGCGGGCTGAAGATCGCTGCGCTAGGGGCCGAGCCGCCCACCGGGCCCGGTGCAGTACCGTCGGCCGCGCCCGACACCGCGGCAGGTCCCGGAGTCTCCTTCGGCGGGGCGTTTCAGGCCCAGTCCACGCTCACGTCGATGACGCAGTCCAATCCGCTGACCGGGACCGCGTTCACCGGACTGCCGCAGATCGGCGCGCTGTTCGGCTACGACGGCACCTCGACCAGTACGCATTTCTGCTCGGGCAGCGTGGTCGCCAGCAACACCGGCGACCTGGTGATCACCGCCGCGCACTGCGTGTACGACTCGTCCTCCGGTTCGCTCCTCACCGACCTCGCGTTCGTGCCCGGATACCACGACGGCCAGCAGCCCTACGGGGTGTGGACCCCCTCGCAGATCGTGGTCGCGCCGCAGTGGCTCAGCGACCAGGACCCCGACTACGACGTCGCGTTCCTGGTAGTGCATCAGCCCGGCTCCAGCCAGCGCATTCAGGACGCGGTCGGCGCCGACCAGCTCGGCGTGGATCCGGGCTTCGCGGCGCTCACCCAGGTCGTCGGCTATCCCAGCGACACGGAGCAACCGATCACCTGTACCGACTACACCAAGCAGTTCAGCCCCACTCAGCTGGAGTTCGACTGTCCCGGCTACCCGGACGGCACCAGCGGCGGACCGTTCCTGACCGACGTGGACCCGCAAACCGGCGTGGGCACCGTGGTCGGCGTGATCGGCGGCTACGAGACCGGCGGCGACACTCCGGACGTGTCGTACAGCGCCTATTTCAGCGACGCGATCGACTCGCTTTTCCAACAGGCCGAGGCAGCCGGTTGATCCGTTATTAAACTCCCGGAGATCTTTCCGCGGCGGCCGCAGGTGATCATTTCACCGGCGGCCGCTTTTTGATGTTGCCGCCGCTCTTCGGCGCGGTTTCGGATTTGATATTGTGCGCAGCTCGTTTCATCCGCGAAACAGATCCGGAACGGATGTGACACCAGCGACTGACACGGTGCGCGCACGTATTGAACGCAGGAGCTTTCTGCGCTCGACGTGCTCAACGAAGGTAAACGGCTCCACGTTCCCTCCGATCTCCCTCACCAATATCTGGACGGACGCTGTGCACCTCGATTACATCCCGTATCCCACGACCGGCTATTCCTCCGGCGACGCCGCCTGGCAGCTGACCGCCGCCACCCTGGTCGGCCTGATGAGCCTGCCCGGCCTGGCCGTTCTCTACGGCGGCCTGGTGCAGAAGAAGTGGGCCGTCAACACGATGTTGATGGCCTTCTCCGCCTTCTCCCTGGTTTTGATCGTCTGGGCGCTGTGGGCGTTCAACATGGGCTTCGGCCACCCGTGGATCAAGACCACGGTCAACGGCTCGCCCAGCGGTTTCCTCGGGAAACCCGGGCCGGCTCTGGGCGCCGGCCAGGAGGCGCAGGCGGATATCCCACTGCTCGACGGCTTGATGCCGCCGTTCAACTTCTCGCAATCCGCGCTGTTCTATTTCCAGTTCGTCTTCGCCGCGATCACCCCGCTGCTCTGGCTCGGCAGCGTCATCGGCCGGATGAGCTTTAAAGCGTGGCTTGTGATCGTCCCGCTCTGGACCACGATCGTGTACAGCGCCGACGCATTCATGCTCTGGGGCGGCGGCTACTGGGCCGGTAAGGGCGCCGTCGACTATTCCGGCGGTTACGTCATTCACCTGTCAGCGGGCACCGCGGGTTTCGTGGCCGCGGCGGTCATCGGGCCACGGCTCAGGCGCGACCGCGAGCACGGCGCACCGAACAACCTGCTGCTGTGCGCGACCGGCGCGGGCATCCTGTGGCTCGGCTGGAACGGCTTCAACGGCGGTGACCCGTACTTCGCCGGGGCCGACGCGGCGGCGGCGGTCGTGAACACGAACATCGCCACCGCGGCCGCGCTGCTGGTCTGGCTGATCATGGACTACGCGCTGAGCCCGACGAAGAAGCCGACCCTGCTCGGCGCGATCAACGGCATGATCGTCGGCCTGGTCACCATCACCCCGGCGGCCGGCTACGTGAACGGGATGGGCGCGATCTGCCTGGGCGTGATCAGCTCGGCGATCGTGTGGACCGCCTGGTACAAGCTGTCGAAGGTATGGATCTTCAAGAAGGTCGACGACACCCTCGGCGTCGTGTACACGCACGGCATCGCCGGTCTGTCCGGCGGTCTGCTGGTCGGCCTGTTCGCGGACCCGAACATGATCGTCTACCCGGCGGGCAAGGCGAAGGGCTCGAGCGCCTTCTCGGTCACCGGCCTGTTCTACGGCAACCATTCCTGGCACCAGTTCTGGATGCAGCTGTTCGCGGCGCTGACCGTCATCGCGTGGACCGCGATCGGGACCTTCGTGATCCTGCGCGTGGTGGGCTTGTTCATGAAGCTGCGACTACCTGACCAGGTGTTGGAAACCGGGGACCTCGCCGTGCACGACGAAGAGGTCTACCCGCCGCAGACGCTCACCGCGGTCGGCGCCGCCGCCGCGCCGGCGGTCGCGCCCGCTGCGGCCGAGGAGTCCGAGTCGGCCGCTTCGTCCGGCGCGTCGGAACCCTGATCCGGTGCGGCCGGCAGGTGAAGCTGATCACGGCGGTCATCCGGCCGGAGGACCTGGAGACCACGCGCCGGGCGCTGGCCGCGTTCGGCGCGCCCGGGATGACCGTGACGCCGCTGCTGTCCGGCTCGCGCTGGAATCGGCACCTGGAGGTCTACCGGGCCGAGGTGCTGGTCGCGGACCTGGTGCCGCGGCTGCGGATCGATGTGCTGGCGAACGACGAGGACATCCCCGATCTGGTCGGGCTGCTGGCGCGCATCGGCAGGCCGCCGCACGGCGGGGACGACACCGGCCGGGTCTGGATCAGCGCGGTCGAACAGGTCGTCCGGGTACGCACCGGAGAACACGGCGAACCGGCGATTTAGGCGGCAGATAATCCGGCCGCCTCGGTGAATCCGGCCGCGGCCGCACCTGCGGGTGCGGTCCGCGCGCCGGATTCGCGCCCGGACGCTCCTTGCTTTTCCACCGTTTCCACCCGAAAAATGGGAGAAGCAGTGGCCGGTTAGCCGAATAGAACACTTCAGCGACCAATCGCGCGACCCACTGTCCTGACATGGAGGTGTGCTACCGTACCGATCACCCGACAAGAACTTGGGCACGCGCGAAACGGCGGCACCGCGATGGCCTCTACCGCACGCGACCGGCCGTGGCCCGCCACATTGACGCTGGGTCCGGACGGACGGATCACCTCCTGGAGCCGGGGTGCCCAGGCGCTGTTCGGCCTCTCCGCGGCCAGGGCGTGCGGGCGGCGACTGCGCTCCCTATTGGTGCGTCCGGAGGACCGGGCGACCGTTGACGAGCTGTTCGGCTCGGTGCTGGCCGGGCGCAGCTGGTCCGGGGCCCTTCCGCTGCTCGACGCCGACGGGCGCGCGCACCCGGTGGAGTGCGGCTGGCAGCCGATCCAGGACCGGCGCGGCCGCACCGGAGCCCTCATCGTGGTCACCGACCGCGCGGACGTGCCCGAGAACGAGCCGGCCGCCGCCGACGCGCCGCTCGGCACCGCGCACGCCGCACTCGAGGCGATCAGCCAGTTCCAGGAACACGCGGCGACCGTGGCGATGATGCGCCGGGTGCAGCTGCTCACCGATGCCAACACGATGATCGGCTCCACCCTGGACATGGCGGCGACCGCCGCGGAGCTGATGGAGGTGGCCGTCCCGCGGTTCGCCGACTCGGCCAGCGTGACCGTGCTGGAGTCGGTGGCCGCCGACTTCGAGCTGCCGGACCGGCCCGCGGGCAGCGGCACCGTGCTGCGGCGGCTGGCCGCGGCCCCGCTCGCCCGCGACAGCGCGGAGATCTTCCCGGTCGGCGGGACCGTCACCTACCAGCCCGGCACGCCGCTCGCGCAGGCGCTGGCCACCGGCCGCTCGCGCACGCTGCAGAACATAGACGCGGCGATGGCCGAGCGGATCGCCACCGGGCTCGGCGAAGAGGCCGCGGCGGTGTTCGCCGGCAAGTCGCTGCTGATCGTGCCCCTGGTGGCGCGCGGCGCGGTGCTCGGCCTCGCGGTCTTCTCCCGGGACTCCAGCAGGCGCCCCTTCTCCCCCGGCGAGGGCGTGCTGGGCGAGGAGCTGGCCGCACGGGCGGCCCTGTGCATCGACAACGCGCGGCTCTACTCGCACGAGCGGCAGACCGCGCTGATGCTCCAGCGGGCGCTGCTGCCGGACGACTCCGGCTATCACGCGGGCATCGACATCGCGCACCGCTACCTGCCCGCCAGCGACCTGACCGGCGTCGGCGGCGACTGGTACGACGTCATCGCGCTCGGCGGCGGCCGGGTGGCCCTCGTCGTGGGCGACGTGATGGGCCATGGGGTGCGCGCCGCGGCCGTGATGGGCCAGCTGCGCACCGCCACCCGGACGCTGGCCGCGCTGGACCTGCAGCCGGCCGAGGTGCTGCACCACCTCGACGAGCTGATGGAGCATCTGGGCGGCTCGCTGGCCACCACCCACTTCGCCACCTGCATCGTGGCGGTGTACGACCCCACCGCGCAGACGGTGCGCATCGCCCGGGCCGGCCACGTGCCGCCGCTGGCGGTGTGGCCGGACGGGCGCACCGAACAGCTCGACCTGCCGCCCGGCGTGCCGCTGGGTGTCGGCGGCCATACCTTCGAGAGCCGCGACGTGCCGCTGCCCGACGGCAGCCTGCTGATTCTCTGCACCGACGGCCTGGTGGAGAGCCGCGCCCCGGGCCGGGACATCGACGACGGCCTGCGCGACCTGGCCGACGGCGTGAAGGACCCGACGATGGCGCTGGAAGCCATCGCGGACGGTCTGATCTCCGGGCTGCGCGGCGACCGCACCCTCGACGACGCGGCGCTGCTGGTCGCCCGGGTGCGCGGCATACCCTCGTCGTCCACGGTGGAGTGGACGGTCGTACCCGAGCCCCCCGCGGTGGCGCAGTCGCGGCGCACCGTGCGTGCCACGCTCGGCGGGTGGGGCCTCGGTCAGCTCGGCGAGACGGCGGAACTGCTCACCAGCGAGCTGGTCACGAACGCGTTGCTGTACACCGACGGGCCGATCAGCGTGCGGCTGATGCGTGATCGAACCCTGCTGTGCGAGGTCTACGACGGCTCGGAGACCGTGCCCAGGCTGCGCGCCGCCGCGGACGACGACGACGGCGGCCGGGGCCTGCACCTGGTCAAGGAGCTCTCCAGCCGATGGGGGACCCGGCGCACCACCGCCGGCAAGACGGTCTGGTTCGAGCTGCGGCTCGACCCGTTGCCGGACTTCTGAGCAACCACTACCGCCCGTCGCTGCACACCCCTGCTGGCCGTTCCCGGCAACCGGCGAGCCGCGCTTGTCTTGTACCTGTTCAGGCGTTTACGGCGTTTGCAGGGACGCGCCAGCGAGTTGCGGCTCGCCCCGTGCGAGAACACCGCGACGGGTGCATCGACATGCCGCGCTGACGCCGTGGCTCACTGCCCATCCAGCCGCTCGATCACGCGGCGTGCCGCCACCGAGGCCCGGTACGGCGCGAGCAGCGGGATCAGCCTGCGCAGCTTGCGCCGGGCGAGCGTCACCTCCAGCGCGTCGGCCAGCTCCGCGGCCTCGAAGGCGGTTTGCGCCACGAGGTCGACCTGCCCGACCCGTGCCGCCGCGCAGGCCACCTCGGCCAGCACGATCGCCCGGGTCTTGACCTGTTCGTGGCCGAGGCTGCGCATGGCCCACTCGGCGGCGTCCATGGCTGCTCGCGCGTCGCCGAGCCTGCCGTGCACGTTCGCCGTCATCGCGGCCAGCAGCTTGGTGTCGAAGCAGCGGGTCCACGGCAGCGTGTCGTCCTCGGGTGTCGGCTGCGGCAGATCAGAACCCAGCTTCAGTGCGTTTTCGAGCTCTGACAGGGCGGCGGCGCGCTCGCCGAGCTGCGCGGCCTCCTCCGCCGCGCGCGCCGACATCCAGGAGCGGGCCCGCCGGTCCGGGCCGGCGTGCGCGATCGCGGTGTGCGCCAACTGCCAGGCGGTCGCCGGGTCGCCGCGTTCCGCCGAGGAGTAGGACAGGTAAGTCAGAACGCAGGCAAGCAGCGGGCCGTCCGCGGCGTAACGCGAAGCCGCGAGCGCGCTGTCCCAGTAGCGCAGCGCGCCGGTGGCGTCGCCGCGGTCGAAGGCGAG
>Ga0070739_10008487_pt1 | contig 10525 bp, 9 predicted proteins | sample Coa_R1_7_FD_66445 | JGI IMG/M metagenome (GOLD analysis project Ga0070739, IMG submission 66445) | Surface soil microbial communities from Centralia Pennsylvania, which are recovering from an underground coalmine fire - Coalmine... | ecosystem: Environmental > Terrestrial > Soil > Unclassified ...
CTCATCGCCGTCTTCGCCCTGCACGCACTGCGAGTGCCGCGGCCGCTCCTCAACCTCCGCCTGTACCGCCGTCCCACGTTCTCGTCGGCCTCGCTGGCCATGTTCTGCATCGGCGCGGCGCTGTTCGGAGGCATGATCCTGCTGCCGCTGTACTGGCAGACGATCCGCCACCAGAGCGTGGTGGACACGGGTCTGCTCACCGCGCCTCAGGGGCTCGGCGCGGCGCTCATGATGCCGCTGGCCGGGAAGCTCACCGACCGCTTCGGCGGCGGCCCGCTGACGCTGTTCGGGGTGAGCGTGATCACCGTGGCCACGATCCCCTTCGCGCTGATCGGTGCCCACACCTCGATCGCGTGGTTGTGCGTGGTCATGTTCGTGCGCGGCATCGGCATGGGCTTCTCGTTCATGCCCGCCATGGCGGCCGCATTCGCCTCGCTCGAGCGCTCCGAGCTCTCCGACGCCACACCGCAGCTGAACGTGCTCAACCGCGTCGGCGGCTCGATCGGCACCGCCGTGCTCGCCGTCGTGCTCCAGCGCGCTCTCGCCGGCGCGCACTCGCTCGACGCGGCCGCCGGCGCCTACGGGGTGTCCTTCTGGGCGGCCGTGGGCCTGACCGCCGTGGCGATCCTGCCCTGCATCGTCCTGCTGCGCGCCGAGCGCTCGGCGCGGGCCCGCGCGCGAGCCGCCGAGCCGGATGCCGCCGCGCTGGCGGAGGCGATGGCGGCATGAGCTCGCTTGCGCCCACCCCGCTCGTGCCGGACGGCGACGCCCGCGAGGCGGCCGTCGAGGAGCTCGCGCGCGCCTTCAAGGCCACGATGGGCGCGCTGCGGCGCCTGAAGGGTCGCGAGAGCCATGGCGCGTGCGGGCTCAGCCACGCCCAGTACGGCGTCCTCTTCTGCCTGCGCGACGCCGACTCGCGGCCCACGGGCGAGATCGCGCTGGCTGCGGATCTGAGCCCGGCGGCGACGACGGAGATGCTCGAGGGGCTCGCGAACGCCGGCCTGGTCGAGCGTTCCCGCTCCGAGCGCGACCGCCGCGTCGTGCTCACCTCGCTCACCGAGCGCGGCCGCGCCTTGGTCGAGGAGCGCCGCACCGACTTCGAGTCGCGCCTCCACGAGGCGCTGGCCGAGTTCTCGGCTCAGGAGCTGAACGACGCGGCCGCGGTGCTCGGCCGGCTGGGCGAGATGTTCGAGGCTCTCGGCCGCGAGCGCGAGCCGGGCTAGCGGAAGCGCACCTCGCCGTCGAGGTGCGAGACGTCCTTGTCGGGGTGGCGCACGCCGAAGGCGATCGCCCCGTCGCGGGCCTCCTCGGTGAAGGCCACGCGCGCCGGCAGCACGATCGGCTTGCGGAACTCCACCCGCACCGTGAAGGCGCCCGGGAGCTGGGGCTCCAGGGCGGCCAGGCACCGAGCCTTGGTCCACATCCCGTGGGCGATGGCCGACGGGAACCCGAACGCGCGCGCGCTCAGCGGATGGATGTGGATCGGGTTCATGTCCCCGGACACCGCGCCGTAGCGGCGCCCGAGGTCGCCGGGGAGCCTCCAGGTCGCCGAGGTGGGCAGCTCGGTGGCGGGTGCCAGCGCGTCCGCGCGCTTTCGCCCGCGCGCCGACCCCTCCTTGCCGCCCCCGCCGCGGCGCAGGTTCGTCGAGGTCTCCTCCCACACGAGCTCGCCGCCTGCGCGGACCTCGGTCCGCAGCGAGAACTGCCGCCCGCGCGGATGCGGCGCGAGCGCCGCCGCCCACACGCGCAGGTCGAGCTCCTCGCCCAGCCGGATCGGCCGGTGCTGGGTGATCTCGTTGGCGATGTGCACGAGCCCCAGGGCCGCGAACGGGAAGCTCGCGTCGGTCATCAGGGCCAGCTGGAGCGGGAAGGCGAGCATGTGCGGGTAGGTGGCCGGCAGCTCGTTGGAGACCCGAAACCCGCACACGCGGTCGTAGTCGGCCAGCCGGCCGCGATCGACACGCGCACCGTTCAGGGTCAGCGTGAGGTCGGGCAGCTCGCCGCCGCCGCGGCCGCCCAGATGCACGAACGGCAGGCGCGAGGCGCCGGGCAGGGCGCCCGCTCCCGCCCGGGCGAACAGGGCGGCCATCGAGGGGGGCTTCTCGAGCTCGCGGACGGCCATCGCGCTCACGCTCCGATCAGGCTCTGCCCGCACACGCGGACGACGTTGCCGTTCACGGCGCTCGAGCCGGGGCCGGCGAACCAGGCGATCGTCTCGGCGACGTCGATGGGCAGGCCGCCCTGGCTGAGGCTGTTCATGCGCCGCCCGGCCTCGCGGGTGGCGATCGGCATGGCCGCGGTCATCCGGGTCTCGATGAACCCGGGGGCGACCGCGTTCACCGTCGCGCCGCGCTTGGCCAGCTCGGGGGCCCACGCTTCCACGAAGCCGATCACGCCGGCCTTGGAGGTGGCGTAGTTGGTCTGCCCGGCGTTGCCGGCGATGCCGCTGATCGAGGAGACCGCGATCACCCGCCCGTTCTGGCGCACGGCGCCGCGGCCGAACAGCGCCCGGTCGATGCGCTGGGGGGCGATCAGATTGACGTTCAGCACCGCGTCCCAGCGCTCCTGATCCATGCGCCCGAGCGTCTTGTCGCGCGTGATGCCGGCGTTGTGGACGACCACGTCGACGCCGCCGTGGCGCTCGAGCAGGTGATCGGCGATGGCCTCCGGGGAGCTCGGGTCGGTGATGTCGAGCGCCAGCGCCGAGCCGCCGATGCGCGCCGTCACCGCCTCCAGCTCGGGCTCCATGGCCGGCACGTCCACGCCCAGCACGTGGGCGCCCTCGCGCGCCAGCACCTCGGCGATCGACTCGCCGATCCCCCGCGAGGCGCCCGTGACCATGGCCACGAGCCCGTTCAGCGGGCGCTCCCAGTCGATGCCCTCGGGCACCGGCGCCTCGCCGGTGATGCGGATGACCTGGCCCGAAACGTAGGCCGAGCGGGGCGAGAGCAGGAAGCGCAGCGTCGACTCGATCGCCGCCTCGGCGCCCGCGCGCACGTACACGAGGTTGGCCGTGGCGCCGCGGCGGACCTCCTTTCCGATCGAGCGCGTGAGGCCCTCGAGCGCGCGCTGGGCGATGTGGGCCGCCGGCTCGCCGTCCTGCGGCGGGGCGGCGAGCACGATCACCCGCCCGCTGCGGCGCACGCGGCGGATCGTGGGGTGAAAGAACGCCCACGCCTCGCGCAGCTGCTCGCTGTCGGCGATCCCGGTGGCGTCGAAGACGAGCGCCTTGAACGTGTCCTCCTCGGCGGCCGCCTCGGGGTTGAAGACCGAGGCCTCCAGCCCCGCGTCGGCGGCCGCGGTGCGCAGCGCCTTCGGCTCCATTGGGGTCGAGGTCTCGGCGCCCACGGCCGCGAGCACGCGGGCGATGGCCCCCGCCAGGCGCCCGCCGGGCGCGGCGCCGAGCAGCACCGGCCCGTCGATGACCGGTGCGCCCGGCTCGTAGCGCTCGAGCTTGACCGGCGCGGGCAGCCCGACCTGCTTGGTGACGATGCGGCCGAGCGGGGTGTTGACGAGTTGCTGGTAGCGGTCGCTCACTGCGCAGCCTCCATGATCGCGGTGACCCCCAGCCCCCCGGCGGCGCAGATCGACACGAGCCCGCGACCCTGGCCGCGCTGGTGGAGCATCTTGGCCAGGCCGGCGACGATGCGCCCGCCGGTGGCCCCGAAGGGATGGCCGGCGCCGAGCGAGCCGCCGTGGACGTTCAGCTTGTCGCGGTCGATGGCGCCCAGCGGCTCGTCGAGACCCAGGCGCTCGCGGCAGAACACCGGGTCTTCCCACGCCTTCAGCGTGCACAGGACCTGGGCGGCGAAGGCCTCGTGGATCTCGTAGAAGTCGAAGTCCTGGAGGCTCAGGCCCGTGCGGGCGAGCATGCGCGCGATCGCGTAGGCCGGAGCCATCAGCAGGCCCTCGCGCTTGTGCACGTGGTCGACGGCGGCCGTCTGCGCGGTGACGAAGTACGCCTGGACCGGCAGGCCGCGCTGCGCCGCCCACTCCTCGCTGGCCAGCAGCACCGCGGAGGCGCCGTCGGAGAGCGGCGTCGAGTTGCCCGCCGTCATCGTGCCCTCGGGCCCGCCGAAGACGGGCTTCAGCTTGGCCAGCTTCTCGAGGCTCGAGTCGGGGCGCAGGTTCTGATCGCGCTCCAGTCCCAGGAACGGCATCACGAGATCGTCGAGGAAGCCCTCGTCGTAGGCGGCGGCGAGCTTGCGATGGCTGGCGGCGGCGAGCTCGTCCTGCTCGCGGCGGCCGATCCCCCACTCCTTGGCCATCCGCGCCGTGTGCTCGCCCATCGAGAGGCCGGTGCGCGGCTCGGCGTTGCGGGGAATCTCGGGCACGATCTGCTGGGGGCGGATCTTGGCCAGGGCCTTGAGGCGGCCGGCGTTGGACTTGGCGCGCTTGGCCTCGAGCAGCACCTCGCGCAGGTCCTCGTTGATGGCGATGGGGGCATCCGAGGTCGTGTCCACGCCGCCGGCGATCGCGCAGTCCACCTGGCCGAGGGCGATCTTGTTGGCCGTGAGGATGGTGGCCTCGAGCCCCGTGCCGCACGCCTGCTGCACGTCGTAGGCGGGCGTCTCGGGGGCGAGCTTGGAGCCCAGCACGCATTCGCGCGTGAGGTTGAAGTCGCGGCTGTGCTTGAGCACCGCGCCGGCCGCCACCTCGCCGAGCGTCTCGCCGTGAAGCTCGAAGCGCTCGACGAGGGCATCGAGGGTCGCGGTCAGCATGTCCTGGTTGGAGGCCCTGGCATAGGGGCCGTCCTGGCGGGCGAACGGGATCCGGATGCCGCCGAGCACGGCCACGCGACGGGGGGTGTCGGTCACTGAAGTCCTTCCTCTTTGTTACAGCCCTGTAGGTTAGTCCCTACCCCCTGTCCGGGTCGTGAACGCGCCCCTGGCCACGGCCCGCCGGACCAGCCCCGGGGCCAGCACGCGCAGGGCGGCCGGGATCCAGTACCAGCGCGGCACGTAGCGCTCGGGGCGGCCGCCCGGTCCGGCCTCGAGGATCGCCTCGGCGACCCCGTCGACCTCGGAGACCATCCAGCGCGTGAGCGCGCGGGCGCGCAGCTCCTCGGCCGGGAACCCCTCGGTGCGGACGAAGCCGGGCAGCACGAGGCCAACGTGCACCCCGTGCGGGAGCTCCTCGTAGTAGAGCGCGTCGGTCCAGCCCGCCAGCGCGAACTTGGCCGCGCTGTAGGCGCCCGAGCGCGGGCGCGCGACCCGTCCGGCCGTGCTGGCCACGTTGACGATGGCCACGCGGCGCGCGTCGCCGTCCGGGCGCGACGCCGCCGTGGCGCGCAGCAGCGGCAGCAGCGCCTCGACCAGGCGGACCGGCGCCTCGAAGTTGAGCCTCATGTGGCGCTCGACGCCCGCCCACCCGGTGTCGGCGAAGGCGCCGCGCCAGGCGGCGCCCGCGTTATTGACCAGGAGGTGCAGGGCCCCGTGGCGCTCGCGGATCTCGGCGGCGATCCGCGCGGGAACCTCGGGGTCGGTGAGGTCCGCGGCGATCACGTGGGCGCCGCCGAGCTCGCCGGCCAGCGCCTCCAGCCGCTCGGCCCGCCGGGCCACCAGGATCAGCTCGGTGCCTGGCTGGCCGGCCAGCCGGCGGGCGGTCGCCTCGCCGATCCCACTGGAGGCTCCGGTGACCAGGGCGATGTAGCGTTCGGGCATGGGTGCGCGGGAGCCTACGCCTTGAGCAGCTCGACGCTCGCCCTGCTCACCGTGCCGCTGGTCACCGGGGCGATCGGCTACCTGACCAACTGGACCGGCGTGCTCATGCTCTTCTACCCCGTGCACTTCCGCGGCCTGCGCGCGCGCTGGCTACAGCGGATCGCGCGCCGCCTGCCCTACAAGCTGCGCCAGATCCCCGGGATCATGGTTGGGGGCATCGGTTGGCAGGGGATCGTTCCCTCGCGCGCGGCCAAGATGGGGAGCCTCGCCGTGGACAGCGGCATCGCCAAGCTCGGCACCCCGCGCGAGTTCTTCCGCCAGCTCGAGCCCGACAAGATCGCCGAGCAGATCGTCGCCAGCACGATCGATGAGGTCCCAGAGATCGTGCACCGGGTGATGCGGCGCGAGCAGCCCCGGCTGTGGGGACGCCTGCCCCCGTCGATCCAGGAGCTCGTGATCCAGCGCGTGCAGGATCAGCTCCCGGACACGATCGGGACGCTCACCCAGCAGATCGGCGAGCACATCGACCAGCTCGTGGACGTGAAGCTGATGGTGATTAAGCGCTTCGATCCCGAGCTGGCCAACCGGGTGTTCCTGGACATGGGCCGCCGCGAGCTGAAGTTCATCCAGAACTTCGGCTTCTTCTTCGGCTTCGCGCTCGGCATCCCGGTGGCCGCCATCACGCACTTCCTGACCTGGTGGTGGCTGCTGCCCCTCCTCGGCGTCGTCGTCGGCTACGTGACCAACTGGGTGGCCCTGTGGATGATCTACGAGCCGCCCGAGCCGCGGCGCTTCGGCCCCTGGCGCTTCCAGGGGCTGTTCATCCGCCGCCAGCCGGAGGTGGCCGGGGTGTACGCGCGGATCGTCTCCGAGGAAATCCTCACCGTGGCCGAGTTCGGCAACGAGCTCCTGCACGGCCCGCAGTCCGATCGCACGCGCGCGCTCATCGAGTCCGCCATGCGCCCCGCCATCGACCGCGCCGTCGGCCCCGCCCGCGCAGCCGTGCGCGTGGCCGTGGGAGCGCGCGAGTACGACGCCATCCGCGACGCGTTCGCCGCCGAGCCCGTCGAGCGCCTGATGGTCCCGCTGTCCGACCCCGAGTTCAGCGCGCGCCAGAGCGAGACCATGCAGCGCCTGATCGAGGAGCGCATGCGCGAGATGTCACCGCGCGACTTCGGCGAGATGCTGCGCACCGCCACGCGCGAGGACGAGTGGCTGCTGCTCCTGCACGGGGCCGTGCTGGGACTGGCCGGCGGGCTCGTGCACCTGGGGATATTCGGGTGATCTCACCGGGAAGACGTACTGGTTGTGGCTGACGGCAAGGACCCAGTCGAGGTCATGCGGATCGACGCCGGCGAGCCCGTTGAGGAGATCGAGGTCGAGATCCTCGACGACGAGGCGCCGCTGACCGCGGCCGACCTCGGCGGCGGCGAGGACGAAGCCGTCGTCGTGAGCTACGAGGACCGCCTGGTCGAGGCGCTGCCCGACCTGGCCCGCCTGGCCGCGGCGGCCTGGGTCCGCGGGGCCGCGTGGGGGCTCGAGACGGGCCTGCGCGCCTCCGCCCGGCTGGCCCGGGCCAGCGTCGATCCCCACACCGCCGCCGAGGTGGCGCAGGGCGTGCGGGGCTACGCGCGCGAGCTGCTCGGCATCACCGAGCTCGAGGAGCGGATCCGGGTGCTCACGGTGGCCGACCGCTTCGCCGCCGAGCCCGACGCCTCGCCGCGGGAGCTGCTGCGGGCCGAGGGGGCCGAGCTTCTGCGCCAGTCCGCCGATGTGGCCGGCGACGACGACCTGCACCCCGCGTTCGGCCGCATCGTCGGCGAGCTGGCGCCCGACGAGGCGCGGATCCTGCGGCTGCTGGCGAGCGAGGGCGCGCAGCCGGTCGTCGACGTCCGCGCGGCGAACCTGATCGGCGTGGGCTCCCAGCTCGTGGCGCCCAACCTGAACATGGTCGGGCGCCAGGCCGGCTGCCGGCACATCGACCGCGCTCCCGCCTACCTGACCAACCTCGTCCGTCTCGGCCTCGTGTGCTTCGCCGATCGGCCGATCGAGGACGCCATCGCCTACCAGGTGCTCGAGGCCCAGCCCCACGTGCTGGAGGCGCTCAAGTCCACGGCGCGCGCCCGCAGCGTGCAGCGCCGGCTCGAGCTGACCGACTTCGGGAAGGAGTTCTGCGCCGCCTGCTTCGGGCCGGAGGCTCAGTTGACGCCTTCGGAGAACAGCGAGTTGGGTTCGTAGCCGCTGAACGTCACGCCGCCCGGGAACGGCCGGCGGGTGTCGACGATCACGCAATAGGTGCGCGCGTCGCGCGAGCCCGGCACGCACGCGCGATAGAGGTGGCCAGGCTCGATCGCGAAGATGCTCATGACCGCGATGTGGCCGCGGAACTCGGCCGGGGCGCGCGCGCCGATGTAGGACTCGGCGCGCATGGCGGCGTCGTTCATGGCGTTGCGGTCGGCCACGACGTGCTGGTGGTGGACCAGGCCCGCGAGCAGCAGCGCGCCGGCCACGCAGAGCACGACGGTCGTGCCGGCGTAGTCACGCGCGACGACCGTCGGCAGGTCGGGGCGCCGGCGGCGCAGCACGGCGGCCAGCGGACGCGTGAGCAGCAGCACGGCGAGCACGTTCAGCACCAGCCCGGCCAGGCCGGCGGCCACCAGCGCCTCGCTGTCCCCGGAGGGCGGGAGCAGCCGCCCGATGGCCGCGTCGGCCACGGTGGTGGCGGCGAACGCGGGCCAGCACCACGCGCCCCTGCGGCGCCAGCGCAGACGGCGGGACCAGACCGCGTCCATGCCTGTAAGCGTAGTTGCGTATCTCGTCAGCCGGTGCGCCCTCGGGTAATCTCGAACACACCCGTTCGCGGGGCCCGCGCCGGCGATCCCGGGCGGGCACCTGAAAGTGGGCCGGACGGAGATCCCGCGCCGGCCCGGGACACGAGAGGGAATGACTACATGGCAACCCACACGGCGGAGCCGGCGGTAGGCGAGGGCAGCGCCGCCGCGGCGCACCTCGAACTGGAGGACAGGGTCTGGCTCCTGCGCGCGATGCTGATGATGCGCGGGCTGGAGGAGAAGGCGATGAGTCTCTATCGCCAGGGCAAGGTGCCGGGCTCCTTCTATGACGGCTACGGACAGGAGGCAGTCTCGGCCGGCGCGGCGTTCGCGATGGCGCCCGAGGACCGGCTGTGCATCCTGCACCGCGACCTGGCGGCCCACATCGTGCGCGGCGTGACGCCCGCGCGCATCCTGGCGCAGTACATGGGCCGGGCCACCGGCGTGACCGCGGGTCGCGACGGAAACGTCCACTTCGGCGATCGCCAGCTCGGTTGCGTGGGCATGGTCTCGATGCTGCCCGACATGATGCTGGTGGCGGCCGGCATGGCGATGGCGTTCAAGCTGCGCGGCGAGCGGCGCGTTGCCCTGACCTGGTTTGGCGACGGCTCGACCTCGCGCGGGGACTTCCACGAGGCCATGAACTGGGCCGGCGTGCAGAAGCTCCCGGTCATCTTCGTCCTCGAGAACAACCAGTACGCCTACTCGACCCCGCTGGACAAGCAGTTCGCCGTCGACCCGGTGCAGCGCGCGGCGGCCTACGGGTTCGTCGGCGTGACCGTCGACGGCAACGACGTCGAGGCCATGTTCGAGGCCACGCGCGGGGCGCGCGAGCGCGCGCTGGACGGCGGCGGCCCGACGCTGATCGAGGCCGTGACCATGCGCATGCACGGCCACGCCGCCCACGACGACATGAAGTACGTGCCCAAGGAGCAGGTCGAGGAGTGGCGCAAGCGCGACCCGATCGACCGGCAGTCCGCGCGCCTGGTTGAGCTCGGCGTCGACGTCGAGGCGCTGCGCGCCGAGATCGCGGCCGAGATCGAGGCCGCGGCCGGCGAGGCGCTGAGCGCGCCGATGCCCGATCCCGCGACGGCGGTGCAGGGCGTCTTCTGCGAGGGCGAGCCCGAGCTGCTGGGCGACGGGCAGGCGCCGTGGAGCGGCTTCCGGGACCGCGCCGGGGCCGCCGCGTCGAACGGGGCGGTGGCGTGATGGCGACCATGACCTACCTGCAGGCCATCTCCAGCGCGCTGCGCGACGAGCTGCGAGCCGACGAGCGTGTGATGGTGATGGGCGAGGACATCGGCGTGTTCGGCGGCGCCTTCAAGGTCACCGACGGGTTCGTCGAGGAGTTCGGGACCGACCGCGTGATGGACACGCCGCTGGCCGAGTCGGGGATCATCGGCACCGCGATCGGGGCCGCCGTCGTCGGCATGCGGCCGGTGTGCGAGATGCAGTTCTCGGACTTCATCTCCTGCGGCTTCGACCAGCTGGTCAACGTGGCCGGCAAGATGTACTACCGCCAGGGCCTGGCGGTGCCGATCACCGTGCGCCTGCCCTCGGGTGGCGGGTTCTCGGGCGGCCCCTTCCACTCCCAGAACCCGGAGGCGTGGTTCATGCATGCGCCGGGGATCAAGGTCGTCGCCCCCTCGACGGCCGAGGATGCCAAGGGCCTGCTCCACGCCGCCATCCACGACCCCAACCCCGTCTGCTACATGGAGCACAAGCACCTGTACCGGCGGGTGCGCGGCGAAGTGCCCGACGGCGTCTTCGAGACCCCGTTCAGCGCCCGGGTGGCGCGGGCGGGATCCGACCTGGTGGTGATCGCCTACGGCGCGATGGTGCACGTGGCGCTCGAGGCCACCGAGGACATCGACGGCGCGTCGATCGAGGTGCTTGACCTGCGCTCGCTGGTCCCGCTCGACGAGGAGGCGATCCTCGACTCCGTGGCCCGCTGCTCGAAGGTCGTGATCCTCGACGAGGCCAACGCGACCTGCGCGGCCGGCGCCCAGGTGGCGGCGCTGATCGCCGAGA
>Ga0070739_10008488_pt1 | contig 10524 bp, 6 predicted proteins | sample Coa_R1_7_FD_66445 | JGI IMG/M metagenome (GOLD analysis project Ga0070739, IMG submission 66445) | Surface soil microbial communities from Centralia Pennsylvania, which are recovering from an underground coalmine fire - Coalmine... | ecosystem: Environmental > Terrestrial > Soil > Unclassified ...
CGCTGGCCTTGACAAAGACGCCGAACCCCGCTCCATATCCGACGGTGCTGTTCTCGAACGTGTCGTTGCTGGCGCCCAGGTACACCGCCGGCTCACTGGTCGTCGAGCCGCAGTCGGTGAAATCTCCTCCGTCCACGGTAACGTACTCGGCGTTGTTGAGGTAGAGGCAGGTCCAGTTGCTGTCGTCCACGGAGACACCGTCAAGCGCGATGCCGCTGTTGGTTCCGGGCGACGGAAGGTTGGCCGGGTCGTAGGTGACGTTGACCTCGCCCTGGCTGCTTCCCGGATCGACGCAGGTTGAGAGGCATCCGGTCCCCTGCGCGTTGCCATCGGCGCCCGTCGTCTGCACGCCCTCGACGGTGATGCCGTCGATCTCGACGTTGGACGAGTCGAACACGTCGAGCAGCGGCGTCTGCTGTGAGGTCGTGCCGGCGTTGGCCGGTCGCTGAATGGTGACGTTGCCGGTCCCGTTCTCGGGATCAGGCGCGATGACGATGGGAAATTGTGCGCTTCCCTGGGCGTCGATGACCTCCTGTGCGGTGCAGGTGGCCACGGTGGCGTCACAGGTCGAAAAGGATGAGCCGTTCCACTGGGCGCTGTTGGCGGCATCGTCGTAGGTTCCGTCCTCCATGTAGACGTCGACCTGCTGGTTGTGGCCGCTGGACCAGAAGTAGCCGGTGGCGGCCTGGGTCGCGTGGAGCAACGTCTCGCAGGGGCCGACGCCGGCACTGACGACGGTCGGCGAGCTGCAGTCGTTCGAGTCACTCCCGCCGGAGGAGGCCGGCGCCACGTAGAAGTCCGGACCGGCGGAGGCTAGGGCTCTACCCCCCCCCCGAAACAGGCAGTGCGACAAACAAGAGAAAACAGGCCGCGGCGACTGCGATGACCGGCTTCATCATCTCCATTCCCTTCCGAGCAGCTCCGCCAGCCGGGCGGCCGGTGACACCGGAGCCCTCATGAGGCAATCGTGGCACAAGCGTAGAACAAATGCAAACAACCGGACTTATGGATACTGACGAGGCCATAATTTTTCAGCGGTTGTGAGGCGGGAGCGAAAAGCCCCGACGCCGGTTGCGTACACTCAGGCATCCATGAAGGAGGTGAGGTCGGTGCGATTTGGGCTGGACGTCTCGCAACATCAGCTGGAGTGGCGGGAGATTCTGCACCGTGCCCAGCTGGGGGAGGAGTTGGGCTTCGACGGCGTCTGGGTCTTCGATCACTTCAAGCCGCTCTATGCCGACCCCAATGGCCCGTGCCTCGAGGCGTACACTCTGCTCGCGGGCCTTGCCGCAGCGACGTCGCGGGTCCGGTTGGGCGCGCTGGTCACCGGCGCCACCTACCGTCATCCAAGCCTGCTGGCCACCGAGGCGATAACCGTCGATCACATCTCCAACGGCCGCTTGGAGCTGGCGCTCGGAGCGGCCTGGTTCGAGCAGGAGCACCGCGAGCTGGGATTCGACTTTCCCCCGACGAGGGAGCGAGTGCGGCGGCTCGAAGAGACGATTGAGGTCATCCGCGGCCTGATGACCGCCGACAACGTGACCGTCCACGGCCGGTACTTCCACCTCGACAACGCGACGTATCATCCGCGGCCGGTTCAGAAGCCGCATCCGCCGATCTGGCTCGGCGCCTCCGGTGAGAAGCTGATGCTGCCGCTCGTGGCTCGCCTCGCCGACGCCTGGCATAATTCGGGCTCGGCCGAGGAGGTCATCCGCAAGTCCAAGCTTCTCGACGAGCTGGCCACTGAGGCGGGACGGGATCCAGGCGAGATCATGCGCGCCGGATCGGTCGGCTTATCGGACCTGAGCGCCACGGCTACCAAGCTGGGCCGGCTCTCAGAGGGCGGTTTCGGCTACGTGGTCGTGGATTGGCCGGGCGAGGGTGAGGAGCAGGTTCGCCGCTTCGCCAGTGAGGTGATGCCGTCGTTCGTGTCCCCGGGAGGATAAAGGTAGCGGCGGACTCGCCGCGCGCCGACGATTCGCCGTCGAGTTGCTCGGCTCAGCTCGCGCCGCTTTCGCCCTGGGTGTTTGCCTTCGCTGCCCTGAAGCTCGCGGTCACCCTTCCCTTCGCCGGTCAGTACGGATATCATCGCGACGAGCTGTACTACCTTGCCTCGGGGCGTCACCCTGCCCTCGGCTACGTCGACTACCCGCCGATCTCGCCGCTCCTGGCGCGACTCGACACGATGGTCTTCGGAACGGGCCTCGTCACCCTCCGGCTGCTGCCGATTCTCGCCGGCTGTGCGATCGTGATTCTGACGGCCATGATCGCGCGGGAGCTGGGAGGCGGCGGCACGGCGCAGGTTATGTCGGCCTTCTGCATCCTCGTCAGCGGCATCTACCTCGGCGGCGACTGGATCTTCGAAACGGTGGCGTTCGACCAGCTGATGTGGGCGCTGACGATCTACGTGCTCGTGAGATTGCTGCGTCGGGGCGAGCTAAAGCTGTGGTGTTTGTTGGGCCTCGTATTCGGAATCGGGTTGGAGACCAAGTACACCATCCTGGCACTAGGCCTGGCGGTCACCATTGGGTTGGTCGCCACACGGATGCGCTCGCAGCTGAAGACTCCGTGGCCGTGGGTGGGGTTCGCGATCGCAATTATCCTTCTCGCCCCCAACCTCGTCTGGCAGGTCGAGCATGGCTGGCCCAGCATCAGCTATCTCTTCACTCACCATGGCCGCATCGCTCAGGAGACCTCGCGCGTCAGCTTCGTGCTCGAGCAGCTCCTGTTTGTCAACATCTTCTTGCTGCCCCTGGTGGTCGCCGGCCAACGGCAGCTGATGCGAGACCACTCCCTCAGGCTGCTGGCCTTCATCGCTCCCGTCGTCGAGCTGCTGTTCCTGGTCGCGGGAGGCAAATCCTACTACGCCACTCCCATGTTCGTGCTGCTCTACGCCGCCGGCGCCGTCGCCATGGAGCCCCTCATGAACCGGGGGAACCGCTTTGTCCGTCGTGCCGTGGTGTGGGTTCCGGCGACCCTGCTCATCATCGTGCTGCTGCCCATTGCCCTGCCGGTGCTCCCGGCTGACATCATGGCCCGTACGAAGCTTTACGATACTCGCACCGACTATGGCAACATGGTCGGCTGGCCCCAGTTCACCAGGATCGTCGCCCGCGTCTACGACCGACTCCCTCTGCAGGAGCGAAGGCGAACGCGGATCCTGGTGGGCAACTATGGCGAGGCGGGTGCAATTGACCTCTACGGACCGCGGTATCATCTACCCCCGGCACTCAGCGGCCACCTGACCTACTACTACTGGAAGCCACGACACGTGGTGGTGCGGGCGCTGATTATGGTCGAGGTCGATCCGGCCAGCCTGGGAGGCCAGTGCCGCCAGGTTCGGCGTGTGGCCACGATCACCAACTCGCTGCACGTAGAGAATGAGGAGTATGGAAACCCTGTCTTGTTGTGTACCGGGCGGATTGATCTCGACCGAGTCTGGAAGCGGCAGCTGCACTATGACTAGGGGGAACCCAAGCGCTCCTGGGTGGATGTAGCCTGAGTACATGGATGCCGTAGAAGAGGTCAAGAGCCGCCTCAGCATCGAGCAGGTGGTGGGTGAGCGCGTCGACCTGAAACGGTCGGGCACAGGTCTGAAGGGGCTTTGCCCATTTCATCAGGAAAAGACGCCCTCCTTCTACGTTTCGCCGGCTCGGGGAACATTTCACTGCTTCGGCTGTGGACAGGGCGGCGACATACTGACCTTCGTTCAGACATACGAAAAGCTCGACTTTCGCGAGGCGCTCCGGCGGCTGGCGGATCGCGCCGGTGTCGAGCTTCCCGACGAGTCACAGCGTCGGGAGCAGGCATCCGCCAACGACCGGCTCTACCAGGTCAATCAGGTAGCGGCTGAGATCTTTCGCGATGGGCTCAAGACGCCGGCCGGGCGGGAGGCGCTGAAATACCTGGAGAAGCGGGGTATCCCGGCACAGGTTCAACATGCCTTCGGCATCGGCTTCGCCGGCGGCTCGGAGCTGCGGCTCGCGCTTGCCGATCGCGGTTTCTCGGAGGAGGAGATGCTGGCCGCCGCCTTGATCCGGCCGGCCTCGGAAACCGTGCCCATCCGTGAGACTTTTCGGAGCCGGCTTATCTTCCCCATCCGCGATGCTCGCGGCCGGGTCGCAGGCTTTGGCGGTCGCCTGCTCGGTCCCGGCGAACCCAAGTATCTGAACTCTCCGGCCACAGACATCTTCGACAAGAGCCGAACGCTCTATGCCCTCGACCAGGCGATGGAAACGGTTCGTCAGAGCAGACGGGTGGTCGTGGTCGAGGGATATATCGACGCCATCCGTGCCCACTCGGTCGGCTTCAAAGATGTGGTTGCTGCGCTCGGTACCGCCATTACCGCGCCGCAGCTTCAGCTCTGCGGACGGTACGCGGAGCAGGTGGTGCTGGCACTGGATCCCGATCCCGCGGGTCAGATGGCAGCCGCCCGCACGGCACTCTCTGCCCTGGCCTCCCTACCACGGCGGCAGCAGCAGCTGCCCGACTCACAGCGGCGGCAGATGGTCGACATCGGGCTTTCGGTCGACTTGCGCATCGCCCGCTTGCCGGCTGATGCGGGTGATCCCGACGAGCTTATCGCGAGTAATCCGGAGATGTGGAAACGGATCGTCGAGAACGCGGTCCCGGCCTTTGAGTTCTACTTCGACACCGTCGCCCGATCCTTGAACCGCGACGAGCGGGGGTGGCGCCAGGAGGCAGTCGAGCGGATTCTACCCGTGATTCAGGAGTTCCCGTTTGCCATCGGGACTCAGGCGGCCTGGATCGAGCGGCTCGGGGAGCTGACGGGGATCCGCCCCAACCTGCTGCAAACGTCACTGGCAGGACGGGCGAGAAGCGCGGTGTCCGGACGGCGACGGGGAGGGTCGGCTCAGCCCGGTCCTCCACCGGCTCCCAAGGCGGTCGATTCCCGTCTCGAGGCGGAGAGGTCCTTGCTACAGATCCTCCTGCACCGACCTCTGTCGAAGGAGCTTGCCTCCGCCGTGGCCGACGTCAAGCCATCGAGCCCGGAGCTGGCGCAAGTGTTCGAGGCGGTGCTGGCTCAGGCAGGGAGTGGACGCAAGCCGAATCTCAGCCGAGAATCAGCCGAGGTGCGCGAGACGGCCCAGCACTTGCTCGCGCTCCCGCTCGAGGATCTCCCGGAGGGCCGGGTCGAACCTGCCATTCGCCTTCACCTGGCAACCATCCGGCTCTCGCAGGTCAAGCAGCGTACCGACGACCTGCGGCAGCTGGTCCCGGAGGTGGGCGAGGAAGACCGGCCCTCGATGCGCCGGCAGCTGACGAATTTCTTCGAGGAGCGGTTGGACCTGGAGCGTCAGATCGATCAGCTGCAGCGCCAGGTGATCGCCGGCGCCTGACCATCTCTCAGGGGACGATGTTCCAGTTGTCCGGCAGGTGGTACGCGACCGTCCGCCGCGAGTAGCGCTCGCCATTGTGAATGTGGGCCTGCCCGCGCGCAATATCGCCGAAGAGATTCTGGCCCTGAACGATTCGCTGCTCCTTGAGATTGAAGATGACGAAGCCGGTGCGAGTGGGGCGGTGACTTTCAGCTCGCGTCGTCTCGTCGATGACCCGCACCACCGGGCCCTCCTCACCCTCCAAGGCTTCCAGCTGCCCCTTGATTGATTGAGGGTTCTCGGGCGTGTTGTGCTCGTCGAACACCGCCAGACCTGACAGCACCTGCTCTCGAATCCGTTTGTCGATGCTGTCGGCCGCCCAGAGCAGATCGTCGAGTGTTCTCGGACCCGTGGCGCAGGCCGCAAGCAGCGGTTGGAGGAAGAAGCTGTCTCCGACGAAGCTCACGGTTCCATTGACATCTACAACTGTAAAGCGTATTAGTTCCCGTCGGGGACCTCTATGGATCATGATTCCAGGATACCAACGGGTCAGGCGCATTCGGCCTGAACCGTATAATGCCGTAGATGCAGCAAACTCGGGCCGCCCCCACGCGTGACCTGGATCCCAGCGCGTTGGCTCACCGCATCGTCGATGTTGCCTCAGACCGCAAGGCCATTGACGTTCACCTTCTCGACATCCGCCGGCTAACCACGTTCGCCGATTACTTCGTCGTGATGTCAGGCACCAGCACTATCCACATTCGAGCTTTGGCGAACAACATCGAAGAGTCGTTAGATGGCGACGGCGTCCACCCCCTCCACATCGAGGGCAGTGCGGACGACGGCTGGATCCTGTTGGATTACGCACAGGTGGTGGTGCACATTTTCAGCGCCCAGCAGCGAGAGTTCTATGCGTTAGAACGATTGTGGGGTGAGGGAACGACGATAGTTCGTATACAGTAGAGGCAGACAGAGGGTCGGGAAGAATGGGGATCTGTCGACACTGTAGGAGTTGAGGTGGATTCCACAAAGATCGAGCACTGGCGCTACTTTATTCTGGGAACGCTGCTGGGCGCCCTCATGGGCAGCTTCGCAGTTTCCATGATGACTCAGTGGGTCGAGCACGGCGACGCTCTGTATCCCGCCCGCATGAGACTGTCTCGAAAGGGCCGGCGTATCAGGTACGACCTGCTCTAAGGGGAGAGTTTCGAGTTTAGAGTCGGCTGTCCGGGGCCGGCTGTACGAGGAGACATGCTTCCTGCGCGACGTGGATAGGAGAGGCCCCCGGCTACATGTTGGCCGGCGTGGACAATTAACCCTGTCGGCTCTCGCACCCAATCCGACCCGGCTGCACTTTGCCGGCGTGGACATCGGGACGCCTGGCAGCCGCACCCGTCGCGCCGTTGAAGGGGTAACTATAGCCCGCCCTTGCGCTCGCGCCGAGCCCGATTACAACGGTGCTCGATCTCATTCAGCCGATCGGAGTTCGGGGCCTCACTCTTGACGTGGCACTCTCCAGCAGGGGTACCCACTGAGGAGCTCCCAGATCAGACGCGAGCTTCGCCGCTCGAGAGAACTCCGGAGCTCCTTCGTCCATCTCGCCCGACTCCCGCTTTGCTGTAGCAATTGCAGAAAGCGTAAAGAACTCGGCCCACGGATAACTCACCGTGTTGCCGAGCTCCAACGCCTGCTGGAGGAAATCAAGCCCTTCGTCAGTGCGACCGAGAGCTATGAGCACGCGGCCGTGGGCTCGAAGCGCGGAAATGAGATACAGGACATATTGGTACCGGCGAAAGTAGTCGACCGCATGCTCAGTGAGCACCAGGCCGCGCAAACCTGCGCTTCCGTCATGGCTCTGGGCATACGCCAGGCCGAGCTGCATCAGCAGCAGGTGCTCGGTGACGTTGGAGGCTGCATGCGGCGGTAACTTGTCTGCGATGAGCTCCTCGAGTCGGTCCACGGCCGCTTCCGTATGTGACTGCAGCAGGTCAATCTCCGATAGCCAGTAGCTCGCCAGCATGGCGAGCTCCACGTCGCGGCTGTCGTGGGCGAGGGCCTGAACGGTGGTCAAGGTCATGGCTGCCTCATCGAGCGATCCCGCGAGACACTCGATCTGACCACGATGGAACAGGAGCTGCGTGCTGACGTACGCTGCCTCCCCCGGACTGAGCAGAGCCGACGCCTCATCGATCAGTCGACGCCCCTCCGGGAGGTTGCCGAGGAACGCGGCCGCATGCCCCAGGCGCCCTGTGCAGGTGGCCACGGATACCACGTCCCCCATTCGACGGGCTACGTCGAGGGCGACTCGCATATGGCTCTGAGTGGCCTCGATATTCCCTAGCATCATCTCTGCCCAGCTCAGGGTGTGGATGGTGCGCATGAGGGTCTCGAGTCCCGCATGCTTCTCGACGAAGGGGAGACTCTGCTGAGCCGAGCGGCGGGCCGCTTCAGCTCCTTGATTCATTGCGATAGCCCCAATCACGCGAAGATCGGCGGCGGCCTCGAGAGCCGGGTCTCCAGCCGCGCGGGCCAGAGCAACCGCCTTTGCCGCGCTCCTTTCGGCGCCCTGATACTCTCCGTACGATCCCAACAACGTTGCGTGCACCGTATGGAGAAGAATGTTACCTCTACTGGGCTGGCTTCCGGCTTCCGCGATCTGGGCGTCGACCAAACTGAATGCCTCGTCTACCTCGCCCAGCTGCCGCAACGTCCTGGCCAGGAGAGCCGTCGCCAGAAGAAGGTCATTCGGGTCGCCGACTGACCCGTACGTCTGCACCGCTTCGCGGAGCAGGGTGGCCGCTTCTTGGTTCTTACCTATCAGGCCCAGACACTGGCCGAGCTTCGTCCTGACTCGTGCAACGTCCGTGGGGTCACTGCTGAGCTCTGCCATAAGCCGGAGAGCCTCACCGTAGTCCATCGCCGCGGCTTCGTTGGCAAAGGTTCGGGCGGCCAGATCGCCAGCCTGTTCGAGGTAGTCGCAGGCCCGGGCCGGCTCTCCGGCTTCCCGCAAATGATAGGCAAGGAGCTCAACCTGCTCAGGATGGCGGTCCTCGATGGACGCGCCCACGGCGCGGTGCAGCATCGTCCGTCTGGGTTGGGACATCGCGTCCCTGGTCGCGCTGGCCAAGAGGGGGTGGCGAAAGGCGAATTGTCGGCCCCAGCACTCGAGCAACCCGATCTTCACCCCGGCTTCGAGCGCCTCAACAACCTCGACCTCCGGAACCGGCCGGGATAACTTCGAGGCTGCCGTTTGCAGCTCATCGAAGTCGAACTGCACTCCGAGCGTGGCTGCCAATCCCAAGACCACAGCCGCCGACGACGTGCCGGCGCCGACACTCACCTTCTCGAGGCCGTGGCGAACGAGTTGTTCGATCTGCTTGGGAACTCCTTGGGACACCGCTCGATCTGGCGGCCCGACCGGAAAACTTGCGGTGGGCCTGGCTTCGGGAGCCAGGATCCAGGCTCCTTGGGTGGATACGATCTGCCGGTCGGCGATCATCGAGGCGACAAGCTGACGCGTGAATAAGGGATTGCCGAGACCGAGGTGGAATACGTGGTCGAGCACCTCTTGGTCGACGATTCCCGTGAGCTCGGAGCGCACAAGGGCGTGATTTCCCTCTTCGGACAGCCTAAAGAGGTCGATTTCTCGGCAGTGATCGGAGCGCAGAAGTGTGCTAATCAGGGAGCTGGCGGGGGCTTGGACCATAGCCTCCTCGCGGAACGTCGCCACCACCAGCCATGGCCGGTCGCCGTCGAGCCTGCTCAGGTAGTGAATGAGGGCAACGGTGGATGCGTCCGCGTTGTGCACATCGTCGAGAGCAAGCAGGAGCGGGGGACCCTCCCCACGCGCGGTCGTCTCCCCGGCAATCTCTGCCAGGAAACGGGCGGTGGCGTCGAACAAGCGCGAACGGTCAACTTCGGCGCGAGACGTCGAGGTCGTTAAGCGTCCCAGGGCTGGGAGAAGGTGGGCCAGCTCCGGGTAGCCGGCCGCGGCCGACGCGCGTTGACGATCGGTTAGGGAATGCAGGTATGTCTCCATCGCTTCCACGAAGGGGCCGTAGGGCGACTGGCCCTCCGGCTCGTAACAGCCGCCCCACAAGACTCCTCCGCCGACCGCCCCGACTGCCCGCGCCGCCTCGGCCATCAACCGGGTCTTTCCAACTCCCGCCTCACCTCTCACGGCGATAAATCGGGGCACGCTTCCATGTGCAACACCACCCCAGCTTGCGAGGATCAGCTCGAGCGGGCGGCTCCGGCCGATGAAGCTCGTCGCTGGAGCGCGAGTGACAGACTCCGGAAGCTTGGCTCTGGGTAGCGGCGGACGGCTAACCGGTTCGGAGATCATTGCCGGTGGGAACCCGCCCTGGCGAATCTGGTCGAATAGGCGTACGGTCTCAGCGTCGGGCTCGGCATCCACCTCCGATTCCAGAGCTCGACGGCAGATTTCAAACTGATTGAGCGCGGCTGACCTCATACCGGCCAGGGCATAGAGCTGCATGAGCCGCCGGTGGACGTCTTCCGCCTCCGGTTCGATTCGGACGGCCTTGATCAATAGCTCGATTCCGACCTGGTGCTCAGAGGACTCAACTGCGAGCCTGCCACCCTCGCGGAGCAGGGTAAGGTAGAGCGCTCTTACGCGCTCCCGGGCCTCAGCCGACCAATCCTCATACACGTCGTCCGGCAGCAGCTCTCCCCTCCACAGTTCGCTCGCAGCTCGAATGGAATCGAGGTCACCAGAGCGCGCGGCGGCTTCGACGGCGGCTTCAAAGCTGTCGAGATCCACTGTAACTCTCGACATGTCGAGAGAGACCGAGCGGTCGACGAGTAGAAGCACCGAGGGGCTCGTGCTGGGGTCGATTGCCTTTCGAGCGTAATGTAGGGTCTTGCGAAAGGCGGCGTCGGCAGCGGCCGGTTTCAGGTCAGGCCACAAGAGATCCTGGACCATTTCCTTATGCAGCCGGTGCTGCCGCTCGAGGCATAGCAGTTTTACCAAGGCCCTGGTTTTCCGGCCCTGCCACGCGGCGCCCGGCACCGGTTCGCCCGAGCGTTCGGCCCTGAACTGGCCGAGAACAAAGAGCTGGACCGAGGACGTCATGGTCTCTGAATCCGAGTGTATCATGGTTCGACCTGCGGCAAGATACCAAATTTCTAGAGTCGCGTCAATTCTCGCGTTCAGGGGATACAT
>Ga0070739_10008489_pt1 | contig 10523 bp, 12 predicted proteins | sample Coa_R1_7_FD_66445 | JGI IMG/M metagenome (GOLD analysis project Ga0070739, IMG submission 66445) | Surface soil microbial communities from Centralia Pennsylvania, which are recovering from an underground coalmine fire - Coalmine... | ecosystem: Environmental > Terrestrial > Soil > Unclassified ...
TGATCTTCCGTCCCGGCAGGATCAGACCGAATGACAATGAGGTCGGCCAGCGCCAGCGGGGCGATGAGAGCCTCGAGCTCGGCATCCACCAGCAGGAAGCGGGCGCCGCTGTGCTCGAGGATGTACCCCACCTCCGGGCTGGCCAGTCGATTGTTGATGGCCACGAGGATCCCGCCCGCCGACGGAACTCCGAAATGCGCCTCGAGCATGGGTGCGGAGTTGAACAACAGCGTGGCCACGCGCTCTCCCTTGCGCAGCCCCGCCGACCTCAGCGCATTGGCCAAGCGCCATGACCGCTCGGCCAGCTCAGCGTAGGAGTAGCGGCGCTCTCCATCCACCACCGCGGCCTTGTCGGGATGGAGGTAAGCCGCCCGCCTGAGGAAGTCAACCGGGTTGAGCTCGGTACGGAACACCCTGCCCGACTTCGCGCTGGCCGCGGACCCAGCTTCGGTCGCAATCGGCGCTTGGCTCATCACTCCCTCCTTCATTCGGAATCTCGTCAGCCACCGCGCGCGGACTCACCGCCCTCAGATCGATTATCTCGCCTGGGTGGGCCCGAGCCAAGCGCGGATCGGGTTGTGTCCGATGGAGCGCGGGAGTACGTTGTCCTCGTGAGCTCGCTGACCGAGACCGACTTTCGGAACCTGATCGTCACCGACGAGCGCTCGGTGACTCGGATCGTGCTCAACCGCCCCGAGAAGCGCAACGCGCTCTCGCTGGAGCTGATGGAAGAGCTCATCAGTGCGCTCCACGAGGCCTCCGAGCGCTCCGGCCGGGTCATCGTGATCGAGGGTGCCGGCCCCGCGTTCTCGGCTGGGCACGATCTATCAGAGCTGATCGGACGCGAGCGCGACTTCCTGGCCCAGCTGTTCGACCGGTGCAGCGTGATGATGCGGACGATCCACCAGGTTCCTCAGCCCGTGATCGCCAAGGTACACGGAATCGCCACCGCGGCTGGCTGCCAACTGGTGGCCGCCTGCGACCTGGCAGTGGCCGCCGAAGGCACCCGGTTCGCCACTCCAGGCGTGAAGATCGGCCTCTTCTGCTCCACCCCAATGGTTCCCATATCGCGAGCGGTGGGGCGCAAGCGAGCCATGGAGATGCTGCTCACCGGCGAGCCGATCGACGCCCGCACGGCTCTCGATTGGGGCCTGGTGAATCGGGTTGTGCCGCCCGAGGAACTTGAGGCCGCGGTGCAGGAGCTGGTTGAGGCCATTGCCCGATCCAGCGCCTACACCGTGGCCATGGGAAAGCGCGCCTTCTACTCCCAGATCGATCGCAGCGAGGACGAGGCCTACGAGCATTGCCAGGTGGTCATGGCCGACAACGCTCTGGCCCACGACGCGCAGGAGGGCATGACCGCATTCCTGGAAAAGCGCCCGCCCGTCTGGCGCGGCGAGTAGTCCGACCATGCAGATCACCCGCAGCAGCAGCGAGACCCAGAAGGGTCCGCCCGACTGGTTCACCGGCGACGTCTACATCGACCCGATCGCCGCGCCCGCCGGCACCTCGACCTTCGCTGCGGCCAACGTGCACTTCACTCCTGGCGCCCGCACGGCCTGGCACACCCACCCGCACGGACAGACCATCTATGTCACCGAGGGCATCGGCCTCTGTCAATGCGAAGGCGGTCAGGTGGAGGTCATCCGCCCCGGCGACCGGGTCTTCTTTGGGCCGGGAGAGAACCACTGGCATGGCGCCGCGCCAAACCGCCTCATGGTCCACATCGCCATCCACCAGAACGACGATTCCGGCAGCCCGGTCACCTGGGGCCGCCACGTCACCGACGAGGAGTACAACGCCGCCCCGGCCAGCTGACCAGCGCGCGCGTTATTGGCCACGGAAACCGCGGGCGCTCAAGCCGCCTGTGATGAGGGTCGATTGTGGTGCTGGATGTCTCTTGGGGACCGTCGGTTTGCCCGGCCGCGCTGGCCATTCCTGCTGGGGGTACTGGCTGCGGCCGGGGCGCTCCTCATCCACTCCCTCTCAGCGGGTCAGGCCGCGGCTGGGACAGGCGTAACGCTCCTTCGAGGGATGACGGGCCAGGGGAGTGCGTTCGAGCTAGGGGTGGAGCACGGCCATGTGCGCTGGTTGCGGACGAGCCTCACCGCGCGTTGCCTGGGTGGCTCCTCCTGGAAGGCCAGTTGGGCACCCACCGATGGGGTTGAGGTCCACCTCATCACGATTGGGACGGCCTTCGTTACCTCTCAGCACGTCCAGCAGAGCTACCAGGGAGGCGTTCTCGGTCAGGTTGGCTTTGCCATCCGCGGCACCTTCAGCGGACATGACGCAGCCCAGGGCACGATCCGTCTGCTGGCCCGCTTCTACCGTGGCGAGCGGCAGCGAAACGCGTGCGATTCGCTGGATGTGCCGTGGGCGGCCGGTCCGACGGCCTCGGCGCGCCTCGCAGGGATAGCCCCCACCCGCCCGGTGGGTCAGTACCTTCCGGCCGTCCCGAGTCTGGCCACAGGCGTCTCACGCGCGCGGCGGCGCTTTATCGGCCAGGTTGACGCCGTGTGTGTGCAGACCTACGGGGAGGGGATGCGGGCACAGGAGGTAGCCGCGCTACGGAACCGCTATTTCCTGGATTGGCCGCTCCGGGACGCCGCCTTCTACGCGGAATGGCACGCCTGGCAGCTCCGAAGGATCCTGGCCCTGGGCCCGCCCCCGCAGGCCAGGGGCCTGTATGACAGCTGGCTGGCCAACTTCGGCCACCGGGTGGCGCTCGAGCGTCACGCGGTGGCCCTCTATGCCGATGGTCAGCGTGCCGCGGCCGAGCGTCTCGGGCGCTCGTTGGTCTGGCTCAAGGCCCAGGGCAACGACCTCGGTCAGCGGTTCGGCCTGGTGCGCTGCACCTCCAACGGTGACCGGACGCCGGCACCAATCTTCAACGACGGCCAGCCCCTACCGCTGCCCTGAGGGCAGTCGGGCAGGCGCTCGCTGGGCATTCAGAGCTCGGCGATCCTGCGAGTCAGGAAGCGCTTCTCGGGCTCCGACACGGTCAGTGCGAGCGCGCGCTCGAACGCCGCGCGGGCCTCGTCGCGGCGGCCGAGCCGTCGCAGCAACTCCCCCCGGGTTGAGTAGAGGTAGCGGTACTCGGGTAAATCCAGCGACTCGACGATCTCAAGCGCCTGCTCGGTATGTCCGGTTTCGGCGACTGCGACGGCGCGGTTGAGCTCGACGACGGGAGAGCCGGTGAGCTCGGCGAGCCGCGCGTAGAGCGACGCGATCTCGCCCCAGTCGATCGGCGCCTGAGTCTGCAGGGATGCGATCGCCGCCTGGAACACGTACGGTCCGCGGCCGCGCAACGCCAGCGCCTGCTCGAGCTGCTCGCGTCCAGCGGCGATCTGGGCGGCGTCCCACAACGAGCGATCCTGCTGGCCGAGGAGCACCAGCTCCTCACCAGAGAAGCGGGCATGGCGACGAGCATCGTGGAGCAGCATCAGGGCGAGCAGCCCGTGGACCTCCGGCTCGTCGGGCATCAGCTCCGCGAGCACCCCGGCGAGCCGTATCGCCTCCGCCGCGAGCTCCGCGCGGCCGCCGTAGCCCTCGTTGAAAATCAGATACACGACCGCGAGCACGGCCGCCAGTCGATCCGGAAGCAGATGATCCGCCGGCACCGCGAAGGGAATGCCCGCCTGCTTGATCTTCAACTTGGCGCGGGTCAGCCGCCGTTTCATCGTCTCCTCAGAAACGAGGAACGCGCGTGCGATCTCCTCGGTGCTCAGCCCGCCCAGCGCCCGGAGCGTGAGAGCGACCTGAGCCTCCGTGGCCAGCGCCGGGTGGCAACAGGCGAATATCAGCTCGAGCCGCTCGTCCTTGATCACTGTCTCGTCAAAGTCATCCACGGCGGCCTCCGGCAGCTCCAGAAGACGGGTTTTCTCGGCCAGCGTCCGCTCGCGGCGGATCCGGTCAATCGCGCGGTTCCGAGCAGTTGCCACCAGCCAGCCCACCGGGTTCGTCGGCGCCCCCTGGCGCTCCCAGCGCTCGGCGGCGATCGCGAACGCCTCTGCGGTGGCTTCCTCGGCGAGGTCGAAGTCACCGAGGAAGCCAACCAGCGAGGACAGCACGCGACCCCACTGCTCGCGGAAGACCTGCTCGATCAGCTCGGCTGCTCCACCAGCGGACGGACCTCGACCTTGCCACCCAGCCGGGCGGACGGGATGCGTGCCGCGAGCTCGAGCGCCTCGTCGATGTCGGCCACGTCGAACACGTAATAGCCCCCGAACACCTCCTTGGTGTCCGCGAACGGCCCATCGGTGGTCAACGTCCTGCCATCCTTCACCTCGACCGTCGTGGCCGCCTCGACCGGCCCCAGCTGGGCCCCGCCCAGGCACCGCGAGTCCTCCGAGAGCGCGAAGTACTCGCCGTACACCGCCTCGCGCTCCTGCGCCTCCAACGCCTCATGCGACCCCGGCTTGTCATAGATGAGCAGTGCGTACTTCATGTGAACCTCCTTGGAGTATTGATTGATATCCCCAAAGACGAACGAGCGCCAGCCGAGGGGACAGGGTTGGTGGCCACCGGCGCTGGCTGACCTGACGTCTGCGCCGGTTGCCAGGCCGGTCGAGTTGCGACACACTCCTGGCATGGCGCTGCCAAGCGCGTGGCTGGTGGCCGGTCGATGAGTTCCCGGGGCAAGCATCGGCGGCCCCTCCCAGGAGCAGGCGTCGCCGCGGTCGGGCTCGCCCTCGTTGGCTGCGGGAACTCCCACACCATCCACCAGGCGGCGTGCCCGACAACCATGCCTGGCGGACCGAGACCTCCCCGATTCGCCCTGCTGAACTTTGGCGATCCCATCGCCAGCCGCTCAGATCCGGGCTGGTATGGCAATGGCGCGCTCTGGACCGAGCTACCGACGCCAGCCCCAATCCAGGCCGACGGCATGCTCGGAATGAAGGTGGGCTGGTTCCGCGCCCGTATCGGTCAGGTCACGATCACGGGAACGCCGCTCTACGGCCCCCCAGCGAGGTTCTCCGCCAGAGTCGGCACCCCGGCACAGTACGGAGCAACCGGCTTTACCGTAAGCGGGATCGAGTTCGGGCGCCCGGGATGCTGGCGACTCCACGCCAGTCTCGATGGCCGCGTTCTCACGGTCGTGCTCAACGTTCGCCGCCGCCGGGCCGGCGCAGCCTAGAACGACCTAACACCTCGCCTGGGAGGTGACCCCGACGTCGGGCGCTCAGCGCCTGGTCTCATACCGGGTCAGCACCACGCCGTCGGGAAACGTCCGCGTCTCCACCAGGCTCAGGTTCACCCAGCTGTCCAGCGCCGTGAAGAACGGTGTGCCGCCGCCCACCAGGACCGGATGGGTGACGATCACGTACTCGTCGATCAGCCCGGCCCGCATGGCCGCTGCGGCGAGCGTGGCACCGCCAATGTCCATGGGGCCGCCGTCCTCGCCCTTGAGCCTGGTGATCTCGGTGACCGCGTCGCCGGTGACCAGGCGGGCGTTCCAGTTGACCGTGCTGATCGTCGAGGAGAACACCACCTTGGGCATTTCCTGCCAGCGGCGGGCGAACTCGATCTCCGCCGGTCTGGTGCCGGGCTGCTGGTCGGCGGTGGGCCAGAAGGAGCTCATCGTCTCCCACAGCTTGCGCCCATAAAGCGCCAGGCCCGTCGCCGCCACTCGGTCAGACCACCACTGGAACAGCTCGTCGCTCGGGACGCTCCAGGCGAGGTCGTCGCCGGGCGCGGCGATGTAGCCGTCCAGGGTCACGTTCATGCCAAAGGTCAGCTTCCGCATGGCGTCAGTCTCTCGGAAGTCGATTTCCGCGTAAGCGAACTTTGTCGATGAACTTCGTCATTTCGACGCTGAGAGACAAAGTTCGCTCGCGCGGGTTGTCGGTCAGGCCGAGAATGGCGATCCGGTACAGAATCTCCAAGCCCGCCGGGAGACTCGAACTCCCAACCCCTTCATTACAAGTGAAGTGCTCTACCGGTTGAGCTAGGCGGGCGCGGGAGGAGTGTCGCAGACGGTCGCGCCCCGGATCTAGGGCGCCCGCTCCTCGGAGATGGCCCGCTCGATCGAGCCATGCCCGTTCTGAGAGACGTTCATGACCGGCGGCGGCGGGGCGGGGTCGGGACCGGCGTTGAAGCGACGCTCCAGCTCGCCCAGCATCAATCCGAAGAGGAGGTGGCGCACCGTGGCCTGGGCGAAGGCTCGCCCGTTGCCCTGAAGCTGGGGGAGATGCTTGCGAGCGGGATGCAGGCGATCGGACACCGAGCCCAGGGGCCACAGGGCGACATGCTCGGTCAGCGCGGCCGCGGGGCCTCGCAGCGCGGGCGGCAGCGGCAGATAGGAGGCCAGGTTGGCGTAGATGGCCCCGAAGGCGGCGCCATTTCCCAGGTGCAGGGCCAGTCCGATGGGATACCACGCGTTCCCGCGCGTGAAGGCCTTGCCCAGGAGTTCCACGTCGTCGTATTGGCTGTCCAGCAGCAGCTTGTCCAGGGGCTGCTCGAGCGCCCAGGCTGCGGCCGCCACCATGCCGCAGACGGCTCCTCTCAGGGTGCGAGTGCGGACGCCCACGTTCAAGGCCACCAAACTGTAACGGCCACCGCCAGAACGGGTACGACTTACAGACATGGGCCTCGAGGCGTATCACCGCCGCACACGGGAGAACGGGGTGAACCTGTTCATGTACCTCATCGTGCGGGCGCTCTTTCAGCCGTTCTTCCACGTGTACTTCCGCATGCGGCGGATCGGTCGCGAGTACATCCCCAAGACCGGCCCCGTGATCGTGGCCGCCAATCACCGCAGCTTTCTGGATCCCTTTGTCATCGGGACCATGGCCCGCCGGCCCATGTTCTACATGGCCAAGAAGGAGCTGTTCAAGCACCGCTGGCAGGGTTGGATCCTCAACGCGCTGGGCGCCTTTCCGGTGGATCGGGGCGGCAGCGACGCGGAGAACATCCAGACCGCCCGGGCCATCCTGGATCGGGGCGGCATCGTTCTGATCTTTCCCGAAGGTACGCGCATCCGTCCCGGAGCCCTGGGAATCCCCCACCGCGGCGTGGGCCGGCTGGCCCTCCAGACCGGCGCACCGGTCGTCCCGGTGGCCGTGCTGGGCACCGAGGCCGTCCGGCGCGGGTGGAGAATCCGTCCGCACAAGGTGAGCATCCGGGCGGGACGGCCTCTGCGCTTCCCGGTGGTTCACGAGCCCTCACCGGAGCTGGCGGCAGCCGTGACCGAGCGGATCTGGCCCTGCGTCATGCTCCAGTGGGAGTGGCTGGGTGGGCTGCCGCCCATCCGCCGGGCCGCCATCATCGGCGCCGGGACCTGGGGCACCAGCCTGGGGGTGGCGCTGGCTCGAGCCGGCGTGGAGGTGGAACTGGGCTGCCGCACGCGCGAACAGGCCGAGGCCATCGACTCAAGCCGGGTGAATGAGGACTACCTCCCCGGGCTCCGGCTGCCCGACTCAGTCCGCGTCAGCCGGGGCGCGGATCTCGAGCTCGAGGGGGTCGACCTGGTCTGCCTGGCCGTTCCCGCACGAGCCCTGCCCGCGGTGCTGGCGGCCCACGGGCAGAGCATTCCGCGCTCGGCCGGACTGCTCGTTCTCTCCAAGGGCCTTGTCCCACCGCTGGGCACGCTGCCCTCGGCGTTCGCCTCCGAGCGGTGTGCCGCCCACTCGGTGGCGGTGCTGGGCGGCCCGGCCCACGCGGCCGAGGTCGTCGAGCGCGGTGCCTCGGTGGTGGTCGCCTCCACCGACCGGGCGTTTGCCCGTCGGCTGGCCGACATCCTGCGCCGGGCCCGGCTGGACGTGCAGGTGACCTCGGATGTGACCGGCGTGGAACTGGCCGGCTGCGCCAAGAACGTGGCCGCGCTGGCCGCGGCCGCCGCCGCCTCGTGCGCCGGCCCCAACGTGGCCGGAGCCGCCGCCGGAAAGGTGTTCGCCGAGGTGGATGCCCTGGCCCGCCGCCGGGGCAGCCGACCGGAAACGTTCGCCGGGCTGGCCGGAGTCGGGGACCTGGTGGCCACCGTGGGTGCCCTGGGCTCCCGCAATCGCCGGGCGGGCGAGCTGCTGGCTCAGGGGGTGCCGGCCCAGGATGTGATGGCGGCGCTCGGCCAGACGGCTGAGGCCGTGGATTGCATCCCGCTCCTGGCCGCGGTGGCCCGCAGCGAGGACCTGCGCGCACCGGCCATTGAGGGCCTGGCCGCGCTGGTGGAGGGCCGGTTGCCCGCCGACAGCTGGAGCGCCATGGTCACCGACCCCAGCTGGGTGGGCCAGAAAGGATCCGTTCGGGCGGCCTAATCGGGTTAGGCTCATGGTGTGCCGGAGCAGATCCCGACGACCAAGGCGGAGCTGGACGCCAAGTTCAGCGAGGTGTACCGCGCCCACCTGCGCGATGTGTACTCCTACAGCTACTACCGCGTGGGCAACCATCATGACGCCGAGGACCTCACCGAGCAGACCTTCCTCCAGGCCTACCGCCACTTCGAGCGGGCGCTGCGCGAGTCGGGCGGACGTCCCCTGCGCCCCTGGCTCATCCGGATCGCCCACAACCTGGCGGCCAACTTCTACCGCGACCGCTCGCGCAAGCGGGAGGCGTCCATCGAGGATGCGGACATGGTCTCAGCTCCCCACACCACCGAGTCCCTGGTGGAGGGTCGAGAGGAGCTGGCGGCCATCCTGTCCGGGGTCCAGCGGCTGCCCGACGACCGGCGAGAGGCTCTGATCATGCGCTTTGCCCTGGGCATGGACAACCGTGAGATCGCCCGGGCTCTGGGACGCTCGGACGGAGCCACCAAGGTGTTGCTGCACCGAGCCATCCGTCAACTGGAATCGATTGTGTCCGAGGACCAGGTCAAGATCAGCGAGGAGCGATGAGCTCGGGAGCCGCCGACTTCGAGTCCCTTCTGCGGGAAGCCCTCAGCCCGGTCGATCCGCCGGCCGACCTGGCGGCCCGCCTGGAGAGCACGCTGGTCAGTCTGACCGCGCTGGCCCAGGAAGAGCTCGAGTCCTGGGAGCTGGCCGCCATGGGTGACCCCCGCAACTGGGTGCGTCCGGTGGCCGCGGCGGTGGTGGGAGCCGGGGCCGGGACGGCGCTCGTGGTCCTGCGCGTCCGCTCGCGGCACAGCAAGCGTCGGCAGCAGTCCTCCGGCCTGCTTGATCTGGCCGGCCGCACGGCCAGAGACATCGCCGAGGAAGCCCGGCGGATCCTGCCCGGCTGAACGGTCGGCCCGCGCCCCCGGCGGCACTGAGGGGGCCGCTGCTAGCGTGCTGAGGACCAGGAGCCATGCCCGTCTGCTACCGCCATCCCTCCCGCGAGACGGGCGTGTCGTGCTCCGCCTGCGGGCGGCCCATCTGTCCGGATTGCATGACACCGACCTCGGTGGGAATGCGCTGTCCGGAATGCGCCCGCCAGCGCACCAAGGTGAGAACGATCCGCACGCCCTCTCGCTCGGTGACGGTCACCCAGGCGCTGATCGTCCTGAACGTGGTCGTGTTTCTGGCCGAGACGGCCACGGGCGCGCCCCTGGGGGGCGGTGGAGGAGGGACGGTGTGGACCCATGGGGCGCTATTCGGGCCGGCGCTGACCGCCCACAACCCCTTCCCCGTCTACACGGGCACGCACCAGTACTGGCGGCTGGTCAGCGCGGGTTTCCTGCACGACGGGATCTTTCACATCCTGGTGAACATGTTCTCGCTCTACTTCGTGGGGATGGCGCTGGAGCCGGCCGTCGGCCGCCTGAACTTCGCCTTCATCTACGGCGCCTCCCTGCTGGCCGGATCATTCGGAGCGCTCCTGTTCACCCCGGACACCCCCACCATCGGGGCCTCCGGGGCCATATTCGGCATCTTCGGAGCGCTGATCGTGGTGGCCCGGGCCCGGGGGATCTCCATCTGGCAGAGCGGCCTTGGCTTCGTCCTGGTGCTGAACCTGATCCTGTCCGTGAGCGTGGCCGGGATCTCCCTGGGCGGTCACCTGGGCGGCCTGGTGGGTGGTCTCATCTGCGGCTGGCTGGTGGTTGAGGTGGGGGAGCGCCGGCGCATGCCCAAGGCGGCCCTGGCGGGTTGCCTGCTGGTCGGGATCATCGGCGTCGTGGGCGCCATCGCCGTGGCCGGCTCGCGCGGGCTGGCCCCGCACGGTCTCACTCTCTAGGCCGGCACGGCCCGCACCTGGTCGTAGAGGGCCTGAAGCCCCTGGAGAAGGCGTGCGGGTGAGAAGCGCTCGGTCACATCGGCCGAGGCCGCTGCACCCAACCGAATGCGCTGAGCCCGGTCCTGGCGCAGCTCGTCGAGCACGGCGGCCAGCGCCTCAGGTTGACCGGGGGCAAAGAGCCTGCCCGTGTCGCCGTCCCGGATGATCTCGGGAAGGCCGCCGTGATCGGCGGCCACCACGCAGCAACCGCAGGCCGCCGCCTCCAGGGCCACGTTGGGCAGGGGGTCCGGGTTGGTCGACGGGACCACCACCACATCGGCCGCGCCGTAGATCGTGGACGTATCGCCTCGGAACCCGAGCAGGCGCAGTCGCTGACCCAGCCCCAGCCGCCCGGCCAGGGCTCTCAGCTCCTCCTGGCG
>Ga0070739_10008490_pt1 | contig 10521 bp, 13 predicted proteins | sample Coa_R1_7_FD_66445 | JGI IMG/M metagenome (GOLD analysis project Ga0070739, IMG submission 66445) | Surface soil microbial communities from Centralia Pennsylvania, which are recovering from an underground coalmine fire - Coalmine... | ecosystem: Environmental > Terrestrial > Soil > Unclassified ...
ACTATCTCCACGCCCGCCTGCGCGGCGATTGCCGCGGCGGTCAATATGCCCGCCGCGATGTTCAGGCGGCGCACCAATTGGGAACTGGGGAATTCCACCGGTTTGGTCTCACGTATGGCGGCCATGACGCATCTCCTCCTTCAATAGCGCAACGTCGGCATCGACCATCAGGGTTACTAACTCCGGGAACGACGTCCTGGGTTGCCATCCCAGCACGCGGCGTGCCTTGGCGGCATCACCCTGCAACAGGTCTACCTCGGCCGGCCGCACCAGGGCGGGATCGATCACCACGTGGTCCTCCCACTTGAGCCCGACGTGGCCAAAGGCAATCTCCACCAGCTCGCGCACGGAGTGCGTCTCGCCCGTGGCGATGACGTAGTCGTCCGGCGTAGGCTGCTGGAGCATCAGCCACATGGCCTGCACGTATTCCGCCGCGTAGCCCCAATCGCGCCGCGCGTCCAGGTTGCCGAGCGGCAGCGTCTTGGCCAGGCCGAGATAGATCTTGGCCACGTGATAGGTTACTTTGCGCGTCACAAACTCTAAGCCACGACGCGGACTTTCGTGATTGAACAATATTCCAGATGAAGCAAATAAATTGTAGCTCTCGCGGTAGTTGATAGTGATCCAGTGGCCGTAGACCTTGGCCACGCCGTAGGGGCTGCGCGGATAGAAGGGGGTCGCCTCGTTCTGCGGCGTCTGGTGGACCTTGCCGAACATCTCCGACGAGCTGGCCTGGTAGAAGCGAATCTCGGGATCGACGAGCCGCACCGCCTCCAGCATGCGCGTGACGCCCAGGGCCGTGAACTCGCCCGTCAGCACCGGCTGGTTCCAGGAGGTCGGCACGAAGGACTGCGCGGCCAGATTGTAGACTTCTTGCGGCCGATAGTCCTGCAGCAGCGCGATCAACGAGAACTGGTCCAGCAGGTCGCCCTGCACGATCTCGATGCGATCGGTCAGGTGCTGAATGCGGCTGAAGTTCTCCGTTGAGCTGCGCCGCACCATGCCGACGACGCGATAGCCCTGCTCCAGCAGGAACTCGGCCAAATAACTCCCGTCCTGACCGGTGACTCCGGTGATCAGGGCCGTCTTCACCCGCAAAACCTCCTCAAACTGGCTGGTCGATGCGACCCGCATTGTACACCACACCAGTATAGGGAACAACCCAAATAAACCGTTCCCACTGAGCATAGCCCTGGCAGAAACCGGCAGAGGGGAGCCTTGCAACAACCAGCACCATGATCTCAGGCGCTGGCGGCGAAGACGCGAGCCGGCGGGAGCGGCTCTCCGTTCTCCCTGGCACTCCGCACCAACATCGCCAGCACCTCCTGCCCGTTCTGGACGGCCTCGGTATAGGTCGCGCCATGTGTTACTGGCATAAGGACGCGATCTGCCCATTCAGGCAGTGTCACAAGATAGGCATGATCCTCATTGGACCACTCGATCACCATCGAGTAGTGCATGTTCTCGCTCACTGCGATAGCCTCCGTTTCGCCTCGGCGATCCGCTGCAGCAAGGTGCGCACCTGTCTTTCCTGATACAGCTTGGCGTCGGCGCCATCATTGCCCGCCAACACAACTTCAAGATCGGGCACCAACGGATGCTTCCACGTCGCATGGCTACCCTCGTGCGACACCTCGGCTGCACCTGCGCGACGTAAGTCTGCCTTGAGCTCGCGTATCTTGCGCGGCACTGCCGCTCAGCCTCCTCGCACCATTGCACCTTCATGCGGGCCGATGCGATCAGCATTGTACACTACCCTCATATAGGGAGCAACAGAGGAAATGCGGGCAGGCAACAGGGTTCTTCTCGGCATCGGCGGAGGCATCGCCGCCTTCAAGGCGGTCGAGGTCGCGCGCCTGTTGATGGAGCGCGGCGCGGAGGTGCGGGCCGTCATGTCGCCCGCCGCCGCCCGCTTCATCACGCCGTTCAGCCTGGAGAACCTGACGAATCGCCCCGTCTTCAGCGACCTGTGGTCCGAGTCGGCGGGCGGGGAGACGCACATCCGGCTGGCCAACTGGGCCGAGGTGCTGGTCATCGCACCGGCCACCATGGAGCTGATCGGTAAGCTGGCGCTGGGCCTGCCCGACGACGCGCTGACCTGCACCGCCGCCGCCTGCCCGGCGCCGCTCATCCTGGCTCCGGCCATGAACACCGTGATGTACGAGCAGGCCGTTACGCAGACGAACCTGCGGACTTTGCGCGAGCGAGGTGCCGTGGTCGTCGGACCCGTCGAGGGGCGCCTGGCCTCCGGCGGCAGCGGGCTGGGTCGCATGGCCGACCCGGACGACATCGTTGGCGCAGTCGCGCAGACCCTGGGGCGCACGGGCGACCTGGCGGGCACACGCCTGGTCGTCACGGCAGGCCCGACGCAGGAACCCCTGGACCCGGTGCGGTATGTGGGCAACCGCGGCTCAGGCAAGATGGGCTACGCTCTGGCCACCGCGGCGAGGGATCGTGGCGCCAGCGTCACGCTGGTCAGCGGCCCCACCGCGCTTCCTGCGCCCTACGGCATACGCGTTGTGCCGGTGCGCACCGCGGCGGAGATGCACGACGCCGTGCTGGCCGAATCGGACGGCGCCGACGCGCTGATCATGTCCGCCGCCGTGGCCGACTACCGCCCGGCGCAGATGGCCGAGCAGAAGATCAAGAAGGGCCAGCAGTCCCTGACGCTGGCGCTGGAGCGCACGGTGGATATCCTGGGAGCGCTACGGCGCAACACCGGCCTCGTGAAGGTCGGCTTTGCCGCGGAGACCGGCGACCCGCGCGCTGAGGGCCGGCGCAAGATGCACGAGAAAGGGCTCGATCTGCTGGTGGCCAACGATGTCTCCGCCGGTGCGGTCTTCGGCTCCGACACCAACCATGTCTTCATCCTCGACCGGGACGGCGGGATGCGCGAGGTCGGACCCGCGCCTAAAGGGGAGGTAGCGGAATATATCCTTGACGCCCTGGCGCCCCTGCTCCGGCGCAGCGCCTAATGTTATTCGTGTTGACGGCGCGCCACCGTCCCTGGGACCCCCGGCATCCCTGCCGGCCCGCGTTGCCGGCGGCCCCAGCTCGGGTCGCCGCGCCCTCTCAGACGCCCAGGAATAGTCCAGGTTCGTTTATCCCCCATTCAGGCCATTGCGGGCCGCCGTTCGTGCCACCTATTGTTCCAGCGTGTGGGGCTCTCGCCCACCCGGCCCAGCGGCCGGCAAAGGCAAACCTGTCGTGAGGCAGGGACGCAAAGCCACGGGGCTCCTCGCGACGTGTCGCGGGAAGTCAGCCGGGCTGCCGAAAGGAAGGCGCCGTCATGTACGTTGCCGGTCTAGAGCATTCGTTCCCCTCCAGCTATGGCGGCTCATGCAACACCCTCGCGGACCAGGCGCCCGCCGTCTGGTACCCTGAGCCAACCACCCCTATTACCGCTCCGTCGTCCGGCGCATGTCACGACGGAGCGGATGGGGATGCCGATACACTTAGCGCCATCAGCCTGTATCTCAATGAAGCCGCGCGCTACCCACGTCTCGGAGCGGCGGAAGAGCAGGAACTGAGCAGGCGCATCCGCGAAGAAAGCGACCCTGAGGCCGAGACATACCTGATACAGTGCAATCTGCGCCTTGTCGTCAGCATTGCCAAGGAGTATCGCTCCAGCGGGCTCTCGCTGATCGATCTGATTCAGGAGGGCAATATCGGCTTGATGAAGGCCGCGAAGCGCTACGATGGGCGTAAGGGATTCCGTTTCTCCACCTATGCCGTGTGGTGGATCCGCCAGCAGATCACCCGCGCCATCTGGAGCAGCCATGGCCCCGTGCGCATTCCGACCCGCGTGATCGATGGGCACCGCAAGGCCGTCCGCGAGCAGCGCAAGGCCGAGGACGAGCATGGCGAGCACAGCGTCGCCGGCGGGGTTGACGCGGCACCGTGGAGCGTCACGATGGTGCCGCATCAGGAGGTGGGGCAACTTCTGGAGGACCTGCCCGCGGACGAAGCGGACAGCCCAACCGCCCACGTGGAGCAGCGCGACCTGCTGTACAGCATCCTGCACGCCCTCAAACCGATCAGCAGGCGCGACCTGCACATCGTGATCCAGTTGTACGGGCTGGACGGCGGGGCGCCGATCCAGGTGGAACAGGTCGCACGCCTGCATAGCCTCAGCGCCGAGCGCGTACGCCAGATCAAGAAAGCGGCCTTCGACCGCGTCCGCGGCTCACGCCACGCCGAGCAACTGGCGTCGGCTTATTGAGCGAGGCGACGGCCGGCGTTCGCGAATCGCCATTGTCCCCCTATACCATAGACTTCGGCCAGGTGCCGAGCTTCTTAACGATCTTTCAGAGGGGTTACTGTGCGGCGGGGAACGGTTCCTGGGACCGCCGGCATCCCTGCCGGCCCCCGCTTGCCGGCGGTCCCAGGGCAGGTCTCACGCGCACCGGGCAAGGCTCTGCCCTTCCATGTGGGTGCGGATGTGCATGATGGCCCGCGCATGCAGCTGCCAGACGCGCGACTCGGAGATGCCGAGTACGGCGCTGATCTCCCGCAAGGTGAGCGAACGCTCGTAATAAAGGGATAGGACGAGTTTCTCGCGCTCGTCGAGGCGCCCCAAGGCCTCCCGGATGGCGCGACGTAGCTCCTGCGTTTCCAGCAGCGTTCCGGGGGCCAGGGTCTCAGCGTCGGCGGTGCACTCCATCAGGGTGGAGGCGGGATCGTCGTCGTCCTGGAAGCGCGCGGAGCGGTCCAGCGATACGACGGTGCGGGCGGCATCGGCCATGGCGCGATGCACCTGAGCCGGCGAGAGATCGAGCGCCGCCGCGACCTCCGCCTCCGTTGGAGCGCGCCCCAGGGCACCCTCAAGCTCGCCAACGGTGCGCTGAATATCCTTGCAGCGGCGGCGCGTTGAACGAGGAACCCAGTCGGCATGGCGCAGGGCGTCGACAACGCTGCCTCTGATGCGCTCGGTCGCGAACGTCTCGAAACTGGCGCCGCGCGACGGATCGTAGCGATCCACCGCCTCGATCAGGCCGATCGTGCCGTAACCGAGCAGATCGTCCTGGTCGAAGACCTGCGGCAGCACGACCGCCAGGCGTCCCACCACGTGGCGCACCAGTGGGGCAAACTTGAGAATCAGATGCTCGCGCTCCGGGCCGGCCGGCGCCGCTTGCCTCCCGCGATTAGGGGCCATACTGGTTGTGGCCACGGTCCTTCTCCTCCGTCGAAGTGGCGGATGGCAAACGCTTTGTCTGCCCTCTAAAGGCACTGTAACCACGGGTAGGTGACTAACCCCAAATCGACGGCACAACGGCTTAGACTTAGCCTGCATTATTCACGAGGACCGCGGGGCACCGTTCCTGGCGGCGGCCTGCGGGCCGACGCCGCCGGCATCCTTGCCGGCAGGGATGCCGCCGCCAGGCAGGGTCGTCCCGCCCTATCAGACGCCCATGAATAATCCAGGTTAGGCGTCAGGGGATAGGCGATAGCGCACAGCCGTCTGACCCCACATCGACGGCAAAACAAGGCGCCGGCCGGGACCTGCACAGATCCCGGCCGGCGCCCTAAAGCGTCTCTAGAGCCTAGTGGCAGCCGCAGGAGCGGGCGGCGCCAGCATCGCCGGCCGTCCTGAACGAATGGCCGCAGCCACACGTCGAGACGGCATTGGGATTATTGACGGTGAAACCGGCTCCCATCAGGCTATCGACGTAATCAATCTGTGAGCCCTCGATGAAGCTCAGGCTCTCCGAATCGATCACCACGCGGATGCCGTCCAGCTCCACCAGCGTGTCGCCTTCCATCATGCTGTCGTCCAGCGCCATGCCATACTGGAGGCCCGAGCACCCGCCTCCGGCCACGTAGACGCGCAGCGCCAGATCCGGGTTATCCTGCTCGACCAGTAAGTCGCGCACCTTGGCGCTGGCCACCGGGGTCATCGAAATAACGGAGGTGGTGGGTGTAACAACCTCAAGCATAGTTCTCGTACCGTTCCCTCTCAACGTCGCCTGTGTAGGCTTGCGCGCAACGGGACTTTATCCCGGCGCCTCCATCGTCAGGGTACCGTACGCATCGATCGTTGTCAATAACCTGTTCGGATCGGGTGCACCACGGAAACGTTGAAGCATACCCCGGACAGTTGCAGCCCCGGCTTCCGGCGGCGGCGCTCGCCGAGCAGGCGGCGACCGACACAAACGCGCCGGCAGCGATGGCCGATACCGTCCTGAGAGCTGACGGCAACGCCGGCTCCGAAGCGGTTGCGCCCGCGGCCGAGGCCATGGCCGCGAAGGTCGCCAATGGCAGCCGTCCTGCCCGGGCGCCGCGTCGCCGCTAGTGTTGTTTCAAGGGGGGTCTCTGGGCAGTGTGCCAGCTTTGTGGGAGTGCCGGCATCCCTGCCGGAAAGCGGGGGCCGGCAGGGATGCCGGCGGTCCCAGGGCAACATCGCAAAATCTTTGCCTTGATCGTGCGCACAGGCAGGATCGCGGGACATCAGGCGATGTCCCGCCATTCGGAGGACAGCATGGCGTAGACGTACTCGTCGCACCATTCGCCCTTGACGATCTCGTTTTCGCGAAAGTGGGCCTCGCGTCGCATCCCAAGGCGCTCCATCAGCCGTGCCGACGCCTCGTTGCGGCCATCGCAGCGTCCGATGATGCGGTGCAGGCCCAGCCCCTCAAAGCCAAGCCGTAACATTTCCACGGCCGCTTCGCGCGCATAGCCCCGGCCGTGATAGTCGGGGTTGAGCACGAAGCCGATCTCGCCCTGCCTGTGCTCCTGGCTGAGCCAGACCAAATTGACATCGCCGATCACAGTGCCCGAGTCACGCCGTTCGAGGGCCAGCGTCAACCTGTCGCCGGGGGCATCGATTGCCACCTGCTGCGCGCGTATGGCGAGCGCCTCGCGCACCTCGTCGCGGGAGCGCGGCCCCCAGTATAGATAGCGGGTCACGTCCGGCCGGGACTGTATGGCGTACAGCGCGTCAAGATCGTCCGCCCTGAACGGCCGCAGCAGCAGGCGCGCCGTCTCGATGGGATAGGTAGGCCGCAACATCTATCGATTCACCTTTCATCAGCCGTCAGGAACCGATACCTTCGATGATCTCCTGGCGCGTCACGCTGCCGCCGGGGTCCAGCTCAATGGCTACCAGATCGATGCGCCAGTCCGCATCGGCCCGCCCTTGCTCTTCGAGATACGTCTGTGCGCTGAGCACGAGGCGCTGCAGCTTGCGCGGGGTGACGGCCTCCTCGGGCGTGCCGAAGAGCGCCGACCGGCGCAGCTTGACCTCGCAAAACACGGTCACCGCGCCGTGCAGGCAGATCACGTCGATCTCGCCAAAGCGGCAATGATAGTTCCGCGCCAGCACCGTCAGGCCACGGGCCTGTAGCAAGGCCACCGCCAGGTCCTCGCCGCGCAGGCCCAGCTTCGAGCGCTTCGACCGTACCATACTCCCGCCGGCACACCTCCCCTCAAGCCCTTCACCGTTATACCACGCGCCCGCGCTTAGCCTGGCCCGGATCATGGATGGGCGTCTGCCCCGGCGGCCTTTCTGGGACCGCCGGCAGAAGCGGGGCCGGCAAGGATGCCGGCGGTCCCAGCGGCATCCTCCGCGCTGCTCATGCACAATGCAGGCTGGCCGCATACCTCTCCAGCGGGCACACTGAACTGAAACGGCTTGTTTGCCCCGCATATCGGTGAGGTACGAAGCGCGAGATCATGAAAACCCGATGGGTCACCCTTTTGATGGTGCTCTCCACTATCGCCATTGTCTCCACTATCGCCATTGTCTCCACCACGGCCCCGGCCAGCGCCCAACCCGTGGCGGCCCGGGCGTTCACCTTCCAGCGGCTGCTCGCGGTGGCGGGCGAACCCGACGATATAGCCGTCGATGCGCAGGGACGGTTGGTGTGGGGCAACCTGAGCACAGGGAGCATCCAGCGCTTCGACGGCCGGTCCATTCAGACCGTGGCCACCGGGCTGTCGGTACCCGAGGGCATCGTGGTATTGGCCGATGGTAGCCTCGTGGTGGCCGAGCAGGGGCGCGATCGGCTGGTTCGGCTGGGTCCTGGAACCCGGCGCAGCGTCGTGCTGCGCCTGCAGCCCGTGCCCGGCCAGGAAGGTGTTGACGGCATTGCGCTCGACCCTCGCAGCAGGCAGTTGCTGGTGCCCGACTCGCCGCGCGGCACGCTCCTGCGCGTGGGCGTCGATGGCCGCCACGCCACGGTGCTCGCGCGGGGCCTGGGCCGTCCCGTCGGCGCCGCCGCCGATGCGCACGGTACGATCTGGGTCGTCGACGAAAACCTGAACGCCGTGCTGTCGACAGCGCCGTCCGGGGCCGTGGTCAGGAGAGCCACGCTCTCCGTACCGGACGACGTGGTGATCGATCGCCGTGGCTGGCTGTGGGTCACCACCCTGGGCGACGGCGGCCTGTGGGTCATCAAGCCCGGACAGGCCGCTCAACGGGTGCTCAGTAACCTGTCCAACCCGCAGGGCCTGGCCCTGGATCGCTGCGACAACCCCATCGTCGTGCAATCCGCCCGCGGCGTGATCGACCGCCTTGTCACGGCGCCGGCAGGCCGGCACTGCCTGGCCGGGAGCTAGCTATTCCGGGCGTGTGTTAAGATCATCAACGATGAGCATTAACGTCTTTGATGGCCGCCTGGCCGTTTTCGGCCAGTTGGGCGAAGACGCCTTCCGCCGGCTTGTCCACGCCTTTTACAGCAGAGTGTACGCCGATCCGCTGCTGCGGCCCATGTTTCCCGACGACCGCCCGGCGGCAGAGGAAAGGCTCTCGCTCTTCCTGATGCAATACTTCGGCGGCCCCACGACCTACTCCGAGCGTCGCGGCCACCCACGGCTGCGCATGCGCCATCTGCCGTTCTCGATCGGGCAGCGCGAGCGCGACGCCTGGCTAGGCCACATGCTGGCCGCCATGGATGAGGTTGGCATCGCCGAGCCGGCACGCGCCGCGATGATCGACTACTTCGAGCACGCCGCGACCTTCATGATCAACCGCGACTAAGCGGGCGCCGCGGTGTTCATGCGCAGGCCACGCGGGGCAGACGAGGACGTCCGCGGTCCGGAGGATGTGCACCTGGCTACTGCTGTTGCGCATGTTGCAGGGCATAGGCGCGGAGCGACGCGCCATCCAGCCACCGCGCCTGCTCCGGCGGCAGGTGCGCCGACCAGCGGTCGGACCACGGGCGGCGCGGGTCATGGCCAACCCAATCGAGGTCCAGGGGCGCCGGGCAGATGGAGGCTGCCTCCGCGACGATCTGCGCGGCGCGACGCCAATCGGCCATCGACGGCAGCGAGCTGTACGGATGGCCGGCGATATCTTCCGGATTGATCTCCAGGGACCATCGGCCGCCGGAGGCGCATAGCTCGCCCTGGTTGCCGTTGCTCGTGCTTCCCTCGAAATGCAGGCGGACAGCGGCCCAAGCGGCATGATTTCCGGAGTTCATCACGGCCAGCACCTGCAGGTTCGGGTCGGCGGATGGCCGCGCGGTCGCCGTCGGCAAGACAGGCGGAAGCGGGGGCTGCGAGGTGCCGACAATGAGCACGGTAAGGCTCAACGTTGCCAGCACGACCAGGCCGGCGGCGACGAGCCAAAGGCGAGTCAGATAGCGCCGCATTCCGAGATGGTCACGGGTTGCCCGACGATTGGCCGCGACCGGCGCCGAGCACGGCTACCACGGCGGAGGCGGCGCTGGGGCGGCTCTCGCCGTTGCGATTGAACGCCGTGACGCGATACCAGTAGGTGGCACCCGCTTGCAGCGACGGCGAATCCGCGAAGGAATGGATGACCGGGCTACTGACCTCGCCGATGATGACATAGGGGCCATCCCGATCCTGCGCCCGGTAGACGCGGAAACCGACGGCGTTGCCGCCCCGAGGGACCCATGTGACCAATATCGAGCCGCCGCCGGAGGCCGCGACGGCGACCTGCGCCGGAGACGCGGGAGTGGCTTGATCGGGCCCGGGCGTCGTGCTTGACGACAGCGACGGCAACGCGCCCTGGCTGAGAACAAGGCCCACGATAGCACCCAGGGCCAGCAGTGCGGCCAGGACAATCGCCAGCCACACCCGCCCCGCCCTGTGCTGTGCTCCGACCGCCGGCCGCGCTGCGTCCTCCGGCTGGACCGGAACGGGATCGGCGGGCGGCAGGGCCTCGGTGACAACGGCGGTGGTCGGGGCGCTCTCAAGGCGATTGCTCATACCGAAGGCTCCGCGACATCGGCGTGTGCCTGCTCCGGCGGTGACGTGTCATGATGCGCCGGAGAGTGGGCGCGATTCTCCAGTCTCGCGGCACGCAGGAAGAACCCGATGAGCGTCACGCAGAGCAGGCCGTTGGCCGCCACCACCGCCTGCACGATCTCGGCGACGCTCTGATGGTGCGCGACGATGAGCAAAGCCATCAGCGGGCAGCACACATAGAGGGCCAGGGCATAGCGGCGCGAGCCGATGGACACGAAATAGTAGCTCAGGGCCTGCGATAGGGCGAGGAACAACATCGCCAACCCGTACCACGCCAATTGGCCCGAGACGGCAACGGTGTCGCTGCCG
>Ga0070739_10008493_pt1 | contig 10518 bp, 9 predicted proteins | sample Coa_R1_7_FD_66445 | JGI IMG/M metagenome (GOLD analysis project Ga0070739, IMG submission 66445) | Surface soil microbial communities from Centralia Pennsylvania, which are recovering from an underground coalmine fire - Coalmine... | ecosystem: Environmental > Terrestrial > Soil > Unclassified ...
GCCGATTTCAGCGACATTCTCGGCGATTTCTTTGGCTTCGGCGATCTCTTCGGAGGCGCCGGGCGCCGGCGTACCCGCGCGCAGCGCGGCGAGGACGTCCGCTACGATCTCGAAATCACCTTCGACGAAGCCGTTTTCGGCATGAATGCCGATATCCAGGTGCCGCGCATGGAGACTTGCGACCGCTGCAACGGCTCGGGCTCGGAGCCCGGCAGCGGCCCCGCCACCTGCCCCACCTGTCACGGCCGCGGCGAGGTCACCTACCAGCAGGGCTTCATCGCCATCCGCCGCACGTGCAGCACCTGCAACGGCGCCGGCCAGATCATCCGCAATCCGTGCGCCGCCTGCCGCGGCGCGGGACGCCGCCAGGCGCAGCGCAAGCTCAAGATCAACATCCCCGCCGGCGTGGATGACGGCACGCGGCTCCGCCTCGCCAACGAAGGGCAACCCGGGGTAAACGGCGGCCCTCCCGGCGACCTTTACGTCTTCCTCAAGGTGAAGCCGCACCCGTTCTTCGAGCGCCGCGAGCAGGACCTGCACTGCACCATTCCGGTCAATATCGCGCAGGCCGCGCTCGGCGCTGAGATCGAAGTCCCCACGCTCGAAGAGCCGCACAAGTTGAAGATCCCGGAAGGCACGCAGCCCGGCGCGCAGTTCCGGCTCAAGCACAAGGGCGTTCCCAACGTCAACGGCAGCGGCCGCGGCGATCTCTACGTCCACATTGACGTTCGCGTCCCGACGCGCATCTCCCGCGAACAGCGCAAGCTGCTCGAGCAGCTTCGGGATACCCTGCCCGTCGACAATGCGCCGTCGGAAAAGGGTCTCTTCGAGAAGGTCAAAGACTACTTCATGTAGCTGAGGCAGGACCGGCCATGGCTCGATACCGGCGCCGAAAGTTCCGCCGAACGAGGCTCGCCCGTCCATCTGGCTGTCCACCGAGCCCCAACTACGCCGCCGCGCTGAAAACGGTCAGCACCAGGCATTCCGCCAGAACCACCGCCGCGCCGAGCGTGTCGCCCGTGATGCCGCCGATGCGGCGCGCCGAGCGCCAGCCCCAGAGCAGCGCCGCCGCCCCGGCCAGCAGGCCCGCAAGAGTGCCCCGCCATCCGCAGGCGGCGGCTGCGAGGGCGGCAGTGGCCGTCGCGATGACCAGCTCGGTGCCGGACATGTAGCGTGCCGGCGCGCCGGTCGCGTCCTGGTCGGGCGGACGGGCATAGGGCTGTGTGGCGCCGAGCAGCACGGCGGACCAGCGGCCAAGCACCGGCGCCAGAAAGACCGGCGGCAGTGCGCCGCCGCGGGCGATCAGGGCCGCCACGGCGGCGATGCGAAACGCCAGTGCCAGCACCAGCGCCACAGCTCCGTAGGCGCCGATGGCGTGATCGCGCATGATGCGCAGGACGTCCTCGCGGGTGCGGCCCCCGCCGAAACCATCGGCGCAATCGGCCAGGCCGTCCAGGTGCAGCGCGCCGGTGAGGGCGGCATCTAACGCCGTGAGCATCACGGCCGTCACCGCGGCCGGGAACACGGGCGCGGCGAGCCGCAGCGCGACGGCATAGATCGCGCCAAGCAGCGCACCTACCAGCGGGAACCAGCGCGCCGCGCGCGCTACGGTCTTGGCGTCGAACGCACTGCCGTGCGCGACGGGCAGGCGCGTGAGAAATGCGATGGCCGCGGCGATCAGGCGCACTATGTGGCCCCGGAGACGCCTGCCGCGGCGAACGTCGCCATCCCCGTAAACGCCGCGACGGCAGCGCGCACAATCGGAATCGCCAGCGCCGCGCCCGTGCCTTCGCCGAGGCGCATCCCAAGATCGAGCAGCGGCCGGTGACCGATCACTTCGAGCAGCGGCGCATGGCCGGGCTCGGTGGAGCGGTGGGCGGGAATCAGGTAATCGGCGACTGCGGGGTGCAGGCGGACCGCGAGCGCGGCCGCCGCGGTCGCGATGAAGCCGTCCACCACCACCGCACGGCGGTTCGCGGCAGCGCCGAGACACAGCCCGGCCATCCCGCCGATTTCGAATCCGCCGAGCCGCGCCAGGATATCGAGCGGCCCGTGTACTTGCGGCCCGTGGAGGGCGAGAGCGCGAGCGATGGCCGAGCGCTTGCGGTCCATGCAGGCATCATCGGCGCCGGTGCCGCGGCCGGTAACCGATGCGGCGTCGAGACCCGTCAGAGCAGCGGTAACGGCCGCGGCGGCTGTGCTGTTGGCGATGCCCATCTCGCCGATGCCGAGGAGATGGGCATCGCCCGCGCTCGTCGCAATGCCCAATTCGAGCGCCGCGACGGCCTGTTCGGCGGACATCGCCGGGCCCTGGCAAAAATTCGCCGTGCCGCGTCCGAGCGGGCGCCGCACCAGGCCGGCCGTTTCCGGAATCTCGTGCGCCACGCCGGCATCCACGATTTCGAGCTCCACGCCGGCGACGCGCGCCAGCGCGTTGATGGCCGCTCCGCCGCGCACGAAATTGGCCACCATCTGAGCCGTGACCGCCTGCGGATAGGGATTCACGCCCTCGGCGCAGACGCCGTGGTCGGCGGCGAACAAGACGATGCGCGCGCGGTCCACCTTGGGCGAGAGCGTCTCCTGTATGGCCGCCACGCGGTTGGCGATCTCCTCCAGGCGGCCGAGGCTGCCGGGCGGCTTGGTCAGCTCGAGCTGGCGGGCGCGCGCCTGCTCGATCCAGTGCGGGTCCACCGGCCGGATACGCGCGAGCGTTTCGTTGAGCAGTGTAGTCATGGAGTCAATAGCTCCGCAGCGCGCCCGGCGTCGCGGCAATCCCAGCGGTCGAAATGAATCAGGCGCGCGAGGCTTTCGCGCGCCTCCCAACCGGCGCGCTCCAACTCGGGGGCGGGCGGGAATTCCAAGACGTACCCGATGCACAGATACGCTACCGGGACCACGGTAGCGGGAATGCGCAGTAGTTCGCGCAGGCGGTCGAAATCGAGAATGCTGACCCAGCCCACGCCGAGCGATTCGGCGCGCGCGGCGAGCCACAGGTTTTGGACCGCGCAGACGGTCGAGTAGAGATCCGTTGAAGGGTCGGTCTGGCGGCCGAGGCCCGCGCCGCGGGGACGCTCGCGGTCGCAGGTGACGCAGAGGTTGACCGGCGCTTCCAGGATGCCTTCGAGCTTGAGGCGGTCATAGACGGCGCGGCGCTCGCCTTCATAGCGGGCGGCGGCCTGGCGGTTGGCTTCGCGGAAGCAGTCGTGGACGGCGCGGCGTACCGCGAGGTCTTCGATCACGATGAAATCCCACGGCTGCATGAAGCCGACCGAGGGCCCGTGGTGCGCGGCGTCGAGAAGGCGGCCGAGCACGCCCGGAGCGAGCGGCGCCGGCAGGAACTGCGCGCGAATATCGCGGCGCTCGTAAATCGCGCGATAGACGGCGCGCCGCTCCGCGGCCGTGAAGTCGCTCATGCCGCCACCTCCGCGCCGGCAACCCGCGCGAGCACGGCGTGCACCTGGCGGACGCCATCGGTGAGCGCGGCCGGGCCGGGCTGCAGGATATACGTGGACTTGATCTCGTACACGTGACGGAAATCCGCCCAGCCGGGGCGGGCACGGATCTGCTCCGGATTCACCTTGCGGCCGCACCAGGAGGCGAGAATGACATCCGGCCTCGCCGCGAGCACGGCCGCCGGCTCGACGATACGGCCTCCAGCGGCGTGCTGCGCGCGCAGGTGCGGGAAGACAGGTTCGCCGCCCGCGATCTCGATCAGCTCATCGACCCAGCGGATGCCGCTGATGATCGGGTCCATCCATTCCTCGAAGAACACGCGCGGGCGGCGCGGAAAGCGCGCCGCGGATTCGGCGATGCTATCGAGACCGCGCCGCAGCCGGTCCGTCAATTCGGCGCCGGACCGTTCGGCTCCGACGATGCGGGAGAGCATCAGGATCATTTCGAAGATTTCCTCGACCGAGCGCTGGTTGAAGACCATCACGTTGAGTCCGGCCTGGATGAGCTCGCGCGCGATTTCGGCCTGGAGATTGGAAAAGCCGAGAACCAGATCGGGGCGAAGTGCGGCAATTTTGTCGATTTTTGCGGAGGTGAACGCGGAAATTCGCGGCTTTTGGCGCGCTTCCGGCGGGCGGCAGGTGAAGCCGGAGACTCCCACGATGCGGTCCTGTTCGCCGAGGAGGTAGAGGGTCTCGGTGGTTTCCTCCGTGAGGCAGACGATGCGGCGGGGACCGGTCATGTGAACCCTAAATTACCGCATCCTGCTGGCGTTTTCGCAGCAGCCAGAGAAATGCCGGGCCGCCGAGCAGGCCGGTCAATGCGCCGACGGGCAGCTCGCCCGAGGGCAGAACCACGCGCGCCAGGGCGTCTGCGAGCACGAGGAAGGCCGCGCCGAGCAGCAGCGAGCCGGGGAGCACGATGCGCAGGTCCTCGCCGAACAGCAGGCGGACGGCGTGCGGCACGATGAGGCCGACGAAGCCGATCGCGCCGCCCACCGCGACGGTGATCCCGACGATCAGCGCGCAGAGCAGGTGAACGGCGGTTTCCGAGCGGCGGACGTCGACGCCGAGCGTGGCGGCGGTCTCGTCGTCGATCGCGATCAGGTGCAGGTCGCGCGAAAAAGCGAGCAGCGCGATCCACGCCGGCGCGAGCACGGCCAGCATCTGCCAGATGGGGGCGAGACCGACGACGTCCAGGCTGCCGATCATCCAGTGCAGGATGCGCAGGGCGCTATTCGGGTCGGCGACGTATTGAATCGTGAGCACGGCGGCGGCGGAAACGAGGTTGACCACGACCCCCGAGAGCAGCAGCGCGCCGGGCAGCATCACGGCGCCTGTGCGGGCGATGAGCCGAACCAGCACGACCGCTCCGAGAGCGCCGGCGAATCCGGCGGCGAACAGAATGGGAACCCCGAAAATGCTGGCGCTCCAGCCGAGAGCCAGGGCGATGCTCGCGCCGAGCGCGCCGCCGCCGCTCACGCCCAGCGTGAAGGGATCGGCCAGCGGATTGCGAAAAAGGGCCTGCAGTGCCGCGCCGGTTACCGAAAGCGACGCGCCGATGAGAACGCCCATCAGCACGCGCGGCAGCCGGAGGCGGAAGAAGAGCGCGCGGGAGAAGGGGTCGGAGAGGACCGCAGAGAAGTCGATGCGCTGCCGTCCGGCGAGCAGGGCCACGGCCACGGCGGCAAAGAGCACGAGAGTCAGCACGGTGAGGCTCGCAGCGAGCCGCCGCCCCAGCGGCGCCGGCGTCGATTTCAGGCTTCGATCCATACGAGGGTTTGCGAACCGATGCGTTGCGCGCGGACGTTCGGCTCGCCGTAGATCCCGGCCAGCAATTCGCTGCGGAGCACCTCTTCAGGACGGCCGTACGCGGCGGGTTCGCCGGCGCGGAGGGCGAGGATGCGGTCGAACAGCGAGCCCGTGAGCTGCAGGTCGTGGGTGATCATGACGATGGCGAGGCCGCGTTCGTCGCGCAGGCGGGCCAGAGCGCGCATCAGGGCGGCCCGGTGTTTCAGGTCGAGCGCCGAGGACGGTTCATCGAGCAGCAACACGCGGGGCTGCTGGGCCAATGCGCGCGCGAGCGAGACCATCTGGCGCTCGCCGGCGGAAAGGGCGGTAACGGGCCGCGCCGCCAAATGCGCCGCGCCGGCGGCTTCGAGCGCCTCCATGGCGATCTCGCGGTCGCGCGCCCCCTCGAGCTGGAAGCGCGGAAGGTGCGGTGTGCGGCCGCTGAGCACGACGTCCAGCGCCGGAAACGGAAACGCCGTTGCGGCGGTCTGGGGCATGTAGGCGATTTCGCGCGCCCGCGAACGGGGCGGCCAGCCGGCGAGCGGGCGGCCATCCAGCAGAATTTCTCCGGCGGCGGGCTGGAACCGGCCGGCGAGCATCCGAATCAACGTCGATTTGCCGGAGCCGTTGGCGCCGATGATGGCGGTGAGCGAAGCTCTGGGGGCGGCCAGGCTGACGCCGCGCACCACGGGAGGGCCGTCCGCGTAGGCATACGAAAGACCGCGCGCTTCGAGCAGCGGCTTCACATTCCCGGGCGTCATTTGGCCTCCGGGTGCAGCAGCCGGGCGAACAGTTCGGCCGTCAGCACCATTCGCTGCGAAGCGTGCGGAACGTACTCTTCGGTGACACTGTAGACGCGATGCGTTCGCACGGCCTTCAGTTCCGGCATTTCGCGCCAGGCATCGAGCGGGTTGCCGGAAAACGTGCCAGTCGGGCCGTGGTTGAAGTCCAGGATGACGTCCGGGTCGATGGCAAGCAGGTCCTCCTTGCTGAGACGGGAATAGCCGATGCTGGCCGGAGCCGCAGCGATGCGTCCGCCGGCGATCTCGATCAGCTCGGCCAGATATCCGCCCTTCGTCACCGTGTAGAGGTTCTGGAGCGTGCCCGGCGTGCGGTCCACGATCAGGACGACGCTCACCCTCGGTAACGGCGCCGTACGTTTCGCGACGCGCGCGAGCCCTTCGCGCGTCCCGGCGGCCAGCCGGGCGGCGCCGGCTTCATGGCCGGTGGCGCGCCCGAGCGTCTCCATTGCGGCGTAAACCTCCGCGATGTTATGGCTGGGCACGACCAATAAGTGAAAGCCGAGGGCGCGCAGCTTGTCCTGGAAGAGCGGCGCCTGCGCGTCATCGACTACGACCAGGCCGGGGCGGAGCGCAACGAGCTTTTCGAGATCCGGCGTGGCCCATCCGCCCACGCTCGGAAGCTTCGCGGCTTCGGGCGGATACGTGGCGTAATCGGACACGCCCACGACCTCCGGGAATGCGCCGATGCCGTAGAGGATTTCGGTGAGGCTAGGGGAGAGGCAGACGATGCGATGGGGCGCCGCCGCAAGGGCCAAGGCCAGCGAGATGATCGGCAGCGCCGCGCGTTTCATCGTCAAAACTCAAATTGCATTCCGGTCACGAACGTGGCGCCGGGCGTGCGGAAACCGTCCTGATAATAGGTCTGGTTGAACATGTTGTCCACCTTTCCGTAGAATCGCACGGCGCGGAATTCGGCCAGCGGACGCCGGTAGCTGAGCATGGCTTGGGCCCGCTGCGCGCCGGAGAATCGGAACGCGTACCCGTAAACGGAGCCGAGGTAATCGCCGGTCCCGATGTAACGGAACACCGCGGTGAGCCGGTCCGTAAGGCGCGCGGTGGCGAAGGCGGAATACCGCTGCCGTGGGGAATCGAAGCTCTCCCACACGCCGGGGACGACCGGCGTCTGCTGGCGCGAATCCGTGTAGGTGTAGGCAGCGGTGAATTGTACGCGGCGTGTGGCGGCGACGTTCGCCGAAAGCTCGACGCCGCGCGCCAGGCCGCCGCCGGTGTTGCGGTAGCCGGCGTAGCGCCCGAGCGGGTCGGTCGAAGGATTGATGCCGCCGGAGTAATCGAAGATGATGACCTCGTTCAGGCGCGTGAAGAAGTACGTAGCGGAAAGCTGCGCGCGCGAATTCCAGAGGCGCTGGTCGATGCCGCCGTCGATCGAGTTTGAGCGGTCGGGGCGCAGGCCTGGATCGCCGTACAGCGTGTATGCGGCGCCATCGAAGTATGTCCCGAAGCGCTCGAACAGCGAGGGCGCGCGGTAGCCGCGGCCGGCATGGGCGCGGATCTTCGTGCCGGTACGGCGAATGGTATAGGCAGCCGATATGTCGCCGGTTTGCGCGGTGGGCGGCGCCGTGAAGGCGCGGCCGGCGAACGGAGCGCCGGCGGCCGGCTCGAAGTACGGCGCGGCGAGCGTGAAGAACTGCGCGCGGTAGCCGAACGAGAGCTGCACCCGGTCACCGGCCAGGTGCACCTGATCCTGCGCGAAGATCGCGTTCGAGCGCTGGCTGACGTCGCTGGAGAACGGAGCGGCGGGCGTGGGCGGCGTGAGGCGGTTGCGGAAATCCTCGTCCTCGAATTCGTAGCCGGCATTCCAGTGCTGGCTGCGCCAGGGCGAATAATCGATGCGCGCGCTGGCGGTCTGGATGCGGCCGAGATAATCGGAAAGGCTGGTCCCGGTGGGCTGGTAGCCGGGGCCGGCCGGGCCGTCGCCGTAATCGCGCGTGCTGCGGACGTTCTGGTATTGCGCGGTGAAGCCGAGGCGCTCGGAGGGGCGCAGGCGGAAAGTCAGCGCGCCGGTGAAGTACTTGCCGGTGCGGGTGCTGTCGGGGTCGAATTGATCGGGCAGGAAGGTGGAATTTCCCGGCGCGGGCGGGTCGGACAGCGCGCCGGATTCGTAAAGATGCAGTTGCGAGAGCGGAACGGCGATGGCGTTGACCACGCCGCTCGCGGGCAAGTTGCCGACCGCGATGGGGCTGAGGCGCAGGACTCCGAAGCTGTCGCCGGCGTAAATGCGCGCGGAGAGCGAGGCGATTGGCGAAAGCCGCCACAGGATCTGGCCCTGGCCGCTGGTGTTGCGCGCGGGACTGTCGTTATCGATGCCGCGGGTGATATTCCAGTGAGTCAGGCCGAGACTGTAATCGATACGGCTGCCCAGGCCGCCAGCGAGGCGGGCGGTGGCGCGGGCCTGGCCGAGCGAGCCGCCATCTAGCGAAACCGAGCCGCGGGTGCGGCCGCCGCCCTCGCCAGTGACGATGTTGACGACGCCCCCGATTGCGTCCGTTCCATAAAGGGAGGAGCCCGCGCCGCGCAGCACTTCGATGCGGTCGGTATCCGCGAGAACGAGATCCTGGAGGAGGCCGGAGGCATCGGCCTGCGTGCCGGCGGCGTCGCGGAGGCGCAGGCCATCGACCAGGACTGCGGTGTCGGTGTCGCGAAGGCCGCGCGTCTTGAAGTAGGTGGTGGAGAGCGGCCCACCGAGCTGCTGCACGGAGAGGCCGGGGACGTCGAGCAGGGCGTCGGCGACGGTGGGATCGGCGCGCAACTCCATCGCGCTGCGGTCGACTACGGTAAGGGCCTTCGAGACTTCGTCGGTCGACTGCGGCGTACCGGAAGCGGTCACCACGACCTCGCTGCGAACCTGGGCGAGGCCGAGCGAAATCACCAGCGCCGCATCGTCCCCAGTAGGCAATCGAACCGCGCGTGGCGCGGAAGCCGCGAACCCGGAGGCCCCAGCCTCAACGAAATAATCGCCATCGGCAACCTGCCGGAACTCGCATCCGCCTTCCGCATCGGCGGTGAGCGTCTTGCTCTCGCCGCTGCGCGAGATCAAAGACACGGTGGCGCCCGGGATCGCGCGCCCCTGGGTGTCGACGATGCGGACCGACAGGCCCGCTGCGCTCGCGGCGGCCGCGAGCAGAATCATGAGGAGGGATTTGCGGATCACGCGCGGCCTCCCTTGATGGCGACCGGGATACCGGCTACCAGGAGCCAGACGGAATCGGCGGCGCGCGCGGCTTCCTGGTTCACGCGGCCTTGCAGGTCGCGGAAGAGGCGTGCGATGCGGGATTCGGGAACGATGCCGGAGCCGACCTCGTTGGTCACCAGGACGAGGTGAGTGCCAGCCGAGGCGAGCGCCAGGCGCGCAATATCGGCGCGGGCGGCGGATTCCAGGCAATCGCCCTCCTGCGCGTGCGCGGCGCAGAGATTGCTCAGCCAGAGCGTGAGGCAATCGAGGAGCAGGAAATCGCTGCTGCCGGATCGAGACTCGACTGCGGCGGCGATTTCGAGCGGCTCTTCGACGGTGAACCAGTGCGCCGGGCGATCCTGGCGGTGCCGGGCGATGCGGGCCGCCATTTCTGCGTCTTCCGGACGCGCCGTGGCGATGTAGACGGGCCGCGAAGCTTCGCGGCCGAGGTTTTCGGCAAAGCGGCTTTTCCCACTGCGGGCGCCGCCGGTAACAAGCGTGAGCATAGACGAGGTAACGCGCCTCCCAACCCGCCTGCCCGACGCTGTCTGAAAATGGATCGATGAAGCGGCAGCGCGGGAGAACTCCCGGCGGCCCGTCACCATCCGCTTTCGAGCGAAGCGCGGTGCAAGCTCATTTGCCGAGGCAGGTCTCCTGACTCACAGGTCATCGCGATACCGGCAACCTTCCCATTCCCGCGGGAACAGTGGTTTTTGTAGCCGGCCCGCTCGCTGCTCACAGTGGCGCGACCGTGCGGGATTCTCACCCGCTTCCCTTTTCACCCCGAAAGCCGGGGCACCTCGGAACTCTTCCAGGATTAGCACACCGCGGGCGGCGGGTCAAAAGGGAACCTCAGTGGAGAGCGCGTTGTCGTAGAATTCGTTGAGCACCTGCCAGCTCAGGCAGCCGCGGCCAGAACTCCACAGAATGTCCATCCAGCGCGAAGCAGCAGCCGCGCGGCTTCGGTCCGTCATGTCGAGAGTGTAGAGCAGGACGTTCGTATCGACAAAGACCGGTTCGTCACCGGTCGGTGCGCCGCATCTCGTCCTCAATCATGTGGCCGTGCAGCTTGGACCCGGATGTATTCTTCTCGGCGGCCTGCCTGCGAGCCAACCGCAGCGCCTCCTCCTCCAGAGTGACGGTGACGTTCTTTAACACGATTTCAGTGTAAGACGAAATTCGTGTAGAGCACGGCTAATGAGAATCCGCGCGCTAATTCTCCGTCGGCCGCTCCGCCCGGTCGATCACGAGCACCGGCACCGCCGTCTTCTCCGCCCGCAGCCGC
>Ga0070739_10008494_pt1 | contig 10514 bp, 7 predicted proteins | sample Coa_R1_7_FD_66445 | JGI IMG/M metagenome (GOLD analysis project Ga0070739, IMG submission 66445) | Surface soil microbial communities from Centralia Pennsylvania, which are recovering from an underground coalmine fire - Coalmine... | ecosystem: Environmental > Terrestrial > Soil > Unclassified ...
ACGCGGTCGGCCCAAGCAGCAGCGCTACCAGTCCCGCTGCGCCTGCCCACCGCACGACCGTCTTCGGTGTGCGCGCGGCCAGTGCGATGACACAGGCCGCTGCCAGGCCGCCGATCAGCACGACGTACCGCAGCCAGGGCAGGTATTCAGGCGTCCGGTTCAGCAGGACATACGACCACACCGCGCCGACCGCGATCGCCGCTCCGAGCGCCACTGCCGCCTTGTCATTCGCCCGGCGCCGCCAGAGGATCATCGCGCCGATGCCGACCACCGCGCCGATCGCCGGGGCGAGCGCGACCGTGTAGTACGGATGGAAGATCCCTGCCATGTAGGAGAACACCGCGCCGGTCACCACCAGCCAGCCGCCCCACAGCAGCAGGGCCGCGCGTTCCGGGTCCGTCCGCCGCGCGCGCCGGGTCGCCCAGAGCCCGAACCCGAGCAGCACCAGCGCCGTCGGCAGCAGCCAGGAGATCTGCGAGCCGACCTCGGAGCCGAACATCCTGGTCCAGCCGGTCGCGCCCCAGCCGCCGCCCCCGCCGACCGAGCCGGTCTCGTCGCCGGTGATCCGGCCGAAGCCGTTGTAGCCGAACGTGAGCGAGAGGAAGTCGTTGTCCTGCGATCCGCCGATGTACGGCCGGTCCGCCGCCGGGATCAGCTCCACGACGGCGACCCACCAGCCGCCCGCGACCACCATCGCCAGCGTCGCGACGCCGATCTGCCTGATCCGCCGCCACAGCGTTGTCGGCGCGGCCACCAGATACACCAGCGCGAACGCGGGCAGCACCAGGAACGCCTGCAACGTCTTAGTCAGGAAGGCGAAGCCGATGCACACGCCGGCCAGCGCGAGCCAGCGGGTCTGCGCCCGCGCCGATTCGACGCTGGTGACCGCGCGCACGACGCAGTACGCCCCGAGGGTCATCAGCAGCACGAGCAACGCGTCCGGGTTGTTGAACCGGAACATCAGCGCGGCGACCGGGGTGACCGCCAGCACCGCGCCCGCGATGAGCCCGGCCGCGTGCCCCGAGGTGCGCCGTACCGCCGCGTACAGCACGCCGACCGCCGCGACCCCTTCGAGAGCCTGCGGCAGCAGGATGGCGAAGGAGTTCACGCCGAACAGCCGGGCGGACAGCTCCATCAGCCACAGCGAGGCCGGCGGTTTGTCGACGGTGATGAAGTTCGAGGCGTCCGAGGAACCGAAGAAGAACGCCTTCCAGCTCTTCGTCCCCGCCTGGACCGCCGCCGAATAGAACGGATTCGCCCACCCGGAGACCGACAGGTTCCACAGATAGAGCGCGGCGGTCGCGGCGAGCAGTATCAATACGGCTCTTCGCTCCCAGGGGAAGCGTTTGGGCGGCGGGGCGTCTTCCGTCACTGAGTTCGCGCTGTGCTCCAGAGTCGCTGTCATGGCATCCACGCTGCATCACCGCGATGAGGCGTTCATGAGAGGCGCGTGGGATCCGGTTTCGAACCGCGGAAAATCGAATTGACGGGTACCGCGTTCGAAACCAGGGTGGGGTCCCTTCCCCCCACTGAACCCGTGTAGGACGGTATGACGTCGAGCCTCGCCGTCCGGATCAGGCTGCTGAAGCTGCTGCCGGACGCCGGATACCCGATCATCACGCTGTACACCGCGCAATTGGTCGTCAGCGTGCTGCTGCCTGCCGCGACCGCGCTCGCCACCGCCGGCGTCGTCAGCCGCATCGAGGCGCACGCCGGACAGCCGGGCGCGTTTTCGTACGCCGTGCCGCCGCTGATCTTCCTCGCCGCCACCCTCGTGGGCTCGCAACTCATCGCGGCCGCGCACTGGCCCGTGCTCGACGTGGTGTATTCGCGGATCAACGCGACCCATCGGGAGCGGCTGGCCCTGCTCGCACTCGGCACGCCGACGATCACGCAGCTGGAGCGGCCGCACGTGCAGGACCTGATCAAAGCGGCCTCGGCGGAGTCCACCACCTGGGTCGAGAAGACCCCGGCCGACGGCGCGCTCAGCCAATTGCAGCTGCTGATGCGCTACGTGGGCATGGCCGCCTCCGCGCTCGTGATCGCCCGTTTCTCCTGGTGGCTGGTGCCGGTGATCGTGGCCCCGGCCTTCGCGGTGCGGGCGGTCGGCCGGCGCGAATGGCTCGCCCACTTCCGGGTCTGGCGGCGCGGCCTGGCCGAGAACCGGCAGTTCAAATACTGGGGGAAGGTCGCCACCTCGCCGGCGGAGGGCAAGGAGCTGCGCATCTTCGGGCTGGAGGGCTGGCTCGTCGCCCGCGGCCAGCGGCATATGCACGCGCACCTCGACCCGGTCTGGGCCAACCATCACAAGGTGGCCCGCTCCAAGTGGCTGATCGCGATCCTCACCTTCGTGCCGCTGGCCGTGGTGTTCGCCGGGGTCGGCCTCGCGACGGCGCACGGGCACGGCACACTCGCCGCGGAGACCGTGGTGCTCACGTCCGCCTGGTCCGTCTTCGCGGCGATCGGCGGAACCTACGACGCGATGGCGATCGAGGGCGCCACGCCGGTGATGGAAGCCTACGAAGAGCTCGAGCGGATTCTCGCGACTCCGACCCCGTCCAGCCCCACCCCCACTGCGCCCACTCTTCCCACGCCGCCTGCCCTCTTAGGAGCGCCTGCCCTCCCCGCCTCTTCCTCTGCCTCCTCCCCCGCCGCACCGGACCGCCACCCCGCGCCCCTGGTCCGCTTCGAGGCGGTCGGCTTCACCTACCCCGATACGACGCGCAAGATCCTCGACGGCCTCAGCTTCGAGATCCGGCCCGGCGAACTGCTCGCGGTGGTCGGGTTGAACGGCGCGGGCAAGTCCACCATGACCAAGATCCTGGCCGGGCTCTACCAGCCGACCGAGGGCCGGGTCACCGCCGACGGCGTCGACCTCGAGGAGCTCGGCTACGCCGCGTGGCGCCGGCAGCTGTCCGTCGTCTTCCAGGACTTCGTGAAGTATCCGCTGACCGCCCGCGAGAACGTGCTGCTCGGCGCCGGCGCGGTCGACGCCCCCGCGGCGCGGGACGTCCTGGAGAGCGCCGCACGCGACTCCGGCCTCATCGACGTGCTCGAGCGGCTGCCGCTCGGCTGGCACACGCCCCTGTCCAAGTCACGGGAGAACGGCGTCGACCTGTCCGGCGGGCAGTGGCAACAGGTCGTGCTCGCCCGCGCGCTCTACGCGGTGCGGACCGGCGCGCGCATTCTCGTCCTTGACGAGCCGACAGCGCACCTGGACGTGCGCACCGAGTTCGAGGTCTTCCAGCGCCTCGCCAACGCGGCCGGCGAGGTCAGCGTGGTGCTGATCTCGCACCGCCTGTCCACGGTGCGCCAGGCGGACCGCATCGTGCTGCTCGACGGCGGCCGGACCGTCGAGTCCGGCTCGCACGACGAGCTGATCGCGCTCGGCGGCCGCTACGCCGAGATGTTCGCCATCCAGGCCGAGCGCTTCGTGCGCGGCTACCAAGACGTCCTGGAAGAGGGAGAGCTGCTGTGACCGCCGATTCGACTACAGCCAAATCCGAGGACGGCTCCGGCCCCGGTCTGCGAGCCGGCCTGGCGCTCTGGCGCGAGCTGATGCGGCTGAGCTGGCAGCAGAGCAAGGCGCTGTACTTCACCGTGCTCGGCGCGCTCATCCTGGACACCTGCGCCATCGCGCTCATCGGCGTCGGCCTGCGCGCCATCGTCTCCGGCTCGGTGCACCACGCGACCACGGCCGTCGTCGTCGGGGCGCTTGGCGCGGCGCTGGCTTACACGGTGAACCTGTGCATCGGCGAGATCGGCGCCATGATGCGCGTCGAGCTGGCCGAGGTGGTCGCGATGCGGCGGATCGTGCCCGAGGTGCGGCTCGGCGCGATCGGCATCGAGACCGTCGACCACCTCGAGCGCTCCGCCTACCTCGACCGGCTCACCCTGGTCGAGGACAACGCCTGGGGCATCGTCGACTCGGCCTGGGCGGCGGTCGAGGCGGTCGGCTTCATCGCCCGGCTCGCGCTCACCCTCGGCCTGCTCGGCAGCGTCAGCCCGCTGCTGTTCATCATCCTGATCGCCGGGGCGATCCCGGTCCTGTTCGAGCGGCGCGGCCGGATGGGCGTCAAGGCCGCGGAGGTGGCCCGCTCGGCCGACCGCAGGCTGCAGCGGGACCTGTTCGAGCTGGCCGTCTCCCCGGCGGCCGGCAAGGAACTGCGGGTCACCGGCGCCGGGCCCGACCTCGTGCGCCGCCAGCGCGCGGCCGCGGACCGGGCCGAGGCGATCTGGATCAGGGCCCGCATCCGGGCGGCGGTGTGGGGCGCTGCCGGCTGGTGCCTGTTCTCGCTCTGCTTCGTCAGCGGGCTCACGGTCGTCGTGCACAGCGCCGCGAACGACCCGGCGCGTATCGGCGACATCGTGCTCACGGTCACGGTCGGCACGCAGCTGCGGATGATCGTCGAGCAGGCGGTCCGGCGCTCGGCGGACACCGGTGGATATACGCGGCTGCTGCGCCCCTTCCGCTGGCTGCGCCGCTATCGGGACGATCAGCACGCGCTGGCCGGCCCGGGCCTGCGACCGCCGGCTCGCCTGGCGTCCGGCATCACCTTCGACCACGTCACCTTCAGTTATCCGGGCACCGACCGGCCCGCGGTGCGCGACCTGACGGTCCATCTGCCCGCCGGGTCGGTGGTAGCCGTGGTCGGCGAGTACGGCTCGGGTAAGACGACGCTCGTCAAGCTCGTCACCAAGCTCTACCGCCCGGACAGCGGCCGCATCCTCGTCGACGGCGCGGATCTGGCCGACCTGGACACGGCGGCCTGGCGGGCCGTCACCAGCGCCGCGTTCCAGGACTTCGGCCGGTATCACACCTCGTTCGCCGAGGCCGTCGGATTCGGCGACATCGCAGCCGTCGACGACCTTGACCGCATCCGACGCGCCGTCAGCGACGCCGACGCAGAGGCGCTGGTGCGCCGCCTGCCCGACGGACTGGACACCCGGCTCGGCAGGCAGTTCGGCGGGGTCGAGGTCTCCGAGGGCCAGTGGCAGAAGATCGCGCTGGCCCGTGCCTCCATGCGCCCGGCGCCGCTGCTGTTCGTCCTCGACGAGCCCACCGCCTCGCTCGACGCACCGAGCGAGCACGCGATCTTCGAGCGTTACATGCGGCGGGCCCGCGAGGTCGCCGAGCACTCCGGCGGCATCACCCTGGTGGTCTCGCACCGCTTCTCCACGGTCGCCGGAGCGGACCTGATCCTGGTCATGGAGGGCGGCCGGCTGGTCGAGCACGGCACCCACGAACGGCTGCTCGCCGCGGACGACCGGTATGCCTCGCTTTACTCCCTCCAGGCGACCGCTTACGCCGACTAACCGCCGAGATTCCCAACTTCCACCCGTTCGGCCCAATTCAGCAGGTAAAAGCAGCCATCGGGCCGCCTTTCGTGAAACTTTCAGAGGCAGGAGGCCGCCGCCGGCCCGCCCCTCGCCTGATCTCACGACCACCGGACGGGTTGGCCGAATCGTTACCGGGTTGATCCACCAGTAACGCTGGACGGGACAACAAAAGCAAGGTTGCATCTCAGGTGTCGTTTCTCGGGCCGAGTCAACGACTTTCCTGAGGACGCACCGGTAATCAGCGAGTCAGGGATCGAGGACGATGATGTTCACAAGCTCTGGCACACGGGGGCTCACGACCCGGAGCCACGACGATCGCAAGCGGTCGCGGACCAAGCGCCGCGTACTGCTGACCGCCGCCGCCTCCGCTTCATTGCTAGCGGCCGCATGCAGTAGCAGCTCCAAGGGCGCGCAGGCCGTACCGACCCTCACCGGCGACTGCGCGCAGTACCAGGCCTACGCGGGCCACTCCGGCACCACGGTCACGATGTTCGCCTCGATCATCAGCCCCGAGTCGGACTCTCTGCAGAAGTCCTGGGCGCAGTTCTCCCAGTGCACCGGCATCAAGATCTCGTACGAGGGCTCGAACGACTTCGAGTCGCAGCTGGCGGTCCGCGTCTCCGGCGGCAACGCCCCGGACCTCGCGGTCATCCCGCAGCCCGGCCTGCTGGCCCAGATGGTCAAGACGCACAAGGTGGTCAAGCCGCCGGCGGAGACCGTCTCGAACGAGAACAACTGGTCGCCGATCTGGAAGCAGTACGCCACCGTCAACGGCACCTTCTACGCCGCGCCGATGAGCGCGAACATGAAGTCGCTGGTGTGGTACTCGCCCAAGGCCTTCACCGCGGCCGGCTACCAGGTGCCGACCACCTGGGACCAGCTCATGTCGCTGTCCGCGAAGATCGCGTCCTCCGGGAAGGGCAAGCCGTGGTGCGGCGGCATCTCCTCCGGTACCGCGACCGGCTGGCCGGCCACCGACTGGCTCGAGGAGGTCGTGCTCGGCAAGTACGGCGGCTCCGTGTACGACGACTGGGTCAGCCACAAGATCAAGTTCTCCGACCCGCAGATCCAGGACGCCATGCAGACCGTGGCCGGCTGGATGCAGAACCCGGCCTGGGTCAACGGCGGCTTCGGCGATGTCAAGACCATCGCGACCACCACCTTCCAGGACGCCGGCAAGCCGATCCTCAAGGGTCAGTGCTGGATGCTGCAGCAGGCCTCCTTCTACGAGGCGCAGTGGCCCACCGGCACCAAGGTCGCCCCGGACGGCGACGTGTTCGCGTTCTACCTGCCGGCGGCCGGCAACACCCAGACCCCGGTCGAGGGCGGCGGCGAGTTCGTGACCGCGTTCTCCTCGCGTCCTGAGGTCCAGGCGGTGCAGAACTACCTGTCCACCCCGCAGTGGGCGGACTCGCGCATCAAGGTCGCCCCGGGATGGGTCTCGGCCAACGAGAAGGTCGACCAGACCCTCTACACCGACCCGATCGACAAGCTGTCGGCGAAGTACCTGACCGACCCGAACGCCACCTTCCGGTTCGACGCCTCCGACCTGATGCCCGCCGCCGTCGGCGCGGGACAGGAGTGGAAGTCGTTCACCGCCTGGTTCGGCCAGGGCCAGAGCATCAAGCAGGTCGCTGCCGACATCGACGGCGCTTGGCCCAGCTCGTGACGTACGGCTCAACCACGCTTGACGCCTCGTCCGGCCTCCGCACCTCGGAGGCCGGATGATGGCCGCGCAGACGCAGGTAATCCTTGCGAGCACCGCGAGCGACGCGTTCTCGAAGCTGGGCCAGACCGGTGAAGCGCTGCTGGTCTTCTTCGGCGTCGGGCTGATCATCTTCGTCGCGGCCGGCCGGGCGACCGGCCGGCTGCACCGGCCGCTGACCATCGTGGTGCTGCTGGGGCCCGCGCTGATCCTGTTGGCCGTCGGGCTGGTCATCCCGGCGATCCGCACGATCTATCTCAGCTTCTACAGCGACGACTCCACCGTCTTCCTCGGCGGGAAGAACTACGGCTGGGCGTTCACGAACGGCTCGGCGCAGCAGGCTCTGCTCAACACCCTGCTGTGGATCCTCATCGCGCCGGTCGTGGCCACCGCGCTCGGGCTGCTGCTGGCCGTGCTGGTGGACCGGATCAAGTTCCAGGCGGTGTACAAGTCGCTGATCTTCATGCCGATGGCGATCTCGTTCGTCGGCGCGTCGATCATCTGGAAGTTCGTCTACGACTACCGGGCGCCCGGGCAGCCGCAGACGGGACTGCTCAGCCAGGTCGTGATCGATCTGGGCTGGAGCAATCCGCCGAACTGGATCCTGAGCCATCCGCTGAACAACTTCCTGCTGATGGTGATCATGATCTGGTCGCAGACCGGGTTCGCGATGGTGGTGCTCTCGGCGGCGATCAAGGCGATCCCTGACGACATCATCGACGCGGCGAAGGTGGACGGCGCCCGCGGCCTGGCGATGGCGTTCCGGATCACGTTCCCGATGATCCGCAGCACCCTGATCGTGGTGCTGACCACGGTCATGATCATCACGCTGAAGCTGTTCGACATCATCCGCACGATGACCGGCGGCAACTTCGGGACCGAGGTGCTGGCCAACGACATGTATTCGCAGACCTTCGTGAACTTCGACACCGGCAAGGGCAGCGCGCTCGCGGTCATCCTGTTCGCCGGTGTCCTTCCGCTGGTCGCGTACAACATCGTCCTGTTGCGACGGGAGAGGCAGATCCGGTGAGGCAGATCTCATGAGTACTCCCGCCGAAGTCGTTTCCCCGATCAAGACGGCGCCGGCCGGGCCGGCGGCGAAGGCGGTGCGCCGGTCCTTCTCCTCCCCGCTGGCCACCGTGCTCGTCCTGCTGCTGACGGTGCTGTGGACGGTGCCCACCTTCGGGCTGTTCGTGGCCTCGTTCCGGCCCTCCGGGGCCTCGGCCACCTCCGGGTGGTGGACCGCGTTCGCGCATCCGCACCTGACCGTCTCGAACTACGACACGGTGCTGTTCCAGAGCGCCAACTTCGGCGGTTCGAGCGGCATCATGCCGTTCCTGGTCAACTCGCTGGCGATCACCATCCCGGGCACGCTGTTCCCGCTGACGATCGCGGCGATGGCGGCGTACGTGCTGGCGTGGGTGAAGTTCCGGGGCAGCGACACGCTGTTCTTCTTCATCTTCGCGCTGCAGGTGGTGCCGCTGCAGCTGGCGCTGGTTCCGCTGCTTCAGCTGTTCTCCGGCGGGGCGCACATCGGCACCGTGGCGCTCATCCCGGCGCTGAACGTCAGCGGCACGTACGTGTCGCTGTGGACGGCGCACACGATGTTCGCGCTGCCGCTGGCGGTGTACCTGCTGCACAATTTCATCGCGCAGCTGCCGCGGGACCTGATCGAGGCGGGCCTGGTCGACGGAGCGTCGCACTTCAGGGTGTTCCGCACGATCGTCCTGCCGCTGGCGACCCCGGCCCTGGCCGCGTTCGCCATCTTCCAGTTCCTGTGGGTGTGGAACGACCTGCTGGTCGGCCTGACCTTCGCGGGCGGCACGCCGCAGGTAGAACCGCTCACCGTGCGGCTCTCGCAGATGGTCGGCTCATTCGGCGGACGCTGGGAGCTGCTGACGGCGGGCGCGTTCGTGTCCATCGTCATCCCGCTCGTGGTGTTCTTCTCGCTTCAGCGCTACTTCGTGCGCGGCCTGCTGGCCGGCTCGGTGAAGGGCTGATCTGAGGCAGGCGGCCGGGGATGCTCACGGGAATCCTGGTCGGCGAGAGCGTGCGGATCGGCGCGGCGCTGGAAGGACTGGAGCTGCGGCTGTACCGGGTGACCGGCGTCGAGGTGCTCGACCCGGCGCCCGGTCAGCCGCCGCGCTGGACGCTGCTGGAGTTCGGGGCCGAGCAGCAGCAGGCCCCGGAGCTGGCCGCGGCGCTGGCGCGGTGCCTTGAATCGGGCCCCTGGTACGCCAGCTTCACCGCCGGGGACGAGGTCTTCGTGGTCTTCGCCGACCGCGTCTTCCGCTATGCCCGCGGCGACCGCTCCGGCCGTGCCCGCGCGGCCCAGTACGCGCGCACGGTGGGCGTTCCGGAGAAGCAGCTGGACTGGACCGAGTGAAGCGAACGACGCGAGGAGCGGCATGCCCGCCAAGTCGGTAGCCGAGAAGTTGCTCGTCAAGCCGGAGACGACGCTCTGGCTCTCCCACGAGGACAGGCTCGCGCTCATCGCGCCGCTCCCGGACGGCGCGACGCTCGTCCCGGCGCTGCGCGAGGCGACCGCAGCGGTGCTCTTCGCCGACGGCGAGTCAGACCTGCGTCAGCTCCTCGGCAAGCACGCCGATGCGGAACTGGCAGCCCCGTCTGTGTTGTGGGTCGCGTATCCGAAGGCGAACAAGGCGGACATCAACCGCGACACGCTCTGGCCGATCCTCGCCGAGCGCGGCCTGCGCCCCATCAGCCAGGTCGCGGTCGACGAGACCTGGTCCGCGCTGCGCTTCCGCGCCCTGAGGCCGGGCGAGGAGTTCAAGCCGGGCGCTTGAGCACGTCCCAGCGGCACCGGCACTCCCATCGGCTCCGCTGCGCTCCGCCCGACGACGCCTGCGGCTGGCGCGCTCCGCGCGGAAGAGGCACCACCCGCCCACCCTGCCCCGCGTCCTCGCTGGCGCTCCGCCGCTACACGAACCAGGGCGCTGCCGCGCACGCGCTACGCGCTGAACGCTGCGCTTTCCCTCCGGGCCGCTCCGCTCGCCGCTCAAGCCGGGCGCTGGATGCGCGGTTCCGGCTCCGCTGCGCTCGCGGCCGCGTCCCGACTCACCCAGCGAGCATCAAGCGGACCAGGTCTACCGGGTCGATCGATACATGCAGATCACTGACCTGCCCATCCCCGACCTCGACGACGCGCCACACCCCATCGGCTCGCAGCGCCATATCCGTCGTGACGAACCGGCACCCCAGACGTTGTACCGCAGACTCGACACAGCCGAGTTCGGGCTCCAGGCCGCGTACGTGCGGGCTGTCGGGATGCGGCGTCAGCAGGCGGGCCTGCCCGTCGAGCCACCACACGCGCACCTCGGCGGCCACGGATTGCGGCGTGCGGAAGGACTCGAACTCGCGCAGCACGATTCCCCCGGTCAGAAACTCGCCCTGCAACTCCACGAACCTACCCACGACCCGGGCGACGGCAGCGGTATCCGACAGGTCG
>Ga0070739_10008495_pt1 | contig 10514 bp, 9 predicted proteins | sample Coa_R1_7_FD_66445 | JGI IMG/M metagenome (GOLD analysis project Ga0070739, IMG submission 66445) | Surface soil microbial communities from Centralia Pennsylvania, which are recovering from an underground coalmine fire - Coalmine... | ecosystem: Environmental > Terrestrial > Soil > Unclassified ...
GAATATTACTTATGTATAGTTCATCGCCAGAAATGGCTATATAACCATACTTCTATGCAGAAAGAACGTTTCCAGCGCCTCCATTACCGTATCCACCGCGAGTTGTTCCATGCAATGGGGAGGCATCGAGCGCACCACCTTCACCGTTGGCCCCAACGGTCGCCAGTTCGCCGGATCGCTCGGCCCGAAGATGGCAACGGTGGGGACGCCAAGCATCGCCGCCAGATGGGTAATGCCAGAATCATTGCCGATGTAACATTTGCACTGTAACAGTTGCCGCGCCACATCCAGCAAGGGAGCCTCTACCAGCGTGTGCAGCAGGTTCTTGCCATAACGGGGAGCCAGCGCATCCAACAGCGTTGCCAGTCGCTCATAGTCTGCCGGGCCTGCCAGCAGCAGAACAGGCTGCCCCCGCGCGCACAGCCGATCGATGAGCGAGCGGAAATGGTCAGGCGGCCAGCACTTATTCGCGCCCGCGCTGCCCGGGTGGACGGCGATGGGCGCGCAATCGCCGTGAGAGATAAAACCATCAGGGTCTGGCGACGCCGGAGTAATACGTGTGGGCGGCGCAAAAGGGGCTGTGACATCGATGGGCGGCAGGCCAACCGTTTCCGCCATATAGACGACGCGGTGCAGGTGTTGTTTCTCCTGCGGCGGGCGGCTCGGCGTGACGATAATGGATGGAATGCCAGCCGCCAGCAGGTTTTGCCGCACGATGTCGGCGGGGTCGGAGAGCCAGCAGATAGCGCGCTCTGTCTGCCGCAGCAGGGATTGCAGGCGGGGCGCCTTTATGCCCTCAGAAGAAAACAGTTCGCTCCAGACAGGAGCATCGTAATCTTCTACCGCCTCTGCCAGCCCGAAGGCCTGCGCCAGCGGCAAAATGGCCGCGTTGCCCACCAGCGTCACGTGGGGTTGCGTATCCTGCTCGCGCAACCGTTGAATGACCGCGAGGGTCAGAAGTGAATCCCCGATAGCGCCGGGACGAATAATCAGGGTATGCAAGCGTTTCTTTTCCTTTCATCGCTGAAGATGTGCTACCACTTCCGTGCCAGTGATAACACCTCTATCACGACGGCAGCCACCAGAATGACGATGGCGGCGAAAATATTCCAGCTATGCAACGCGCGCAGCAGTAAATTGAGGACGACGCACAGGGCCAGCAGCGCGCCCTGGCGCAAAGCATGGCGCACATTCGGGCGATACTGCCGTACAGTAAGGAAGCGCGCGCTGAAAGCATAGGCCAGAGGAGCAATCGTACAGGTCAGGGCGATGCCCAGGATGAGAAAGAAAATGACGAAGGCCAGGGTGGAGTCCGGCGGCACAAAGCGTGTGAATAGTAGCAAACCGCCCCATGCCAGCAGGGCCAGCAGCAGCAATAAATAGAGCGCCGTTCGATTCGTCATCTGTCGCGTCTTCAGCTTTCTCTCCCTCCCGGTGCCTTTGCAACTGGCTTTTGTGGGTCTGGTGGTATACTTCCCCTGTCGGAAAATGGCAGAAACCGGTTCCATTCACTCGCTGCTTGCGAGATGGAAACTACCGCAGCAACTGGAACCCCTTATTATTGTTATTCAGAGGGGCTTCGCTGCGTTTGCGGCTCTCCTGCGATTCGGGACTGAAATATTTCTGCCAGATGTCCGGCGCGTCCTTGCTTTCGCCGCCGTGCGGGGTAATGCGCGTGCCGACGCGGCAGATAATGGGCGTGTTGACGGCGGCTCCCGCCACAATCACCTGTCCCTTCGAGAGCGCGGGCAGGTTATCCAGCAGGTCGCGGCCCACGCCCTCGATGGCCGCCGCCACGCTCTTCTGGTCGATCTCGTTGACGATGCGCATGATGCACTGCGTCTGGCACTGGCTCAGCACGTCCGCGTCCAGCTTGCCCGGGCGCTGGCTGATGAGGCCAACTCCTATACCAAACTTCCGTCCCTCAGCCAGCACCTGCTTAAGGATGGCGGTGGAGACGACCTCGGTGCCGCCGGGGGCGAAGTGATGCGCCTCTTCCAGCAGCACAAAGACGGGGTAGGGCAGGTAGGACTCGCCGGAATGCACTTTGCCGCGCTCCGTCTGCATGCGCGCCTGGTAGAGACGGCGCAGCAGTGTCGCCACCACCACCTGCTGGTCGCGCTCATCGATATCGTTGAGTTGCAGCACCGTACACTGTCCCGGCTTGAAAATTTCGGGCAGATCGAGATGCTGCACATCATCGAAGGTGAAGCTGTCGACGAACCGCTGCTCGATACGCCAGGAGAGCGCGTGGACGGTGCTGGAATCGTCGGCGCCCTCGCTGTCCTCGTCGCCCTTCTGCTTCGCCACCGAGCGAATAGCCTGTTTCAAATCCTCCGCGCTCCACGGCGCGCCGCGCTTCGTCTCGCCAACCTTGCGTAGCGCCCGGCTCAGCAGGTGCTGCTGCTTCTCCGTCATTTCTGGCAGCAGGTGACGCATATCGCCCATGTTCAGCGTCGAGAGCCGCACCTTCACCTGATCTGGCCGGTAGACCTTCACCTGCGCCCGGTAGCTGCCACGCACAACCCCGTCGGGCTGCGCAGCAAACTCGGCAAAGTTGGCGATCTCCTCCAGCGTGCCATATTCGCCGTGCGGGTCAACGATCAGCACGCAGGCTTTGTTGTGCGGCTTCATCAATTCTTCGATGATGACGCTGGCGAGATAGCTTTTGCCCGCGCCCGTGCTGGCGATAATCGCCATGTGCGTGCTGACGATATCTTTGACCGAAAGCACAATGGGAACGGCATCCGGCGGGCGCGTCAGCAGGGAGCCGATGGTGGCCGAGCCGGGCTGCCCCGGCTGCCTGCGACAGAGAATATAGGAGAGCATCTCATCATCGGCCAGGAAAATCTGTTTGCCCGACTGCGGCGGAATCCAGGGATTGATGAACGAGCCGGTGAAGCGTTCGTAATAGCCCATGATGGAGACGTGCAATTCAAACAGTTCGTTGGCGCGAGCATCATAGCCGACCATCGCCGCCACCTGCGCGGGCGCGATCTCCGGCTCCGCCAGGAACGTATCCGGGTAGAGTTGCAGCGGCACGCGCTTGATAATGCGCCCCAGCACCCGCCTCGTCGCCATCGCCGGAGTCGCCCCGTTGACGCCCGGCTCCCCCATCTCGCCAGCTTCGCCAACCTCTCCGGCTTCCACCGGCTCGATCAGTTCATAATAGACATACTCGCCATTCTTCAACACCTGCTCATCATCGCGCGAGACAAAGGTATATTCATGCGTGGACTCGCCTGGCCCCTTTGTAATGCCCACCGGCTTGCGTGGCGTGCGTGCAGGGGACGCTGTGGGTATGGATGTAATGTGCTGTGCCTCAGCCATGAACTCGTCTCCTTATCCCGTCGACTCCACTTTCAGCTTCCAGGCGAAATTACGCTTGACGATTGAGAGCAGGGCGTGATTCTGGGGGAAAAGCGCCTCCAGTTGCTCGATGATGCGCAGCGTGACCATCGGCAGCAGACTGTTGCGCTGGGCGATGATATGCGGCAGATAGCCCATGTGCAGGTAGGGCGTCCGATTGCCGGGGCCACCGGCGGCGGTATCGGCAAAGAAATGGAAGGCGCGCACCTCCTCGTCGCTCATCGTCTCTATCTCGCTATCCAGTTCGAGCGAGAGCAATGGCACGCCATGCATCACCGAAAGCAGTTCTGTCTTGCCGCCGGGCAATGGGCGCTGCTCAATCATGCCCAGAATCATCACATAGATCAGCACCGCCCGCTCCGTAATATAGTCGGGCGAGAACAGTTCCACCTGCGCCTCGTTGGACAGGCGCGGCCCCAGCACGCCATAGGCCGGATTCTGCAAAATCGTATCGTAGATCACCCCGACGGCATACGTCACCGGCTCCTGGCTCTTGCCCAGCACGCGGTTCAAATCCTCGTCGGGGTCATCCGCCTGCGCCGAGCGAATGGAGACGCGCACGAAACGGCCAAACGCATAATCCGCCGGCACCGGCTCCACCTCAACCTCTCGCGGCCCATAAATCTGGCAGACATAATTGATATGCGAGTCAGACTTGACGATCTTCCCGATGAACATCCACAACTCCAGGTCTTTCAAGCAACAAAAATACGCAATGGGTACGCAACGCTCCTCGCACAGCCATTGTAATCGTACCGGCCAATAAAAACAAGTACCCGGTCAAAAACTACTATACTCTGGTATTTCTTATGGAGAAGCAAGAAGGCGGAAATGATTACAACACCTTCACCAGTTTGACATCCTCTTCCTGGAAGCCGAGGTGCCGGTAGAAGCCGCGCGCCCGCGTATTCGCCGCACCGGTATCCAGCGAGAGGAAGCCGTAGCCCCAGAAGCGTTCACTTCAGGCCGCCCGCAGGCCACCCGCAAGGGGTGGCCCTACTCTCCACGGGTGACTCGTGTCGCCTGGAAAGGAGTTGTGTAGAGTAGGGCCACCCCTTGCGGGTGGCCTGCCGGTGGGTGACCTGCCGCTCAACCCCGGCACATTGCTGCCGCTCAACCCCGGCACATTGCTGCCGCTCAACCCCGGCACATTGCTGCCGCTCAACCCCGGCACGTTGCTGCCGCTCGCACGGGCTTCCGTTAACGCTTCTGAGGCATAGCCCTGCCCGCGCGCCCACTGCTTTTCTTACCACCTGAAGAATACTGCTGTATACATCTGTATACATCTGGATGGACATGAAATGCAATGACTCTGAAAAAGAGCAGCATCAAAGGAGTATTGAGCATGAGAAAAGTCATTGGCGCTTTGTTTATTACCCTTGATGGAGTCGTGGAGTCGCCCGATCAATGGCAAGAACACTTCGATGAGGATATGGGGCAGGCCATGATGGAACAACTTGCGGCATACAGGCATACATCCTCCGCTAGCGCGTGTCTGCTATAATACGATATGTATGAGATAGCATCACGAGACAACACTATGGAAAGACTGTATATCTGGCATGGCAACAACGGTTAAAGACACGGGGCAGGCCGATAAAGCGACGGTTGCCCCTGTTAAACATAAACATCCCGCGAATAATAATGGCAATCGACCGCGCAAACAGTCGCGGTTCGCGCAGCGACTGAACTATATCTGGCATCACCCGATCAATGCGATGTGGGGGTGGCTGAGTTCGGTGCGCAATGCGATTTATTTGATTGTTGCCATTGTAGTTGTCTGTTTTATCGGCATTTATTTTCCGCAGGCGCCGCGTGAGGTGATCGGGGACGCGGGGGCATACGCGGCGTGGGTACAGCAGAATGCGCTGCCGAACTACGGTTCGCTGACGCCGATTTTTGACTGGCTGCAATTCTTCACCGTCTTCTCAAGCTGGTACTTCAAGCTGCTGCTGACCTTGCTTTCGCTCAGCATCGTTGTCTGCACGCTCAATCGCGCGCCTGCCATCTGGCACAATTTCGCGCACCCGCTGATCCGGCGCAGCGATAAGTTCTATCAGAACGCGCTCGAACGGGCTGAATATACTGTGGCCGATGCTGATGCGGTGAGGTGGACAACTGCCGCGCTACGCCGCCGCCATTATCATGTGCGTTCGGTGGTCGTCGAGCAGGAGACGGGGGCTGTGACCTATCTGTATGGCAGCAAGAATGTGTGGGCCACGCTCTCGACCTTTGTCTTTCATGCCGCGCTGGTCTGCTTGCTGATGGCAGGCGTGCTTTCGCAGTGGCGCGGCTTCGATCCCAACAGCCCGGCCCGGCGTCTATTGCCCGCGCCAATTGTCAGTCTGAGCGATGCCCTCGCCGGCTTCAGCTTCGACCAGGCGCTGGCCGACGGGCAGAGCGCGGTCGTCTACCCGCGCGGCACGCCGCATAATATCAGCTTTCGCGTCAACTCCTTCAAGGCGACGTTTGACCCGCAGACCGGCATGCCGACCGATTATGTCACCGATCTGAGCGTCTATCGCGACGGCGAACTGGTCGCGCACAGCAGTTCCCTGCGCGTCAACACGCCGCTCAGCTACGACGGCATCGTCTTCCACCAGTCCTCACTCATCTCCTCGGCCAGCGTCACCATCACCGACCAGCATGGCTATGTTCTTTTCAACCAGCCGGTCGTGCTGGATCAGAGTGAGACGCTACCGGATGGGGAGCAGGTTGATCTGGCGACGAATATTGAGGTGGGGGATACGAATATGGTCATGAGTATCCTCTTCCCGCACAGCCCGGGCGTAGAGCTGGCGCAGGTGCATAATCCCCTGATGCTTATCACCATCGGCCCGCCTGGAGCCACCAGCGCCAGCCAGGATAAGGCTGTGTTGCCGCTGCATCCCGGTCAATCGGGCCAGAGCAAAGATAAACAGTGGACGATCACGCTCAACAGCGCCAGCGAAGCTACGGTGCTGCTGGTGACGAAGGATGCCGGGGCGGCGTTCATCTGGCCGATTGCCGTTATCCTCATTCTCAGCCTGTGCGTCACCTTCTACTTCCCGCAGCGCCGCATCTGGCTGCGCATCGCAGGCAACAGGGTGCAGATGGCCGCCCTGCGCGAACACTTCGTCAACATCCGCACCGACCTGCTCAGCATCTCCCGTGAGGCCAGCACGAAAACTGTTCTCAAGGATTGATATACCCGGCGGCTTTCAGGATGAACCGGCGTAGGCGGCTGAATAGCCGTGAGCAGCAAGAGCGAAGGCGGGTCACTCTCTTTCGGAGTGACCCGCCTTCGCCTGACCAATGTTCAAACGATTTTCGGGCAGTTCCTCAGTAGGAAGTCACGCAGCTACTGCTCGCATTGCTCCAGATCGGTTGCACTGCGTAGTAGTGCGAACCAAGCGTGATATCGGTGGAGTTGCTGGCCCAGGCGCACAGGTCGCCGTTTTCCTGGCCGGAGGAACCGGTGCTGGTGATCCAGCCAAAGTTTGTCGAAGTTCTTTCAGGATGAGGATCCGTCATCGCTTCGGCATATTCGTGACCGCCCACGATGGAGAAGCCATCGAAGTAGCCATTGCCATAGCTATTGTTGGTTGCGTTGACAAAGTTCATCCCGCAAGACGCCCCGGCATCAGGAATATAGGGCATATAGGCATAGGCCATTTGCGTACCTGAAGTTGGCTCATCATGCCAGGCACACCAGACCGTGCCAAAGCCACTCATCGAGTGACCGTGAGGCGTGAAGACGAAATAGGTCGCGTTGGCATTGTAGCCGCCGAAGTGGTTCATGAGCCGTGTGGCTGCATTCTGAATGTCCGACTGCGTGGGTCTCCTTGGTACCGAGGTCGTATCTACCCACGTGCCTGCCAGCTGGCCTGTGGGGTTGGTAATATGCGTGCCGCCACTCCCACAACTCGTCGAGCCAATGGCGATACCCTGACAATACTGTGTGTCAATGTTATCCCAGGAACTTCCCCCAACATTGCTGAAGAAGCCTTCGATGTAGGCCTGGGCCTGGGCGCTGGTATAGCCGCCTGTTGAGAAACCGGTATTCCACTGGCTCCCCCACCAGCTGATGTACACCTTCGGCACCGTCTCGACCGCGCCTCCCTGGTAAACCAGGTTGGTAGCCGCAGGTTTGAGCTTCGCGCCATGATAGATGCCCATGAGATGGGGAGCAGAGGACCTGGAAAGGCTGGCAGCACTCGCAGAGGGTGATCTGCCGATGAAAGTCAAAGCCAGGGCAAACACGGCAATGCCGATGGCCAGACGGAAAATAAACGAGGGAATCACCGGACGGTACATGAAGCGTCTCCTCTTCTCTTTAACTAAAGAGATCTCGTCGAGTATTTGCACGACACTCACTGTATCGTCTGTACAAGACTTCCAGATGCCGGTTGTCATAGTACAGATGTGACTGGGCAGGATGAGCAGCATACAGGGGACAAACATACAGAGACCTGTCCCTTACACACAGAAGCGCAGGGAACGCATCAAGCAGAGGACAGACGGGCGAGAAGAAAAAACCTCAAGGATCTCTCACGAGGCACCCCCATTTACAAACACAGGCGTAAACCTGTGGCTGAACAGAACTGGCTACGATCCCCTTTGATAGAAGTATACATGATAATCTCTAGAAAAGTCTAGAGCAGCAAAGGCTTTTTTTGCGATAGGTTACTATTTTCGCAAGTTCACAGGGAATGCGGAAAGCTGAGGCACAGCGTCGCGATCGAATCATGTGCGAGGAATCGTCTTTGTCCTCAATTCATCGCTTCGTTGGCGAGCAAGAGCGCGTCTGCTTCAGCAAATTGATTGCTCATCTGTTTTTCTCTTCTTCCGGGAAAACTTCTCATCTTCTTAATTACATTATGTCACATATCCCCTTCTCAAGGGAAATGTCGTGAAACAAAAGACGGTATAAATCTCTCCAGGAGATGTTCCCTATTTTCATGAGCGGCACCGGTGGCAGTTCGACCTCTCCCGCTACCTCATCTGGTCGCTCGAACGCCTCGATCCTGCCTGTGATGTTTCCCGCATTCCACTGCTCTGAGAGCGCGCCACAAGGCTCAGGGGAAGGTTCTGCCTATTCCTCCGTATCAAGCCAGATCGTGACTGGCCCTTCATTGCGAAGATCAATCTGCATGGAAGCCCCGAACACGCCACTGGCAACCGTCAGGCCATACTCGGCAAGGGCAGCCTTGAAGCGTTCAACAAGCGGTTCGGCAATGGCAGGGGGCGCGGCATCTGTAAAGCTGGGTCGCCGCCCCTTGCGCACATCAGCATAGAGCGTGAATTGCGAGACAACCAGAACCTCCCCGCCAACGTCCAGCAGCGAGCGATTCATCTTGCCCGCTTCATCCTCAAAGATGCGCAGGTACGCAATCTTCTCGCTCAACGTTTTCACCTGTGCCTCACTATCGTCCTGCCCGACGCCCAGCAATATCAGCAACCCTCGGCCTATCTGCCCGACAACCTGCCCGTCTACAGTCACGCTGGCCTGGCTCACTCGCTGTAATAACGCTCGCATACTTGCTATCTCCTGTCGATTTCTCCGATTGATATCATGCTTTTGTTGCAGTGTATCACCGGGGCAGCCGTGGAGACAACGGAAAGACAGGAGAAATGGAGGAAACTTCTGGCACGGCAGAAAATCTGGAAAAATTCGGGAACTTTTTTGACAAAACCGGCGTCTATACGTTATGCTGCGAAAAGAAGGGATAACGTTCCTTGTTTCCCCCAAACGAGGTATTCCCCCTTTATCCCTTCTTTCCTCTTTTTTTGGTTCACCCTCTCTCTTCCGGGGGTGTGACAGGCGGAGCAGTCTGGATGGCGACGGCGATGGCGATGGAGAAGTCTTTGAGGTCGGCCATGCTTACATCGAAGGCGCTGAGGCCGAGCAGTTCGGCGCGGCGTTTCGCGTTGCCGTGCAGGCGCACAGAGGGGCGACCGCTGCGCAGTTGCACAACCTCCATTTCGCGCCACGCCACGCCGTGAATGCCGGTTCCCAGCGCCTTGCTGATGGCCTCTTTAGCGGCGAAACGACCGGCGAGCCGCTCCGGCTTGCCCCGGCACTGACGCGCCTCGATCTCAGTGAAGACGCGCTTTAAGAAGCGTTCGCCGTGATGCTCGAAGACCTTGCGCACGCGGCTCACCTCGATGATATCGATGCCGACGGCAATGTTGACGCCCTGCGGTGGCGAGAGGGGGGCAGGCAGACCTGCCACGCCCGCCGGGCCAAAGAGCCATTCGGGCAGCGCGACTCCCGGCTGGCGCACCAGTGGCGTAAAGAGCAGTGGCAGATCTTCTTCCATTTATTTCGCCAATCCTTCCCCGCTGCCCTCAAGCAGCGTCGTGCTATCGCCCGGCGGCAGGATAGAAGGGGCGGGACCGGTGGCGCGCCCCATGCCGCGATAGACAAAGCCGAGCCGGATCATCTCTGACGGCTCGTAGATGTTGCGCCCGTCGATCAGCACCGGGCGGCGCATGGCGGCGCGAATCTGCAACATGTTGAGCGACTTGAATTCATTCCATTCGGTGACGACGGTCAGCGCGTCAGCTCCCTCGGCCACCTCGTAAGCGCTTTCACAGAACGTCACCGCGTCCATGCGCACGCCCTCGCGTTCCAGAGCCTCGCGCCCCGTCTCGGTAGCCACCGGGTCATAAACGCGCACTTCCGCGCCCTGACCGGTAATCCAGCGAATAATATCAACGGAAGGGGCCTCGCGCATATCATCGGTATTGGGTTTGAAGGCCAGCCCCAGCACGCCAATCGTGCAGCCGCGCAGCGAGCCAAGAATCGAGGTCAGCTTATCAACGACGCGGCGGCGTTGATCCTGGTTAATCTCCATGACAGCGTGCAGCATTTGCGGGTGCAGCCCCGCTTCGTCGGCCATGTAGGTCAGGGCGCGCACGTCCTTCGGGAAGCATGAACCTCCGAAGCCCAGCCCGGCATCCAGGAAGGCGCGTCCGATGCGTTTGTCGAAGCCCATACCGGCAGCCACTTCTTTAACATCGGCCCCCAGGCGCTCGCAAATCTGGGCGATCTCGTTGATGAAGGAGATTTTGGTGGCCAGGAAGGCGTTGGAGGCGTATTTAATCATCTCCGCCGTGTAGAGGTCGGTAATCACCATCGGGGCGCGCAGGGGCAGGTAGAG
>Ga0070739_10008499_pt1 | contig 10512 bp, 7 predicted proteins | sample Coa_R1_7_FD_66445 | JGI IMG/M metagenome (GOLD analysis project Ga0070739, IMG submission 66445) | Surface soil microbial communities from Centralia Pennsylvania, which are recovering from an underground coalmine fire - Coalmine... | ecosystem: Environmental > Terrestrial > Soil > Unclassified ...
TCAAGCGCCGGGCGGACATCGGTCCGAACGGCGCCCAGGAACTCGGCCCAGAACCGTAAATTCTCAAGCACCGAGAGGGATGCCTTCAGCGCGTCCTGGTGCCCGAGGTAGTGGGCTTGCTCGGCTATCGTAAGTTCGCTGTTCGCGCCATCGAGGACGAGTCGTCCACTGGCCGCCCGAACCAGGCCCACGATGGTGCGCAGCAGGGAAGACTTGCCGACCCCGTTGCGCCCGGTCACGACCAGAAGTTCGCCCGAAGACAGGGCAAAGTTCACGTCGGTAAAAACATCGCGTCCGCCGCGATGGCAGCACAGTCCAACTGCCGTAAGCCGCATCAGAAAAATCCCGGCTGCGGCGCTCGGGCCGCATGCGGCCGCGCCATGGGCGGCAGTTTAGGAGTTATTTGTTGCTGAACTGGCACAAGGCCGGAAAACGCCCTATAAGCCGGCGGTCGGGCAGCGGCGCGGCCGGAGATGCGCGTGACGCCCGGCCGCCAGCGCTCCGTTGGCGCCCGTTCCGGCAACAAATTACCTCCAATTTTCCCCGGCGCCCGCCGGGAGGATGGGAAAAAAATCATGGAATCGCTCGACAGCTTCAAGTGTTTGCGACCGCTCAAGGTCGGGGCCAAGACCTATGCCTATTACAGCCTGCCGGCGGCCGAAAAGAACGGTCTAAAGGGCATTTCCCGGCTGCCGTTTTCGCTCAAAGTGCTACTGGAGAACCTGCTGCGCCACGAAGACGGCCGCGCGGTCTCCAAGCAGGACCTCCAGGCCGTCGCGCATTGGCTTAAGACCAAGACCTCGGATCGCGAGATCGCATTTCATCCGGCGCGCGTGCTCATGCAGGACTTCACCGGCGTGCCCGCCGTTGTCGACCTCGCCGCCATGCGCGACGCCATGGAACACCTCGGCGGCGATCCCAAAAAGATCAATCCGTTGGTGCCCGTCGATCTGGTCATTGACCACTCCGTGGTGGTGAATTTCTTTGCTCAACGGGATGCGTTCAAACGTAATGTCGAAGAGGAATACAAGCAGAACCAGGAGCGGTATCGTTTCCTGAAGTGGGCGCAGCAATCTTTCGAAAATTTCCGCGTGGTGCCGCCCGGCACCGGCATTTGCCACCAAGTCAACCTTGAATATTTGTCGCGCGCCGTCTGGAGCAGTAAGGGCAAGTTCCCCCTCCCCGATAAGTCCGTCGCGACCGAAATCGCCTATCCGGACACGTTGGTGGGCACCGATTCGCACACCACCATGGTGAACGGCCTCTCGGTCCTCGGTTGGGGCGTCGGCGGCATCGAGGCCGAGGCTGCCATGCTCGGTCAGCCGTATTCGATGCTGCTGCCCGAAGTGATCGGCGTACGGCTGAACGGCAAGCTGAAGGAAGGCGTCACCGCGACCGATCTCGTGCTCACCGTGACGCAAATGCTGCGCAAGCGCGGCGTCGTCGGCAAGTTCGTCGAGTTCTTCGGACCAGGACTGGCCAGCTTGTCCATCGCCGACCGCGCCACCATCGGCAACATGTCGCCCGAATACGGCGCCACATGCGGCTTCTTTCCGATCGATGACGATACCATCCGCTATCTGCGCGAGACCGGGCGGCCCGCCGATCTCATCGCGCTCGTCATCGCTTACGCCAAAGCGCAAGGCTTGTACCGCACCAAGAACACGCCGGACCCGATCTTTACGGAGGTGCTCAAGCTTGAACTGTCCTCGATCGAGCCGTCTCTGGCTGGACCGAAGCGGCCGCAGGATCGCATCGCGCTCAAAGAGGTGAAGAGCGGCTTCGCCCAGGCCATGGATAAGGAGTTCAACAAGGCCGGTGAGATGGACAAGCGCGTTCCGGTCGAAGGCAAGAACTTCACGCTCGGTCACGGCGACGTGGTGATCGCAGCGATCACCTCGTGCACCAACACGTCGAATCCGAGCGTGATGATCGGGGCGGGCTTGCTCGCAAAAAAGGCGGTGGAGAAAGGGCTGACGGTGAAGCCGTGGGTCAAGACTTCGTTGGCGCCCGGCTCGCAGGTGGTCGAGGAGTATTACGAGAAGTCCGGCCTGCAAAAATATCTTGATGCGCTGGGCTTCAATCTGGTCGGCTACGGCTGCACCACATGCATCGGCAATTCCGGCCCGCTGCAGGAGGAAATCTCCGAGGCTATCAACAAGCACGATCTCGTCGCCGCGGCTGTGCTTTCGGGAAATAGAAACTTCGAGGGCCGCGTCAATGCCGACGTGCGCGCGAACTACCTCGCATCCCCGCCGCTCGTCGTGGCCTATGCGATCGCCGGTTCAATGCAGATTGACATTGCCAAGGCGCCGCTCGGAACAGATCAGAAAGGGCGGAAGGTCTATTTGCGCGATATCTGGCCGAGCAGCCGCGAAATCGCGTCCGTGATTACCAAAAGCATCAACAAGCAGATGTTCGTGCGCAAATACGGCGACGTGTTCAAAGGCGACGCGAACTGGCGCAAGATTGCGGTCAAGGGCGGCCTCACCTTCAAATGGGATGACCGCTCCACCTATGTGCAAAACCCGCCCTATTTCGACGGCATGCAGAAGCGCAGTCAGCCGATCGAGGACATCGTCGACGCCCGGATTCTCGGCCTGTTTCTGGATTCGATCACCACCGACCATATTTCGCCGGCCGGCTCCATCAAGGAGGAGAGTCCCGCCGGCGAATATCTGCGCGACCATCAGGTCCGGCCGCGGGACTTCAACCAGTACGGCACGCGGCGCGGCAATCACGAGGTGATGATGCGCGGCACCTTCGCCAACATCCGCATCAAGAACCAGATGATGCCCGGCGTGGAAGGCGGCTACACGATTCATTACCCGTCGAAGCAACGCATGACCATGTACGACGCGGCGATGCGGTACAAAGCCGAACACGTGCCGCTCGTGATCTTCGCCGGCAAGGAATACGGCACCGGTTCATCGCGCGACTGGGCGGCCAAAGGTACGGTTCTGCTCGGCGTGCGCGCGGTGATCGCGCAATCGTTCGAGCGCATTCATCGCTCGAACCTTGTTGGCATGGGCGTGGTGCCGCTCGTGTTCGAAGAAGGCATGTCCTGGCAGATGCTTGGGCTGAAGGGCGACGAGCAGGTCACAATCCGCGGGCTGCACGGCGATCTCAAGCCACACCAGCGGCTGATGGCCGAAATCGTCGCCGCCGACGGCGGGCTCAAACGCGTGCCGCTGATCTGCCGGATCGATACCGTTGAGGAACTCGATTACTTCAGAAACGGCGGCATTCTGCAGTATGTGCTCCGTCGGCTCGCCGCCTAGGCGCGCCCTCCGGAGCCCCCGCCTCACCGCGAATTGAGTGGCGGGTGAGACGCACGCGCGCTACCACCGCGTGGGCCTTTGAACTAACAAAACTGAAGAGGTACGCGGGGTGGAGAAACGAATGCTGCGTTGCCGCCTCGCGTCGGCACCATTGATTGCCGGCCTCCTCGTCGCGACGTGCGGCATTGCGGCCGCGGGGCCGCGGGCACTGCTCGAACTGTTCACCAGCCAGGGCTGCTCGTCCTGCCCCGCCGCCGACAAGCTGCTCGGCGAATTCGCCGCCGATCCGAGCCTCGTCGCCATCAGCGACCCGATCGACTACTGGGATTATCTCGGCTGGAAAGACACGCTGGCAAGCCCGGCGCACTCGGCGCGCCAACGCGCTTATGCGCGGATGCGCGGCGACCGACAAGTATACACGCCGCAGATCGTCGTCAACGGCGCAATGCACGCGCTCGGCAGCGATCGCGCCGCCATCGAACGCACCATCGCCCAAACCGACGAAAAACCCGACGTCATGTCACTGCCCGTGTCGGTGTCCGTCGCGGGTGACAATTTGAGCGTCAGCGTGCCGGCGAAGAACGATGTGCATGCCGGTGGCGAAGTCTGGCTGTGCCCACTGGCGCAAGCCGTGACGGTCGCAATCGGACGCGGCGAGAATCACGGGCGGACGGTGACCTACCATAATGTCGTGCGACGCTGGCTGAAGCTCGGCGATTGGAGCGGAAGCGACGCGAGCTGGACGGTGCCGATTTCGGAAATCGAGACAAGTGGCATCGATGCCGCCGCGGTGATGGTGCAGGAAGGCACCCGCGATCGGCCGGGTATCATCCTGGGCGCGGCATTCACCTCACTGCAGACAACAGACAACGCAGGACGGACGACTGATAACAGGTGAACGGTCAGTTCAGTCCGCTGCAATCAGTCAGCCGCTACCTGATAAAAGAAAAGGCCGGCAATCGCCGGCCCAAGGATTGGAGATTGAACCGTACGCGGAACTCTGGCCCGGCCCGTTCGCCCTCCGGGGGGCTGGGGGGCTGAGGAATCCGGAGAACAATCCGGACCGGGCCCTGAGGCAACGGTCGACTATTTCGCAGGCTAGCTTGACCTGTGCTTGTCCGAATTGGGGCCGCTTTATGATCCGATTAACGAAGCCGTGAGTTTTCTGGTCCGAAATGTCGCACCAATTAAAATTTCCTCGCAAATCACGCGTTTGCCCGCGGTCCAACCGCGTGAGCAGAAACCATGCCACCCGATGTGCCGGCCGCGGCCCTGCGGCATTTGCCGCGCCCAAAGGCCTTGCCGCCGCTGCTATCCGGCGCAATCATGAAGTTACTGTGACACACCCTAACGCTGCTCTGACAAAGGAGGCGCCGTATGGACATCGGCGAAATTGAACCGAGCCCGTGGCGCGGGGGCGAGCATCGCACCGCCGCCCCCGCGGGTGAGGTCACCTTCAGCCGGCGCGAGCTTGACCGCATCCTCAGCCTCTATGGCCGCATGGTCGCCGCGGGGGAATGGCGTGATTACGCCATCGATTTTCTCAAGGATCGCGCGGTGTTTTCGGTGTTTCGCCGCGCCTGTGAATTCCCAATCTACCGCATTGAAAAGCACCCGAAACTGGCACGCCGCCAGGGCGCCTACAGCGTCATTTCGGCGACCGGCCATATCCTGCGCCGTGGTCACGAGCTTGACCGCGTGCTCGGCGCGCTGGATCGATCGCTGCGGGTGGTGGCGAGCTAAAACGGTTGCGGCGGCGCCCCGTCGCCGCTGCCGAGTGCGCGCTGCATCAGCACGGTATCGAGCCAGCGGCCGTGCTTCCAGCCGATGGATCGGTACGTGCCGATCAGGCGGAAGCCGGCCGCGGCGTGCAGCGCGACCGAGGCCTCGTTTGCCGAGTCGCCAATGATTCCGAGCATCTGCCGAAAGCCGCGCACCTCCGACGCGGTAACGAGCTCCATGAGCAACCGGCGGCCGACACCCTTGCGACGGAACTCCGCGGCGACGTAGATCGAGTCTTCGACACACCAGTCATAAGCGCGGCGGTCGCGATAAGGACCCGCATAGGCATAGCCCACCACCGCGTGGCCGAGCTCGGCAACGAGGTAGGGAAACTTGCGCGACAGCAGTTTCTGCCGGCGCCGCGCCATTTCGGCTTCGTCAGGCGGTTCGAGCTCGAAGGATGCCGTGCCGTGAATGACTGCGTGCGCATAGATGCGCGTGATGGCGGGAATATCGGCGGCCGCTGCAGGCCGAATGATGATGTCGCCGGTCACTTGGGCTCACCCGTCCGGATCGGCTTGCGCGCTTTAGAGTTTGATTGCCGGTGAGCGAAATTCGTCGGCAAATGCCCCGATGGCTTGAACAACCTCCCGCAAGCCGCGCTGCAGCGGCTTGTCGCGCCACATCACCAGCGGCAACTTGCGGCAGAGCCGCGGCTGCAGCGGCCGGACGATGATCGTCCGACGGCGGGCGGTTACGGCCGGTAACGCCATCAACGGGACGACGCCGCATCCGAGCCCGGCGCCGACCAGATCTTCGATCGACTCGACGCTGCCAAGCTCCATCACCGGCTTAAGCTAACTAATGAACGCAACACAAACTTATACTATCGCCCCGGTGCGAGTTCTGCAAAACTAAGGTGCGCGGCTAGGTCACCTCCGTGGCTGAGGCCGCGCGCACCGCCAGCGTTTCGATTTGACGCAAAAAGCCGAAAGCATCTCACCCGCCCGTTCGCGCGCCGCCGTAGTCACGACGCTCGGGGTGACCCAGACGCTCGCCTGGGCATCGAGCTATTACCTGCCGGCGATCCTCGCCGATCCAATTGGCGCCAGCCTTGGCGTGCCTCGATCCTGGATATTCGCGGCGTTCTCGATGGCCTTGCTGATCGCGGCTTTTGCCGGGCCCGCCGTCGGCCGGGTCATTGACCGCTATGGCGGCCGTGGGGTGCTCGCACTCTCCAATATCGTCCTGGCCGGCGGGCTGATCGCGCTGGCAGCGGCTTCTGGCGTGGTCTGGCTGTTCGCTGCTTGGGCCGTCCTGGGAATAGGGATGGCGCTAGGACTCTATGACGCCGGCTTTGCTGCGCTCACCGCGCTCTATGGCCGCGATGCGCGTGGTCCGATCACTGGCATCACGCTGTTTGCCGGCTTTGCCTCGACCGTGAGCTGGCCGGTCTCCACCTTGCTTAACGGCACGGTGGGATGGCGCGAAACCATTCTAGCCTGGGCGGCGCTCAATCTCCTTGTCGGTCTTCCGCTTAATCGTCTTGTATTGCCGGTGCCGGTTCGTCCGGCTCCACAGACGCACCGCGCCGAACCATCGACCGGCTGGAAACCATACAAGGAGATGCTGCTTCTTGCCTTCGTGTTCGCCGCCGCCTGGTTCGTCACCGGGGCGATGGCATCGCAATTGCCGGAACTCCTGGAGCGGGCCGGCGCCACACCGATACAGGCGGTAGCCGCAGCCGCTCTGGTCGGGCCGGCGCAGGTCGCGGCGCGGCTCAGCGAATTCCTCCTGTTACGCCGCATCCATCCGCTGGTCTCGGCGCGCATCGCTACCCTGCTGCATCCGCTTGGGGCAGCCGTATTCGCCGTAGTCGGCGCGCCGGCCGCCGCGCTGTTTGTGGTCTTTTACGGCGCCGGCAACGGGCTTCTTACGATTGCGCGGGGCACCGTGCCGCTGGCCGTGTTCGGACCGCAAGGATACGGCGAGCGCACCGGGTTGCTCGGCGCGCCGGCGCGCGCAGCGCAGGCCTTTGCTCCGCTGCTATTCGGCTTGTTGCTCGATGCCATGGGACCGTCGGTGATCGTAGTGTCGGTCGCGCTGTGTTTGGCAGCGCTCGCGGCGCTGCTGTGTCTACGAGCACGCACGACGTGATTTGAGGCTGGGCTCCAAACAGAAGCGCCCCGGCGTGAGCCGAGGCGCTTCCTCGCTGATGATTTGAGCGGTTCAGCGTCGATCGCCGAACAAGCGCAGCAACATCAGGAAGAGGTTGATAAAGTCCAGATAGAGCGACAGCGCGCTCATGACCGCCTTGCGGCCGGCGATGGTGCCGTCGTCCATCGCGCTGTACATTTCCTTGATGCGCTGGGTGTCGTAGGCAGTCAGCCCGACGAAGATCAGCACGCCCAGGACCGAGATCGTCCAGTCAAGCCCGCTCGAGCGCAAGAACATGTTCACTAGGCTCGCGATGATGATCCCGATCAGACCCATGAACATGAACGAGCCGAGACCGGTAAGATCGCGCTGGGTCGTGTAGCCGTACAGGCTCATCGCCCCGAATGTCGCCGCCGATATGAAGAAGACCCGGGTGATCGACGCGCCCGTGTAGACCAGGAAAATCGACGACAGCGACAGGCCGAGCAGGCCGGCATAGACGAAGAACAGCGCCAGAGCCGTTCCGGCCGAGAGCCGATTGATGCCGTAGCTCAAGGCGAATACCAGGCCGAGCGGCGCCAGCACCAGCACCCACATCAGCGGGCTCTGGTACACGGCATGGCCGAATGACGTGAGCTGCAGCGCGCCGCCCACGTCAGTGACCGACGCTGAAAACGTGAACCATGCCACCAGGCCGGTGAGCGCCACTCCGGCGGCCATGTAATTGTAGACGCGGATCATATGCGCGCGCAGACCCGCATCAATGGCGACCTGGTCCGCGCGATAGCCGCTGCGGGCGGTCGCATAATTCCGATCAAAGTCGGACATGGAATTACCTCTGGGTTGTCCCGGCGCCCGCCGGGGCGTCGGCTTCGGCGCCACTGACGCCGAAACTGTGGCGTGAATGTAGTGCGAAAGTCGTGGTAGCGCCAGATGGCCGGCGCCGCAGTTTTCGGCGGGTTACCATTCGTTCATGCTCTTGGGCGGGCGCCGAAGATCACAGATTCCTCAACACCTCCGCGGGCTTGCGACCGAGCGCCGCCGCGGTGCCGATGAGGCCGAGCACCAGCGTGACGATGATCGCACCGCACGCCGCCGCCAGTGCCCCTTGAGCCCCCCAGACGAACCGGAACTCCATCAAGCGGGTCACAATGATGTCCGCGGCAACCGATCCCAGGGCGACGCCGAACAGCGCCGCGATGGCAGCAATCAGGATGTATTCGAGTGCGTACGCCAAAAGAACGCGCCCGCGCGTGGCGCCGTAGGTTTTCAGCAAAACGGCATCGTAGATGCGGAAGCGCTGACCGGCTGCAATCGCGCCGCCCAGGACCAGCACCGCCGCGACCAGCGTCACCGTGCTGGCGCCGCCAAGCGCCAGCACGAGCTTGCGGAGCATCGCGTCGAGCGTGTTGAGCATGTCCTTGACGCCGACCGCGGTGATGCCCGGAAAAGTGGTGGCCAGAGCTTCCAGGAAGGCCGCTTCTTCGGCCGGCGTGCCGCCGTCGGCGAAGGTCAGCGTCGCTATGTCGCTGTGCGGAGCGCCCGCGAACGTGCCAGGCGAAAACACCAGGACGAAATTGATGCCCAGGTTTTCCCAATCGACGGCGCGGAGGTTGGCGATGCGCGCGGTGACGTTGCGGCCCAGGACGTTCACCGTGACGCTGTCGCCGATCTTCAGGTTCAGATCCCTTGCGGTCCTGTCTTCGAGCGAGACCAATGGAGCGCCGGCGTAGTCGGCCTTCCACCATTCCCCTGCGACCATGCGGGAGCCGACCGGTACGGTCGCGGCATAGGTAATGCCGCGGTCGCCGCGCAAAACCCATCGCGATCTCTCGGCGGGTTTCAAATCATCGGCCTTAATGCCGTTGGCCGCCACAATCCGGCCGCGCAGCATCGGCACACGCTCGAGCGTCGACCCAGGCGCCGCATTGCGGATGAAGTCGTCGAAGCGGGTGCCCTGCGCCGCCGGAATATCAACGAAGAAGAACGACGGCGCCTTGGCGGGCAGCGCAGCCGTCAGCTGGCGATGCAAGTTGCCCGCAACCTCCGTCACCGCGACAAGCAAGGCGAGCCCGAGGCCGAGCGAAAGTATGACGCTGGGCGTCAAAGCGCCTGGTCGATGAATATTGCCGATCGCAAGCCGCAATTCCGTCCAGCTCGGGCGCGGCAGCCGGCGCGCGACCCACTCGACGCCCCGCGCCAGAAATCGCAGCAGCGCGAACAGCGCCACTGCGGCGAGAACGGAGCCTACCGCGATGCGGCGGTCGTGGCTCGGCTCGATCGCGAGTGCCGCGAGGATCACCGTGATGGCGCCCGTTGCGATCAGGTATGCCGGCCGCGGCCAGTTTCGCTCAGGCGCAATTTGCCCGCGGAACAGTACGGCAGCCGGGATGTCGTGCAGGCGGCCGAGCGGCCACAGCGCAAAGGCCAACGCGGTCAGCAGCCCGTAAAGCAATGACAGGAGCAGCACGCCGGGATACAGCGATGGGTTCACCGGAAACGGAATGACGCTGCCAAAGCCGCGCGCAATGACGAACGGCAAAGCGGCGCCGAGAACCGCGCCGAACAGCGCGGCCAGCAGCGCCACCAACAAGAGCTGCGTGCAATAGATGCAAAACACCGTTCCGCCGCTCGCGCCCAGCGCTTTCATGGTGCCGATCACGTCGCGCTCGCGCGCAAGATGAGCCGCCACCGCGTTGGCCACGCCGATGCCGCCAACCAGCAGCGTGGCCAGACCAATGAGCGTCAAAAATTGCGTAAAGCGCTCGATGTTGCGTTCGAGTTGCGGCGAGGCCTTGGCGCGTGTGCGAATCTCCCAGCCAGCATCGGGAAATTGCGCTTGCGCCTGGTCTTCGACGGCGGCCACAGCGCTGTCGCTGGCGTCGCGATCCGGCAGTCGCAACCGGTACTGCCAGCGGATGAGACTGCCGGGCTGAAGCAGACCGCTGGCGCGTAACGCAGCCTCTCCAATCAGCAATCGCGGACCAAGAGTCAGTCCGGAGCCGAGCTTGTCCGGCTCGCCGGTAAGCAGAGCGCGCAGCTCAATTGCGATATTGCCGATGGTAACGCGGTCGCCTGGCTGGAGCTTAAGCCGCGCCAGCAGCGCCGGCTCGGCGGCAGCGCCGAAGGCGTTGCCGTTGCCGGCGAAGACTTTGGCAAGCGGCATAACCGGCTGCGTGGTCACTGCACCGTAGAGTGGATAGGCGCTATCGACGGCCTTCAGTTCGACCAGGGTGGATCGGCCATCGCTCGTACGCACCATGGCGCGCGTCATGGCGACGGCAGATACCGCGCCGTGGATGTCGAGGAAGGCGCGCTCGCGTTCGTTCGCTTCCCGCTGGACCAGAGAAAA
>Ga0070739_10008502_pt1 | contig 10510 bp, 9 predicted proteins | sample Coa_R1_7_FD_66445 | JGI IMG/M metagenome (GOLD analysis project Ga0070739, IMG submission 66445) | Surface soil microbial communities from Centralia Pennsylvania, which are recovering from an underground coalmine fire - Coalmine... | ecosystem: Environmental > Terrestrial > Soil > Unclassified ...
TTCCTGCACAATTTCGTGCGGCGCTTTCTTCATCTGGTTTGCGAGGTGGATGCGTATCGAGCCGTTTGCATTCGATTCGAAGAGGGTCGTCCCGTGAACGCTCCAGGCAAGCTAATCATTTCACATGATTGCTGATAAATTATGCTTGACGGAATTGGGCCGTGTGCTAATCTCTTTCGCGCGTCCGCCTTGGCGAAAAGCTGCGGCGGACCAGTGAACGTTTATCGTTCGCCAGTTCTTTTCCGCCTCGGCTGAGGCTGCGGCGGATGAGACGTTCTTTGACATCTTAAAATTGGTTGGCCGGCAGCGGCGGCGGGCGGCTGACTCCGCTACGGCCGCCGGCCTTCTATTTCTGTCCTTGGTGCTCTCCAGTCCCAAGGTTTCATTATCTGTTCGCCTTGTGTCGGATAAAGTCGGATCAGTCGCCTTACGGCAGCGATTGGGTAGGTGCAGGTGCCCCTGGCTGAAAACTTACATTTTCAGCTACGAAGGAGCTTTAAAGTTGTAAGTCGTTGAAATCCCGTATAATCCCACGCCGTCCCGGGTCATCCCACCAAAAACCCCCCTCCCCCAGGGTTGTTAAGGAGAGTGCGGATTGCAATGGTGATGCGGAAACTTCTTGAGAAATTGCGTCCCACTAACTAGAGTCTCCGTGCTTTGCTGGTGCTGGCGGAGGGGTGATGAGAAAAATCCAAAAAGCATATTCAGAAAGAGCAGTTCGCTTTGGGAGAGGATTTACCCTGATTGAATTGCTGGTGGTCATCGCCATCATCGCGATTTTGGCCGCACTGCTTTTGCCTGCATTGGCGAGTGCGAAGGAAAAAGGCCGGCGTGCCAAATGCATCAGCAATCTGCGCCAGCTTTGCATCGGCGCGCTCATCTACGCGCAGGATAATAACGAATGGTTGTTCAACGGCAAACGGGACAACAACGATTATTACCTGATGAGCTGGTCGGACACGATGTATCTCGCCTTAAGCAATCTGGTCAGCGACAAAGTCATCGATTGCCCCAACGTCGCGCCATTTAGCCTTCCAGGTATCACCACCAACCCTGATGGTCGTTATCAAAACGGCTATGGCTATTACATCGGCTACAATTACATGGGCGGAATGATTTTTCCGCCAGGCATGACCTGGACATCTCCGCAAAAGATTTCAGACCTGCCGTTGCTTGTCGCAGACGGCCCGCAACTCACGCTTTTCTCCGACGCGAACGATTGGGGCGATGCCGGAAGCTACATGTGGTTCATGGTGCCGCACACGGCAAGAGGCGCGGTCCGACAAAATGGCAGCGCCTACGTTTATCCCAATCAGCCCGTCACTTCGGTGCAAATGGGCGCTGAAGGCGGCAATGTCGCCTATATGGATGGTTCGGTGTCCTGGAAACCTGTTTCCAAAATGATCACGAACTGGACCTATTCGCTCGATGCGGGTCACCGCGGAGTTTGGTGAGAGCCTTCGCTCAAAAGAGTCATGACTTTTTGGTTTTCCAGGCCAGGCTCATCATTTCTTCGTTGTAAGGATGAGGCAACGTTCCCTGCGAGGCGTAGAGAAACAATGCGCAGCGAAAAATCTGGCTCGCAACACTCATCAAATAGCTGAACACAATCAGTGCCCCAAGCCAGCTTAGAACCACAAATACTGCCAGCAAAATCGAATGCAGAAATGACGCCGCCGCAAGTCCGCCAATGAGCCACACCAGCGAAATGCCCATGATCACCGAGCTGCTCAAACTCACGCCGGCATAGCCGATCAACGATTCGCCCCAGGTCCGCGTGAGCGTTTGGGCCGATTTTTTCAGCACCACAAGCGGATTGCTGGTTCCCTCCTCGGTGATGATCACCGGGATGACGAACACGCACGCAATGCTCCACACCGTGCCGATCAACCGCATGATGATCTCGCCGAACCAGCCGAAGCGTTCTTCCAGCGTTTTGATGATGAACCCGACAAGTCCCGCGAAAAGGGTCCACATCAAAATGATTTTCCATTTGCGCGCGGCAAAGGAAAGCCCTTCGGCGATCGACACTGGCTGGCCGCTCAGGGCGTTCATGATTTCGTGGTAAAACGCCACGTTAAGGAACGTCGCCAGGAACATGCAGGCGAAATACATCGCCGCAAAATAAACCGCCGCGATGGGCTTGACGTTTCTGCCGAATCTCACGCCGCGATGAAAACTTGGATTGCTTGCATCGCCCTGGGCCGGACTTTGCGTATCAAGGTCCACGATTCCCGCGGTAACGGCTTTCCAATGCTGGGCCGAGGCGTAGCTGTGGCCGGTGGGCCGAAATGCGACCGGGACAAGGAACAACACCACCAGCATGATCGTCAAAATTGAGGTGAGAATGGGGAAAGCCAACAAGGTTTTGTTCTGCTTCATGACGAACAGCGAACTCTTGAACAGTTCCCAACTCCTTTGAATCCGGTCCATATAGTTTTCCTTTCGTATTTAGCGGGTTTATGCCGGTGATTGACACCGGTCGGCCTTTTAACCATCGCGAGCGAAACTACCGAAAAAATCGATGTTGGTCAAGAATGCGGGCGCTTCAGTTTCGGCGGCCGTTTTGTGGGCGGGGGCGGAATGGGCGGAAAATTGGGCAGTGTGGGAGGAAGCAGCCCGCGCAAGCGGCTCACGCGATACAATGTCGTTTGTCGCGGCAGCGGCAGGGTGACGAACACCGTCGCGTTGTTCGTCCGGTATTGCGCCGCAGGAGTCGGCTGCCATTCGCCCATGTTTGGCGGTTGCTGTTGATACAATTGCCATTTGCCCGGTTCGACACGCCACGAGAAAGTGATGTTGCCGTTGGTCACGCCAGTCGCGACAACAAGCTTCTCCGCCTGATCAGCCATGGCGAGCATCTTTGCCAATTGCATTTGGTCCCGCTTTGCGATGGGCGCATTTCCCTCCTCGTGAGCAAAGGCGGTCCCCCAATTCAATATGACCGCGCAGGCAAGGACGATGGATGCGCTCCAAAATCGAAAACTGGCTACGTTGTGCATGGTCAAGAGAGCCCAAAGAATGCGTTGGTCAGCGCCAGGAGGCAAGATTTTTTGGCGGGTAACGGCACAGGAAATTTATCAAAATGGCCGGTCCAACGAGCTTTTGTCTTCGACAATATTCCAATAGCTCGTCGCGTCGCGTGGACGCTTGAGGCGCAATGCGTCTTTGCCGGTCAACCGCAGGAAAATTCCCAATGGCGTCAGCGCAAAAAGAAAAAAAAGCGCCAATGCAATGAAGGTCGCAACCTGGCTGATGAAAAATCCGATCGTTCCTGAAATCCGATAAAATCCACGAAACCATCTTGGACGCAAAACCGCAAGCGTAGCAACCACAGCCAGTGTGATGAGCGCCGCGAGCCAGCCTTTCGCGGGCAAAACATGACGCCAGCGCAGCACGGTGCACAGCACCGCGAGTCCCAGCGCAGTCAGCAACGCCGATTTGCGCCATTCCTTTGGGTCTTCTTTGAGTTTTAATTTCATCGGTGCATTCTCAATCCAATTGCGGAGTGAAACGGCGTTCGACGCGTTTGGGTTGTTGGGTGCGCTCAATCACAAAGCTGCCCATGATAAGAAAATCCATCTCGGTGTTCACGAAACAGCGATACGCGTCGTCCGGCGTGCAGACGATCGGTTCGCCGCGCACGTTGAAGGATGTGTTCACCAGCACGCCGCAACCGGTCGCCTGCTCGAACCGCAGCAGCAACGAATAGAGCAGGGGATTCTGCTCGCGTTCGACGGTCTGGATGCGCGCGGAATAATCCACATGCGTGATTGCGGGAATCGTGGAGCGGATTTGTTTGAGCTGGTCCAGCCCGCTCGCGCCCGGCCGCATCGGCTTGCACAAGGCGGCCTTCACCTGCGCCACGAGCAGCATGTAAGGCGATTCGCTGTCGAGTTCGAAATAATCGGCCACACGTTCGCGGCGGACAATGGGCGCGAACGGCCGGAAGGATTCGCGAAATTTCACCTTCAAATTCATCACCGATTGCATCTTTGGCGAACGCGCATCGCCCAGAATGGAACGATTGCCCAGGGCGCGCGGGCCAAATTCCATCCTGCCCTGGAACCAGCCGACAACCTTTTCCGATTTCAGCAAATCCACGGTAAAATCGAGCAGCGCCTCGTCTTCCAATTTTGTATAAACCGCGCCGTGGGAGCGCAGCGTTGTCTCGATTTCTTCATCGCTGTAACCGGGCCCCAACAATGCGCCTTGCATGGCATCTTTCTTTGGCGATGCATCGGTGGATGCGGAAACTTTTTCCTTCTGGAGCGCGGAATGCCATGCCGCCAATGCCGCGCCCAACGCGCCCCCGGCGTCGCCTGCCGCGGGCTGGATCCAGATGTCGTCGAAGATTTTTTCGCGCAGAATGCGTCCATTGGCGACGCAGTTGAGTGCCACGCCGCCTGCCATGCAAAGATTTTTGCGCCCGGTCAATTCTCGCGCATGACGCGCCAACCGGAGCATGATTTCTTCCGTGACCGATTGGATCGAACGAGCAACGTCCATGTGCCGTTGTTCGATGCGTTCGTCTGGCTTGCGCGGGGGTCCGCCAAAAAGTTGATGAAAGCGCTCGTTGGTCATCGTCGTTCCGCCGAGGAAATTGAAATAATCGAGGTTCAGCCAGAACGACCCGTCGGCTTTCAAATCGAGCAACTCGCGCGGAATGACGTCGGCATATTTTGGTTCGCCGTAAGGCGCGAGGCCCATCAATTTGTATTCGCCGGAATTGATGCGAAAGCCGCAGTAATCCGTGAACGCGGAATAAAGCAATCCCAGCGAATGCGGAAAGCGCAATTCTTTCAGCAAACGGATTTCGTTTCCACTGCCGGTGCCGATGGTGGTCGTCGCCCACTCGCCGACGCCGTCCACGGTGAGAATCGCCGCGTCATTGAAAGGCGAAGGATAAAATGCGCTTGCGGCGTGAGCTTGATGATGGCCGGTGAAAAGCAGAGCGCAATCCGGCCGCAAACCGGGCAATTCGCCGCGAATGGCCTTGCGCACATCAAGCTTTTCGGCCAGCCAGTTGGAAAGGATGGTTGGAAATGTTTGCAAACCGCGCGGCGCGATGGCGAGGTAAGTTTCCAGCATGCGCGCGAATTTGAGCACGGGCTTGTCGTAGAAGACGACGGCGTCCAGTTGCGCGGCGTTGAGGTTGACCTGACGGAGGCAGAATTGGATAGCGTTGTGCGGGAAATCGGGATCGTTTTTTTTGCGGGTGAAGCGTTCCTCCTGTGCGGCGGCGATGATGCGTCCATCGCAAAGCAAGGCCGCGGCGGCATCATGATAATACGCCGAGATGCCGAGGACGTGTCGCGGCGCGGCCATGGATCACATGAACGGGTAAAGCAGCCAGGCGATGCCCGAATTGGCGCTGAAAATGATGACCACCCCGAACACCAGCAGCACCACGACAAGCGGGATGAGCCACCATTTCTTTTCCTGCCGCGAAAACCTGAAAAAATCTTTCAGCAACGACCACATAGAAATAGTGAACTGAGTCTAAATTCTAATATCGGCAGTAGCAAGGCTAAATGGCGGGGAATTGATGCTCACGAGTTGCCATGCGAAAATATTGCATAAACGATGCCTGCTACGGCTATAGCAATCAGCAAATACCATAGAATGGAGAAAAAACGGGTGGTGGCAGTGTGAGCATAGAACCAATTCTGACAATTTGCACATTCGAAGCGTTTCGGTTTGCTTAGCACATAGACGACCGGCAGTACCACGCCGCCGACAAAAGCCAGGAAAACCATCAAAATAGAAAATCGTTCCCCAAAAACGGAACTCTTTGGATTGGCCTCACCTCCGCATTTGGGACATGGCATTGGCATATTCTTTGGCCAATCCTCTGTATCTGCGCCTTCTCTGACTGTCAAGGAACGTTGCTAATATCATTTGTGCAAACCCAGAATGATGAAAGGACTTCCTTGGCGGGGGATTGCCTGTATGATGTCGCGGCTTTATGCTTGTTGCTCCGGTTCAACCGGAATTGAAAAAATATGCGTTGGACACAGACACTTATTCCGACATTGAAGGAAACGCCCGCCGAGGCGGAGATCACGTCGCATAAATTGCTGCTGCGCGCCGGGTTGGTGCGCAAGCTGAGCGCCGGGGTCTATTCTTTTTTGCCGATCGGATTGCGGACTTTGAAAAAAATCGAGCAGATCGTCCGCGAAGAAATGGACCGCGCGGGCGCGCTTGAAATCCTGCTGCCGGAGCTTCATCCCGCGGAAATCTGGGAACGAAGCGGCCGCGCCGAGCCGTGGCGGCACATCTTGTTCAAATTAAAAGACAGCGGCAACCGCGAATGGTTCATGAGCCCGACCGCGGAAGAAGCGGTGACCGTCATTGCGGGCGGTGAAATCAATTCTTACCGCCAGTTGCCAAAGAATTTTTATCAAATCGGCGTCAAATTCCGCGATGAGATCCGTCCGCGCTTCGGATTGCTGCGCGCCAAGGAATTCATCATGAAGGATGCCTACAGTTTCGACAGCAGCGACGAACTCGCGCAGGTGAGCTACCAAAAGATGTACGAGGCTTACGCGCGAATTTTTCAGCGTTGCGGATTGAAGGCAATCGCGGTGGAAGCCTCCAGCGGGGCAATGGGCGGAAATTTTTCCGCGGAATTCATGATTCCGACCGAAGTCGGTGAAGACGACGTGGTCTTTTGCGAAGGTTGCGGCTACGCGGCGAATGTGGAAAAAGCCGTCAGCGGCATTCCCAAGACGGCGGCGCGCGAAGCGGGCGCCGCAGTCGAAAAATTTGCGACGCCCAGTGTGGTGACGATTGAGGCGCTGGCGAAGGCTCCTTACAACGTGCCGGCCAATCGCCAGATCAAAACGTTGATTTACATCGCCGACAGCAAGCCGGTGATTGTTTTGGTTCGCGGCGACGACCAGTTGAACGAGGCAAAATTTGCCGGGAAAATTGGCACCACGGTTTTCCGTCCGGCGACAACCACCGAAATTGTTGAATTGACGGGCACAAATCCGGGGAGCCTTGGCGCGGTGACGTCCACGCGGAAAAAATCGGATGTTACGGTTTTCGCGGATGAACGTTTGCGCGGCGCGAATGAAATGACAACCGGCGCGAACGAGGATGGATTTCATTTGCGCAATGTTTCCATCGAGCGCGACATCCAGGTTTCGCAATGGGCTGATTTGCGCACGGTGACAGCGGGCGAGCCGTGCGCGAAGTGCGGCAAACCGTTGAAAATCCAGCGCGCAATCGAAGTCGGCCACGTTTACAAACTGGGAACGAAATTCAGCGTCGCGCTCGGGGCGGAGTTCCTGGACGAAAGCGGCGCGCGCCAGCCGTGCGTAATGGGTTGCTACGGCATCGGCGTGACGCGCACGTTGCAGGCCATCATCGAGCAATCGAACGACAAGGACGGCATCGTTTGGCCTTTGAGCGTTGCGCCATACACGGTGTGCATCACCCCTTTGAGCGTCGCGCCTGGCAGCGCGGTCATGACGCTTGCGGAAAAAATTTACAACGAACTTACCGCCCGCGGCGTGGACGTCATTCTTGATGATCGCGACGAACGGCCTGGCGTGAAGTTCAAGGATTCCGAGCTCGTTGGTTTCCCGATTCGTTTGGGCATTGGCGAAAAATCGCTGGCCAAAGGCGAAGTGGAATTGAAACTGCGCGGCGGCGCGTTGACGCCCATCAAACCCGAAGACGCGGTCGGGAAAATCATGGAGATGATTAAAACCGCGAACGTTTAGTCGCAGAGGCGAAGTTGCCAACAAGCACTGCGTCAGCCAAACTGATTGGACATGGATAACAAGCGATTTTATATCACGACCGCGATTGATTACGTGAATGGCAAGCCGCATCTCGGCCATGCCTACGAGAAAATCGTTGCCGACGTGATCGCTCGCGCGCGGCGCAGTTTGGGGGCGGAAGTTTTTTTCCTGACCGGCCTGGATGAGCACGGCCAAAAGGTGCAGCAAGTCGCGTTGGAGCAGGGCAAAACGCCGCAGGCATATTGCGATGAACTCGCCGTGTTGTGGAAAGAGCTTGCGACAAAGCTCGCCTTGACCAATGACGATTTTGTGCGCACCACCGAGCCGCGCCACAAGGAAGCCGTGCAGGCCATCCTTAGCAAGCTCCATGCGGGCGGTTTTTTTTATAAGGGCGAGTATCGCGGTTATTATTCCACGCGCGAAGAAACTTTTCTCACTGACAAGGACCGTTTGCCGGACGGTTCTTTTCCCGAGCAATACGGGGAGGTGACGGAATTGGTCGAGGAAAATTACTATTTCAAGCTCAGGGAGCAGCAGGCGTGGTTGATTGATTACATCGATAAAAATCCCGGGTTCATCCAGCCCGACTATCGCCGGAACGAAGTGCTCGGCTTTCTCAAGAACAACGAACTCGAAGACCTCTGCATCAGCCGTCCGTCGAATCGTCTCAATTGGGGCATTCCAATTCCATTCGACACGAATTATGTGACCTACGTCTGGTTCGATGCGCTGGTCAATTATGTCAGCATTCCCGCGGCGCATGGCGATCCCACGGTTTGTTCCGCGATTGACTTCGCGCCCCGTCCCGATACATCGGGACACTCCGCACTTTCATTGTGGCCCGCGGACATCCATGTGATCGGCAAGGACATTTTGAAATTCCATGCGGTCTATTGGCCAATCATGCTCAAAGCCATGGGCCTGCCGCTGCCCAAGCTTGTGCTCGTGCACGGTTGGTGGCAGAAGGAAGGCGAGCGTCTCAGCAAGAGCACAGGCAACGTAGTGGATCCCATCGCGGTGATTGACGAATGGGGCCTGGACGCGTTTCGGTTTTATGTCGTGCGCGAATTAGCCATCGGCCCCGATGGCAATTGGACCGATGCCGGTTTCAAGGCGCGATACAATGCCGAACTGGCAAACGGCCTCGGCAATCTCGTGAACCGCTCGCTCTCGATGCTGAAGCGTTATCGCGAGGGCATCGTGCCGCAACGTTCGGATGAATTGAAGGTGGAAGCGGAAAAGTTCGTTTCCGAAACGCGAGAGTTGCTGGAGCAAAACCAGCTTCAGGCCGCGCTTGTGAGCATTTGGGGATTGATCAATCGCGCCAATCAATACGTGGACCAAACCGCGCCGTTCAAATTGGCAAAGGACCCGTCGCAGGCCAAACGGCTCGATGAAGTTCTTTACAACCTGGTTGAAACCACGCGCATTTTGGCCGTGTTGCTCTGGCCGTTTTTACCCTACACAGCGAACAAAATTTTCGCGCAACTCGGATTGAAAGGCGAACCGAAACAATTTTCCGCCGCTGCATGGGGCGGCCTTTCTGCCGGGCATGCGATTGGAGAATCTGCTGCCTTGTTCCCACGCCGCGACATACCACAAAAAGGATGACGAATCGAGGGCCAGAACCTCCATTCCGTAGGAGCCGACGTGAGGAGGCTCTGAAATTCTGCAGAAAAATTGGTTGCGTTTTGCCAGGCTTGATCTTTTCGCTCAGTGCGCACGCTCAAACTCTTTCTCTTCCACCGCGACCGTCCGATGCACCCTCGGGCACTGCATTCGCCCAATCCGTTGCCGCCTTTGAACCCGCTGAACGCGAACAAAAGATCATCGAACAAATCACCAACGGCAACGTGCCGGATTTTCTGCGCAAGCTCGCGCCAATTCAGACACAATTGGTTCACGACGGCAAAACCAACTCGGCTGTTTATTATGTGACGCCTGACTATCTCGCGGTTGGTTCCGATAACGATTATTTCCTGACGCCACTTTCGCCTATTGCCGCGCAAAAAATCGCTGATGCTTTGCACTGCAGTTTGCCGACGAGGAAAATGGTGGATGAAATTTATTCCAATGCTGCCGTGAAGCTTGCGTCTTCGCCCATTCCGCCCAGCCCGACGATGCGAACCATTCCTGTTTTCATTCAGCACAATCAAACGGTTCGCGACCAACGCAAAATTGAATTAGCTGCACATCCTTTGGGCGCTCTGGTTGCGGGACACAAAAAAGATGTCGTCATTTCCAATCGCCTCTCCGAAAAACCGGGACGGGTTGCAATCTACGGCTGGCACAAACTGGACGGCACGCCGATCCAGCCGCTCACTATCGTTCATAAGGACACTTATGCCGATTACAGCCACGGCATTCGGCTCGTTCAGCTTGCGTGCGCTGTCAATGGCACAAACAAAACCATCCCCGAAGTGCTGGCTGATCCTGGTTTATGCGATCTGCTCAGCGATGAAGGCCCGGTTCTCAATCCCAGATATCCATCCGTCGCGCAATCGACGCCGTACGTTCCATTCGCAAATGCGAAAACGCCCGTGAGTATGGAAACAAATTTATTGCCTGGATTTCAACCGGCGCAGTTCGATGAGCAGACAATTTCCTTCACCATCGAGCCGGAGGTGAAGGTGTTCATCAATGCGCCTATAAAATTTGCGAATGGCAAAAAATTAAAACTGATTTACTTCGCGTTGCCGAATGGAGGCACAATCGCGCAAGCCATCGGTCATCAACTCAAGCCGGGTGAAGACTGG
>Ga0070739_10008504_pt1 | contig 10509 bp, 9 predicted proteins | sample Coa_R1_7_FD_66445 | JGI IMG/M metagenome (GOLD analysis project Ga0070739, IMG submission 66445) | Surface soil microbial communities from Centralia Pennsylvania, which are recovering from an underground coalmine fire - Coalmine... | ecosystem: Environmental > Terrestrial > Soil > Unclassified ...
GCGAGGACATAGCTCTCCCGCGACCGGTTTTGGAGCGCCTCGCCAAGGAAACTTTCGGCGGCTCCCCGACCGTAAACGTTCGCTGTGTCGATGAAGTTAATTCCTTGAGCGAATGCTTCCTCGAGGCAGGAGCGCGCCTTTTCAGCCTCGACGCCGACCCCGTACGTCAGCCACGAACCAAGTGAGATTTCGGATACGAACAGGTCGCTGTCGCCGAGCTTGCGAGTTTTCATGCATTGGCTCCTTGATGATGCCGAAGGGCGCGTAGTCCCACCGCAACGATGATTGCCGGGACCCAGATCCAAAGAAATTCAGAACGGGCGATCAGCAATGCGCGGCTAAGGAAGCGGCTTGCCGCGAGAGGGGATACCTCAATCGGCCGCCAGTCGAAAAAGTAGCGAGCCTGTCTAACCGGCCACAGAATTGCGACGCCGTGACCTCCGTTTGTAAGCATGTCGAGGAGTCCGTGCGAAACTGACGACAAGCCAACGAACGCAGCTGAAATTGCTGGAGGAATCGTCTTTCGGAAAAGTAATCCGGCGAGCAGGGTCAAGATGACGGCGAAGCCGATCGAATGGGTGAAGCCGCGGTGCGCCCAATCGCTATCGTAGCGGGCACCGAAGCGGAACAGAACGACATCCGCATCCGGCAGCATCGATGCAATCACACCAGCGAGGATCAGTTTGCGTGGAATGTACTTCTCGCCGATGCCAAGGCCCGCGGCGAGTGGAATTGCTGCATGAGATATGATCGTCGGCATCGGCTACAGTATCTAGTCGGTTGGCGCGCCGACGATAGCCAAGCCTAGATGCGCGACGGGAATGGCTCGCATGGTGAGGATAATTTTGTTGGCCCCGCGCCTAGAATTTACGCGAGCTTTGCACGTTCATAGGCTGGATTGATAAGGTGCACGATGAACAGTGCAACAAGGTAAGCGGAGCGCGCGATGATGAAGATTGGCGTGTAGCTACCGAACTGCTCGAGCACCCAACCGGCATATTTCGCCATGAGCATCCCGCCGAGCGCGCCAGCAAATCCACCAAGGCCAACGATCGATCCTATTGCCCATCTCGGAAAAAGGTCAGCGGGCATCGAGAACAGATTTGCCGAAAAGCCTTGGTGTCCTGCGCAAGCGAGGCCGATCAGAAGCACGGCTAACCAAATGCTCGGCGCGGCAACAGAGAAGGTAACAGGCACAACGACGATCGCGCATGCAAGCATCGCACGCTTGCGTGCGCGCCCCACCGCCGCCCCGCGACCGAGCAGGTTCGAGCTGTACCAGCCGCCGACAATCGATCCGATGTCGGCAAGGACATAAACGGCGACGAGCGGGGGTCCAAAATTCTTCAGGTCCAGACCGTAGCGTTTGTGGAAGAAGTCGGGCAGCCAGAAAAGGAAGGTCCACCAAATCGGGTCAATCAAGAACCTTCCGCTCATGTAAGCCCACGCCTGCCGGCTAGTCAGCAAACGCCTCCACGGCACGCGCCTTTGCTCCTCGACCGGATCGGACTCGATGAAGGCGATCTCCGCCGGAGCAACCTTCGGGTGCTCGCGCGGACGATGATAGAGGAGGATCCACGCTGCGAGCCAAACAACATTGAACAAGCCGGTGATTACGAAGGCACCGCGCCAGCCCATCGCCAGTGCAATCACTGGCACAATCATCGGTGTCACGATCGCGCCAAGGTTTGCTCCTGCGTTGAAGATTCCGATTGCGAGCGCACGTTCGCGCCGAGGGAACCACTCACTCGCCGCGGCGAGTGCCGCAGGATAGGTGCCCGATTCCCCCAGCGCGAGGATGATCCGGACGATTGCGAACCCGCGGGTCGACGTGAAAAGAGCGTGCGCCATGTGCGCTGCGGTCCACACGGCCATTGCAAGCGAATAACCCGCCTTTGCTCCGATGCGATCGATCAGTCGCCCAAAGAACAGGAAGCCGATCCCATAAGCCGCCTGGAACCAGAAGACCACGTCACCATAGCCTGTCTCGGACCAGCCATAAAGCTGCTGAAGCGTCGGTTTGAGCACACTCAGGACGAGGCGATCGATGTAGCTCAGCACTACGGCTGCGAAGAGAAGGCCGCAGATCATCCAACGCTGACGCGCCCCCCGGCCTGGTGGCAAGCCACTGTCGACTAGTGAAGCGGTACTCACAGAGCTCGGCTTCGCTCGGCGTGGCTGTCGAGAAGTCCTTCATCCGAAAGCCAGTCGGCAAGCCGGTCGGGCCAGTGGATGATCGAGATTCGGTTGGACTCGTCGAGATTGAAGGCGTGGCCCGCACCGGCATACATGTGGAGTTCGGCGCTGCGTCCACTTGTTCGCAGCTGCTCGTAAAGCGTGACCGCGGGCGCTGCGCAGCACTCGTCGAGCGATCCAGCAGCAATGAACGCGGCCGGCGCGTGCGCAACATCATTTGCTGGGATACCGGCCGGGCCGGGAAAGATCAGGACCTGGAAGTCGGGACGATCGCTCCAACCGTCAATCTTGTCGACGAGAAGAGACTTGCTCGCTGGTGAATTGTCCGCGACCAACGACACAAGTTCTCCGCCTGCCGAAAAGCCCATGATACCAATGCGGCGCGGGTCGATTCCATATTGGGTCGCGTGTGCGCGGACCCATCGGATCGACCGTCGGAGGTCGAGGACTTCGTCCGCAATCTTGTACGGGGAGCCCTCTTCATTGGCCAACCTGTACTTGAGAACAAAGGCAGTTACACCGTAGCGATTGAGAGCATGCGCGACGTTGACCCCTTCCGTTGTCCAGACGATGAGCTTGTGGGCACCGCCGGGCACGACGATGATCGCCAAGCCATTCTGCCGCGCCGGCCTGAAGATCGTCAGTGACGGGTTGTTCACGTTGCGGACCCAGTAATCTTTGGCAACTTCCGGCTGGTTGCGCCGTGCCGCAAATCCCGGAGCACCATTTGGCCAGATCGGCACCACGGTCGGCTTCGCCGGTTGCTCCTGGGCAATCGCCGGCACCGCCGTCAGCATTAGCATTGCAACGATCGGGAAAGCAGCAAGCGCTGATGTTCGCATGGACGCTAATCCTCTGAGAAAAGCGATAATGGGACCCCGTAGCCCATGAAGCGGTATCCGGCGCCCGACGGATGCAAGCCATCCCCGGAATCGAATTCGTGGCGAAGCCGATCGGGGTGCGAGGGATCGCGCAGCATGCTGTCGAAATCGAGAACTGCGTCGAAATTGCCGCGCGCCCGAATCCAATCGTTCAACTCACGGCGATCGGCTTCGCTGAGACGATCAGGATGACAATAAGCGGAAAACCCAAAGGGCGTGATTGTCGCGCCAATGACTTTGATGCCGAGATTGTGCGCTCGCGCGATAATTTGGGCGTACCCAGCGATCATCTGTTGAACAATAGCAAGATGCTGCTGCGGCGAAACTGGGCCGTCGCGCGTCAGCATGCCAAGGTCATTCACCCCTTCAAAGACGATGAGATAGCGAACCCCGTCACGCGATAGAATGTCGCGATCGAGGCGCGCAACCGCATTCGGGCCAACACCGTCGTCGAGCAAACGATTGCCACCAATTCCAAGGTTCAGGACAGCAGTGGGCGATGTTTTGGCTAGCCGTTCGGCGAGATAATCCGTCCAACGAGTGTCCGTATTGGCCACAACTCCGTGGCCGTCGGTAATCGAATCGCCAAGCACCGCAATGGCATAGGTCCGCGTTCTTTCAACATCGGCACCGCCAAGGAAATACCACCGCTCGCTCGTTCGTGCACCGCTCAGCTCTGTTGCGGTCACTTCGTCGCCGGGAGTGGAATAGCTGGTGGCACGCGAGCTGGGATGTCCCGTCTGTCTTTTTGGAAGGCTGGCAAAGTGGATGGATACGGCGAGTGTTGTTAATGGCGCAACTTTGATCGGGATCGGATCCGACACATATTCCGCTCCTGGCGGGATTGCGGCGGCGCGCCGGCCATTAAACGTGACCCAATGCTCAGTTGAGGGGTTGATCCGGGAGGAACCCGCCGAGACGGCAATCGCAATCGCTGCATCAGCAATGACCAGCGGCTCACGTCCGAACGTGTTCGAAACATGGAGGCGAATGCGCGGGCCGCCAATAGTCGTTCGCAGGAGTTCGCGTAACGTGACGCCACTCATGTCCCTGAACTGCAGCTCATCCGCGCCTGCCAATTCCACTTGCGCGGCGGCCCAGGTACCGACCCACGGCGAATGATGGGCGGCGGGCGCCGCGGCGCCGACCAGCGGCAACATCGCGCATGCTGCCGCTCGCGCCCGTGCCAATCGATCGCGATTCAGTTGCCGCACGCGCCCGCTCGTCTTAACAGTTGAATTCGTGCGATGTTAGCGCTCACAATCGAGGAATCCATGGCCAAAATCGAGCGCGCGCGAGTGATCGTTACAAGTCCTGGACGAAATTTCGTAACTCTCGTGCTTGAAACCAGCGATGGCGTGCGTGGACTTGGCGATGCAACTTTGAATGGGCGCGAGCTCGCTGTTGCATCGTATCTCGAAGAGCATGTGGTCCCGTGCCTGATCGGGCACGATGCGCAACGCATCGAGGATATCTGGCAGTTCCTATATCGCGGCGCCTACTGGCGGCGAGGTCCAGTAACGATGTCGGCGATCGCGGCTGTCGACGTCGCGCTCTGGGACATCAAGGGGAAAATAGCCGGACTACCGCTCTATCAGCTCCTCGGAGGAGCCGCTCGTGACTACGTTACGGTCTACGGACATGCGAACGGGAACACGATCGAAGAAACGGTTGCTCGAGCGCTTGAGTACAAAGAGCAGGGCTACCGGGCAATCCGACTTCAAAGCGGGGTTCCGGGTCTTGCAGCAACTTACGGTGTGTCGAAGGACAAGTACTTTTACGAGCCGGAGGATGGCGCGCTTCCTTCCGAGAACCGCTGGTCGACGCAACAGTATATGCGCCTCGTGCCAGAGTTGTTCGCGAGCGCCCGGGATGCCCTAGGCTGGGAGGTCCACCTGCTCCATGATGTTCATCACCGTTTATCGCCGATCGAGGCAGCGCGCCTGGGCAAAGACCTGGAGCCTTCCCGGTTGTTCTGGCTCGAAGATTCGGTAGTCGCGGACAATCAAGAGAGCTTCCGGCTCGTGCGACAGCACACGACCACGCCCCTTGCCGTCGGTGAGATATTCAACAGCGTGTGGGACGCGAAACTGCTCATCCAGGAACAGCTGATCGATTACATTCGAGCGACGGTCGTACACGCCGGTGGGATCACGCACCTACGCCGGATTGCCTCCTTCGCAGACATGTACAATGTCCGCACTGGTTGCCACGGAGCGACTGACCTCTCGCCAGTGGCGATGGCGGCCGCACTTCACTTCGACTTGTCGGTGCCCAACTTCGGGATCCAGGAATACATGCGTCACTCGTCAGAGACCGACGCCGTGTTTACCCACGCCTACACCTTCGCAAACGGCACGATGCATCCTGGCGAGGCGCCGGGGCTCGGAGTGGACCTCGATGAGAAGCTCGCCAGCCGTTATCCGTACAAACGAGCCTATCTTCCGATAAGTCGCCTCGAAGACGGCACGATGTTCAACTGGTGAGTGATAATCTCGTCCTTCATCCGGACCGGCTCTTCCCGTCGGACCCGGCGAGGCGGTCGATTGCCCGACGCCTCTACGAGCAAGTGCAGGGCTTGCCGATCGTCAGTCCACACGGTCATACCGATCCGGCTTGGTTTGCTCTTGATAAGCCATTCGAGAATGCCGCCGATCTTCTGATCAAGCCGGATCATTACCTCTTGCGAATGCTCTTCAGCCAAGGCGTGGGCCTCGAACGGCTCGGCATTGCGCGTGCCGACGGGAAGCAGTCGGAAACAGATCCTAGGATGATCTGGCGTCACTTCGCGGAGAACTACCATCTGTTTCGTGGTACACCTTCCCAGCTCTGGCTCGACTGGGTTTTCGTCGAATTATTCGGGCTCGACGTGCGCCTCTCCGCCCGCACCGCGGATCTTTACTACGATGCAATCGACCACGCATTGAAAGGCGCCAGTTTCCGCCCGCGAGCCTTATTCGAACGCTTCAATATCGAAGTGCTTGCAACGACTGAAGGTGCGCTCGACGAACTTGCCGATCACGCCGCCATCAGACGTTCGGCATGGCCTGGGCGGGTAATCACCGCCTATCGTCCCGACGAGGTAACCAACCCTGATCATCACGATTTCGCCGAGAGCATCGAGCGGTTTGGTGAAATCGCGGGCGAAGACGTGTCAACGTACGCCGGGTATCTGCGCGCGCATGAGCGTCGACGGGCCGATTTCCGGCGCGCGGGCGCGACATCATCCGATCACGGGCATCCGACGCCATTCACGGCCGACCTCAGCCGTGCCGAGTCAGAAAGGCTTTATTCGAAGGTGAGGTCAGCCAGGTTCACGTCGGCGGACGCCGAGCTATTCCGGGGCCAGGTTCTGACGGACATGGCCCGAATGAGTATCGATGACGGAATGGTCATGCAGATCCATCCAGGCGTCTATCGGAGTCACAATCGTAAGCTACTTGCGCAGTTCGGGCGCGACAAGGGCGGCGACATCCCTTTACGAACGGAATATGTCCTCAATCTGAAGCCGCTGCTCGACCGTTTTGGTTCCGACAGCCGCTTGACGCTCATTCTCTTCACGCTTGACGAGAGTACTTACTCGCGCGAGCTCGCCCCGCTTGCAGGACATTATCCATCGATCCTTCTCGGACCGCCATGGTGGTTCAATGATAGTCCCGAAGGGATGCGACGCTACCGCGAGCAAGTGACGGAGACAGCCGGCTTTTACAACTGCGTTGGATTCATCGACGATACACGCGCATTGATGTCCATCCCCGCGCGCCACGACGTTGCGAGGCGCATGGACTGTGCTTTCCTTGCGCGCCTTGTCGCCGAACACCGCATCGACGAGCGCGATGCGCGCGAGCTCGCGCCCGAGCTTGCCTACGGCCTCACGAAGCGCGCTTATAAGCTTTGATGGAGCGCCTTTCGGAAGCGACGATGTTGAACCTGCCGTCGCCCGCTTCTCGCCCAACTTACGATCGCAATCTGCTCAAGGGCGGCGTTGTTCATGTGGGGGTCGGACGATTTCATCGGGCTCACCAGGTTCCCGCCTTTGAAACCTTGGCTGAACATGGTGACTACCGCTGGGGAATTGTTGGTGCGTCCCTTCGTTCGCCAGCTGTCAGGGACCGACTACGACCGCAGGATTATCTTTATGGCCTGATTGTGGACGACGGTCAGACGAGGCGTAGCGAAGTTCTCGGCTCTCTTCTTGAGATCATAGTAGCGGGCGATGATCGCGATCGACTCCTCGGCGCAATTGCCTCTCCTGATGCGCATATCGTCACTGTCACGGTAACCGAGAAGGGATACAAGCTCGATCCCGCTTCAGGAGCGTTACTCACGGACGATGCGGCCATCCGCGGTGATCTTGCTAATCTGGCAAGTCCAAGGACGCTCCCGGGTTACCTTGTCGCAGGTCTCAGGCGCCGCAAAGAACATGGTCTTGGTCCACTGACGATAATCTCGTGCGACAACATGGCCGATAATGGACATAAGCTCCGATCAGTCGTCGTCGAGGTGGCGCGCGCGCACGATCCATCGCTTGGGGAATGGATTGAAGAGAGATGCTGCTTTCCGAACACGATGGTTGATCGGATCGTGCCGGCCATGACCGAGAGCGATCTCGACAGTGCAGCGGCGCTCTTGAAGCTCATCGATCGAGCAAGTGTTCGAACGGAACCCTTCATGCAGTGGGTCATCGAGGATGCCTTCGCTAGCGCACGACCGGAACTTGAACGAGCTGGCGTTCAATTCACCGCCAATGTCGCGCCGTGGGAGCGTGCGAAGCTCAGACTTCTAAATGGCGCGCACTCTGTCATGGCCTATGTCGGAGGACTGGCCGGCATCAGCACTGTTCACGAATTTGTCGCCCAGCCCTGGGCTCGGGAGCTCTTGGACCGCCTCTGGGACGAAGTGCAACCGACACTTGCAACCTCGACGGAGCTCAACCTCGCCGACTATCGCGACCAGCTGATGCGACGCTTCGCCAACTCGGCATTGAAACACCGTCTTATGCAAATCGCAATGGATGGCTCGCAGAAGCTCCCGCAGCGTCTTGTCGCACCGGCCGTCGAGCTGATCGACAAGGGACATTCGCCGCGCATCCTCGCACTCGGAATTGCGGCGTGGATGCGCTGGCAGTCTGGACGAAACGACCTTGGGCATGAGATTGCAGTCGATGATCCAATTTCGTCGACCACCCGGCGCATCGTCGACAGCAGCTCGACTCCGCAGGAGCAGGCAATGGGGCTCTTCTCGCTGGCATCGGTGTTTCCTCGACGGTTGAGGGATGATTTCGGTTTTACTCAACTCGTTACCGAGTATCTTGCGAACCTCCAGCAGATGGGTGCGGCGGCTACGGCTCAAAGGCTCTGCGTCACGCTGCTCGGTTCGCCGGAGGGAAGATGCGCGAAATAAATCCGAGGCGCCCCGGCATGATTTATTGTTTTGGCGAGGTGTTAGCGCGCCTTAGCACCGGCGCTGGAACGCCCTTAGCAGCTTCTGCTCAGCTCTCGGTTCACATCGGCGGATCGGAGTCCAACGTCGCAGCGATGCTGGCCCAGCTCGGCCATGACGTTGAGATGCTGACGGCCCTCCCCGATTCGGCTCTTGGCGAGCTTTGCCTGACCGACCTCCGACGGCATGGGATTGGAACGCGCAAGCTGTTGCGGGCCGACGGTCGTCTTGGCCTGTACTTTTTCGAGCCGAACGGAAGCGGCGGCGGCCGCATCATTTATGATCGGAAGCAAACAGTATTCGTTGCCGAGGCCGGTGCCTTTTTGTGGCGAGACCTTGCGACGACCGCTTCATGGTTTCATCTGACCGGCATCTGCCTTGCACTTGGTGGACTGCCGGCGTCAGCAGCGGTTTGTGCGGTGGAAGCCATGAACGCCGCGGGAGTTCCGGTCTCCTTCGACGTAAACCACCGCGCCTCATTGTGGGAGGAAAGATCGGCTGCCGAGCTTTCCGCGGTCCGCAACATTGCCGCAATGGCCGATGTCCTTTTCGCAAGCCAATTGGATATCGGGCGATTGATCGGAATACCTGTTCCCGATGAGCGCGATGGAAGGGCGGCAGCAGATGCTGCTTTCTCCCAATTCGATCATGTTCAGCAGATAGCGTCGACTTCACGGAAAATCGATCACGGCAATCAGCAGCTTGTTGCGCGTTGTGACACGCGTGATGATTGCTATGAAACCAATCCAGCCGCGCTCGGCAAGATCATCGACAGGGTTGGTTCTGGTGACGCTTTCGCCGGGGCGGTCATTGACGCGATCTTTCGAAATTCAACACCCGAACAATGTGCGCTTGCTGGGCTTGCTGCCGCAGTGATGAAACACGGCATTTCCGGAGACCGCTGGATTGGAACGCGCGAGGAGCTCGACTCGTTCGATCCTTTCCAAAGCCGCGACATCAAGCGGTAAGTCCCAAAGCGGGCCGATCAGGCGGAGCTCATCTAAGGACTATCCGCCAACAGGAACTCTACTCTCTATGATTCTGTTGATCCTTCACCTGCAGCGGGAGGGAGATTTGCGGGCGAGGACCGAATATTTTTGCGCTTTTGTGCTGGTGGGCCTCCTACCCGTCTCAGCCGCTGCCGCGCGCGCGCCGACGAGCCATGTTGTTCCAGCTGAGACAATTTCTGCCGCCGCAATCCCCGTTGTCGCGCCGTTTGGGCTCATTACCAGCACGTTCCGTACGGTTGAGCATAACCGAGCCGTCGGGGGAGTTCCGGACAGCTACCATCTTCTCGGCCGTGCGATCGACATCGTGCGCAAGCGAGGCGTCAGCCACGCCGAGATCGCGGCAGCGCTCACCCGAGCCGGGTTCAAGTTGATTGAATCGCTCGATGAAGGTGATCATAGCCACTTCGCATTCGGTCCGACCGGCCAAAAAACTGCAGGCGCCGTTCCTCCTCCCAGCATCCTTCCGGCAAAGAACATCCTTGCTGCTGATCAACATGGAACCCTGAAGATCGATCTTGCGGCTTCGACGCTCAAGTCACGCGCAAAGACCAATTCGGCCACTGGCGACCGGCACGCGATTCACTGACGCTCTGGCCTGTTCCGTCTTGGGCTGTGCACGATTTCCGGGCTATAAACCGTCCCACCGCCCGTGGTTTTCGACCAATCGCATCCTGTGCGTCGCTAAGTCCAGATTGCATGCGGTGGCACAAGCGGCGCCGAGACAATAATGCCGCGTCATGAGCTCCAGAATGCGCCACTTTGAAGTCGCCGGGCGGCGCATCGCCTATCGGCTGCGCCATGGCGCCGAGCCCACGTTGGTTTTTCTGCCAGGCTACGCCTCCGACATGGAAGGAGCGAAAGCCAAGGCATTGGACGGTCTCGCCGATACACGTGGACTCGGCATGTTGCGGTTCGATTATTCGGGGACGGGCTCGAGCACCGGCAAATTGGAGAACGGCACTCTTCATTTCTGGCTTGAG